>WNGG01005104.1_pt1 | contig 25560 bp, 29 predicted proteins | sample 5400661 | NCBI WGS metagenome assembly WNGG01 (sample SAMN13153372, study PRJNA577476) | soil metagenome | isolation source: 100 cm soil or saprolite under Garry oak tree replicate 1 | place: USA:California | collected 2016-06-15
CCGCTACGTCACCGTCCAGCGCTCCGACGCGTTCCCACGCGGAAACTTCCTGGATCGTTCGGCCGAGGGCGGCGTGCGCTGGCGGAGGGGAGGCCGCGCCCTCGAGACGTTCGCGGCGTGGCAGCACCGCAACGATGTCTTCGTCGAACATCCCGGGACGTGGTCCCGCGCGCTTTTCGGCTTCCGGATCTCCTACCGCGGGCGCTGAGCGCGGGGCCTAGCCGCGCTTCTCGGCGGCGGCGAGGACCCGCCGCAGTTGCGCCTCGGCGGCCTTGCGGACCTCGATGTGGCGGCTTTCCACGACCAGCCGCTCGAGGTACGTCACGTCCTCGGCCCGGTTCATCACCCGGACGAGGATCTGGCCGATGTGGCGGTCGCCGGAGTGGCCCTTGAGCAGGTCGGAGTTGCGGATGCGCTTGGCCGCCTCCTGGCGGACGAAGAAATGCCGGTCGCTCCGCACGACGTCCATCAGCAGCGCGTCGGCGTCGTGCTGGGGACCAAGGGCCTCGATGCGGAAGAGCAGGTCGTCGTCGCTCAAGGCCAGCCAGCCGGCGGCTCCGCCGCCCGAGCCTTCCGGCCCTTCCTTCCACGGCCGGCGCAGGGATTCTTCCTGGTCCACTGGATCCGATTCTACCCCGCGGGTTCAGCCGAGGGTGTCGGCCAGGCGCCGGAAGTCCGCGACCACGGCCTCGAGCGAGCGCTGCAGCTCGCTCGTGATCCCGACGAACGTGATGCCGAACTCGTGCCCCTTCTCGGCGGGCTTCACCCACTTCACCTGGCCCGGCAGACGCGAGGGCGCGACCGCGCGGCCGAGACGCGCCTCGACCACCACGCGCGCGTGCGCCGCCGGCGGATTCTCCGCGGTCGAGAGGCGGGCGCCCCGGACGCTGAGGTCGGTGAAGTAGGCGGGCAGGCGGCGCGCGCCGTCCACGACCACGCAGGGCGCGACCCAGGGCCGGATCCGCGGCGTCTTGCGCTTCTCGGCCGGGTCCGCCACGGCTATTCCTGGGGCAGGACGAGCCCGAGGCCCTCGTCCTCTTCCGCTCTCGGGGCGGGGGCGGGGGCGTCGATGCGCCGGACGACGCCGATGACCTTGAACGCCCACAGCGTGCGGCAGACCTCGAAGTCCGGAAGCGTCGACTCGTGGCAGATCGCTTCGATGGTCATCGGCTGGTTGAGCCCGGTCAGCAGCGTCAGCTTCTCCAGCGACGGACTGAGCGTGCGCAGGGTCTCCTCGTAGCGGCTGAACCGCTCGTAGCACGCCTCGAGGCCGCCCACCGCACGCTGGATGCGCGTCCACGAGTCGATGCGCCGGATGCCCTCCACGATGATGTCGGGCGTGCTGATCTTGAGCGTGATCGCCTCCGCGGGGGGCGCGCCCGGCTGCAGGCGGTACTGGCCCTCGGTCCACTGGAAGGCGCCGTAGATGATCTCCTGCGTCTGCTCCACGACGGCCCGCACCAGCTCCTTGGGCGGCAGGATTCCCTGCTCCACGAGCACCGCGCCCAGCCGCTTGCCGGGAACCACCGCGGCGCTGGCGTCCACGTACTGCCGCAGACCGATGCGGCCCTTGCGCAGCAGCAGCTCGCCCAGCCGATCGTCGATGCTCGTTGAGGCCGCGAAGACCATGCGGCCCTCCTGGACGGTGACGCTGCGGCCCACGCCCATGTGGGTCAGCGTGAGCAGCCCCGTCCAGCGGCTCTCGGACAGCGCGTGGATCAGCTCGGGAAAGTCGTGCTCGGCGAGGCTCCCCTGCGGCTTCATGCGCTCTCCGCCAGCGCGGCGGCGATCCGGCTCCGCACCTCGGAGGCCAGCCGCTCGCGGTCGTCGTAACTGTATCCGCTCGCATGCACCGGTTCCAGCAGGCGGAGGCGCACGGTGCCGGGCCGGATGCGGAAGCGTCCCCGCGGCATCAGCTCCCCCACGCCCTGGAGCGCGACGGGCACGATCCGGCTGCCGGCCTCGATGGCGGCGACGAACGCGCCCCGCTTGAAGGGACCCAGCTCGCCGGTTCGAGTGCGCGTGCCCTCGGGGAAGATCATGAAGCAGTTGCCCCTTCGCAGCGACTCCGCCGCGCGGTCGAGCGCGGCGCGGGACTGCGTCCGATCCGCGCGATCGACCTCGATGAAGCCGGCGACCCGCAGGACGTGTCCGAGGAAGGGGATGCCGAAGATCTCCTTCTTGGCCACCGCCTTGAAGTCGATGCCGAGCGCCTGGAAGAGGACGGGCGCGTCGAGGTGGCTCGCGTGGTTCGGCATCACGACCGTGTTGCGGGTGTCGCCGAGGTTCTCGCGACCCTCGACGACCACGCGCGTTCCGCTGAGGATCAGCGCGATCCCGATGCCGAAGCGGCCGAGCTTGTAGAGCACGGCCGGCGAGCGCAGCAGGTGGGCGAGCGGCAGTCCGACGAGGCTGGCCGCGGGCACGTACAGGCCGAGGAAGACCACGACGGCCACGGCGCGGATCATCCTCCCAGGCCTCCTCGCGCGGCGCTCGCGGAGGTCAGGACTCGGGTGTGGGGTTCGGGGCGGCCAGCTCTTCCGAGGGCTTGCCGTTCAGCAGCGCCTTCAACTCCTTGCCCATCTTGAAGTAGGGGATCTTCTTGGGCGGCACGTCGACCTTCTCCCCCGTCTTCGGGTTGCGGCCCTTGCGCGGCGCGCGGTTGCGGAAGCGGAAGCTGCCGAAGCCCCGGATCTCGACTTCCTGGCCGTTTTGCAGGGCCGTCACGATGCTCCGGAGCGCGGCCTCGACGATAATCCCCGCTTGGACCTGTGTGATCTCCAACTTGCGGGCGACGATGTTGATCAGGTCGGCCTTGGTCATGGCGTTACGGGACTCGTCATTCATCGCGGACGCTCCACGGCCAGGGGTGGCGACGAATCGGAAGTCTAGCCCGCTGATCCGCCGAAGTCAAGGAGCCATTGGAAGATCCGTCCCGCGGCCAAACGGCCACGCGGGATGGACCACCCCCCTGAGCCGGCGGGGATGGCGCTGCTAAATCCTAGGCGTCGGAGGCGCGGCGGCTGGCCCCGACGGGCTTCTGCACCGGCTTCTTGCCGAGCTTGCCGTCCGGACTGAAGGTCTTGGCCAGCGCCCGGTCGACCCGCTCCTCGATCACGGGCGCCGTCTTGCCCTCCACCTCGGCGATCTCGCTCACCAGCAGGAACTTCGCGCGGTCGAGCATCCGCTTCTCGCGGAACGAGAGCGCCTTCTTGCGGCTCAGGTACGTCAGCCCCTTCAGGACCACGGCGACCTCGTAGAGGCTGCCGGTCCGCATCTTGTCCGAGTTTTCCTTGAAGCGGCCCTTCCAGTTGGGATGCTGGTCTATGGTCCCGTCAGCAAGGAGGTTGAAGATCCGGCGGACGTCCGCGGCCGTGATCACATGTCGAAGGCCGACGCCATCGGCGTTCTGCTGGGGCACCCACACTCGGGAGTCGTTGGACAGGATCCGGAGCTGGTAGAGGCTGATCTTCCCACCCGGGATGGGGCGCGTCTGGATGCTCTCAACGATGCCGATGCCGTGGTTCGGGTAGATGACCTTCTCGCCGACCTGGAACTCCACACTGACCTCTCTTTCCAAAGGGCGCGAGGGGGCTGAGAACCTGCTGGGAGTGCACTGTTGTGTCCGAGATAACCAGTATAACAGAACGTGAACCGCGGGGCAACGGCCTACGGCGATTGCGGCGGCGCGCTCAGCTCCGGCCCGCGTCCGCGGCCAGAGCGGCCACACAAGCGTCCACGTCGGACTCGTCGTTGAAGAAGTGCGTGGCGATGCGCAGTCCCTGCGTCTTCTCGGTCACGTGGATGCCCTGCTGGCGGAGACGGCCCGCCACGCGCGAGGGATCGGTCACGGCGCAGAGGGTCTCGCCCGAGCGAAAGACGCCCGCGGGCGAGAGCACTTCGATCCCGGTCTGCCGCAGGCGGTCGGTCAGGTACGTGTTCAGGCTCAAGACCCGGGCCGAGATCGCGTCGATGCCGATCGCCGAGATGTAGTCGACGGCCGCGCCCAGGGCGAAGATCGCCGCGAAGGGCGGGCAGCCCAGCTCGCTGCGCTTCGCGGAGGGCAGGAGCTGGTAGGCCCGATTATCGAAGGCGTAGGGGTCCTGGACGCTGAGCCACCCGATGGCGCGCGGCCGCCGGCGTGCGAGCAGCGCGCGGCCGATGACCGCGAAGCCGGCGCCCTGCCGATCACGACCAGGCTGCGCCGGGCCTTGAGCGCCCCGAGCGCCTCCAGGTCCACGCGGGCGCCGTCGCTGAACTGGACGTGGCTCACCGCGATCGTGGCCGCCTGCGGGGCGCGGCCGTCGGTGAAGATCGTCGGCGGCAGCGCGCGGCCTTCCGGCTTCACGAAGCGCACGTCCACGCCGCGATGGATCCAGGGCAGCGTGATCGTGGGGAACTCGGGCTCGACCGCCAGGACCGGCCCGTCCTCCGCGAGCAGGTCGACGATCAGGTTCACGCCCGCCGACGTGTTGGGGACGAAGACCACCTCGTCGGCGTCGGCGCCCACGAAGCGCGCGACGCGGGCGCGGACGGCTTCGACCTGCGCGAGCCACTCGTCCCACGGCGCGTCGCCCTCTTCCTCGAGCCGGCGGTAGAACGCGTCCACGGCCGCCCGCACCGGCCGCGGCGTCGGGCTGGCCGCGGCGGCGTTGAGGTAGACGCAGTTCGTCACCGCGGGGAAGTCGCGGCGGATCTCGCTCCACTGCGTGCTCACGTTTTCGGATTCTATCGTTGCGTGGACCTGCCCTGGCAGTGAGCACGCGCAATCTGGACAGGTGCGCTCGCAGGCGGAATGGGACGAGGTTCACCGGCTGATCGCTTCGGGCATGAACGACTGCGCGATCGCACGCACGACCGGGATTCCGCGCGAAACGGTACGGGACTGGCGTCACAAATCACATGGAGTAAACTGGATCGACGCCGGAGTGGAGAAACGGCATACTCGCGAGCCTCAAAAGCTCGTGGGCGCAAGCCCATGTGGGTTCAAATCCCACCTCCGGCACCAGCCTCAGCGATCTTCCGGTTCCAGGCGCACGTGGTCCGACGATCAGCTCGTCGGCGCGGTGCCCGCCTGCATATCGTTGCGCGCTGTTCTACAACGCCTCGGACTCCATCCAACCGGCGCCAATTACAAGACCGTCCAGATGACCATCGCGCGCCTGGGGCTGGACACGCGCCACTTTCTCGGACGGGGACACCTCAGAGGAAAGAGCCATGGTTGGGCACGCCGTCTTCCACTGGACGTCATTCTCGTCGCCAACAGCGGGTACATGTCGATGTGGAACCTCAAGCGTCGCCTGATCACAGGCGGTCTGATGGAGTCGAAGTGTTCGGAGTGCGGCCTCACGGAATGGCGAGGTGGGCGTCTGGGCCTCGTGCTGGACCACATCAACGGCGACGCACGAGATCATCGTCTCGAGAACCTTCGCCTGCTCTGTCCGAACTGCAATTCTCAAACGCCTACGTTCGCAGGACGCAACAGAAGACGGCGTCGGCTCGCGTTATTGCGGTAGCTCACGCCGCGGGCCGATGATCCGGCCGCCGGCGTAGTCCCGCGAAGAACGGCTGGCGGCGCGCAGCGGTTTCCTCGGCGTTGTACAGCCCTTCCGTCAGCCACCGGATCCCGCCGCGCAGCTCCTCGACGCTCATCTTCTTCGGCCGGTAGTTCACGTCGAAGAGAGTGCACAGGTCCCACCGCTCCGGCTCGAGGATCCGGCCCTCGGCGAGCAGCCGGTCGTAGAGCGGCGTGCCGGGGAACGGCGTCAGGATCATGATCTGCACGTCGTAGAGCGGGATCGAGCGCGCGTAGTCCAGCACCTGCGCGAACACCTCCGGGCCGTGCCCGTCGAGGCCGAGGATGAAGCACCCGTTGACCGTGATGCCGTGGGCCTGGATCCGGCGCAGCGCCTCCGTGTAGCGCGCCGCCCGCCGGGCCTTGAAGTTCGCCCGCATCTCCATACCCTCGAGCGCGGAGGCGCCCGGGCTCTCGAGGCCGACGAGCACCTGCCGGCAGCCCGCTTCGGCCATCAGGTCCAGCAGCTCGGAATCGTCGGCCACGGAGACGTCCGTCTCGGTGAACCACTTCAGCCGCAGCGGCGCGAGCTGCCGGCACAGCTCCCTCCCCCACGCCTTGTCGACGAACGTGTTGTCGTCGGCGAACTCGATGAACGGGCGCTCCCGCACGCGCATGACCGCGCGGATGTCGCGGATGACCGACGCCACGGGCCGCTTGCGATAGCTCTGGGAGAGCATCACCGTGGAGGCGCAGAAGTCGCAGCGCCACGGGCAGCCGCGGGAAGTCTGCACCGTGAAGCGGTTGTAGGGCCGGTCGCCGAGCAGGTCGTAACGCGGGACGGGAAGCGCGGCGACGTCGATCGCGCCGTACTCCTTCGCGTCGAACACGCGTGGCGGCGCACCCGCCGCGGCGGCTTCTACCACCGCGGGCCAGGCCGCCTCCCCTTCGCCGCGCACGACGTAGTCGGCGTGCAGGGCCGCCTCGTCGGGCCGCACGCTGACGTGGAGGCCACCCATGGCCACGCGCACGCCCGCGGCCCGAAGGCGGCCCGCGATGGCGTAGGCCTCGCGCACCTGCGCCGAGAACGTGCTGATCGCCACCAGGTCGCACGTGTAGACCTCGGCCGGCTCCGTCCGGTCGGACTCGGCCTCGAAGTAGCGCAGCTCGTGGCCGGCCGGCGTCGCCGCCGCGAGGTACAGCAGGCCGAGGCTCGGCAGCGACGCGATCTGCCGGCTCCGCTCGACGAAGCGAGAAGTCCGATCTTCATCGTCCACCTCCGGCGAGAGTGAAGGCCACCGCCAGCACTAGCGCGACCACCGGCAGCGGGAACAGGTGCCGGAACGGCTTCCTCCAAGCGGCCAGGAAGCACACGCACGGCATCGCGATGCCGCCCGCGACGAAGCAGGGCGAGCCTGCGGCCGACCACCACGACTCCGGGCGCGGCCACGGCGACAGCGCGAACAGCAGATTCAGGAGGCGGGCATTTTTCCGCCGCGCCGGGCGGAATTTCCGGGCCCGCGTCCGTCTGCGGTGCGTGCCGTCTTTAGCCAAACTATAGCGAATCAATTACTTACGGCTATGGGCGGCCGTGGCACGACGCCTGCTATAGCTGAAAGTGCCTACGGGAAGTCCCGGGAGGCGTTGAAGAGGAGATGGGGATGGCCACGATGATCGGAGTGCGGCGCCCGGAGCTGACCGCAAGCTACTCGCCGGCGCGGGCCCGTTGGGCGACGGTGCGGATCGAGACCGAGGGGACCGTCTACGTGGGCCGGATCTTCGTGCCCGAGACGAAGAAGCGGCTCTCGGACGTCATCTCGGACGAGCGGATGTTCCTGAACTTGACCCAGGTCTCAGTCAACGACTCCGCCGCGGTGGAGTCGTTCGTGGCGCTCAACAAGCAGTACGTGAAGACCATCCGCGTGATCAGCGAGTCCGAGGCCGCCCCGACGCCGCGCCGGCTCAACTGATCTCGATCAGCCCTTCCATGAAGGGCACGGCGCGGCCGCCGATCGCGACGCGCGCTCCCTGCGCCTCGCAGAACAGCTCGCCGCCGCGCGGCGAGACCTGCAGCGCGCGCAGCCGGCTCCGGCCGAGCCGTCCCGCCCAGTACGGGACGAGCGTGCAGTGCGAGGACCCGGTCACGGGGTCCTCGGGCACGCCCCAGGCCGGCGCGAAGAAGCGCGAGACGAAGTCGCACGTCTTTCCCGGGGCGCTGGCGATCACCGCGTGCCGGTCGAGGGCGGCCACGCGCGCCATGTCGGGACGAAGCGCGCGCACCTCGTCTTCGGTCTCGTAGACGGCCAGGTAGTCGCGCGCGGCCAGGAGCTGGGCCGGTGCCCGGCCGAGGGCCTCCCCCACGGCGGGCGCGCTCCCGACCGGCTCCGGCGGTCGCGCGGGAAAATCCAGCGACAGCAGGTCCCCCTCACGCACGACGGTCAACGGCCCGCTGCGCGAGCCGAAGACGACCCGCTCGCGCCCGCGGTCGAGCCGGTTCATCACCACCCAGGCCGAGGCGAGCGTGGCATGGCCGCACAGGTCCACCTCGGCGGCGGGCGTCATCCACCGGATCTCGTACCTGCCGTCCCGGCCGATGAAGTACGCGGTCTCCGAGAGGTTGTTCTCGGCGGCGATGGACTGCAGCGTCGCATCGTCGAGCCACGACTCGAGCGGGCACACCGCGGCCGGGTTTCCGCCGAAGACGCGGGAGGTGAACGCGTCGACCTGATAGATTGGGATCTTCATAGGTCCTTCTCGAGGAAGAGCGTCCCCTCGACGGGGTTGTAGCGATAGGGAGCGATCGGACGAAAACCGAGCGAGAGGTAGAGGGAGATGGCCTCCTTCATCGCGGGCAGCGTGTCGAGCCGCAGCCGCGCGTAGCCGATCGCGCGCGCCTCGGCGAAGAGCGCGTCGGTGAGGCGGCGCCCGAGGCCGGTCCCGCGGGCCTCCGGGCGGACGTAAAGGCGCTTGGCCTCGCACACGTCGGCGCCGAGGGGCCGCAGCGCGGCGCAGCCGACCGCGTGGGCGCTCTCGCGGGCGATCAGGAGCCGGCCGCGGGGCGGCGCGTAGTCGCCGGGCAGGCCGGCCAGCTCGCCGTCGAAGCCCTGGAAGCCGAGGTCGATGCCTAACGAGGCCGCGTACTCGAGGAACAGCGCCCGCACCTCGGGCAGGTCCGCGTCCCCGGCCGGCTCGATCCGCGCCGCCACGGTGGAACTCTACCGCCGATTCCTCTACAGTCCGCGGCCATGACCGACGAGCGCGCCCGGCCGGGCGCCGCCTTCGAAGCGTTCGTCGCCCTCATCGCGCGCCTGCGCGGTCCGGGCGGCTGTCCGTGGGATCGCAAGCAGACGCACCACAGCCTCAAGCCGATGACGATCGAGGAAGCCTATGAGGTGGTCGAAGCGATCGAGCAGGGCGACGACGAGCACCTCGCGGGCGAGCTGGGCGACCTCCTCCTCCAGGTCGTCTTCCACGCGCAGATGGCCGCCGAGGAAGGCCGCTTCGACGTGACCCAGGTGGTCGAGCGGGTCGCGGCCAAGATGGTGCGCCGGCACCCGCACGTCTTCGGCGACAACCCGGCCACCACGAGCGGCCAGGTCCTCAAGAACTGGGAAGCGCTCAAGCGGGCGGAGCGCGAGGAGAAGGGACACGGCGACGCGTCGCTGCTCGACGGCGTTGCCCGCTCGCTGCCGGCGGTGCTCGAGGCGTACCAGATGGCGGTGAAGGCCTCGCGGGTGGGCTTCGACTGGCCCGGCGCCGAGGCGGTCCTCGCGAAGCTCGACGAGGAGGTCGCGGAGCTGAAGGCCGCCGTGCGCGCCCAAGGCCGCCGCGAGGCGGTGGCGGAAGAAATCGGCGACCTCCTGTTCGCGGCAGTGAACGTCGCGCGGCTGCTCGGGGAGGACCCCGAGTCGTGCCTGAAGGCGGCCAACCGGAAGTTCCGGACGCGCTTCCGCCACGTGGAGGAGCGCCTGGCGGAGCGAGGCCGCACGCCCGCCGAGTCGAGCCTCGAGGAGATGGAAGCGCTGTGGCAGGAAGCGAAGGCGCGCGAGAGGAGCGGGTGACAAGCAGCGAGCGAGGAATATGGATCCGGACGAGCGAGGAGCTGGACCGGCTCGCGGAATCGCTCGCGGGCAGCTCGGCGCTGGCGCTCGACAGCGAGTCGGACAGCCTGCACCACCACGTCGAGAAGGTCTGCCTGATCCAGCTCGCCACCGAGCGCGGCGAGGCGTGCCTCGTGGACCCGCTCGCCCTGCGGGACCTCTCCGCCCTCGCGCCGGTCATGGCCGACCCGGGCGTGGCGAAGGTGCTCCACGGCGCCGACTACGACGTGACCACGATGAAGCGCGACTTCGGCTTCCGCTTCGCCGGCCTGTTCGACACCATGATCGCGGCCCGCTTCCTGGGCCGGCCGCAGGTCGGCCTCCAGGCGCTGGCCCAGGCCGAGCTGGGGGTGGCGCTCTCCAAGGAAAGCCAGCGCGACGACTGGTCGCGCCGCCCGCTGACGCGCACGCAGGAGCAGTACGCGCTCGCCGACGTCTCCCACCTGCTGGTGCTGCAGGCGCGGCTGGCCGGCGAGCTGCGCCGGCTCGGCCGGCTGTCGTGGGTCGAGGAGGAATGCGACGCGGTGGCGGCCCTCGAGCCGGCGCGCCGCGGCCGCGACCCCGAGGCCTACCGGAAGGTCAAGGGCGCGCGGCGGCTCTCGCGCCGGCAGCAGGCGGTGCTGCGCGAGGTCTACGGCTGGCGGGAGAGCGTGGCCGAAGCCACCGACGTCCCCGCGTTCAAGCTCCTCTCGAGCGAGGCCTTGCTCGACATCGCCACCCGCGCGCCGCGCACCGCCGCCGAGCTGGCGCCGGTGCGTGGGCTCTCGCCGCGGGTGCGGGGCCGGCGCGACGAGATGCTCGCCGCCGTCGGACGCGCCCTGGACCTGCCCGAGACGGAGCTGCCGCGCCTCGAACCCCCTCCGCCCCGGCCGGTCGTCTCCGAGCCGGTCCGCAAGCGCATCGAGCGGCTGCGCGCGTGGCGGACGCAGGCCGCGGCGCGGCTGGCGGTGGACATCTCGGTCGTGCTGCCGCAGCGGCTGCTCGAGCGGCTGGCCCAGGCCGTCCCGCGCGGTGCCGACGCGCTGCGGGAGATCGAAGGCCTGCGGCGCTGGCGCGTGGACGCGTTTGGAGCCGAGCTGATCGCGGCGCTCGGGCCGTGACGGCGCCGCCCGTCACCTCACCAACCGGCCGTCCTTCACGAGGGCCCGGCCGTCGCTCTCGACGGTCGGCTTGTCCAGGAAGAGCCAGAGCGGCCGCCCCGACGGCGATCGGTTGGCCCCGCCCGATTCCCAGTTGTCTCCCATCGACACGCGGACGTGGCCCTCGCCGTAGCCGTAGTACGGCAGCGTGCCGGAGGGAAGCGTCCCCGCGAGCAGCGGGTTCGTGCCGATGACGATCTCCCCCACCTTGTCGATGTCGCCGCCGATTCCCTCCCACATCCGGGTCAGGGCCGCCTCGTCCCGCGCCGCGCGACGTTTCACCGCGCGGCCGCGCTCGAACTCCAGCGTGACCGTGTCCGCCTCGGGCGGGCTCGTGGCGCTGCGCGGCACCGGCGTGGTCACCACAAGGCGGCCTTCCATGGACGAGACGTCAGGGATGAATCGGAGGGCGCCGGAGGGGAACTCCATCTCCCGGTCGCGCGCGCACCCCGCCGCCGCTCCTCGTGCCGGCGACATGTCGCCGTCGTTCTTGTGGAACCACGCGTCATCGGGGACGCGCAGGCGCAGGTCGGTTCCGCGCGCGTCGGTGATCCGGAGACGATGGCCGCGCAGCGCCGCGATCAGCCGGTCCTGCTCCCGCGACAGCGCCGGGTAGTCCGTCTCGAGGATCGCGCGCTCGTACATCCGCGAGAGCACCGCGATCTCGTCGGCCGAGTGGCCCTCGAGCGGCAGGATCCAGTGGAAGTGGATCCCCCGCGCGCGCGAGCCTCCCACCAGGTGCTCCCAGCGCGTGTCGTTGGACAGCTCGCGGGCGGGCAGCCACAGGAACATCGCGGCCTGGTCGAAGAGCGGGCGCAGGAAGCTCACCGTCCGCTCCTCGATGCCGCCGGCGGCGATCGCGCCCGTGGCCTCCGCGCGCACGATCGCGGGCGGATCGAAGGTGAGCAGAACCACGGGATTCGCGCCCGCGGCGCGCAGCCCGGCCTGGATCGCCCCGGCGATCTCGGCGTAGTAGAGCGGGTCGTAGACGAGGATCGCGCGCTCGCCGGCGGACGGCTGGAGGGACGACACGATGCGCGCCGCGATGCGCTCGGCGTCGATCGGCGGCAGCGCGGGCGGCGGCGCGGCCGGCGCCGCCGACATGGGCGCCGTGGACGAAGGCCATCGCCAGCCGGCGAGGCCGGCGGCTCCCAGGGACGCCAGCAGGCTCCGTCGCGAGAAACCCATCAGCGTGCCTCCTCGTGGGGCGGAGCGATCGAGTCCAGGAAGCGGCTCGTGCGCTGCTCCACCACGTCCCAATCGTACTCGCGCCGCACGTACGCCCGTCCGGCCGCGCCGAGGGCCGAGCGCAGCGCGGCGTCGCTGGCGAGCATCCTCAGCGCAGCCGCGAACTCCGAGTAACCGCGGTAGAAGAGCCCGCCCCCGCTGCGGACGCACTGTCCCTCGAGGACCCGGCAGGCGGAGTTGACCAGCACCGGCCGCCCCATCGCCCACGCCTCCAGGACGATCACGGAGAGGCTCTCATAGGCGCTCGGCATCACCAGCACCTCGCACCCCGAGAGAAGCGCGAACTTCTCCGCCTCGCTGACGAAGCCCAGGTGCAGGATGGCCGGGTGGGTGGGTATCTCCAGGACCGCCTTTCCCACGAGCACGAGCGGCGGCGCCTCGGGCCATTCGGCGTGCAGACGCCGGTAATAGGAGAAGAGGCGGTCCGCTCCCTTGTTGCGGTCGATGCGCCCGACGTAGAGCACGTAGCGCGGGGGCAGGGCGAAGCGCGCCTTCACGTCCACCGACTCCCAGCCGGCGGCGACGTTGATCCCGCTGCCCACGACGGCGCCGGGAACGTCGCCGTTGCCGCTCACGCCCTGGACCAGGGAACGCTCCTCGGGCGTGAGGTAGAGGATCCCGCGCGGAGCGCGGAACAAGGGAGCGAAGACCGGCAGCTCGATCGCCGGGTCTTCCTCGGCCGTGGGAACCAGCACGGCGCGAGAGGCCACGGGCGGGAGGCCGAAGAAGGTCTGGTAGTAACGGTAGGAATAGAAGACGAACAGGTCGACGTCCCGCCGCCGGGGCAGCGAGCGCACCAGCTCGGGGCTGAACGGCCCGTTCTCCACGACCCACTCGCGCTCGTCGGCGAGCGAGTGCTCCTCGTGGAAGACCAGATCGGAGACGAGGGCGAAGCGCCTCTCGGAGCGGGGCCGGGCCACGGGGTAGCGCGTGACCGGGATGCCGTCCACCCGGTCCGCGCCCGGCGGGTAATGGTTGCGCCACTCGAGGTAGTCGAGCGCACACGTCGCAGCCACCTCCACCTGGTGGCGGCGCGCGAGGCGCCCCGCGAGCCACCGGCAATGCAGCTCCGACCCCCCGGCCACCTCCAGGCCGTAGCGCTGGATCACGAAGCAGAGACGCATCATCAATTCAAACGCGGCCGGCCGCGAACATGCGGCGGACGCGGCCGGCCTGAACTCCGCGTCCTCGCTCCGGCATCGTCATCGAGTTCCGCATCGCCGGGAGTAAATCCCGGCTCGGCGGAAATGATGCCTCCGCTGCGGGCGCTCCAACGGCGCATGCTGTGTTCTACACATCAAGTGCAATCGCCGGCCGCGAGGCCCAAGAGATGTTCGTACTTCTCCATGATCACGGGCCACGAGTAGTTGCGCTCGTAGTACGCGCGCCCCGAGCGGCCGAGCGCGTCGGCCTCGGCGCCGTGCGACAGCAGCCACGTCAGCGCCTCGGCGAACTCCTCGTACGGCCCGTAATAGAGGCCGCCGCCCGCGCGCTGGACCTGGCCCCGGAGCACCGGGCAGCGGCCGTTGACGAGCGCGGGCCGGCCCATCTTCCACGCTTCGAGCAGCGCCATGCTCAGGCTCTCGAAGGGGCTCGGATGCACGAGCAGCCGGCTGGCCCCGACGACCGACAGCTTTTCCGTCTCCGACAGCACGCCGAGGTGGGTGAAGTTCACGTGCACGGGCACCGGCAGGACGGCCTTCCCCACCAGCACCAGGTTCAGGTGGGGAGCCTGCTCGCGCACGTAGCGCGCGAACTCGTCGAACAGCCGCGCGCAGCCCTTCTCGCGCTCGATGCGGCCGACGTAGACGACGTAGTCGCCGAGCACGTCGAGCCGGCGGCGGATCTCGTCGGGCGGCACGACCGGCGCGTCCTCGATGCCCACGCCCACGACCTCGCCGGGGAGCGAGCCGGCGCCGCTGACCTCCAGCAGCAGGTCCCGCTCCTCGGGCGAGTTGAAGGCGAGCGCGGCGGGCAGGCGGAACAGGTCGCGGAAGATCCGCAGGCGGACCGCGTTGTCCTGCTCGGCGGTGGGCACGAGGATGCTCTTGCGGGGGTGGACGCGCAGGCCGTGGAACGTCGTCCAGTAACGGTAGGAGAAGAAGATCAGGACGTCGTAGTCGCCCCCGCGGGTCTCGAGGTGACGGATGAGCCCCGGCGTGACCGGGCCGTGCTCTTCGATCCAGCGCCGCTCTTCATCGTCGCTGTGGTCGAAGAAGTGGACCTTGGAGGACAGCTCGTCGAAGCCCTCCGGCGTGCGGCGCCGCGCCACCGGGAAGCGGCGCACGGGCAGGCCGGCCACCTTCGTCTCGCCCGGCTCGTACGCGTTCTCCCAGGTGAGGTAGTCCACGGCGCAGGTGGTCAGCACCTCCACCGGGTAGCGCTCGGCGAGGTGCTGGGCGATCCAGCGCGCGTGCAGCTCCGCCCCGCCGATGACCTCCTCCCCGAAGCGCTGGACGACGAGCCCGATCCTCATCGGGACGGGGCGGGCCCCCTTTCACGCTCCAGCACGTCGCAGCGATGGCGCAGCGCCTGCAGCTCCACTTGCAGCCGGGCGGTCTCGCGGACGTTGTTGTGGAGGAGGTGGGCGAAGTAGAGGTTGATCTGGGCCTGGCGGTTCAGGAGGTGGTCGGTGTAGAGCCGCACGAAGGGCCGCACCAGCTTCTTGACCAGGATGAGCGTGCGCCCGGCCAGGCCGGGCCGGGTGGTGCGGATCAGGTAGTCCACCGAGATGTTCCAGTCGTGGGTCGGACCGAGCAGCCGCTCGAGCAGCTTGCCGTCGATGCGCGCTTCTTCTCCATAGGCGCGCAGCCGCATCGCCGCCAGCGACTCCACCTCCTCGTCGGTGTACAGCCCCTGCTCCCGCTTCCTCTGGATCGACTCGCGGATCTCCTTCATGATCCGGACGACGTCCACCGGCGGGCCGTCGGGACCGTTCGGCTCGGCCATCTCTCTCCTCCGCACCGTGAACGGCGATTCTAACCCTGGCTAGGAGCCCGTCCGGATAAGCGGGAGACGGGCTCTAAAGCGGCCTTCGGGCGGCGGGAGAGCGGAAGCGCGTGTGAAACCGGGACGCGCTCCTAACCGGGCGCGCAGAGCCCGGACGGGTTCTTGTGGATGACGCCCCACGTGTCGTCGCTGAGCGAGCAGCCGCCGCACGTGCCGGGGGAGCCCTTTCCGCCGCACGCGACGTAGGTGCCGGGCGCGAAGACGTCGAGCAGGTACTGGTTCTCCGGCTTCAGCTTGCAGTGGGTGCCCTCCGAGCCGCACTTCACGAGCGTGCCGTTCTCGTCGACGTCCTCGAACCAGTTGGGGCCGGGCAGGCCGGTGTCGGCGATCCCCGAGAGATAGTGATCGCAGAACGGGCGCTGCGGCGCGTCCTCCGGGCGCGTGTTGCAGATGCTGCGGCTCGGCATGCCCGCCGCCGCGCAGTAGGTCGCGTTCTTCACCAGCGGGCTCGCGTTCAGGACCTTCTTGTTGACGGTCGGCTCGAGCTGCACCTTGACACCGAACCCGTACGAATCGTCGAAGGACGGAAGCGGTACTCCGCAGGCCGCGGCGTAGGGGTTCGGCGTGGGGGTCGGAATGGGCGTCGGCGTCGGCGGGGCCGGGGCGACCGGTTGGGTGGGCGCGGAGCCGCCGCCCCCGCACGCGGCCAGCCCGGCGACGAGGACCAGGGTCATGACATGACGCATCAGCACCTCAGGGCACGGTGGCTTGCCGATTCTCCACACTGGCCCTGTGGGATTTTGCGGGCGGCGAGGGACGGATCAGGTCCGGAACTCAGGCGGCGGCCAGGATCAGGCTCAAGTCGCCGAACTCGTGGCCGCGGTAGCCCTCGGCCTCGGCGTGCGAATACGCGGCGTCGAGCAGGGGCGGGGGCACGAAGGCCCGCAGCAGGCCCAGGTGGCTGGAGCCCGGCTCGTGGAACCCGGTCAGCAGGCCATCGACGACCTGAGGTACGAAGCCGGGTCCGATGATCAGAATCGGTGGTGCCGCGGCCCGCGACCAGCCGCCCGCCGTGGGCGGCCGCCGAGCCTTCGAGCGCGCGCACGACCGACGTTCCCACCGCCACCACCCGCCCGCCCGCGGCCTCCGCCCGGCCGACCGCCTCCACCGTATCGACGGGTATCTCGTAGCGCTCGGGCAGCGGCAGGGCCCGGTCGAGCGCCGGGTCTCCGGTCGACGACAGGCCGGCGGCGTGGGTCAGGGCGCCGAGCGCGATGCCCCGCGCCTTCAGGCCCAGCAGCAGCTCCCAGCTCAGGGGACGCCCGGCGGACGGCAGCTCGGCCGCCCACGGCCGCGACGCGTACACGGTCTGGACGTCCGAGAGCGCAAGGCCGGCCTCGAGGTGCGCGTACTGTATCGGCCGGCCGAGGCGATACAGCGCCGACCACAGCGCCCCGCCCTCGACGTCGAAGCGCAGCTCCACCAGGCGCGGCGAGGGATACCAGACGGACTCGATCGTGGCCGTCAGGCCGTCGAGCCGCAGGGTGTCCCCGGGGCGAAGGACCGGAGGGGCCGGCCGCTCTTCGGTGCGCACGTGCCAGTCCCCTTCGCCGAAGAGGACCGCCCGCCAGCGGCCGGCCTCGGCTTCGCCCAGCAGCCGGACCTCCGCCCGCGCGCCGTCGGGCGCGACGGCGCTCAGCGAGGCGGGCAGCGTCGCGGCGTCGTTGACCACGACCAGGTCGCCGGGGCGCAGCAGCGAAGGCAGCTCGGTCATCGTGGTGTCGCGGAAACGGCCCGCGCGGGAGTCGAGATGGAGAAGGCGCTCGAGCGCCCGCGGGAACGGGCGAGTCGCCGCGATCACGACGCGACCTCGATCGCGGACGCCTCGACGCGCGCGCCGCTGGGGAACGCTTCGGCTCCGCGGACGAGGCCGAGGATGCGCTCGGCGACCGCGGCCGGATCCGCCAGCGCGGCGGGATCGGCTTCCGGCACCGCCTCGGCGTGCATCCGCGTGTTCATCTCGCCCGGGTCGACGCTCAGGAAGCGCACGCCGGTGCCGTCGAGCTCCGCCGCCCAGATGCGCGCGAGATGGTCGAGCGCGGCCTTCGAGACGCCGTAGGCGCCCCAGCGCGGATACGCGACGATCGACGCGTCGGAGGTGACGTGGACGACCAGGCCCCGGCCGCGCAGCACCATCGCCCCGGCCACGGCCTGGGTCAGCCGGAACGGCCCCATGAGGTTGACCGCGAGCGTGCGCTCCATCTCCGGCGGGTCCGTGTCGAGGAGCAGCCGCAGGGGCACCGGCCCGAGCGTGCTCGCGCCGTGGACGAGGAGGTCGACCGGCCCGACCAGCGCCGCCGCCGCCCCCGCCAGCATCGTCGCCGCGCGAGGGTCGCCCACGTCGGCGGCCAGCGCGTGCGCTTCCCCGCCCTCGGCCCGGATGGCGGCGACCACCGCCTCCAGCTCGGGCGATGCCCGCGCGACGAGCGCGACCCGCGCGCCCGCGCGGGCCAGGGCCCAGCCGAGGGCCGCGCCGAGCCCCCGGCTTCCTCCGGTGATGAGCGCCGCCGCCCCTTCGATCCGCATGTCCTCTCCTCCGCTTCCAAGCTACGCGGGGTTCTCCAAGATGCCAACATCCTTGCCAAGGGATTGGCGGAGGGCTAATCTCTGGGCATGGCCGATGAACCGCATCCCCTCTCCGGCCGGCTGGCCGTGAACCTCCGCCAGCTCCGCGAGGCCCGCGGCCTGACCCAGGAGCAGATCGCGAAGCTGGCCGGCCTTCCGCGCGCGACCTGGAGCCACCTGGAGTCCGGCGAGGCGAACCCGACGCTGTCGGTCCTGCACCGGGCCGCGCTCGTGCTGCAGGTCCCGATCGAGGAGCTGACGTCGGCTCCCCGCGCCTCGGGGCGCCTCTACCGCCGCGACTCGCTGCCCACGCGGAAGCAGGGCGACGTGCTCCTGCGCAAGCTGCTTCCCGACCGCATCCCCGGCGTCCTCATCGACCGCATGGAGCTGCCGCCGCGGGGACGCATGACCGGCGTGCCCCACATGCCGGGGACCCGCGAGTACCTCACGTGCGAGAGCGGGGAGATCGTGCTCGCGGTGGCCGGCGAGCAGTGGCGGCTGGCTTCCGGCGACGTGATGACGTTCCGGGGCGACCAGCGCCACTCCTACGCCAACCCCGCCTCCCGTCCCGCCGTCGGCTATTCGGTCGTGCTGCTGGCGCCGGTCGAGTAGCCTCAGACGAGCGTGCGGATCTCGTCGGCCTTCTTGAGGAGGCCCATGCGGTGGAACGCGAAGTCGTACTTCACCGGGTCGGCGGGATCCAGCCGCCGCAGACGCCGCGTGATGTCCACCGCCATCGGCCAGCCCGGGGAGCGGTAGCGCGTCAGGCGCACGCGGCGCGCGATCGCGTAGATGTGGGCGTCGAGCGGGATCACGAGGCCGGCGGGATCGACGGCGGTCCACACGCCGAGGTCCACGCCGTCGCGGCGGGCCATCCAGCGCAGGTAGAGGTTGAGGCGCTTGCAGGCGCTGCCGCCGGCCGGCGACGGGAAGAAGAACCGCACGCCGGCGCCCGCGGGCAGCGCCCGGCGCCCGTAGAGCCCGCCGTGGTCGAGGGCGAGCGCGCGCGCCGAGAACGACGCGAGGGCCGGTCCCACGTCGGCGGCGCCGGGCGCGAGGCCGCGGGCGAAGAAGGCCTCGATCGTGCCGTCCTGCTCCAGCATCTGGCGCATGAAGAAGAGCAGGCAGGCCACGTCGCGGCCGTCGTTGAAGCGGTGGCGGAACCGGCGCAAGGTACAGCTCGTCGAGACGGCGCCGCAGATCGTCCGTGCGCACGCCCGATTCTAACCGTGGCCGCTGCGCGCCGATGGTAGGATCCGCACGGGGGTGGGCATGGGCAAGCACCGCGAGTTCCACGACGGACGGCAGGACGGCCTCGTTCCTCTCGAAAGCCTGGACCTCGACGATGTCACCTCGTTCGCCTCCCTCCTCCGCGGGATGTCGCGCACGGCTTTCAGCGGGCGCAGCCTCGGCGAGGCGCTCGACGTGACGGTGGCCATGGTGAAGGACCCGTCCTGCCGGGTGGTCCTCACGCTCTCGGGCGCGATGACGATCGCCAAGATGGGCAAGGTCATCTGCAAGATGATCGACGCCGGCATGGTCCACGCGGTGGTGTCCACGGGGGCGCTGATGGCCCACGGGCTGTCGGAGGCGGTGGGCATGGTCCACTACCGGCACGATCCCCGGATGTCCGACGAGGAGCTGTTCGAGAAGGGCTACAACCGCGTCTACGACACGCTGGAGATGGAGGCGAACCTCAACTACGTGGAGGAGTTTACCTCCCGCGCCCTGAACACGCTCGCCGGCGAGCTGTCGAGCGAGGTCATCTGCCGCGCGCTCGGCCGCATCCTCGCCGAGGACGACCAGGGCACGGGCGTCCTGCGCAGCGCGTACGAGAAGGGCGTGCCCGTCTACGTGCCCGCGTTCACGGACTCCGAGCTGGGCCTCGACCTGTCGACCTGGTCGATGCGGAAGGCCCAGCGCGAGGGGACGCGCGACCCGGAGGCCCTGTTCGCCGCGCTCCCCCGCTACAACCCCTACCTCGACCTCAACAGCTTCGCCCGCTTCAGCCTGGGCGCCGAGCAGCTGGGCATCTTCACGATCGGCGGCGGGGTGCCGCGGAACTGGGCGCAGGAGGTGGGGCCCTACATCGACATCATCAACCACCGCCTCGGGCTGGAGCTGAGGGCGCCGCGCTACAGCTACGGGGTGCGGATCTGCCCCGAGCCCACGCACTGGGGCGGGCTCTCCGGGTGCACGTACTCGGAAGGCGTCTCGTGGGGCAAGTTCGTGCCTCCGGAAGAGGGAGGCCGCTTCGCCGAGGTCTACGCGGACGCCACGACGGTCTGGCCGCTGTTGATCCTCGGGGTGCTCGAGGAGCTCGGCGAGACGCGCAACGCCAAGAAGGCGGAGGCCCGGGCCCACAACCGCGTCCGCGCGCGGCGCTAACCGCCTTCGGTCCCGGCGCGCGGGTGCGCCCTTCGCGGGGGACGCTCCGCGCGCGGGCGCGCCTCGAATTGCCGCCTACACTCGTTCCGTGCTCTGCGGCCTCTGTTCGTTCTCCGCGTCCTCTGCGTTAAGAAGCAATTCGTCAGCGCGTAGCAGTTGCCGCAGGCCGCGGGTCGGAGGAGGACGTAGCCGTACTTGACGAGCAGGGATTCCACGCACCTGCGCGGGGCCTACTTCGGCTGCTTGGCGATGACCAGCTCGCGCACCTTGGAGTAGATCGTGCGGGGAATGATCCTGCGCGTCACCAGCTCGTGCTTGCTCTTGTAGGGCCGGCCGTCGACGATCTTCTTGGCGTAGATCTCGCCGATTCCGGGAACCGCCGTGAGCTGCTCGACCGAGGCCGTGTTGATGTCGACCAGATCCGCGGCGGGAGTGGCGGCCGGCTTCGGGGCAGACGCGTGCTGCGGCTCGACCGGCTTGGCCGCGCCCGCCTGCGGGGACGCGGCGAGCGGCATCACGGCCGCCGTGGCGGTGACGACCAGCACCAGCGCGCGAACCGTACGGCGCAGGAAACGGATCATGGGCTCTCCTTTCGGATGAGATACGGGCGGGGCCCGCGCAGCGAGGGGTCCTCCCATTGAGTGTACACTTCCTGGTGATGCGCGGGGCGTGCCGGTCCTTCCTCTTCCTCGCCGCGATCGTCCTGCTCCTCGTGCCGCGCGCCGCGCGCGCCCAGGCCGTGCACGTCTGCGCGATCCAGGGATCGGGCCTTGTGCCCGCCATGCTGGGGGCCCGGGTGTCCGCCACCGGGGTCGTGATCGCCGACTTCCAGGCGGGGCTGGGCGGCTTCTTCATGCAGGAGCCCGGCTGCGACGGCGATTCCACCACCAGCGACGGGATCTTCGTGCGCACTGGTACCCGTCCCGTGGCGGTCACCGTCGGCAACCGCGTGACGGTCGGGGGCCGGGTGAGCGACGACCGCGGCCTGACCGCGATCGAGATGGAGAGCCTGGCCGACGGCGGCCCCTACGCCGGGAGCCTCGAGGCCGTGCGGCTGGCGCCTCCGGCCGATCCCGCCGCGGCCGCCGTCTACTTCGAGGCCTTCGAGGGAATGCTCGTCTCGCTGCCCCCCTCGAGGGTCGTGGCGGCCACCGACCATCTCGGCGACTCCTACGTGATGCCGGATTCGAGCGGCGTGACGCGGCTTTTCCGCGGCGACGCCGACGGACGCCGGCTGGGGCTGGCCTCGCCCGCCGGTTGGCTGATGCTGAGCCAGGGCGACCTCGTGAACGACGTCACCGGCGTTCTCGGCGAGGTCTCCGGGCAGTACAAGCTCTACCTCCGCCCGCAGGCCTCGGTGACGGTGGACCGCTCCGGCCGCTTGCCGCCGGAGACGGGCGCACTTCCTTCGTCCGTCCTCAGCGTCGCCACCTACGATCTGCAGGGGCTCTTCGACACGGTCGACGACCCCGGCAAGAACGACGAGGTTCCCACCGCAGACCAGTACGCGGCCGGCCTCGCCCGGCGCGCGGCTTCGATCGCGCGGTACCTGGGCCTGCCCGACGTGATCGGGGTCCAGGAGGCCGAGAAGATCGAGGTCCTGCAGGACCTTTCCGTCCAACCGGAGCTGCTCCCCGCCGGCTACCGGGCGGTGCTCGTCGAAGGCACCGATCCCCAGGGCCTCGACGTGGGCCTGCTGTACAACTCGCAGCGGCTGTGGCTCCGCTCGTCGGAGGCGCGCCCGGCCGCGGTCTTCACCCGCCCGCCGCTCGTCGTGCGCCTGGAGGCGCTCGACAACCGCGAGCGGCTGAGCGTGATCGTCAACCATTTCCAGTCGCCGTCCGGCGACCCCGCCGCCGACGAGCAGGCGCACCTCGCGCAGGCGGATGCGGTGCGGGCGCTCGTCGACGAGCTGAAGGCGGCCGAGCCCGACGTGCCCGTCGTCGTCCTCGGCAACTTCAACGCGTTCGAGGACAGCGCGACCCTGCAGCACCTGATGGCTTCCGGCCGCCTGGTGCGCCTCTCGACCGTGCCCCCCGGAGAGAGGACGTACACGCACGCGGCGCAGGGCCTGTGCGAGATCGTGGACCACATCCTCGTGGACCCGTCCCTGGCCCCGCGGGTCGTGGAGCTCGCGCCCCGGCACATCAACGTCGACTTCGGCGACGCCGGCCCCGGGGCGCCGCCCGCGGCCAGCCCCCGCGCCTCCGACCACGACCCGGTGCGCCTGCTGATATCGAGATAGAATCCCCGCCTTCGTGAAAGCGCCCTACGACGCGGTCATCATCGGCGGGGGCCACAACGGCCTCGTGGCCGCGGCCTACCTGGCGCGCGCGGGCAAGAAGGTCCTCGTCCTGGAGCGGCGGCCCGTCCTCGGCGGCGCGGCCGTCACCGAGGAGGTCTTCCCCGGCTTCCGCTTCTCGGTGTGCTCCTACGTCGTCTCGCTGCTGCGGCCCGAGATCATCCGCGAGCTGGACCTGCCCCGCCACGGCCTGGAGATCCTGCCGCTCGACGGCACGTTCACGCCGATGCCGAACGGGGACTACCTGTGGCGGATGAGCGACCACGCCCGCACGCGGAGGGAGATCTACCGGCACTCCCCCGTCGATGCGGAGGCGTACGACGAGTACGCGAAGGCGATGGTCGACATGGCGCGCTTCGTCAAGCCGATCCTGGCCATGGTCCCGCCCGATCCCCTCTCGCTCCACCCGCGCGGCCTGCGCCAGCTCCTCGGCCTGCTGCGCCGGTTCCAGTCGCTCCCGCCGGCCTCGCGCCACCGCCTGCTCCAGCTCATGACCATGAGCGCGGCCGACCTGCTCGACCAGTGGTTCGAGACCGACGTGCTGAAGGCCACGATGTCGGCGAGCGGGATCATCGGCACCTTCCTCGGCGTGCGCTCTCCCGGCACCGCCTACGTGCTCCTCCATCACTACATGGGCGAGATCGACGGCGCCTTCCGCTCCTGGGGGTTCTCCCGGGGAGGAACCGGCGCGATCAGCATGGCCATCGCCGCCGCGGCCACGGAAGCGGGCGTCGAGATCGTGACCGACGCGGCCATCGAGCGGATCAAGGTCAAGGACGGACGCGCGGCGGGCGTGGTGATGAAGGGCGGCTCCGAGGTCGACGCCCGGGTGGTCGTCTCCAGCGTCGATCCGCACCGCACGTTCCTGAAGATGGTCGAGCCGGGCGTGCTCGACGACGAGTTCCTCGCCGAGGTGCGGCGCTACAAGCTGCGCGGCTCGTCGGGCAAGGTGAACCTCGCTCTCGACGCGCTCCCGGACTTCACGTCGCTGCCCGGGCCGGGGGCGCACCTGCGGGGCGCGATCTCGATCTCGCCCGGCGTCGAGTACATGGAGCGCGCGTACGACGACGCGAAGTACGGCCGGTTCTCCCGGCGTCCGTACGTCGACATGGTCATTCCCTCCCTCACCGACCCCTCGGTGTCGCCCCCCGGCAAGCACGTGCTGTCGTGCTTCGTCCAGTACGCCCCCTACAAGCTGCGCGAGGGAACCTGGGACGAGCAGCGCGACGCCTTCGGCGACACCGTCGTGGACACGGTCGCGGAGTACGCGCCGAACCTGAAGAAGATCATCCTCCACCGGCAGGTGCTGACGCCGCTCGACCTCGAGCGCGAGTGGGGCCTCACCGAGGGCAACATCTTCCAGGGCGAGCTGAGCCTGGAGCAGCTCTTCTTCCTGCGGCCGGTGCCGGGCTGGGCGCGTTACCGCACGCCGGTGCGCAACCTCTTTATGTGCGGATCGGCCACGCATCCCGGAGGCGGGATCATGGGCGCCCCCGGACGGCTGGCGGCGCTCGAGATCCTGAAGGACTGGAAGCGGGGGAAGGTCCGGTGACCCGCGACGTCGTCATCGTCGGCGGCGGGCACAACGGCCTGGTGGCGGCGGGTCTGCTTGCCCGCCACGGCCTCAAGCCCCTCGTGCTCGAGCGGCGAGAGATGGTCGGGGGCGCCGCCGTCACCGAGGAGTTCCACCCCGGCTTCCGCGCCTCCACCGTCGCGCATCTCGCCGGCCCGCTCCGCGCTTCGGTCGCGGACGAGCTGGGCCTGGCCGCGCGGGGGCTGAAGGTGGTCGAGCCCGAGCCCCGGGTCCTCGCGCCGCTCCCCGACGGCCGGAGCGTGCGGCTGTGGGGCAACCCCGAGCGCTCGGCCGCCGACATCCACCGGATCTCGTCGCGGGACGCCGAGGCCTACCCGCGATTCCACCGCTCGCTCTCGGCGGTCTCCGCGTTCGTCTCGCGGGTCCTCGCCATGACGCCGCCCGACATCGACCGCCCCGCTCCACGGGAGCTGGTGTCGATGGCCGGACTGGGCCTTGGCTTCCGCGGCCTGGGCCGCGAAGACGCCCAGCGGCTCCTGCGCTGGGGACCGATGGCGGTGGCGGATTTCGCCGCCGAGTGGTTCGACACCGAGCTGCTGCGGGCGGTGATCTGCGGTCGCGGCATCGCGGGCACGTTCGCCGGGCCGTGGTCGGCGGGCACCACCGCCAACCTGCTCCTGCAAGCCGCGGCCGCCGGCGGCAACGGCGCGGGCACGGCCGTGCACGTGAAGGGGGGGCTGGGCGCGCTGACCCAGGCGCTGGCCGACGCCGCCCGCGGCCATGGCGCCGAGATCCGCACCGGCGCCGAGGTGGAGCGCATCAGCACCAAGGACGGGCGTGTGACCGGCGTCGTGCTCGCGGGCGGCGAGGAGATCGCGGCCCGCGCGGTCGCTTCCGCGGCCGACCCCAAGCGCACGTTCCTCCGCCTGCTGGACGCGGCCGTGCTGGACCCCGACGATCTACTGCGCCTGCGGAACTACCGGCAGGACGGGATGGCGTCGAAGGTGAACCTGGCGCTGTCGGGTCTCCCCGCCTTCACCGCCGTGCGCGGCGAGGACGCGGTGGGCCTGCTGGCGGGCCGGATCCACATCGGCCCGGAGGTCGACGATCTCGAGCGCGCGTTCGACGACGCCAAGTACGGCGGCATCTCGCGCCGGCCCTGGCTGGACGTCACGATCCCCACGCTCGTCGATCCGTCGCTGGCCCCCGAGGGGTCCCACGTGATGTCGATCTACCTCCAGTACACGCCGTATCGCCTCAAGGAGGGCGACTGGGCGGCGCGGCGGAACGAGGTGGGCGACGCCGCGCTGCGGCGGCTCGAGGAATACGCGCCCGGCATCGGCCGGCTGGTCGTCCACCGGCAGGTGCTCACGCCCGCCGACCTCGAGCAGCGCTACGGCCTGACCGGCGGCCATCCGTTCCACGGCGAGCCGGCTCTGGACCAGCTCTTCATCGCCCGGCCATTGCTGGGCTGGGGACGGTACCGCTCCCCCGTCGCGGGCCTGTACCTCTGCGGAGCCGGTGCCCACCCCGGGGGCGGCGTCACCGGCGGCCCCGGAGCGAACGCGGCCCGGGAAATCCTCAAGGACCTGGGGTAAGCCCGCTCCTTGACACCCACGGGGGCAAGCGCCTTTAATTCCTGGGGCCCTCCCGAGCCGATCTCTTGAGCGAAACTCCCACCTCTCCGCCGGATCGTTCTAAGAGCGCCGAGGTCCCCGAGCGCATCGGCAAGTACGACATCGTGCGGCCCCTGGGCAGGG
>WNGG01002433.1_pt1 | contig 25549 bp, 24 predicted proteins | sample 5400661 | NCBI WGS metagenome assembly WNGG01 (sample SAMN13153372, study PRJNA577476) | soil metagenome | isolation source: 100 cm soil or saprolite under Garry oak tree replicate 1 | place: USA:California | collected 2016-06-15
TCGTTGGTATGAAAGGATGTGGAAAAACAACGCTAGGGACATTATTGGCAGAGAAGTTGCAAATACCATTTATTGACTCCGATGCTTCTATTGAAAAAATGCACGAACAGGAGAGGGGTGAAGCAATTCCTTTCCGCGAGATCTTTAAGAAATATGGAGAACAGTATTTTAGTGCTTTGGATTCGATAACTTTAAAGCAGATTGCGAAAGAATTTGGTAATACGGACTTTGTCTTTGCATGTGGGGGACGAACCCCTTTACAAGAGGAAAATCAGGAAATTTTATCCGGACTTGGGAAAGTCATTTTTTTGAAAGTCGAGAAAGCAGTGCTTTTAAAACGCATCCTTGCTCAGGGCATCCCTGCGTTTTTTCCTTATCCAGCTGATCCTGACAAATCACTTGATGAATTATTAACGGAGAGGTTGCCTGCATATCAAAAATTAGCAGATTTAACTATAGATGTCAGTGAGGGGACATCTGAGGAAGTAGTGAATACCATTCTGACGGAATTAAGGGCCTATGGCAAGAATTAATGGCGAAACGCAAATTATTGGCTTCTTTGGATCAACGTACAAAACAAGCAAGATGTATGCCATGTATAATGCCGCTTTTGAAGCATTAGGGCTTAATTATGTCTACGTCCCATTGATAGTTAATGACTTAGAAAAAGCAATCGAGGGAGTGCGTCATTTAGGAATAAAAGCCATTGGGGTGACGACACCCTATAAAATCGATGTCATGCCCTACCTTGATGAATTGGATAGCGATGCAAGAAGAATTGGAGCAGTCAATGCTATCATTAATAATAATGGCAAGGTACTTGGAGCAAATACAGACGGAAAAGGAGCAGTGAAAGCACTACAAGAAGTAACGGGTATTGCTGGAAAGAAAGTCTTATTGCTAGGCGCCGGTGGAGCAGCGAGAGCTATCGCGTTTGCTATTGCAGACGAAGGAGGGGATGTAATTATTGTAAATAGGACAAAAGATGCAGCAGAAGATCTGGCAAAAGCAGTTGGTTGTAACTACGAAACTGTAGATAAGCTAGAACAAGAAATAAAAGGTGCTCATGTTGTGATCAATGCAACTTCAGTAGGCATGGTGCCGACTGAAAACGAAACATTAGTAAAGAAAGCATTATTCTCGTCAGAATTAATCGTTATGGATCTTGTCTCTCATCCAAAAGAAACAAAATTACTAAGAGAAGCAAAAGAAAGAGGATGCAAAATAGTCTATGGCGATCGCATGCTTTTCTGGCAAGGTGTGCTGAAATTTAAAGTCTATACTGGAGTAGAACCGCCAATTGAAGTAATGGAAAAGGCTCTAAATAACTGCTAGCACGATCTTTTCAAGATTGAAGGTTAATCCTCGACGAATTTGCCAAGCAACTTGAGCGTAATGCCAAGCGCAAGAATAATAGCGGCGTTGACGCCCAGTTCGATCATCGCGCTACTAAACTCCTGCTGGGTCAATTTTGACCCGCTTTCGACAGAGAGCCTGGCACCAATTGAAAGAATGCCTCGTGTGGCGGAGACAATACCAATGAAGAGAAATGGACGCAACGAGGTTACGTGGGATTTAAGGTAATGAATGATGGTTCCAAGCAATTCCATGATGATCAGGACAAGGAGCAGGTCGGAAACGAGCTTAATAATGCCATCAGCCACATCTAATGGGGCCAGGTTTGATTTTAGCATTGAATTGGTAAAATCCCAGAAGCTGTAGCCGAGTGCCAAGAGCGCAGCGAGGAAGAAACAGATACCAACAATTGCGTAGATAATTGAATTGCCTCGTTCGAGTAGATTGCTGGATAAACCGGCAATACGAATTTCTGGCGCATGCTGATTATTATGGGTTTCTTTAGCGTCTGTTTGAAGCGGGGCTTCTGACCGGTTACCTTGCTCGCTAACTTCGATACTGTGGTCTGTCATTCCTCCATGTTCCTCACTGACCAGAACATCTTTTTTAGTATAGTTGTTGCAGATGTGTGTTTCTGCTGTGCGGCTGAGCCCTGACTTGAGCTTACCCCAATGACTGCCTGATGGACAGAACCCTGTCATATTTCCATCAGTTGTTGCTTAGCCAGCACCTGTCATCCCTCGTGATATCACACCTGATAGGCTAGCCTTGCTGCTCACGATGGTTTGCCGTCTAGGGGGGACTCGCCCTGGTTCGTGCGCTTCCTGCTGCGATGCAGGGAACGAGATGAGCGCATAAGCTGAACACGAGGTGCAGATGGAGATGCCTAAGCCGAACGGGCGTAATTTGGTACGCAGCTCGGAGAGCACATTGTAGAGTTGCTTCAATTCCTTTCTCCACGTGCCCCGTGCCTGGGCACACTCCAGGTGCAATCGTGCCTCCTGCACAACAAAATGCCACTCTTCTTCGGCGTCTCTCCGAAGTGAAAAGAGCCCGGCGAATAGCCCCTGGTACGAATAGAAGAGGCTCGCGTAGAGGACCTCATGCGGACAGTAGTGCGGGGACTCCAGCAGGGGGAGCAGGAGGCGCATTTGGAGTTCGGTCGTCAGTCTCTGCAGCAGAATCGGGTTCGCACTTGCTGAGTTCGTCGATACGAGCGAGACGATTAGGCAGTCCGAATTCACGCTAAGCGCCTGGTCAACAGGCAGCAATCCATCCAGGAAAAATAAGGGAAGTTCGCTTTCCCGCCCGTCAGCGAACGATGGTACAACGCTCATTTTTTTCATGGCTCTCTCCTTTCATCCTTAAGTGGCTCTGGAGATGGATTTCTTCCATATAAGAGTTGCTACCTGGTTTCTAACAAGCGAGAAATCGCCTCTGCTCCCGCCTGCAACTGCTGCCCGGCGCGTCGCATCGCATCATCATCGAACTGTGAAACGAAGCCGAAGACGCAGAGGAGGGCTACTGGTAACCCGGTCGGGCCAGTAATGGGAACCGCTACAATATTCACACCCGTCAAATACTCCTCATGGCACATGTCTATGCCTGTACGGGCCGTCTCCTCTACTGAAGCTAGAAACTGTTCAGGATCCATAATTGAATGCTTTGTAAGGCGAGGGAGGGAATGCGTGCGCAGGAAGGCTCGGCGCTGCTCCACCGTCCAACTCGCGAGTACAAGACGCCCCATGGCTCCTGTAAGCAGAGGTATGCGCGTCCCTAGTGGAACCGAGATATGTGGCAACGGATGCTCGCTTCCGTCTTCGACTGACTCGACGAGGCAGATTGTTTCATGTTCTACACGAAATAAGAAGATGGTCTCACCGATACTTGTCGCAAGACGATGCATAGCTGGGAGAGCAATGCGTCGCAAACTAGTACTCTGTACATTGGTTGCCAGATTGTACATGCGCTGCCCAAGAACATACTGCCGATCTTCAGACTGTTCGACGACCCTGCAGCTCTCCAATGTTTTGAGCAACCCATGGATGCTTCCTTTACTCATCTGGAGCTTACGCGATAGCTCCGACAAAGTCAGCCCCTCCTCCGACATGCTCAGAAGATCCAGTAGTCGAAAAGCCCGTACAACCATGGGCGCAGGTGACACAGTTGCTGAATCAGCAGCAAGTTCAATACCCTCTCGTTCACGATATTGAACAAATCGTTCTTCCATATAAACATTATGTAGTGATGAAAGGCATTTGTCAATCCTTCTCGGCCCAATTTATCTTAGCTAGACTTTCTCTAAGCTTTCTCTTAACTTAGCAATTTCATCAGCGATGGTGCCCCGCAGGGCATGGTGATTTGTACATTTCTCAGTCAGTGACAGGTAGCCTGCACCTGCCTGGCCAAGTCGGAATACGATACTAAACAGACAGCGAGATGAGAAGACGATGTCCGAAAAGTCAAACCGCCCCAGATCTCTTGACAAATATATTATCATATATTATATTACTATATAATATAATATAGATTTTGACTACACTTGCTCACTATCCTTCCTGAGTATTTTCAGGGGGTAGGGTCGAGTGCTTGGAACCATCCGCATACGCTGTATGCGGACAGAAAGAAAGATCTATGGAAGAAGCGATAAAGGCGCAATGGCCCTCTAACGAGCGGAAAGATGATCTGCACTTCTTTCCTCTAGAAGGGTTACTACCCGCTGGCGAGGCGCTCAGTGTGAATACGGTCTACCTGATCGTCTCGCTGGTGTCGACAAACTCAGTGAGCGGGAACCCGATTCTGCTGCAGAGACCGATGACCGAACTCCAAATGCGCCTCCTGCTCCCCCTGCTGGAGTCCCCGCACTACTGTCCGCACGAGGTCCTCTACGCGAGCCTCTTCTATTCGTACCGGGGACTATTAGCCGGGCTCTTCTCCTCCGACTGCACTGCCAGAGAGGAGTGGCAGACTACCATAGAGGAGAAGCGCGTGTTCCTGCAGCGTGCCCACGAGTCGGGAAGCTTGAAAAGGGATTTGAAACCGCTCTACAACGCGCTCTCTAAGCTGCGCTCCAAATTACGCCCGTTCGGTTTAGAGATTGCCATCTCCACCTCGCGTTCAGCCTATGCACTCATCTCGCTTCCCGTTCCTCGGCAATGAAGCGAGGGATAGGTGGAATAATTCATCTTTGGCTCCGCGTATTAGCTCATGAGTGCTCATGTTATGAATATCCCTGGTGCTGGTCGTAAGGGTACTCCGTGCTCTGTAACTATCCATTTCGCGAGTTGACTTCCTCCCTGAGAACTGTTCCCTGAAATAGGGGAACTGTTCCCTGAAATAGGGGAACTGTTCTCCCGAAGCAGAGGGACTTGCAACCTAAATTTACCTACCAATCAGCTACACTTTTAGAGGGGAAAGAAACATCCCTCCCCCGGTACGTGGAACTGATCGGGTTTGTGCCACCGCGTATCCAGGCTCGTACTGATCTGCTTGCCCGGATAGATCCAGAACTGCTATCTATGCAGGAAGCGATTCGTGCGCATGCGATGTACCCGGAATGCTTTGACACAAAAACGGCGCAACTCATGCTCTTTGGCATGCTCCTCGTCCAGTTATCCGACGCGGCACATCTGCATGGGCGAGCAGCCTACCGTGCAGGGGCCACCTGGGAGGAACTGAGTGCCGTTGTCGGTCTGGCTTTCCTGTTCCGTGGCCTCTCGGCTGCCAATCTGGGAGCACAGATACTTCAAGAGCTTGCCAAAAACCCCGGGTGAGCCACTCATCGCTCAAGCTGGTGAGGTCAGGATATTTTCTTGGGAAGGAAAAACGTAGCGCCTTGTTTCTCGTATTGAGAAGCGTTTGGTTCGTGATGAACAAAGTTGCGAGATTATGGCTTTTGCAGCACGAAGCGTTGTTGGTCAAGCATCTCCCTATGGAGAGAGGAGGTTGTTCCATGACAGAGAGACCAGAGCCTATCCATGATATTGCTCAACTGGGACATTTTGAGATCTTTACCCCCAAACCAGACGAGAGCGTCAGGTTCTTCCAAGAGATCCTTGGGATGGAAGAAACGGATCGCCAGGGCCAATCCGTGTACATGAGGGCCTGGGGAGATTATGATCATTGTACGCTCAAGATCACTGAAGCCAAACAAGCGGGTCTAGGGCACGTTGGCTTGCGGGCCTGGAGTCCACAGGCACTTGATCGACGGGTGGAGGCGCTCAAGGCCACCGGTCGTGGAAAAGGGTGGATTGATGGGGATATCGGGCATGGACGCGCTTACCAATGCGAAGATCCCGATGGGCACCTGTTCGAGGTCTATTACGATGTGCAGAAGTATGTGGCTCCTCCACACTTACGTCCAAAACTCATCAATCAGCCGCAAAAGTTTACAGGGCGTGGGACCGCCGTCAAGCGCATCGACCATGTCAATATGATGTGCAGCAATGTCACGCCGAACCGGGAGTTTCTCCAAAATACGCTGGGATTTCATCTACGGGAGAACTTACAACCCGAAGTGGGTGGGATCGAAGAAGGGGCCTGGCTCAGCGTCACCTCCCTGGTGCATGATATCGCCTACACGCGTGACTTTACAGGCAATCGAGGCAGACTGCACCATATCTCGTACTGGGTAGATAACCAGGAAGATGTGCTGCGAGCCGCCGACATCATGTCGGATAACGACGTCTTCATTGAGGCAGGCCCCTCCAAGCACAACATCACACAGGCGTTCTACCTCTACTCGTATGAACCCGGTGGCAACCGCTTCGAACTCTTCTCCGCTGGCTACAACATCTTTTCCCCGGACTGGGAACCGATCACCTGGAGAAAGACCGATCGAGGTCGGGGCGTGTACTGGGGTGGCACCTTACCCGAAAGTTTCAAGACGTATGGGACGCCGGTTGTCAAGGTAGACCTATCCGCCGCGGAAAGAGAAGAACTCTTTGTCTTTGATCCGGCATAGATCTATCTAGCGTGTATTGCTGCTTTCTGGCGTGGGTGTGCGTCGCATGCGAGAGAGCAGCATGCACCCTTCGTCTTGCACACGGAGAAGGGCAACGTATTGGTTGCCCTCTCTCGAGTCCTAAGTACTTTACAGGTTACAAGTAGAGATGGCTGTCTAGCAGGATAGCACCAGAGGGTACGCGTAGGATTTTTGCATAGTGCCAGGAGGTTTTTTCACATGCCTCTTGAATTCGTGCAAAAATCCTGTGCGCATCCAGCGCTAGAGAAGGAAAGAACGTCTATGACACAAGCAAAAGCATCGCCTGAAATCGGCAAATCCATTCAGGCTGGCAACATAAAGACGAACTATCACGAAGCGGGCAGTGGGCCACCGGTGATCCTCATTCACGGCTCCGGGCCAGGGGTGTCGGCATGGGCCAACTGGCAATTCGCTATCCCCTATTTAGCGGAGCGGCTCCACGTCTTCGCCTATGATCAGATTGGCTTCGGCTATACCGAACCGGCTCCCAATCAGAGCTACAGCCTGGAGCTGTGGACGAATCACCTGCTCAATTTCATGCAAGCCGTGGGCGTCAAGCGAGCACATCTCGTTGGCAACTCGATGGGGGCCGCCGTGGCCTTGGATGCCGCTGTGACGCATCCAGAGGTTGTGGACCGGCTGGTGCTCATGGGTGCAATGGGCGTACACTTCCAGCTCAAGCCAGGAGAGGGACTGGACGCCGTGTGGGGCTATACACCGAGTGTCGAGAATATGCGGCGCTTGATTGATATCTTTGCTTATGATCCGGGGAAGTTCCCGACGGACCAGTTAGCCGAACTACGCTATGAAGCGAGCATTCGGCCAGGAGCGCAAGAGGCGTTCTCCAGCATGTTCCCGCAACCACGTCAAAAAGAAGTGGACGCCCTGGCCGCCTACGAAGATCGCCTATCCGAAGTCACGCATCCCACGCTCATTGTCCATGGGCGCGAAGATCGCGTGATTCCACTCGAAACCAGCCTCAAGCTACTGCAAGTGCTGGACAATGCGCAGTTACATGTATTCGGCCACTGCGGTCACTGGACGCAGCTTGAACCCAGAGAGGCGTTTAACCGCCTGGTACGGGATTTCTTAACGGAAGAAGTGTAATCTATGGATCCGATGATTGAGGAAAGTGCGAGAGCATTGCATGATGCCGAGCGGAGTCGTGTGCCGATCGCACCACTGAGCGAGCGGTATCCCTCGCTGACTCCTGCCCAGTCCTACGCGATTCAAAGCGCATGGCTTGATCTGTTACGAAAGGAAGGCGCACAGGTCGTTGGACACAAGATTGGACTGACCAGCAAGGCTATGCAGGAGCAACTGGGCGTGAACGAACCCGACTACGGGTTCATCCTCGATACCATGGTGGTGCCCTCGGGGAGTACTCTGCCGCGCAGCGCGTTTCTGCTGCCACGCATCGAGCCCGAGATCGCTTTCTGGCTGGCGGAAGACCTCCACGGACCAGGAGTGACGGCGGAACAGGTGTTGGCAGCGACACAAGGGGTGAGCGCCGCGTTGGAGCTGGTGGATAGCCGGATCGAGAACTGGCGCATCAAGCTCGTCGACACCATTGCCGATAACGCCTCATCAGCGCGCTTAATTGTCAGTCAGCAACTCGTCTCACCCCAGGAGCTAGATTTGGCAGCGGAAGGGGTCGAGCTTCTATGCGACGGTGAAACCGTTGGATCAGGGACGGGCGCAGCCGTGCTTGGGCACCCGGCCATAGCGGCTGCATGGTTAGCGAATAAACTCGCGGAGTTCGGCGTGAGTCTGCTCAAGGGACAGGTCGTGCTCCCCGGTGCTATGTGTGCATCTGTGTCCGTGGCATCAGGGAAGACATATCGAGCGGTCTATGCAAGATTGGGCGAGATGTCCGTCAGTTTCGAGTGAACGGGAAGCGGGCGTCACAATGGACCTTGTTAGAAACAAAGGAGTGAATATATGCCAACGCCAATCCAAATGCCACGGCTCGGAGAGACCGTCGCAGAGGGGACAATTGGGGCCTGGCTCAAGCAAGAGGGGGAGACGGTTGAGAAAGACGAGGCCCTGGCCGAAGTCATTACGGATAAAATTACCGCCGAACTTCCCTCACCTCTTGCCGGTCGCCTGGTAAAAATCCTGGTGCAAGCGGACGAAACCGTGGAGGTGGGCACCGACATCGCGCTGATCGAGGAGAGCGCGGAGGTGTCAGCTGCGCCTCCAGCGCAAGCTGCTCCCGCTCCAGGTGTGGCTGTCGCGGCAAGTTCCGTATCGGCAGCGGCTCCTGCAATGCAACAAGTATCTGCACGTGCAGGCGATGGTGCGAGGGCCCCCTCTGAAGGCGGTGAGGCAGGTCAGCGGATTTCCCCCCTGGCGCGACGCCTCGCCGAAGAGCATGGCATTGATCTCAACCAGATCGCAGGAACGGGTATTGGTGGCCGCATTCGCAAAGAGGATATTTTGGCGTATGTGGCCTCGCGCTCGACACAAGCACAGCCATCGCCCACACCCGCGGCGGCTGCACCTGCGCCTCCAGCCGTTGCTCCGCCACCACCTGCGGCTCCCGCTGTGTCGCCACCACCTGCTGCCCCGAAAGCGGCTCCCGCTCCAACCGTCGCCGGAGCGGACGAAGAGGTGGTGACGCCTGACCGCATGCGCCTGGCCATCGCTGAGCACATGGTGCGCACCAAGCGTACTGCGCCCCATGCGACCACCTTTATGGAGGTCGATATGACCAACATTGCCAGGTGGTTGGACAAGAACAAAGAGGGGTTCAGACACAAGAACGGGCATAGTATCAGCTACGTCGCTTTTGTGATGAAAGCCACCTGCGAGGGGTTGCGCCAGTTCCCGATGGTGAACGCGACGTGGACAGAAGACAACAAGATCATCGTCAAGAAGCGCATCAACCCGGGCCTGGTGGTGGCCACCGAGACGGGCCTGCTTGTTCCGACGATCTATGATGCCGATCAGTACACGCTGGCGGGCCTGGCCAAACAGATCGCGGCCATTGCGCAGAAGGCGCGCTCCAACAAGCTGACGCTCCAGGATATGCAGGGCAGCACGTTTTCCGTCAATAATACGGGCACCTTTGGCACCATGTTCTCGACCCCGCTCATCAATCAGCCTCATGCCGGGATTCTGAGCATGGAAGCGGTGGTCAAGCGGCCGATGGTGATGGAGGACGATGCGATTGCGATACGTCACATGATGTTCCTCTCCTTCACCTTCGATCACCGTATCCTTGATGGCGCGGGGGCCAATGGGTTCCTCCAGGCCGTCCGCCTCAAATTGCAGAGCTATGGAACAGACATCGATGTGTATTAGTCTGGGCCAGCAAAGAAGGAGTTAGATACGTATGCCTGACCAACAGCATGTGAACCCAGTTGATCAAATGGCGCGCGAGGCGGTGCTGACCGAGCAGGTGCCGACCTTTGACCCCGTCGACTGTTTCAAGCAGATGATCCTGGCACGCACCATCAACGACGTCCTCAAGACGCGCAAGACGCAAGGCAAATTCGACTTCTATATTGGCTGTGCCGGTCACGAGGCGATTGCCGGCGTAATTGCCGCCCTGCGCCCCGATGACTGGCTCACCTTATACTACCGGGACCTGGCCGGCTGGCTGCAGCGCAGCCGTGATCCCTACGCGCCCATCCGTGGGGCCTATGCACGGGCGACCGACCCGATGACCTCTGGGCGCAGTTTATCGGAGCAATTCAGCAGTCGCCGCTTCCACGTCCTGCCTTACTTCAGCGAGATCGCGGCGCTGGCACCCTTCTGCGCCGGTGTGGCCTTCGCCTTCAAGCGTGAGCAGACCGGCCAACTCGTGTCGTTCCACTGCGGGGATGGCGGCGTGGCGACCAACGACTTCAACGTGCTCTATCGTGCGGCAACGATCCATCAACTGCCCGTGCTGATGGTCGTGGAGGAGAATGGCTGGGCCATCACGAACGCCGGGCGACAGTGGGGCGGGAGCCTGGTCGACTGGGCGCGTGGAGGTGGAGCCGAAGCCGTCGAGATGGACGGCAGCGATGCGATCGCGCTCTATGAAGCCACGCGCTCCCTGGCCGAGCATGTTCGTACCCAAGGCCCGGCCTTGCTCCACCTCAAGATAGGATTGCTCGACGCACACTCCAGCAGCACCGACATCTATGGCTATCGCGAGCGCGCTGAGGTCAACAAGACCAAGGAGATGCGCGATCCGATCATCAACACGGGGAACCGCCTCATCGAGATGGGGAGGCTCTCGAAAGAGGACATCGAGCGCTTCAAGAAAGAGGCCAGGGCGCAGGTCACCCAGATCGATGAGCAGGTGCAGGGCGAACCGCTGCCCAGCGGTGGCCGTTACCTGGAGCACGTCTTCAGCTTCCCCAAGGAGCCAGCCATCGAGCCGACCGGGGCCCCAAAGACGACGAGCATGCTCGATGCGGTCAACCATGCCCTGGCGGAGATCGCGAGCCGCGACCCGGGCTTCTTCGTCTATGGCCAGGATGTCGGCAGTCAGCGCGGGGGCGTCTTCGGCACGACGCAATCGCTGGTCAGCAAATTTCCAGGGACGGCCATCAGCGCCCCGCTCAACGAGCAACTGATCTTCGGCATGGCCGCCGGCGCCTCGATGGTCGATGGCCGGGCGCGCTGCGGCGAGATCCAGTTCATCGAATATCACCAGTCGATGGCGCAGACGGTGCGCCTGGCGGGGCAAATCGAGTATCAATCCTTCGGCGACTGGAAGTGCCCGGTGCTCATCCGCATGAAGGCGGGTGGCGGCGGGGGCGGTCCCATCTCATCCGGGGCCGGCGGCGGCGGCTTCGGGCATTCACACTCGGGCGAGCATTGGTTCACGGACATCCCCGGGCTGATCGTGCTCTGCCCCAGCACGCCGTATGACGCCAAGGGCCTGCTGATCGAAGCTTCACGCACCGAGTCGCCCGTGATCTACCTGGAGCGGGGTCGGCTCTATCGCTCGGCACCGCCAAAGGATCGGCAAGGCAATGTCATCGGGCCAGTGGAAGCACTCTGGCAGGTGCCGGAAGGCTACTATACCGTCCCGATGCGCAAAGCGCGCCGCATCCGCATCGGCTCGGGCTACCTGACCGGGGCCATCGTGACGTGGGGGACGATGATGCTCGAAGCAGCCATCGCTGCCGCCAATGTGGTAGTACAATATGGAGGAGCCTTCGACATTGTCGACCTGCGCACGCTGATGCCCTTTGATGAAGAGACGATCTCAGCAGCGGTGCGCGAAGCCAACCGCGCGGTGGTCGTGACCGAGGAGCCCGACTACACGACCTTTGGTCGCCACGTCCATTCCTGGATTGTGCAGCACCACTTCGATGATATGGATCTGCCTGCTGCCTTTCTCTGTGGCAAGGGGAACATCCCCTCGGTACCCTATAACGGGCCAGAGGAAATGGCGTTCTATCCGACCTCCAAGGATATTGAGGCAGTGCTGATCAACTTTGCAACGGCCTAGTGCAAAATCAACAGAGTTGATAGGGAATGGGGTGCGGGGGGCAATGCCCCTGCCGGGGCGAGGGGTGTCCTCGCCTCTTTCCCTCTTTTCCCAAAAAGGTGAGGTGGTAATGCACCAGGGCAGAGATAGAATAGCTTAGAGGCCCGATGGAACGGGTCTGTTCAACGTGCAGGAGAAGGTCATGGCAAGTAATCAGTATGATGTGGCAGTGATCGGTGCGGGTCCTGGTGGCTATGTCGCCGCGATCCGCGCCGCCCAACTGGGAGCCAGGGTCGCCATTGTCGAGAAACAGTATTTAGGCGGCACCTGTCTCAACGTGGGCTGTATCCCCTCCAAGGCGATGTTGCACATCGCCGAGGTGATGCATAGCGTGGCCTCGATGGGAGAACTTGGTATCGAATTTCCACAGCCACCGACGTTTGACATGCACAAGGCCGTCGCGTTTACCGACAGCGTGGTCAAGCGCATGACTGGCGGCATTGGGGTGTTGATGAAGGGCAACCGTATTGAGGTGTTCGATGGACTGGGGACCGTTGATGCCTCGCGTAACGTGACCGTCACCAGGAGTGAAAGTACCAAGAGTGATGGGTCGCCACAACAATTCAGTGCCGAGAAGATCATACTCGCCACCGGTTCTGTCCCGCTCTTGCCCCCGTTTCCCGGTATTGACGGGCGCAACGTGATCAATAGCGATACCTGCTGGCACCTGCCCAAGCTGCCAGAAAGTATCATCTGTGTGGGTGGAGGCGTCATCGGCGTCGAACTGGCGTGCATGTTCAATGGCATCGGCTCCCAGGTCACGATTGTCGAAATGCTGCCGAGCGTCATGGCCCCGGTGGATGACGAGGTACGCAATCTCCTCGTGCGTTCGCTGAGCAAGCGCGGCATCACCATTGCCACGAATGCGAAAGTGGAGTCCATCACCGACGAGGGCAACCTGAAGAAAGTGACGGCCAGTACGCCGAAGGGAGAGCAGGGCTTCAGCGGCGAGTATGTGCTGATGGCTGTAAGTCGACGCGCAAACACAAGCGGACTGGAACAACTCATGGACCAGGGACTGGACAACGACCGGGGGCGGGTGCACGTCAACGAGAAGATGGAGACGAGTCTGCCAGGCATCTATGCGATAGGCGACCTGGTGCATGGCGCTGGCCTGGCGCACGTCGCCTCGACCGAGGGGGAAGTGGCGGCTGACAACGCCATGGGCCATTCCGCGAGGATGGATTATGATGTTGTCCCCAACCCCATCTATACTTTCCCGGAGATCGCCTTTGTGGGCCTGACCGAGGCACAGGCAAAAGAGCACTATTCTGACGTGCGTGTCGAGCGCTTCCCCTGGGTTGCGAATGGCAAGGCTGTAGGCAGCGCCAATACGGAGGGGTTCACCAAAGTCATCCTGGGCAAGCACAACGAGATACTCGGAGCGCACATCATCGGTCCGGATGCGACCAACCTGATTACGGAATTCTCAGTCGCCATGCGTGGTGAACTCACAGGTGATGAGCTGATTGACACGATTCACCCGCACCCAACACTCAGCGAGGGGCTGCGCGAGGCGGTGCTGGCAGCGGAGGGGCGTCCGATCCACATCCCACCCAAGCAGGCGGCGCGAGCAAGATAGCATAGAAGCCCTATCTCGCTGAGAGAAAAGGGACCCCTTTGCAGAGGAGGTGGCTAATATGAAAGACGTACCAGATATAGAGACGAACACTGTTGATAAGGGTCTGGCCACACCACAGAGCGTGGAACGTGCTCGTCCTACGGTTCCTGCGGTCATGCCGCGTGTCGTGATTGTCGGAGCCGGCTTTGGCGGACTATGGGCGGCACGTGCCTTACGAAACACGCCCGTGCAGGTGACGGTGATCGACCGCAATAACCATCACCTGTTTCAACCGCTCTTATACCAGGTCGCGACCGCCTCGATCTCCCCTGCTGAAATTTGCGCACCCATTCGGAGCGTGCTCAGAAAACAAAAGAACACAGAAGTGGTGCTGGCCGAGGTGACAGGCGTGGATGTGCAGGCACAGCGGGTGCTCATACACGATCAATCGATCCCCTATGACTACTTGATCCTGGCGACTGGCGCACGTGACAGTTACTTTGGGCATAACGACTGGGCGCCCATCGCTCCTGGACTCAAATCGGTTGTGCAAGCGACCGGGATTCGACGCAAGCTTCTGCTGGCTTTTGAGATGGCCGAGCGAGAGACGGACCCAGAGAAGCGCCAGGCGCTGTTAACATTTGTGCTGGTGGGCGCTGGTCCGACAGGCGTGGAGATGGCCGGAGCGATTGGGGGCCTGGCCCATAAAACGCTGATCGCAGACTTCCGCCATATCAATCCCAAGGAAGCTCGCATTGTACTGGTAGAAGCCATTCCGCGGATTCTCCCTGCCTTTGATGAGCGCTTAGCCAACAAAGCCCGCGACGCCCTCACCCGTCTGGGCATCGAAGTCCGAACGAGTTCGCCAGTCGAAGCGATCGACAGTGAAGGCGTGGTGGTAGCCGGGGAACGCATTCCCGCCAAAACGGTCATTTGGACGGCAGGAGTAGCCGCCTCGCCTGCTGGCCAGTGGCTGGGCGCCGAGACGGATCGGGCGGGCCGCGTTAAGGTGGGCAGCGATGTGACTGTCCCTGGCCATCCCAACATCTTTGTGCTGGGCGATACGGCGAGTTTCACCCAGGATGGCAAGCCGCTGGCAGGAGTGGCCCAGGTCGCAATGCAGCAGGGGCGCTATGTTGCTTCCGTGATAGCTGATCGTATCGCTGGCAAAGCACACACGCAGCCCTTCCGCTATGTCGATAAGGGGAGTATGGCCACAGTAGGACGCTTCTATGGCATCGTCGAGGCTGGCAAGTTTCGCATCGCCGGTGTAGTGGGATGGTTCTTGTGGCTGGTCCTACACCTCATGTTCCTGATCGGCTTCCGCAACCGCCTTGTCGTCGGGTTTCAATGGTTAGTGTTCTACACGACATTTCAACGCGGGGCCCGGCTCATCACTTTCGAGGACACGTCACGTCCCCTGTAGCGATATGTTCGTTTTCCACCTTCCGCATGATTGGAAGGGAGATTACAAGAGGGGCCCGTGGCCCAAGATGAGGAGAGAAACCATGGCAGACAAGAAAGTCAATGAAGCGACATGGGCACTGGTTACCTCCTTCCAGGAAACCAATCAGGCCATTGTCCAGAGTATCATTACCGCTCAGGAACGCGACATGAAGTTTGCGCAAAGCTTCTTCACCGAGGGCATGGACATGCTCAAGTCCTGCCAGGCTGCAGCGGAGAAAATCGTGGCTGCTCAGGAGCGTAACACTTCGTTTACCCAGCGCTTCTTTACCGAGGGCATGGATGTGCTCAAGACCAATCAGGCCGTGTCGGAGGACATCGCTGCCATCCAGGAGCGCAATATGAAGTTTGTCCAAAGCTTCTTCACCGGGGGGGTAGAAACCCTCAAGAGCCAGGTAGAGAGCGCTCGTGCCCTGGTTCAGAACTTGCAACAGAAAGCCCAGGAGCAGCAAGAAGCGTTCCAGCGACTGACACAGGAGTCGATGGAGGCCTACACGGACTTCTTTCGCGCTCCGCTCGCCGCCTATCAGCAGACGGTAGATGCGGCTCAGGCCGCGACTAAGCAGGGACTAGAGAACGCGCAGAAAGCAACTGAGCAGATGGTAGATGCGGCTCAAGGCGCGACTGAGCAGACGCTGGATGCTGCACAAAAGGCGAAAAAGTCACCAAGTAGTTAGCAATTACAGGGAAAGGAGCTTTCTCTATGACAGATAGATCTTCTCGTGAACAGAGTCCCTTCGATACCTGGAGCAAGTTGATTGAGAGTACCATGAAGGGAAATCCGGCCCTGCAAGCGAGCGTTGAGCAGGCAGCGGAAGGAGGGAAAGACCCCTGGATCGCCCTGATTGATCAGCTCTGGCGCGCCAATCCCTACAGCAAATTAGTGCCGCTTGATCCCGCCGAGATCACCCGCGCCTTCCAGCAGCTCTGGCTCGATGCCGCACGCAATCCGGACCGCACCTGGGCCAATTATAACGAATTTGTTCAGCAATACACGCAGGTGATGGCCGGAACGACCTTCAAGTTCTGGGGACAGGGCAAGGATGTCGAGCCAGTCATCGCGCCGGAGAAAGGGGATAAGCGCTTCAGCGCCCCCGACTGGCAGCAGAATCCGGTCTTCGACGCGCTCAAACAAAGCTATCTGCTGGCCGCCACGACGCTGCTCAAGTCCGCCTCCGAGGTGCAGGGACTGGATGAGCACCTGCAGCGTAAGCTGGTCTTCTACCTGCGCCAGTTCCTGGATGCCATCAGTCCCACCAACGTGGCCTTCACCAATCCGCAGGTTATCCACGAGACGGTGCAGAGCGGCGGCCAAAACCTGGTGAAGGGCATGGAGCACCTGCTGCGCGATATCGAAGCCGGGCAGATGAAGATGACCGATACCGAGGCGTTCGCACCTGGACGCAACCTGGCGCTGACACCTGGGCAGGTGGTTTATCGCAACAAGCTGATCGAACTCATCCAGTACGCACCCACCACAGAGAAGGTGTACGCGATTCCCTTACTGTTTATTCCACCCTGGATTAACAAGTACTATATTCTGGACATGCAGTCGAAGAATAGTCTCATCAAGTTCCTGGTGGATTCCGGCTTTACCGTGTTTGTCATGAGCTGGAAGAACCCCGATGCTTCCATGGAAGAAACCAGCTTCGACGACTATTTGACGTTGGGGCCACTGGCTGCATTTGCTGTCATCAAAGAGATTACCGGTTCGCCCAAGGTCGATCCTGTCGGCTACTGCATTGGGGGCACGCTGCTCTCGATGACGCTGCCCTACCTGGCAGCGAAAAAGGACGAGACGGTCAATGCGGCGACGTTCTTTGTCTCGCTGCAGGATTTTACTGAGGTCGGCGATACATCGGTGTTCATCGACGAACCGCAGGTGACCTATATCGAAGGGCAGATGATGGAGCGTGGCTACCTGGATAGCCGCTCGATGGGGACGATGTTCAACATGCTGCGTGCCAACGATTTGATCTGGAGCAACGTCGTCAACAACTATTTTTTGGGCAAGGAGCCGCCTGCCTTCGACTTGCTCTACTGGAACGCCGACGGCACGCGCATGACCCAGGCGGCGCACTCGTTCTACCTGCGCAACACCTACCTGGAGAACAATCTGATCAAGCCCAATACAATTGCCCTGAAGGGGGTGCCGATTGACCTTGGGAAGATTCGCCAGGACATTTATGCGGTTGGCACCGAGCAAGATCATATCGTCCCCTGGAAGTCTGCCTGGCGGATCTCTCAGCTTGCCAGTGGCCACGTGCGCTTTATTGTGGGCGGCAGCGGCCATATTGCCGGTATCATCAGTCCACCGAGCAAAGGCAGAGGCTACTGGACCAACGACAAGCCGGTGAAGAATGCTGAGCAATGGCTGGAAAGTGCTGAGCAACACGAGGGCAGTTGGTGGGCCGACTGGCTCGAGTGGCTGGGGCCTCGCTCTGGTGAACAGGTGGCACCACCCGCGATGGGCAGTGCCACCCATGCACCGATCACGCCAGCGCCTGGCACCTATGTGCTGGAAAAGTGACAGCACCCTATTGTGTGTATGATACGGCTATGCATTGATGGAGAACGTAGCGAACAGGAAAGAAAAAGAAAAGGAGCAAGAGCATGGCAGAGAACATCGTCACTGAGGCCGCCTTGCATATGGTTCAATCCTTTCGGGAGGCCAACCAGGCGGTGGCGGAGAGTATTGTTGCCTCTCAGGAGCGCAATGTGAAGTTTGCTCAAAGCATCTTTACGAGCGGGGTGGAGATCCTGAAGAGCCATGTGGAAGGGACGCGAGTTTTGGTGCGAAAAATCGAGCAGCAGACACAACAGCAGCAGGAAGCCTTCGAGAGCCTCTTGCAGGCGTTGGGACAGGATATGGGGCCAGAAATTGGGCAGCAGATGCAAAAGCAACAAGAAACGTTCCGAAGGTTAGTGCGGGAGTTGGAACAGCAGACGCAGCAGCAGCAAGAAGCCTTCCAGAAGCTGGTGCAGGCATCGATGGAGGTCTCCAAGAACCTGCTCTACACGCCGCTCTCATACTATCAGCAGTCTCTAGAGGCGAATGAGACGATCAGCAGTGTCTAAATGCTGCTGAGAAAGCTATTGGCAAACGAGCGGCTGGAATGGATGTCCAACGCCGCTCTATCACTCGGGAGAGGAACGAAAGGTATGATCAAGGAGACCGAGCAATTGGATCTGGCCATGCTTCCATTACTAGGAACACGAGCGAAACGCACTCGCACCATCACCGAGCATGATATCGAGCACTTCGCCGAAGTCAGTGGCGATCACAATCCCCTGCACCTCGACGAAGCCTATGCGGCGCAGACCCTTTTTGGTGAGCGCGTTGCTCACGGTTTTCTCACCGCTTCGCTGATCTCTGCGGTAATAGGCAATGACCTCCCTGGCCCAGGGACGATCTATTTGGGGCAGACGCTGAAATTTCTCGCAGCTGTTCACATTGGCGACACCCTGACGGTGAGCGTCGAGGTCATAACAGTGCGCGAGGAGAAACAACTATTAACGCTGCGTACCGAGTGCATCAATCAGCACGGGACAGTAGTGCTCACCGGAGAAGCGTTCGTCAAGTATGAGCGGGAAGCTGGCGCAATCTGATTGGGTGAGGGATGTTGTCAAGGAGGGAGAAGGATACAGACTATGAGTGGAGCTATTCTCGGCATTCATCATGTGACGGCGATTGCCAGCGACCCGCAGCGCAATGTCGATTTCTACACCGGTGTGCTCGGCCTTCGGCTGGTGAAACTGACCGTGAACTTTGACGACCCCAGGTCCTACCACCTGTATTATGGTGATGAGGTGGGTCATCCTGGCACCATCATGACGTTCTTTGCCTGGTTGGGAGTCCCAAAGGGACGGCAGGGAACAGGGCAAGTGACCGTGACGTCCTTCTCCGTTCCTCAAGCGTCTTTGGACTATTGGATCGAGCGCCTGATCCAACAAGGAATATCCTCCAAAGGACCGACTTCGCGTTTTGACGAAACCATCCTTTCCTTGCAAGACCCAGATGGGCTCGCACTCGAACTGGTCGCTCACCCTCAGGCCCAAAACCGTCCAGCCTGGAAAGAGGGACCAGTGCCTGCCGAACAGGCGATCCGGGGCATTCACGCCGTCACCTTGTTGGAGGAGGGGTACGAGCGTACCGCCCGGCTTTTGACCGAGACCTTAGGCTTTCGTCCCCGAAGCTCGGAAAACAACGTGTTCCGCTACGACGTTGGGGAGGGGGGGCCGGGGGCGTCTGTCGATGTCCGTTGTGCTCCGGGACTGCGGCGCGGACTGGTTGCTGCTGGGACGGTCCATCACGTGGCCTGGCGAACGCCGAATGATGAGCAACAACAAGCGTGGCGCGGGACGCTGGCTGGTCTCGACCTCAATATCACGCCGGTGATGGACCGCAAGTACTTCCACTCGATATACTTTCGCGAACCTGGAGGCATCCTGTTTGAGATCGCGACCGATGCCCCAGGCTTCACGATAGATGAGCCAGTCGAGCAACTGGGAACACATTTGGAGCTACCGCCCTGGTTGGAGCAGGATCGATCAGCGCTTGAACAGGTGTTGCCTTCACTCAGCTTGCCATCAGCCAAACGTCACAGGTGAGCTATGGAAGACCATCGTGCAGTGCATGCATCAGTGTGGAGCCCACTGCTCGTGCCCGTCTTTCGGGCACTCTGGATAGCTTCGCTTGCAGCCAATCTCGGTGTGTGGATGCAGAATGTGGGTGGAGTCTGGTTGATGACGACGCTCACGCCATCGCCGGTGTTCATCGCGCTGATGCAGACAGCCACCAGCCTTCCCGTGTTCTTGCTCGGGCTTCCATCCGGTGCCCTGGCTGACATCGTTGACCGCCGCAGGCTGTTGATGGTTGGGCTCGCCATCATGCTGATGGCTGTCAGCATCCTGGGTGTGCTGACCCTCCTGGGTGTGACGACGCCCTGGAGCCTCCTGGTGTTGACCTTTGTGCTCGGTCTCGGCACCGCCCTGAACCAGCCGGTCTGGCAAGCCATCATGCCTGGACTGGTCCCCCGCCAGCAACTCTCGAACGCGGTCACCCTGGGGGGGATTGGCTTCAACATTGCCCGGGCCATCGGTCCAGCTCTCGGAGGGGTCATTGTGGCCGTGATAGGCCCGGGAGCGGTGTTCCTGCTCAATGCAGGCATGTTTCTCATCACGCTCGTCATGCTCATCCGTTGGCAGAGCACCAGGCGCACCAGTGTCTTACGCAGTGAGCGTGTGCTGGGGGCGCTGCGTGCTGGCCTGCGCTACCTGCACTATGCGCCTCCTCTCAAGACGGTACTCGTACGCACGGCCATTTTCATTAGTTGCGGGAGTGCGCTCTGGGCTCTGTTGCCAATTGTCGCGCACAACGATCTGAACGCGGGAGCGTTGGGATACGGCGTCTTCCTGGGGTGTTTGGGCCTGGGTGCCATCGTGGGGGCAGTGTTCTTGCCACGTATCCGACAAAGGCTGCCGATTGACGTGTTGGTGGCCACTGCCACCCTGGTCTACGCCGCCGTGACCGTTTCACTCGCGCTGCTCCATCTCGTGAGTGTGCTCTGCGTGGCGCTGCTTGCCGGTGGGATGGCCTGGATCATATTGACGTCAAGCTTCAACGTCTCGACGCAACTTGCCATCCCCAGGTGGGTACAGGCACGGGCGCTCGGTCTGTATTTGCTCGTCTTTCAAGGAGGAACGGCACTTGGTAGCATAGTATGGGGGGTGGTCGCGGCTCGTTTCGGCGTCTCTCTCGCACTGCTCTATGCGGCCGTTGGGCTGGTGGTAGGACTCGCAGCGGCGCTGTGGTGGAGGTTGCAGACGAGTGTGGGACTGGAGACAACGCAGGTGTGGGCCCCCTGGGTTGAACCGCATGTGCCGATCGAGGAGCGTCCAGAAGGCGTGCCGGTGCTGGTGACCGTCGAGTACCGGATTGACCCACAGCAGGCACCATCCTTCCTCAAAGTGATGCGAGACCTGCATCGGATCCGCCTGCGTGATGGAGCAATTCGTGGGGGTATCTACGTAGACCCGCTCGACCCAGAGCGTTATGTTGAAACCTTTGTGGTTGGGTCATGGGAAGAGCATTTGCGACAACATGAGCGGATGACCTTGACAGATCGTCGCATGGAGGAACGGGTGCGCGCCTTTCACATTGGTGAAGGGCCACCGGTTGCCACCCACTTGATCTATGCCACTGAGACATCGGTCGAGGGAATGCAACAGTCACAGTCGGAGCATGCCACGGACGGAGGAGTGCATGAGCATCTTGTTCACGACCCCTAGAGCGGTGATGAGAAAGTGAGAACCTCTCTAAGAAACATCTATGCCAGGGGAGAGAACGGAGCATGCGGATGCTTCTGCGAGAGACGTCGTGGAGTTACTGAAGCATTGGAAGGAGTGCCAACGATGAAACTTGACGTGATGGAAAAGCAGAGAATACCTACCTCTCTTGAGGTGGCTGTAGTCAAAAGACAGAAAGAATCAAGCATGATGAGAGATATAGGGCTACTGATCTTACGGCTGGCGGTGGGAGGATTGTTGGCTGGCCATGGATCACAAAAGCTCTTCGGTTGGTTTAGCGGGCCTGGTCTGAAGGGGACGGCTGGTTGGCTTGAGTCGCTGGGTCTGAAACCGGGGACGCCCTGGGCGACTGTTGCATCCGCATCCGAGTTCGGCGGTGGAGTGCTCACCACATTGGGCTTCCTCCACCCGCTTGGCCCCCTTGGCACGATGGGGGCGATGATCATGGCGACGGCCAAGGCTCACTGGGGCAAACCAATCTGGGCGAGTGCGGGCGGAGCTGAATTGCCTGTCATCAATATGGCGACAGCCCTCGCTCTCATCCTTGCAGGTCCGGGGCGTTTCTCGCTTGATCATGTGCTCGGCATCCGGCTGCCGCGTGCGCTGGTGATCGCTATAGCAATCGTCGGAGCTGCTATGGTGGCTATCGGTATCGGGAGTCGCCCAACGCCTCCTCCCGCACCTACAGCGGAACAGCAAGCAACGACGACTGCCACGGTAGAGCGGGGTACTGAAACGCCCTAATCGTACAAAACTTCTAGTGGTGATTGAGAACGATTGAGCCCTCCATTTTGTGGAGAATGGGACGAAGCTGGCTCTTGAGCATTTGATCTCATCTTTACTGGTGCACGGCTCAAGGGTTCTGAACACCGCGATAGTGTTGAGAACACTCCATGCCGTGAGTCAATAGGAAGTAGAGCTATATCACTGTGACAAGATTCGACTTTTTCATATGAGGAAATCGGTAGCGAAGCGGCCTTATTCGTCGGTCCAAAAAGGTGGGGAGAGGCTGACGAAATAGCTTTGACCCTGATAAAAGTCAGGGAAGAGCAGAACGAGGAAACAAGCATGACAACGATCATTCCAGAGCGTCGTCCTGAATGGCTCAGGGTGCGTTCTCCCAAGGGAGAAAACTACGAACAGCTGAAGCAACTGATGCGCAGTAAAGAGCTGCATACCGTGTGCGAGGAGGCTCGCTGTCCGAATATTGGCGAGTGCTGGGGCCAGAAAACGGCGACCTTCATGATCCTGGGACGGGTCTGCACGCGTAGTTGTGGCTTCTGTGCCGTGGAGACGGGACGCCCAATCGGTTTAGACTGGGAGGAGCCAAAACGGGTCGCAGAGGCAGTACAGAATATGGGACTGCGCCATGCGGTGGTGACCTCGGTGAACCGCGATGAGTTGAAGGATGGCGGAGCCGCTCTCTTCGCAGCCACGATTCGCTGGATCCGTCGTCTGAATCCGCACTGTACAGTCGAGGTACTCACTCCTGACTTCAAAGGAGTATACCAAGCGTTACAAGTGGTCATCGATGCCAGGCCTGATGTATATAATCACAACGTGGAGACGGTTCCCAGGCTTTACAAGCGTGTGCGTCCGCAGGCCATCTACAAGCGTTCGCTGCAAGTCTTACAATGGGCGAAAACGATGAATCATGAGGCTCCGACGAAATCCGGCTTTATGCTTGGGTTGGGTGAGACATGGGAGGAGGTCATCGAGGTCATGCACGATCTGCGCGAGCATGACGTTGATATCTTGACAATTGGACAATATCTGCGTCCTTCATTTCAGCATCTGCCCATTCAACGCTATGTCCCATTGGAAGAGTTTGCTGCGCTAAAGGCCGAGGGCAAAGAGATGGGCTTCCGTCATGTCGAATCGGGCCCATTCGTACGCAGTTCGTATCATGCGCGTGAGCAGGCCGAGGGGGCAAACAGAGATAGAGGAGAGTCATGAAACCATCGTCGACATACTCGCTTCTGTTGATGACACCCACGACAGGGAGATATGCCAAATGGCTTGCCCATAATTTTCGCTATCTTTAGTAGACACATGTACCGAGATACATGCTAGCAATGAGTTGTGAGGAGAGCTATGACAGATTACCAACACATCCTCGTCGAGCGGAATGAGCCAATTGGCATTGTCACCCTGAATCGTCCGAAGGAATTGAACGCACTCAATTTCTCGCTTGTGAGCGAGTGGCTGACGCACTGGAGGAACTTGATCGAGATCAAACGATTCGCTGCATCGTCATCACTGGAGTCGGAGAGAAGGCCTTTGCAGCAGGGGCTGATATTAAGGAGATGTCCGACAAGTCACCAATTGACATGATGTTAGGTAGGTTCGAGGCATGGAAGCCTTTCTTGAGAAACGCAAGGCAGAGTTCCAGGGAAGGTAAAGCGATGGAGGGTGCAGTTATCTTCTCAGAAACACGTTTTTGGATGTCCGCGTACCCTTGGATACTTTCTGCCTGGAGAGAAAAAAGTACTACTTTCCAGATCCAGGGCACGGCGTGGTCCAACGAGAAAGGAGAGCCAGGTGAACCTGAATCAAGCTGAAAAGAGCCTGCTCACTCGCGTACGAGAGGCACGAACGAGCAGAAAAATTACGACGTCGCAGACGGAGGCTGTAGGAGTAGATCTTGAGGGCGCCTACCGAATCCAGAGCGCTTTAGGAGAGAACCGGGAACTGAAAGGGTATAAATTTGGGTTAATCAGTCCTGCCAAACAAGCGCAGATGGGAATCAATGCGCCCATTTACGGTCGCGTCTATGCCGAGATGCTTCTGGAAAGTCCAGTCCACTTGAGCCGATTCATCCAACCGAGGATCGAACCGGAGCTGGCTGTAGTGCTACGTGATGATCTCCCTGCACAAGCACCGCCGGGAGTGGCACGATTAGCCATCGCTGGTGTCTTTTTGGGAGTGGATTTTCTGGACAGCATCTGGGAAGGATACCGATTCAGCATTGCCGAGGTTGTGGCCGATAATGCTTCTGGCGGTGGTTTTCTATTGGGAAAGCAACAGCTTCGTGAGACCCTCACAGGCGCACTACGCCTGTACTTGAACGGGGAGTTGCTGACCGAGGGTCCAGTGGAAGCCCTGGGAGATATTGGGGAACGCTTGAGCTGGCTGTCTGAGAAGGTCGGTGGACTGAAGGCTGGATATGTGATCTTCCTGGGTTCACCCGCCGCGGCCTTACCAGCCAAGCCCGGGATGCTTGAACTGCACGGACCTCAAGACAGTGTATTGACCGCGATGGTAGAGGAATGAGAGGTCGTCGCATGCCTCTTCGAATAGTGATATACGGGAAGGAGTGAGTAATGAGCGAAATAAAAGAGCATTGGCTAACTGTAGGACGCGTGTCCAATACAGCACGTCAGCAGTTAATTAACGCCAATTGCCTCGTGTTGGACGTAAGCAGCAGGCCACAAGTAGTGCTTGTGTGCTTGCGTCATGAGCCGGCTAGTGATCGTTTCCATCAAGACTTGGCACTCACGAACGTGGGTGAGATGCAGATCAGGTTAAAAGGGCTTTGCCTGTGCTGGCGTTTCCCTGGTGACTGGCAGGTAGCATACTCAAGTGTTATAGATACTGAGCTAGTGACCTGTGATGAGTAGTTCATCATAGACGAGATATGCTTCTCTATAACCAATGGTGCTCGTTCATAAAGATAACTCAGCTAGTTATAAGGGAGCAGAAGCGATGGATCAACAGGACCAAGACGCCCTCGAGCGCACGACCGATCGAGATGCTTCCAAGGAGCATCTGGCCATCAGCGATGAAGACGATTTTGATTTGATCTTGCTTGGACGCAGGGAGGAACTCCAAGGCGGCACGCCGGGAAATGTACGCATCCGTGTCACGCTGCCACGACATCGGCCTTTTCACCGCATTAAGGAAGGGGTGCTTGAAGCCACGGAGGCCGCAGGAGTGCCAGAAGGGTCGCCGGCTCAGACGCTCTATTGGCTCAAACGGGCCCTGATTGGCGTCCCAATCGCGACCCTGCAGGCCGAAGGGGAGCGCTTGAGTAAATTCAAGGCCCTTGCAGTGCTCTCTTCGGATGCGATTTCCTCCGTCGCCTACGCGACCGAGGCGATTCTTCTTAGCCTGGTTGCAGCCGGGTCGGGTAACCTTGGAATCACGTTGCCCATCAGCTTTGCCATTGTTGGGCTGCTCGCCATCGTCGCCATCTCCTACCGGCAGACCATTCCGGCCTACCCCAGTGGGGGTGGCTCATATATCGTAGCGAAAGACAACCTGGGAACACTCCCGGGTCTCGTGGCTGCTGCTTCGTTGATGATCGACTATGTGCTCACCGTCGCAGTCAGTGTGGCTGCTGGCGTGTGGGCGCTGGCTACGCTCTTCCCCGCATTGTCGC
>WNGG01004362.1_pt1 | contig 25525 bp, 32 predicted proteins | sample 5400661 | NCBI WGS metagenome assembly WNGG01 (sample SAMN13153372, study PRJNA577476) | soil metagenome | isolation source: 100 cm soil or saprolite under Garry oak tree replicate 1 | place: USA:California | collected 2016-06-15
GTTCAGCGAGCGGCATTCCTGGAGGGCCCGTAGCTCAGCTAGGTTTTCTTCAGGTTGAAGAACTGAGAGAGCGGCAGGCTCATAGCCCCGAGTTCGGGAAACCTGACGGTCCCCGGTTCGAATCCGGGCGGGCCCACCACCCTAGGGGAGTGAATCCTATCGTGCGGACGCTCCGGAGCTGCTTTCTCTGAACTGGTCCTTGATGTGTTGCGCGAATGCTTTGATGACGGCGCTGGTCTCCAGCTGGTCCTGCTCTTCAGGGCCAGCGTGGATGCTGTGAGGCTTAGCTATGTCGGCTATGACTTGTTCAGGGTTGACGCCGAGCTCTCTGGCCATCTCCATCGCCATCTTCTTGAAGAGTGCAATGTTTCCGGCGCCGCCTGTCTCGGGCTGGATCCGGAGGTTGGCCTTCGCGTATTCGCTGCGTTGGTATTCGATGCCTTTGGACTGTATGTCGTTGTAGACGCTGACAACGTGGCCCATCCAGTACTGGATCAGGTCCGGGTCTGAGATGCCTCGTGACTTCATCTCTGTTTCGAAGAATTTCCGGAGGCTGTGGAATGTCAGTTCGTACTGTCCGTGCTTGTTCTTCTTGGCGAGTCCTGCTCGGTGGAAGAGATTGTGGGCTAGCCGGTAGATCTGTTTCTCGCCAATGGGGCGTGGCTCAACGGATTGACTGTCTCGGATCAGTGGCGATTCGTCAGTGATCTCTTCGGGCGGAATCTTCTGCGTTGTAGAAGTCAGCGGGGAATCTTTGCGTGGCGGAGAACCCCTGCGTCGTTGGTCCAGGTACAGTTTGAGGACCGCGACTGTCTCTTCTGGGATCCAAGTGTCGTAGTCTGTGTACTGGCCCTTGGTCTCATCGGCTTCGACGTGCACATGGACAGGGACGATGTTCTTTTCCAAGTCTTCTTTGACATGCCGGTATCTCAAGAGACTGACAGTTCCTTCGCGGAAACCTGACGTGGCTGGCAGCAGGATCAGTAACTTCTCTCTGGGGTCGGCTATGCCCAGGATCTGGCGTATCTCCTGTATGGTCGGGCTTCGGTGTTTGCTGACGACTCTGGGTCTGGGTAGAAACTTTGGCTTGGGCAGTTCGACGCCGTTGATCCTGTAGAACGTGCGGACCTGTCGTGCGTAGCCGCCGATTCTTCCGGGTGACCGGCCCATGTCGTCGAGTTCGTTTAGACAGCTCTGCAGGAATTCCCGGTGCTTCTCTATCCTGGCCAAGTCCGGGTATCCGCCGCGGATGATGTCAGAGATCAACTGGTCTGGGCTTGTGTTCAGTCTTCCACAATATAGGCCGAGAGTGTTGACTGAGCCGTAGAAGCCCATCTTGCTTTTGGATTTCGCTCGGAAAAGGTAGCTTGCCAGCTCGATGAGACTCTTGTTTTGAAGGACCCAGCTAATCAGCCGTGGCCGTGTGGGTATGAGCGATCTGAAGATGTACTCGCAGAGTCCCACTTCGCCGACTGCAAGGATCCTGTCAACTGCGACCTGGACTGGAGTCTTCAACCTGTATCCCTTGAAGCCTCGTTCTATGACGAGGACCCCGTTCTCGATCGTGCCTAACTCTAGCAGGAATGGTATCTGTTCCAGGGTTAGCTGTTTCTTCGGAAGCAGCAGTTCTTCTGTGGGTTGAAGTGTGGTGGTTGCCTGCACTGTTTTTTCCTCGGCCTCTCCAGGACCCTTGCTTCTTATAAGGATAGCCATGGGATAGCCTACACTCCAGAGGCGCCGCCATCAGCCTTAATCCTCCGCAGCTCGACTATCGTGCTCTTGACTATCGAGACACCCGTCGATCGGAGCCGGGCGTTGCCTGAGGCTCTAGGCTCCGAATACCTCTCGTTGACGATCCGGATGCAGTCGCTATCCTCATGGTCGACCCAGCCCACAGCTTCGAGGGTCCAAGGCTTGTAGAGGCTCGAATCCGCGTTCTCAAACCGGACATGATCGTGATATCGGATTATGACAAGGCCGCCCTTCTCCAACTCTCTTGAGAAGAGCTTGGTCGCGGCCATAGCTACGCCGCCCCCACGAAATCGCAGAGGACACAGTTTCCGTCGGCGTTGTGGACTAATTCTTTCGGGGTCAGCTCGGCCAGGTGTTTGATCGAGACGAGGGCGCTGCGTGAGATCTCGTTCTCTAGTAGGATCGTTATCGCGTCGCCAGCGTTGCCGGCTTGAAGTTCACAGACCCCGCATCCCAGGTGCACTAGGACCCCTCCGCAGCTTTCCACACTCCCCAATCAGTGATGACAGCCCGCCCTTCCTTGACGAGGCCTTTCATAGCCAGCTCGATCTCCTCCGGACTTAGCTTCCCCTGGAAGGACGCTTCCAGATCTGTCCGAGTGGCTTTGCCCTTCTCACCGGTCAGTCGCTTGACTTCGGCCAGGAGCGGAAGGTCCGTCGTGTCTTCCGTCGTGTCCGTGTGGTACCCATCTGGGAATGGATTTGACACGATAGGGGAAACCGTGCCAGGTTCGGGCACGATTTGATCCATCGTGTCAAATGTGGACTTGGATGGCATGGACACGAACACGACGGCCGGCACGATGTCCGTCCCAGGCATGAGCAGCCTAGCGTTCTCGCCTGGAAAGTTCTCCCGAAACCAGCCTTGAAGAACCTCAGGCGCATAGTCGGCTCGGAGCCGCCGGATGAATTCGCTTCCCAGCTTGACCTCGGCTAGATTGTCCTCCACTGCAGTGTAATGATATTCGGAGCCTACCTTGATCCTGGTGGCGTGGCCGAAGTCTTTCAGCGACCGGAGGTATTCCGAGGCTCGGTTCTGGCTGAGCTTCAGTCCAACCGCTACATCTCTGCTGGTGGCTCCGTCGTGTCCACGCAGAAAGTTGTGGACGTCCCGGCTTCTGGCGAAAAAGTAGCTTACGCTTTCGATCAGCTCCTCCTCGCCGAGAATACGGATGCCATCTGCGAGATCCTCAGGGTCAGCGACGAGGTAGGATTCCACCGTGTTCGGGGCCAACTGAACCTGGACGACTGGACGGAGCCCGCAGGCTGCCTTCAGGAAACAGATGACGTTGACTAGGCTCGTCAGCTTGTCTAGGCCTCGTCTCATGCTCAGAACTGGAGGAATGCTCTGTTCCAGCTTGTCGGCCCAGGGAGCATGTATCGCCCTAACAGAGGGTCCTAGTTCTCGGCACTTGGCGTTGAGCCATGATATGATACCGCCCTGTTTTGCGGGACCTCTTCTGTCGACGGTTTTCCATCGTCCGAGTTTCGACTTGGTTATCTTTCCGGTCTGCTCGTCAGACTCATCAATCCTTCCGGTGGACGTTCGACTGATGTATTGTGGGCCAACGTTGGCGCCGGTTAGTGTGCTGATGACGACGGGCTCACCGCTCAGCGTGGTTTTCCTGCTGACGATCTTGCCTGTCTTCTCGTCTCTCTCTGCGCTGAGAACGGACAGCTCGCCCTCGCTCATTAGAAACGATAGTTCCATTGGCTCGTGCTGAAGGATCTGTTCTAGGAGCAGGATTTTCCCATCGAAGCTTTCAGTCCGCCTGTCCAGACCAGGACCCGTCAGCCTGCTGTAGCTCTCGACATCAGAGCTGAACGGCGTCAGCACCGTTTTGACCACGGTACTTTTTCCAGACCCGAACTCTCCAGTGGAAAGGTAATGGCGCCGATACCGGCGCGGCAGATGTCTGCTTATCGCACAGAGAAAGGAGTGGCCGATCATCTTCTCCTCGCCCACCAGATCATAATCTGAGTGGTAGACGGTGATGATGTGGCCTAGCAGCGGGGACAATCCCTCGATAGACGGCGTATCAGGAATCACTAGAGGATCCCGTCCGCTCATCGTCTCCGTCTCCTGTAGCTCCCGCTCTCGTTGAGGAATGCGCGTTCGTTCTCGGATTCAGTCAAAGAACAAACAGGGTAGCAATCATGGTTCCTTTCGCGGTGGACGTGACCGCAGAGGCCGCAGCCTGGCTCCGCATCTAGGACGTGGTGATCGTAGGGCGAGTATGATTCGCATGAGCAATTGTTCCTGTTGTGGACCCTGATGACGAAGTGGATCCGTTTCTTCCTAGCTTCCTTTGCTAAAGCATTGCAGGCGAGATGGGCCAAGAGTTCGGCAAGCCGCCAGCGTTGCGCGTCTTCGCCTGTGACCTTCCTGTCAAGATGGTTTGTCTTGATCCGTTGCAGTGGGTCAGGGTCCTGTGAGTCGAGCATTCTAGCATGCTCCCAGTTCCTTCGCGTCTACGATCTGGAGATCCAGAAGCCAGCTACGGGTTGCCGGGTCGAAGCTGAAGGGTGCGACTCCCTCCCGCTTCAACGCTCGCCTGTTGATCCTCTTTATGCAGCGCAGGACCTTTTTTGGATACGCGTCCATTCCGAGAGCGAGGTCTGTCGTAGTCCTCTGCGACTTTTCCAAGAACTTCCTGATTAGGTCGCGCTCGAACTCTTCGTGGAGGTAGGGGCCGATGACGATGCTGGGCTGCCGCGCCTTGAGAATCACGGCCATGTTCCTGGCCAGACCGCCCAGGACCCGGACCTGTTCCGTCTGGGAGCGGACTTCTCCTCTCAGCGAACGGATCTCAGACAGGATTGGGGCTGTCGCATCCGATTCGCGTCTCGGGCGCGTCCTATTGCTCGGTGCTCGTCTCTTAGCCAAGCATGATTCCTCCAAGATTTTTCGCAGGGAACCGGGGCCTTTTGCTGACAGAAACTGAAAGGACGCCCGGGTTGTCTCCGGCTCCCGCGAACTGTGCTGGCTCGCCACCGCGAATTTGTCGCAGAAGAGTGTCCTCGGGTCTTTCCGGCCTGCGGGTCACCTGTCGTTCCTCCGAGTGGGCCGGTCAGTCAGATGCTTCAGGAAGCAGTAAGGACAGGGAGAAGCGAAAACGCTTTTACCGAGGTCAGTCTCAGTCATGTTGATCTTCTTCCTCTGTCGGCTTCGCCGCTGGCAAACTGAAGATCAAGCCGCGGGCCTTCCTCCCGCGGCAGCTCGATCTTGTCCGCTGATTCCGACGTCGTAAGAGTCATTGCTGTGACGATCGACTTGGAGTGTTGTCGGTCAACGACAGCGTCGGAGACTGCCTAGTTGGTTGTGCTGACGGCTTCGGCTTCTCGTCTTGTATGACGCTACTCTTCGCTTCTTGGAGATCCTTTGATTCGACGACGACCTCGGGCAGCTCTTCGTAGGCTGTCGAACCGATGCCAACAAACAGGCGGAGCGCTCGACAGACGGCGCGTTTGATCGCGATCGCATCCAGCCATTCCAGCATTGTTGACATTTTGACGTTCTTCGCAGAGGCGCGTCCCCATTCTCGAACCGGGGCAGTCAAGTACGACCAAGCCTCCTTCCGTTCAGCCTCCGGAAGCTTCGCGATAGCCTCAATCATCGCGGCAGTTATCCTGGGATAGATTCGCGCCTCCGTCGTCCACTCCCCGTTGTTGTTGACGGGTTTGTCGACCTCGATCCTCTGTAGTCCCCGTTGGTGAGCCCGCTCTAGTAGAAACGCCTCCTTCCAGTACACCGTATCGCCGAACTGGACGGCGAACGTGTTCATCAGAGATGGTGGCACACGATAGTACTGGGCGAGCTCCTGGGCTTCCTTCATTTGGAGAGGCTTCAGTGCCGGCACAATCCCCGTTGGCTTTCCGGATGTTTCAGCGGTTGTCATGGCCTAGACCCCTCGTCGCTCCCGTGGTCGCCGTTGTCGGCCGCAACGCTGATGTTCACCGGGTAGGTCAGGAAAACTCGTCGGCGACGTCCTGGATTGGGGGCCGTCCTGACTATGAACTGGCCATAACGCGGATCCTTTCCCGCTAGAATAGAGAGATATTTTCTCACCGCGTGCTCACTGACCAGACCCGAGTCCAGCTCAATGGCTTGACCGGGTCCAAGGTTATCGACGATGACTTTGACCGGTTCTAGAAACTCGAACGGGCGCGATCTTACAAGCTTCTGGACCGCCGTAGCCGCGAACGCTTTCCCGACAACAAGCTGGTTTTGGTCTTGTGGTCTCTTCATTTTCGTGCGCGTATTCATTTTATAGGCGACTATTTCGGGATCGTCCGAACCGGTCGAACCATTTTGATGAGCGTAGAAGTCAACACGGAGGCAGGCCCAGTGACCGATCCTCTTTTTGTGGCGGATCCGAATTCTAGAAAGTCGTTGGAGGCGCAACGCAAGCTTATCAGCGCGATTGAGAGCAGCGGCCCCCAGGGTCTAGGGTACAGAGAATGGTGGCGCAGAGCCAAAGTCTCGCCTGCGACTCTCAAAGTGTGGCTGCCGAGGTTTCTAGAACAGCGACTAGTAATTCGCGACTCTCCAGGACGCTATGTCTTCAACCAGAAGCATCCAAGCCCCGTCACAGTCGCATCCTTCTCTGCGAAGATCTTCGACGGCACCGGCGGAGAGACCTATCCTCTCTTCCAAGTTCTACGCGGACACTTAACACTGACTCGCCTGGGCGAGGAATGGTTCAACAAGATCGGCGGAGCTGATCCGCTCACCCATCGTCAACTGGCCGACTTGACCAACAAGATTGTCTCGGCGGGGTTACGCTCCCTAGCAACCGTCGCCGAGATCCCGCAACTCGAAGCGCCCAGGGACCCCATTACGGGCGAGAGACTGCAGAAGGGTGGCGGCAACTGTCCCGCGTGCCACACCGGAACGATGAGAGAGATCCATCCATCACCGTTCTGGCACTGCGCAAACTGTGGGATCATCAGAGGCGGAAGCTTCAACCCTGAGCCACAGGCTAGACATCTGGTCAAGAACTCTCTGGAAGGATAATCGATGGCTCGTTCGCCCCTGAGAGCCTTCTTCGACGGCCTTGCAGGAGGCATTGTCTTCGGAGTGCTTCTCGCCTATCTCATCGTAGTTCTCTACGTGCAGCAATACGTCGGAGTACCTCTCGTCAGCCCAGAGGTGATGATATTCTTCATCCTAGTCATGATCGGTATCGTCATAGGACTGGCTTATGACGCTCACAAAGCTGCCACACCCTGATCTGTCTCTCTCTGCACTATCCTGCTTGGGCGTAGCCAAGGTCCCTGAACAGTTCTGAACCTTCAGCAACCGGGCAACGTCCTTTTCCTTAGCCAAGTAACGGTTAACTCTCCGACAGAGATCATTCCAGATCAGCCCGAGAAAAGGTTCCATGGACCTGACCACTGAAGTCGAGCTTGCAGTCGCCATCACAAACGGCGCGGTTGCCGCGGCGACAATCATCCTCGCCCTCATCGCCTACAAGACTCTGAGAGAGGGCAAAGAACAGCTCAGAGTCCTTTCGGACCAGACTGCAATTCAGAGATCGCAGCAGGACCCGTGGCCCAGGATTCACAGCTTCAGCTTCAAAGGAAACCAGCTTCTAGCCAGCCTAGAAAACCGGGGAAGCGGCCGCGCCCGGAAGCTCGGCGTCGAATCGTGGTTCTACCCCACGATCTTCCAGCCCACTGATGACAAAGGTAGGTCCATCAAGCTTACACAGCAAATGCTGGACGATTACAAGAAGAAGGATCGAAAGGTCAAAGGACGGTTCATTGAGAAAGAACGCACAAAACTGACGTTGACCCATGGCGAATTTGGGCGGCCATCCTCGGTAGTCAGTTTTCTATTGTCCCAGCTAAAAGGAGACTCTCTGTTGGAGCCTGGGAATTCACTGGACTTCAGGCTACAGACCGAGGAGCCGCTCTTCAAGATCGACTTTGACAAGGACCGCTTTGAGGTAGTGAAGTTTGCCGAGCTGAGGAAGATCCTCACCGCGAACGGGTTCCAGTTCGTCTCTCTCTGGTTTAGGATCATCTGCAAAGACTCAGTCGACCGCCCAGTCGATGGGGAGAGCGTCCGGTTCATCGTGGACCTTCAGGCTCACGGAACGCTCCAGGAAGCCATGCAGGAGGGACACAAACCTAGCTTGTACATTGTGGACGCGCATGAGGTAGAGAAGGAAGTCGGCTGGCTCGATGCTGGAATTTATCGGACCGAGAGATCCCTAGAGAACCTACCGCCGGAGCTGAGGGCCAAGTTCGAGAAGAAGAGCAAATCAAGATTTTGGAGTATTTACCGAAGACACCCCTAGGTGCTTGTTGGGAAAGCAGGCAGGACCGGGTCTAGCCGTTTCTTGCAGCTGGTTCCGAATGCGATTCTAGAAACGAGGATTATGATAATTCGTCAGGCGAGGGCGGTCGTTCTTCACACAATCGACGAGCAAAAAGAAATCGTGCAACCTGCTTGGCCGTGGCCACGATCCCAAGTGCACTTGAACGAGGGAGAGAGAGGGCTTCCCTCAAAGCAGAAGGTGCGGCCAACTGAACGGTACCTCTCGGCTCATGTGTCCGCACTCTAGACAATAGGACCGGAGTTTGAGAGGGCTGTCGGGCCCCGCTACTCTCTCAAGCTGATCACTGTGATACGTGAGCCGACGGCATTTCCCGCACAATTCTTCGAAGTCAAGATCGATCCGGACCATGGCGGGGTCCTAAGGGTCCTAATGGTTGAACAGCAGCGGGATGTGAAAGTAAATGGTGAAAGTAAATGGTGAAAGTGATGCTCACTCGTTGAGACGCGCCGGTTCGAGGGGAACGCGTGTGCCGCCGGGCAGGACCTTGTGGGCCTGCCTCTTCTCGTATATCGCCTGCCGTATCTCGTTCATCTGTTCCTCTAGCCAGCGCCCCTCGGCGTCCGGGACAAAGTGTGTCATGGGAGTCAGGCAGGCCGCTATGCTCCGCAACAGACCGCTCCTCAACCGCTTCTCCTCTGGTAACATCTGTCGATCATGGTATACGTGCCACGCCTCTGAGAACACGAGCTCGGCACGATCGTAGATGTCGCGTAGGAGGAACTCGTAGCGTTCCTTGGCGGGCTTGCTCATCCAGGCTTTGGCCTTGCGGACATCGTCGATGTACCGGCTGACCTGGCCCTGAGTAATGCCCAGGCTGTCTGCGATCTGGACTTGGCTGAGTCCGATCAAGTGTAGCCGGTAAGCGTCCTCTCGCCTCTTGCGAGCATCACTGTTGGTGAGGCCTGATGGACGGCCGGGTCCTGCACGACTCTTGAGAATAGTATGGTTTTCTGAACTTGACACTATGGTTTCCCCGTCTCCAGAGTCCTACCGGAGTTTGCCGGATGCGAGGTCGCGGTAGGCCTCTTCAAGAGTGCGCAACTGCGGGGTGTTGGTGTCGTGGCCGAGGAGCTGGTTGAGCTCGTCGACGAGGAGTCTTGCTCTCATCAAGCTAAGGTTTCGCTGGCGCCAGCTTCCGCGCAGGGCTCGTTCGAGCAGGTGCGCGATCTCGTCTTGAAGAGACCGGACGCGGGGTTTAGTCGAGGACGTCGACGATCAGCCGAGTTTGCGAGTCGCCCATTTGCGGAGTGGACAATCTGGATTGTGCCCCGATTCCCTGATCACCGTTCGCAGGTATTTTTCCTTGAGACGTTCTGTCGACCTTACACGTTCTTCCTTCTTCTTCTGAGGAAGCCCAGTCAGAGTGCGTCGTGTATGGATGGACTGACCCGCAGTCGCCGTCGTGAATTTTCGCTTCTTCCTCCGTATCGTCAGTATAGCTACTGTAGGCCGGGTGTCTTCGGCGGGTGCCGATGGGCGTGCCCGGTTCTCCGGGCAGGGTGCGGTAAGGCTGCGTTCGTCCATAGTCCATGCCGAGGGGGCGATAGTTTGGTGATCCTGTTTGTCGGCTGACAGGACCCGGTGACTTGGAGTATGGCGGCAAGGACTCGGCGACTCGCACTCGTCCGTTGACGTAGTCGGTGAAGAACTGGCCCCACTGTTCCCATGGCGTGAGCTGAAAGACTCGAAGACCGACCCTTGCGGTGTCCGGGCCGCATGCTCGACCAGTCTGGCGTTCATCCCCATGCGCTGGAGAGTTTCAGCGGGGAGGCTATTCGTGGAACGGAGTCCACTCCATTCTTGCATCTTCGATCTTCTCTAAGATGCGCGTCTCCGCTTCAAAACTGTTGTGCTAACAGAGATGGAATAGTTTCACCAGGGTTCTCGGATCCGTCTGCGTGCCGCATGGCACATTTCGAGACTCAGGTGCGAGTGTTTCTCTGAGGGGAAGATCCCAGATTATTCCACTAATGAGCGATTTCGTCCACGGCCGTTCCCGCAGGCTTTCCCTCTTTCAGTGTCTCTGAAAGGCCTGCGCTTTCAACGATGTAGTATGGTTCTCCGTCCATGGCGAAGACCGTTGGAACCCTGTACACTCTGGTTACGACAAATCGCAATCGAAGGTCGACATTGTCCGTTGGAAGATGATAGGCACTCCAGTTCTCCTTCCTGGTCTCGACCTCGACTATTTTTTTCTGGTCGTCGGGTATGTCGGCCGGAGATGGCAGTTTTGGCGAGGGCTCCCCACGGAGTGCTGAAGGCGAGTGGGTAATCCATATCTGGTGTGGAGCAAGCTGGATGCCAAGCCGTTTGGGATTGTCCTTGTCGATTATCCTGACAACCTTTGCGAGGATGAGCCTTCCTCTGAGAGTGACTTCCTGTCCCTCATCCATGATCACGTAGTCATTCCAGGGCTCCTTCACGATCTCGAATGGCAGGAGATCTCGGACTTGGACCGGCATTCAGGGATCTGCCTCGATTAGTTCCACGATATCCGTTCCTAGATCTACGCTGGTTCGGGCCGAGTTTTGTCCGATTGTCTCGTCAGGATAGTAGTCAGCAATCCGTCTCTGCTCGAAAAGGGCAGCCAATTTGTCTGAGATGTTAGGATGGTGAAGGTGTTCAAACGCCTTTCGGATTTGCTCGTGATAGCTATTAGGGGCCTCGCTCTTGGCCTGGGCCAGAGCCCAAGAGGTACGCAGCTTAGCAAAACTTGTCAAGTAGGCAGCGTAGTATGCGCGGTTGATCGCGGTTCGGAAGTGAGCTTCAGTACCGCCCGCAGTAGCGAGTGTTTCAGCAAGTTCCAGAAATCTCCGAGCCTGGAAGAACTCTCAGTCACCCGGTCTTAGGACGAGATGAACATTCCCAATCTGACTCGTGTCAAGCTTTTCAGCGAAAACGAAAGAGAGTTTGTCCCACAACCTCAAGATCTCTTTGTAAGGTATCTGAGAGATTCGCATAACTACGAGGATTGACTTTGAGTCTAGCTGATCCGGGTCCGGACTCACTTCCAGCGAAGCACTGAACTGAATACCGCTCTCTACAAGTCTAGCCTTGACTGAGTCATAGGCCAGTGCGATCACGTTGAGATTTCGCTCAAACTTCTCCGGAAATCCTGCGGTCCCGGCAACGACCAGCAAATCCCTGCCGAGGCGAACCGGGAAAGTGACGTTGTCACCAAGTCTGGTGGAAAAGTTCTGGCTGAGAGGCATGCTGGGAACAGGTGAAGAAGACCCTAGAGGGATACGGCGCTTCTTGGTTTTAGAATCGAACGACTCAACGGGTACCCCCGAGTTTGAGCCAAGCTGGGTGTCAGGCGGGGAAAACTCCTGAATCAGCCAGGGCTCGGTCGCGTTGTCACTTAACATCTTCAACAAAAGCGTTGCCCGGCCCTACTATTTAGGTGGGTAGGAGCCTGGGCAGAGAAGGCTCGGTTAAGCGAAGGTGATCTTATCGAAGATCGTGTGGTTTGGTGTCTGGCGTTGCCTTGCGCCAAGAGCGTCCTTCTTCTCAATCAAACCGAGTTTCCTCATATTCGCCGTCGGCTAAGTTCTCATCTTTGGAGTATGTCGCTGTAGTCCTCTACCTTCCATTGTTTGAAAATCGACTGTTTCCCTGCATCGTCAACATCTGGGGTGAACACCAAGTTCATGATCCTAATTATGAACAGTAGATTTAGGACCAAGTGGAAGGGATTGTCGAGCTTTAGACTTATCTTGCTGAACTCGTAGATTGTGAACTGGGCATCGTATGCGGGCTGACTGCCCGCGGCTCTATCCCTAAACCTCATCTTCCCTGTGGTATCGTTGTAAGAGAACCTTGAGTGAGCGATCGAGTTTCTAATTCGTCCATTGATCCAACCCTCAAAGATAGCATCAGCCGGAACCTTCAATTCCAGAAGGCCCTCTCTCACCTTGTACCAGTTCATCTCAAAGAGATCTGCAGGGACGGGTTTCTCTAGGGCAATCAACGCCATTCCATAGATGATGCGAGTCGCAGTATCGAATACTCCTTCGGAGTTGAACAGATAGATTAGGCACATCGCATAGTAACGCATTTTCATGTTGCCTTGAGCAATGAAGGGTTTGAACGCATCGATTATCGGCATAATATTCTGAGAGTTCTGCGCCGCTTCCTCAAACAAGGGATACAAAGCGAGAACCTTATCACGTTTCTCCTGTGACCGTAGCGAAGCCAAGAATGCTGTTCGGACAATGCTAAAGAGAAGTGACCGACTCGAGTCCCCCTTCTCAAATTCGCCTTGGAAAGATTTCACAAGTTCTTCAAACTCGGGATCCAATTTAGGGAGAGGGACCCCTTGAGTAAGGCTCTCGGCAAAATGCCTTACCCACTCGGCTGTGCCGGGATATTCTACATCAAAGTACTTTGCGAAATCCAACAGCTCCTGGACTCGAAGCTTGTAGTTTGGCCACAACGAGGTCACCTTACGACTCTGACCTAGAATCTGAACCTTCGGGTTTCCGAAGGGTTTCTGGCATTGTGTCTATCGCATATCGTATGAGTTCAGCCCTTCGGTGGAGATCATACCAGGCAAGCAACATAATACCAACTCCAGCAAGAAGAACTCCAACTGACAACCCAAGAAGCAAAGCATTCGCGGATAAGACTACTAGTGTGGCTAGAGTGCCTGACACGACGAAGAACGCAATCGACATCATGAGAGACCCAACCGCTTCGATTGGTTGATCGCGGGCCGAAAGAAGCAACTCGGTCGCTTCTCTGACGCCTCGCTTCTCCAAAACAATCAATTGTTGCCTCATCTCCCTGAACTCTTTTGACCATCTCTCCAGTATGCCGAAACCTATGGTCCACCCAACGGCTAGGAACGCATCCAGCTGAATAGTAGACCTGCCCGCGTCAATGATTCGGTCTGGACTCCAGCCAAAGAATCCAATGAATGCCACGAGCATTCCTGAGAGGAGGAAAAACGGGAGTCCAATCGTCGCGATTATTTTTTGGGAGTAGATCCTTTCTTCGTCACCCTTCGTCACGATTCTATAGTTAGCAAGAAGAAGAATCGCAAATGCGAGGGGAGTCCCCTCGATCACTAACGCTGTCAGGAGATCGTAGAAGCGGAACGCACCATAGAGCAATCCAAGAGGCCAGATGATTGCCCCTAGAATCGAGAGTAGGCCGAGAACCAAAAGAATCCGTCGCAGCTGTCGATGTCGATAGTGCTGCTTCACAAGAGCAGGGTTCAGAACCACCCGGATTCACCGAACTCCATGGAAGGTTCATTTAATAAAAGAAGATGGATTGAAAATGGTGGGAATCGTAACAAGGCATAAGTGTAGCCCTTGGCTATCCAATCTCAACAATGCCGATAGAATTCGAGGTAAAAGTCGTGGAGGTAGGCAACAGCCTCCGCGTCGCTATACCCGTTGAAATCCTGAGGGCGACCGGAATCCAGAAGGGCGACATGCTATTGATGACCACAACTGACAGCGAGATCCTGATTCGTAAGCCCGCATCTGCCACGGTCAAGAAAAAGAGGGGGTAGCAGCTTCCGGGCGTTTCCGAACGCGTAATTCACTCCCCTGGGGGGCTGAATCCGGGCGGGCCCACCAAATACGTATGGCGAATCATGGGGTATTCAGGATTTATCTGTCAGTTCTTCCGCAAAGCAGTCGCTGGTCGTTTCGAGCAGTCACCCATTCCGTCTGCTTGAGCTCGAAGGTGTCCGGCGTCTGAGATTGAAACTGATCCATGGAAGTTCAAATCGTCAAGGATCCTCGGGCACCCCTAGCCGCGCCCATAGCATCTTGCACCGAAGCCGTGTGCTACCCAGTTCTTATATCTGAGAAGGCGCATTATACAAGAATCGGGATGTCTTCAGACACTCTCGAGTCTATCACCCTAGCGGTCCTGATCACTGCCGCACTTACACCGCAAGTGCATACGATTGGACTCATCAATCCCGGATTGACTAGTGTCCGTCGTCGAGGTTTGTGATAGCTAGGAGCATGGCTGAGATGGGGACGCAGATGTTGTTTAGAAAGACATTTGAACTCGCTGGACTTTCCGCACTTGTTTACGCAGATTCTTGGGTTTTTGCGCATCTTTCCGCTCCCCCATTGGTTCACACCTGTCCTGCAATTGGACCTTGCCAGCAAACGGCGGGGCTATCATCTCCGTTCTCCCTACTTGCTCTCATTCTCATTCCGATTACTTTCTTCGCAATTTTCATCGTCGCACGATCTTTGCTTGAGAGCATGGGAAAGATCAGCGCACCCGAACTAGTACCCAAGGACGCTTTACATTTGGAAAAAATGTTTGGAGGGGTCTTTGGGCTCCACGAAATGGTCGCTCCAATCGAAGTAGTCTAGGGACATAAGGTCCTGTCCGCTGACAAGTGGGCTAGAACTCGAACGTACCGATTAGTGAAAGGATTTCAAAGAGAATACGTTCTACACGACCCGTAGAAATGAATCCTTTTCGGAGAGGGACCTGAACCCATGCTGAGATGAGTCCGGGCGGGTCCACCACCCTATGTTGAAAACCGCTAGACCGGTGTTTCGAGTCGCTTTCGCACTACCAGATACCAGTCAGCGTCATGATGTGGGCTGAAGCCATTCTTTAGGTACATCGACAATGGGCCTGGAAAATTGTAAGCAGCCGACTGTGGCTTCTTGACCGGGTAGGCTTCAGCGAACTCTAATCCTTTCTGGGAAAACTTCCTGCATGCAGCGTTCAGTAGCTGGGAAGCGACTCCCTGGTTGCGATGCGAGGATGCTATTACGAAGCAGACGATTGAACCAATTCGCTCAGCCTGATCGGGACCGGGACCCATCAACCATTGGACTCCAGGGTAGCTGCTGCGAGGAGCCGCGTTACACCAGCCAACGGGCTTTCCATTATCGTAGGCGAGCAATCCGTGCATCCTATCCTCCTCGATGAGGCTTGAGGCCTCGCGACGACTCTCGGTCTTTCCCTTGTTTGCGAAATGATACGCCGAACAGTAGCAGTCAGACCAGTCAGGATTGTCAGCGAAAGCAACACTGTCAAAGAAGAGTAGGAAGTCGTCTCTCAGAGACGGCGTCAGTTCTTTGACGACCAGCTCTCTCATGGAAGAGCGTGATAGCGAGCTCTTCGATATCTGCTTTCCGCCCTTGATGTTGTCTCTTGCTGACTTGCTCTTCGAGTTGCCAACCCTTGGCATTCGTCAGGAGGGAATTTCGTCATCAGAAGGTTTTTTGATGATGCCTCAGACACCGACCTGAACTCCTGTTGGATTCAGTAGTCCCCATGCTTACGAGAGTCGGGCTAAGGGTCGTCTGCGTACTCATCCTCTTGATCGTGCCTCATTTCTTGTCCCAAGCGCAGGCAACCGCGTCACCGGTTACACCAGTTCTTACCGGTCTCAACTTTCCCGTCTCCCTGAAGTTTTCATCTGACGGCCGAACTTTCTTCACAGAGAAAGACACCGGCAGCATACGGATCATTCTTCAAAACGGAACTCTTCTAGCGACCCCATTCGCGACCATCTCACCCATTTTTACAGACGGCGAGGCCGGACTTCTGGGCATAGCTCTGGACCCATCCTTTTCCACCAACAGCTACGTCTATGTCTACTATACAGACCGCGATCCTCAGAATTATACGCACGGACACATTCGACGCTATACCGCAACCGGCAATACGGGCGCAGATCCAGTCAGCATCTTCAACGTAACGAGCTCTGCTCCGAACACAATCTATCATAACGGCGGTTACATCAAGTTCGGACTCGATGGCAGACTGTACGCGCAGGTCGGCGAATTTCATCAGAGCTCACTGGCCCAGAACCAGGGAACGATGGATGGAAAGATGCTCCGGATGAACCCCGACGGTTCAGTGCCCTCCGATAATCCATTTCCTGGAAGCCTTGTGTGGGCTTTGGGGATACGCAACGCGTTTGGCTTCGACTTCGACCCGTCAAATGGCAGGCTCACCGCCACGGAGGCGGGTCCTAGCAGCGATGACGAGATCAATATCATCGTCAAGGGCGGAAACTATGGCTGGCCGACATGCACGGGGCCTTGCAGTCCGCACAACCCAGCTTTCATCGATCCAATCGTAGACTTCAACCCAGTCGTTACTCCCTCTGGAATTGCCACGGTGGAACCAAACGTCTACTACTTCGGTGAATGGAACACTGGCGACCTAGTCCGACTAAACCTCACCTCGACAGGCTCAGTCGTTTCTATGACTCAGGTGTACACTCAGAGCGGGGGAATAATCGCCGTCGAAATGGGACCGGCCGGCAAACTCTACTACTCCTCACCTGACGGAATCTACGTACTCAATACCCAGTTCCGCATACCCGAACCATCTTCTGTACCTAATCTAGTCCTAATTGCGATTGCAACAGTTGGAGCAACAACTGTGGCAACAACAGTAGTCTACCTTTTCATCCGCCGAAACAGACGTTCCGCCATCAACGATCTGAATCTGGGCGCCAAGAGAACTGAAATCGCATCCCCGAGGATTACCAGCAGGGTGGACAGATTCTGTTTTCTAGGCGTGACTGCATTGGGAGTCCAAGTCCTACGGAAAAGTAGAGGTATCCGTCCACGAAGTTGGCGTGTGATGAGACGAAGATGAAGTAGATGTAGTTCCATGGTAGTGGGAACGATGACGCGGGCGGGGTCCAGCCCATCGTAATCTGGGCCATGTCTCCAACCGGAATTATGATCGGAAGCTGTGAGCAGGTCAAGGATAGTATAGCCCCACACTGCACCTGGTGCCCAGAGGCAAGTTGCCATGACGGATTGCCGGCCAACGGGATGTTGGTCATGTAGGCTGAGACAAATTTCACCGGTATCGATCCAGTGTTCTCGACGTCAACCTCAACATTGCCAACGCAGATGCCTTGGGTCCCGCCCAAGATTACGTTGTATCCGGTGCCGCACCAGCCGTTGGTGCCGTATTTTGCAATGCCGTTCACGGTATTCGAGGCAATTACGACCACACCGTTTTGGTCAAGGTCAAGACTCCCTACCGTATTGCCGATTATCGAGCCCTGATCGGCGCTTTCAACCTCCAACCTCCCGGTAACATGATTCCCTACGAAAAAGGTCTGATGACCAACTTCGTTTTCAATCTGTCCAGTTACGGTTGAGTTAGTCATGGCAAACGAGCCCCGACCACCACCGTACATCGCCGAACAGCAACCGTCATGGGATATTGATAGGTTGCCGGAGGTGTTGAGTGAGCTCCCTGAAATGTTGGTGGCTTGCACGTTGTACAAGCCGGTCCATCCGTAGACGTTAGCGTTTCTCAGAGTGATGCTTTGTGAGTAGTTGCCGATTAGATCCCCGTTAATGGTTGCGCCTACCACTGTCAAGTTGGCGCCAGTCATCACAAACACGTTGTGAACTGATGCGGGGGCGGTAATCATGCAGGCGCCGTTGATCGGGACGATGACGTCCCCGGAATATGGTGACGTTATGGACCCGGTGCATGTCACGAATGGACTCGAAGGGGAACATCCTATGGGCGACGCCGTGCACGGATCCACTGTCTCGGGTATGGATTGGACAAATGTCGCGAATTGGCCTCTTACCGTCGTGAACTTTTCTGAGTATGCCGCCCCAGCATTGTCTTGGCCGGTCTGGGATGTGAACGTAGGCACCACCCAGACAAAGATGATGGTGGACATGATTATTACAATAACAACCATCATTACCTCTGCCATGATCGTGGCCATTCCCTTTCGCGAGCGGCGGAAAGAGGGGTGCATAGCCACTCGCTAGCTATTACATCTCTGCGGGGCAAAAGGAAACTGTTACAATTGCTAGCGTCAGATTCGGACAACCTTAGTTTTCAGTAATGGGCGTCGTCCTGTTATCCTCGATGTTTCGACCTCTTGGTCTTGGATTTTGGGCTTCGGGAGCTAGATAACTTGGCCACACGATCAATCAGCTGAGGGTCATCGACTCGTTGACAGATTGCTGGAAAGGCAGTTCGGGACCCATTCCAGGATAATTCGTCGGGCGAGGATATGTCTGGTTCTTTTGTTCGAAGAGTCGCGAGGTTGCGGAATAGAAGTGCAAGTTTGAAATTGTCCTGCAGAACGGTTGCGAGGCGATCGGCGGACCGTGGCTGTACCTTCCAGTTTTCCGCCTTCGAGGGAACGGCTTCCAGATGCTTGTAGACTCCGAGAACAACGGCTGTTGACTTCTCTCCCCAGCCCTCAAGCCCGGGGTATCCGTCGGCGTCATCGCCAACTAGGGCGAGATAATCAGGTATGGAACCGGGGGGCACTCCGAACTTCTTCATCACACCTGCCTCGTTTCGAATACTTCGTGCACGACGATCCAGCTGAATAACACGGTCGTTGCAAACGCATTGGGCCAGGTCCTTGTCAGGGGTGCAGATGTAGATTCGGCCGACTTTCGCAAGCTTACTAAGGGAAGCGGCGGCACCTGCTAGAGCGTCATCTGCCTCCAGCTCAACCATAGGCCAGACGACAACTCCCATTGCCTGCAACGCCTCTTCCAGCAAAGGGAACTGTGATAATAGTCGTGGATCGACCCCTTCACTGGTCTTGTATCCAGGCCAGAGGTTGTTCCGGAAGGATTCTATGACGTGGTCTGTTGCTACCCCGATGTGGGTGATTCCTGATTCGAGCATGCCGGCTATGCTGTTGAGTACGCCGCGAGTCGCTGCAACCTCTTCGTCTCTAGCGTTGGTATGGGTTGGGAGGGCGTAGAAGTGACGGAACAGTTCGTAGGTGCCATCCACGAGGTAGATATCCACGGTAGAACAATTTCACCTCACCGGTAGAAATAGATGAGTCCCGAAGTCGATAGATTTGTCTTCGGTTCCAGTCCGGGCAGTAAGAAGTTCTGTTACTTGTTTTCGTCTTGGATTTCTTTCATGCGAAACGTGACAATTTTCTTCACTAGATCGTAGGGTATTGGCTTTTCCAGCGGGAACCGGAGCGAGCCTTTCTCTCCCTCATACGGCGATAATTCCTTTCTGAAAGCTTCATTGCCCCTGGGTATTGAGTACAATCCGATATGACTTTTCCAAGCGCTGAAATACGCCAATCTCTCTCCGTTTAGCTTGAACGTGGGCATGTCATAGCTAATAGATTCCACCGCTTCAGGCGCTGCCTCCTGTACAGTAGCCCTCAGCTTTTCCAAAACACTCTGAACGTTCTCGGGGAAAGATTCGATGTATTCGTCTATCGTTTCGTATTTCTTAGCCGGCACCATTTCTCGTTCACCAGTGGACTCTTCGATCTGTCCATATATTCCTTGAATGTTGGTCTAGCAATAGTGACTATGGCTTGAGGGGAATACCACACACCATAAAAGTTGAAAGGAAAGGGAATGAACTGATAGTCCATATTGCCTTGACCGAAAGACCAAGTTGGGACAGAACTGGTGTAATTCTAGCGTCAGAGGGTTGGCAGGACATTGGATATGGATTGAAGATGCAGTTGACAATTGCTTCAACTAATATTATCCTTCAAAATGAGAGGATTAAGTTGATACAGAAACCTGGAATACTCAATCGTCTACGTGGAAAGAAGATACCAATGTTGGAGGACAAGTCTTGAGGTGGATAATCTCTAGGAAAATCGTATTTCCTGATAAAGCCCAAGATCGTCGTATAGAACTTTAGCGCGCTGCCCTGGTCGTCTTCAATGACCCTCGTTAGCTGGATTTTCGCTGCTAGAACGAGCCTTTCCGCAAATTGATGCCGTATTCGAGGTAGGCTTTCAGACAGAGGCCCATTTGAGTCCAGCCCTGGCAGTTCCCGTATGATCCTTGCAGACCGCCCTCGGTCGATCGCCATTTACCCTCGACAATCTTCACAAGCGTCTCGTTCGCGTTCAAAGGTTCGAAACTCATCTCGACAACGGTATCGTATCCGCCTGATTCAGGTATTGATCCGGTTTTCGGGTCAAAAAGACCCTCGCTCGCCTCCCAGGAGAATCGAATTAATCTGTTTCGGACAACCTTCTGTACCTTCACAGGGGCCTCCACAATTTTGTGTCCAACGTCGTTGAATTTCCATAACACGGTTTTTCCTTCATCGAGCGGTCCATCAGATCCGCCGCTCGTGAAATAGCCGCTCAGCTTTTTCGGGTTATGGACAGCATCAAAGACCTCGCTTACCGGTTTCTGGATTCTCGTCTGAACGGTGAACCTTAGATCCATAATCGCATCCTCCGACGACCTCTTCGCAACATGTTATACATTTATAACACTTTCTTCGTTAAGATATCGACCGTGACATCGACCTTGACAACGGATTCCCGCAAGAGGGTAGCTTGACAATGCAAGACAAGTACGATCCGATCTTCAAAGCACTCGGCGACTCTCGACGTCGCGAAATACTTGACCTGCTCAAAGAGAGATCAAGAACCACCGGAGAGTTGGTCGAGCATTTCAGGCAACTGGATCGTTGTACTGTGATGCAGCACTTGAAGGTTCTCGAAAAAGCCGACCTTATCATTGTGAGACGTGACGGGCGTCTTCGCTGGAATTACATCAACCCGCTCCCTATCAAAGAACTGCAAGACCGATGGATCGGAAGTTACGCAGACGGCGCAGTCGATCTGCTAGCCCGCATGAAACACGAAATCGAAAGATATTAGTCCCACCTTGCCTGAGCGATCAAGAAGAAGAAAGCCAATTGGGATCTTAACAGAGACGATTGCAGGCTAATCGTGACGGTTACGTTTCCAGGCCTGATACGCATTTTGAAGAGCATCAAAGATTTTCGGAGATCCTTTGACGTTCCAAGTTACGCCGTCGTCAGTAAGCATCTCCATCTTTACATTTCTTGAGAGAACCCCTTTCTTCATATTGCCCCCGATTCTCGTGATTCTCAAGAATGGAATGGACTCCATCATACCAACTTCCGGAAAAGTGGGCGGAAGAGGTCTCGCCAGTGTCGACAACGCGACCCTTTGAGAGATTTTCACGACGATACGATCGTCATACACTTCAAAGTCACCCTTCAGAAGCGCATCCTGATTGCTCTTTGTGAAGGAAACAGATTCTTTCAGCAAGGCTAGTTTGTTCGACGTCATTCGAGAGCTTGAGCCTTTGGATGACGGCGCAGTTTATACTCAGGGTTAAAGAATTCTGCCCTCAAGAAGACTGTTGACCCAGCTAGAGAAGCAAACTACCCCATTATTCACCAATTTAGAGGACTTGGAAGACGAAGCGAGACAGCACCTTGATCAGGCCAGCTACGATTTTGTTGCTGGAGGCGCAGGGGCAGAGCAGACTCTACGGGCGAACCGAGAAGCCTTCGAGAAAATAACGATCATGCCCCGGGTCCTAGGTGGAATCAAAGAAGCCGACACTTCGATTAACCTTCTCGGGCAGCGATTATCGATGCCAATCTATGTTACTCCTATGGCAAACCATGGCGTCGTTCACCCTTTGGCTGAAGTTGGAAGTGCACAGGGCGCGAAAAAGGCAGGCACACTTTTCGTCGCTCCGACAGGTTCTAACAAGACGATGGAGGAGGTAGCAACAGCGATCAGGGATAGCCCTCGATGGTTCCAGCTCTACTTCAACAAGGACCCTGAGGTCAACGAGCAACTGCTTCAGCGAGCTGCGAAAGCTGGCTACTCCGCGATCGTTTTGACAGTCGACTTGCCAGTGTTAGGCATTAGGGATCGTAATGTCAGAAACAGCTTCATGTTATCGAAGGATCTCAATGGATCAAATGTTCCATCCGAGCGATACGTTGCCGCAACGCGAAACCTTCAGTCTCTCACGGCTGGTATCAAGGATGACCTCAGTTGGGACGACTACGAATGGACCCGAAAGCACACTACTCTACCCGTCTTAGTCAAAGGAATCCTCTCTCCCGATGACGCTGAGGAGGCTGCAAAGCGCAAGGTCCCTGCAATAGTCGTCTCAAACCACGGAGGGAGGCAGCTCGACACAGGTTTTGGAGCCATCGAGGCTCTTCGACCAATAGTCGAGAGAGTCAAAGGAAATACGAGAATACTATTTGATAGTGGAATCAGGAGAGGGACGGATGTGTTCAAAGCCCTGGCGCTAGGCGCAGAAGCAGTCGGCGTGGGACGACCAGTATTGTGGGGTCTCGCTCTCTACGGAGCAGATGGGGTTGCTGCAGTCTTGGAGCATTTGCGTGCGGAGCTGACAAATGTGATGAGGCTTGCGGGCGTATCGCGACCTACTGACATCACTTCAGAATATGTCAAGGGGTCCAGCTAAAGAGCTTAGAATCGGCAAAGCAGCGTTGTAGTCGACGTTCATGGCGTTCAAGAATAGACCTCCACGATTTACGCGAACCGTTCATTTTCCTCTAGGAAAACGTAGCTTTGGATTCGTACTCTGGCTGTGGGTTTCCGGCGTATCGGTGAGGACAACTGGTCAGTAACATCATGTCCATGTGGTACCTGAGAGGCGGTTTGGTTCTGACGAAGAATCTTTGGCAATTGCTACGCGTTTACCGCGCAACGATCTAGATCCTCTCTCATCCACAACCGCAAACAATGGTCTGATCGGCCGAATCGTCCAAGCAAGCCCGGTAGTCGAGCGAGCGCTAACTCAAAACGAGATCAACTTCCTACAAAGCATCCTCAAGAAGGGAGCGGTTCCAATCCTTCGAGTCTTAGGCGCGCTCACTGGGTTCAGTGCCATCATTCTTGTGATTGCCGCAGCCACTGGCCAGCCTGTGGACCCGGGAACGTACACTCCCCTAGTCATGATAACTGGAATCCTCGGCATGGCGTTTGGCGGCGCCTCCCAGAGTATACGGTATCCGGTCAGAAAGGCCCTCGCAAAAGGCACAGCACATGAAGTCTACGGAGTCCCCGAAATAGGAACAGGAAGTTCGAGATCTGTCCCTGTTAGGCTTGCAGGTCTTTCCTTTCAGTTGAAACCGGGCCAGGTGGCACGTCTTCTCCCGGGTCGGATGAATAGGATGGCTTACGCGGAAGCCGGCCCGGCTGGGCGGAAAGCGTCGAAGAGTGGACTGTCGACGGCACTAATGCTTGAATGGAACGGGAACGCTGTTGCCAGGCGCGAAACGCTACGGCTGCTCGCCACTGGGCCTGCGACAAGGCCAAGGAACCGGGGAGAGTAGCGTTGCACCGACTCCTCTCGCGCATGCTACTGCTTACTGCTGCAATGGTCCTTGTCGCATCAGTTATCGTCGTAGTGCCTGCACACGCATCAGCAGATGTTGCGTTGAACACGTACACTGCACCGGATGGAAGTAAGCAGTTCATTTCGGATGGCGGCACAATGCCAATCGGGTCTACCTTACAAATCGGTGTGTTCGTAAGCTTGGATTCTTGCGACCCAGTCACGGTCTCCTGGGGCGATGGAGCCTCAGGTTCCAGGAATTATGGTGGTTCCCTAGCGGAGAACTGGCAGCACACTTACAATTCCTCAGGCACTTTCACTATCAGCGCATCGGAGCCGTGTGGCAGCGGCACAGGCCAAACTCGAACCATCAGCGTAGCGAGTAGTGGAGGATTGTTCGGAGGGGGCGGTCTCTTTGACACGTCAGGGTCACAGTTCATCCCAACAATCTTTGGTCTCATTTTCGGATTCATAGGGCTAGTCCTCGCGCTTGCCAACCCCCGAATCCCGGTTTCGGCCAGTTTTGATTTCGACAAGCAAATCCATCAGAGTTCAGGCTCACCGTTCACTCCGACACCTATCAATCCGACAACGATTACTCCAACGGAGATCAATCCGGTGCAGGTAGATTCAAGACTGATCATTCCCAGAACGGTAACCCCGACAATGGTAGTTCCGACACCGATTACTCCGACCGGCTTTGACCCTGCGATGACCACGCTGCCAAGTATGGTCGCCAATCTCGTATCATATTCGGACATTCCAACGGGAGCCCCTCGACAAGACGACCCACGGATCAAAATGGATCCTGGCAAAGCAACAGACCTCAACCAGCTAGTAGCATGTCCAACATGCGGTGGCCGGCTGGGCTACGTGGCAGGCGGATGGTTTTGCCTCAACCCGGCATGCCCCTTGCGGCAACTATGATCTGCGTCCCATTGATCAAGTACGGTCTTGGGCGGGGAAATAGTTTCCAAAAAATGGAAGAATTGTGCGGTCGGATAGGTTGGTTGTCCCTTGCTTGCCGGGCCTAGTCCGTGTCTGCCGTATTCTCGTTGGCGTCGTCGAGGTCGGTGTGAGTTATTGAATTGTCATCTGAGGCATCGTTGTCATCATGATCCTGATGGTTCTGATCCTGATGGTCATCATCATGGCCTGTAGATGTATTGCTTGAGGAGGTGTCCATTGCGTGAAGGATGGCTACTGTTGGAATCAGGACTGCGGCGGCGACTAGAAGGATTAGGGCTATCTTCTTCGAAGATCTTCACCTCCGAGGCGACGCCTCATCCATCAGATACTCGATGAATAATCCAACAATTTTGAACACAACCTCCAGCTAGCGTTACTAATCGAGAAAGTCCAATACCTAATGCTCTGGTTGTAAAGTCTTGATTGTCCAGGTGAAAGTGGAAGCTCATTTGCGCCGTTCCGAAAGCTCGATCTCAAGGACCATCATGAGCTCCTGTATCTTCAACGGCACGCCGTCCTTGCCTTTCCAGGCATCGTAGATCTCGAGAACTTCCCTTACGAAATGGGGAGCCAACCAGATGTATTCCAGACTCAAAACGATTTCATAATCAACACCTTTCTGCCGGGAACTTAGACGAGTCAGCTAGCTGAAACCATTCTCGGCTGAACCGCATCCAGCAGCTGCTTATTGCTCATTGAAGTAGCGATCCTCTGATCCACTATACGCGCACACTTATTGAGTGCCATTCGCCAGGAACCACGTATGTGCGGAATTGCGGATCTCTTACAAGGCGTGTCAGATAGGATCGGATCGCTTGCCTTCCCGGTAGACTGCTACCCCAGCCGCCAAAGAGTGGGTTAAGATTCGCGGTTACAATAATGCTGCCGGGACGCGTGAGACGACGGAGGTGTGGAATGTAGCTCGGGTATTCGCGCCAGTCACCGTCCAGAAACACGACATCATAGCGACCCTTCAGCTTGGGAAGGACGCTTTGTCCCCGGCCGCGGAGGACGCGGATGCGTCTGGAGAGGCCTCGTTGCAGGAAAGCCTGTTCGGCAAGTTCTGCATGATGTGGGTCTCCTTCAATAGTGTCCACGTGGCAGTCAGGTCCTCCCGCGGAAGCCATCACAGCAGCCGTGTACCCGTGACCACAACCAACCTCCAACATTCGTCGCGCATGCGTTAGTGAAGCAAGCACCGTCCACAGAGGCGCCTGCAAGGGGTCGCTGGGGAACATGTCGCAACCCCGCCCGTGCTTACGGCGATGCTGGTTCGACAGTTGGTAAAGGTCTAGATGAACGTCAGCCCGGCCATCATAGATTTCTGTGAGCAGCTGTTTGACGCTTTTCCTCAAGATCTAATCGA
>WNGG01001613.1_pt1 | contig 25510 bp, 28 predicted proteins | sample 5400661 | NCBI WGS metagenome assembly WNGG01 (sample SAMN13153372, study PRJNA577476) | soil metagenome | isolation source: 100 cm soil or saprolite under Garry oak tree replicate 1 | place: USA:California | collected 2016-06-15
GGATGGTGCCTGTCCCGAACAGTGCTTCCTGGGGGTCCTCCAAGACGGACCGGTGCCTCGAGCGTGACGTCAGCAGCAGGCCGAGCATCCTGCACGGCAGCCAACAAGATGGTTGCGCGGTAAACGCGAATTCTCAACCCCTTGCTCGGCTGAGCGAGCACGCCCCAATTGCCCGGGGCCGGGGCCCGCGGCGGCCGAGGACCGGGCCCGTCAGCTCCGGCTGAAGAGGCGGCGGAAGAAGGCGACCAGCGCGATCCACCAGTGCTTGATCAGGCCGAGCACGGCGGTGAGCACCAGGCCGCCGCCCCGGATCGGCTCGGAGGCTCGCGCTCCGGCCTCGGCGGGGGTCTCGGCGGAGCTGGCCAGCGCGCCGGTGGCCGCCTCCGTCCCCGCCCCCGAGGCGGCTCCGGCTCCGGCGGCGGCTCCGGCTCCGGCGGCGGCGGGGGCGGCCGCCTTGGACTCCTCCTCGAGCGTCTCGCGCAGGCACTGCGCGAACTGGCCGAACAGCTTGGTGGACACGTCCTGGATGGCGCCGCGGCCGAACGAGGCCACCTTGCCGGTGAGCTGGACGTCCGCGGTCACCGCCATGCTGGTCGACGACGCCGACAGCGATTCCAGCTTCATCTCGACGCCCGCCCGGGCGGTGCCGCCGCCGCGGACTTCGTTGCCGCTGGCGGTGAGCCGGGCGGTGTGGGTCGCCTCGTCGATCTCGCCCATCACCGCCTTGCCCTTGTACGACATGTTGATCGGGCCCAGCTTGACCCGGATCGTGCCCTCGTAGGTGCTCTCGTCCACCACGTTGGTGAGCTGCGCTCCCGGCATGCAGGGAGCGATCCTGGGCACGTCGTTGACCAGCGCCCACACCCGGTCCAGCGGAGCGTCGACCTCGACATTCTGCTCGATCTTCACTGCTTGCCACCTCCAGGTGCGCCATTCGGGGTTCCAGATTGCGCGGCAAGCCTGGCCAGCCCGTCCTCGTCGTCCACGTCGGCATCGTCGCCGAGCGCGCCCACCTCGACCGCGGTCACCCACTCGGGATGAGCGGCCAGCAGCTCGCGTGCTCCGGTGTCCCCGCCGAGCTTGGCGAGCTCGGCCAGGACGGTTCGATCGAACAGCTTGGGATTGCCGTGGCGCCCGCCGTAGGCGGCGGTGACCACCGGGCCGGCGCCGGCCCGCCAGGAGCCCACCAGCTCCGCGACCACCGCGGGCCCGACCAGCGGCTGGTCGCCGAGGCTGACCACCACCGCGTCCGCCTCGCCGAGCGCGGCGGTGGCGCGGGCGAGCACGTGGCCCATGCCAGCCTGGAACCCCTCGACGACCAGTGGCTGGGCACCGTGGAGGTCGACGCGCTCCAGGATCGCGCCGGCGTGCGCGCCGAGCGCGACCACCACCCGGTCGACGGGCGCCGCCTCCTGCGCGGCGAGCACGTGCTCCAGCAGCGGGCGGCCGTCCAGCTCGGCGAGTTGCTTGGGGCGGCCCATCCTGGTGGACCTGCCTGCCGCGAGCACCAGCCCGACGACCGTCACACCTACACCGTGCCCCGTTCCCTGAGGGTGTGGACCGGCTCCTTGCGGTCGGACAGGCGGCCGCCACGGCGTCCGTGCCTGGAGGCGATCACCTCGGCCATGATCGACACGGCGGTCTCCTCGGGCGATTTGGCGCCGATGTCCAAGCCGACGGGGCCGCTGATCCGGGCCAGCTCGTCCTCCCGGTAGCCGTCCTGGCGCAGCCGCTCCAGGCGCTCGCCATGCGCCCGGCGGCTGCCCATCGCGCCGATGTAGGCCACCTGGCTGCCCAGCAGGGCGCGCAGGGTCGGGTCGTCGAACCGTGGCTCGTGGGTGAGCACGCACGCGTAGGTCGAGTCGTCCGGCGGGTTGGCCGCCAGGTACTCGTGCGGCCAGGCCACCACCACGTCGTCGGCGTCCGGGATGCGGTCGCGGGTGGCGAAGCGCTCCCGCGCGTCGACCACGATCACCCGGTAGCCCGTCTGGCTGGCGACCCGGGCGAGCGCCGCCGCGAAGTCCACCGCGCCGACGATCAGCAGCTTCGGCTGGGGCGCGAAGACGTCGAAGAAAAGCTGCCTGCCGGCGATCTCCCGCACGGCCGACTCCTCGTCGGGCAGCAGCTCGCGCGCGGTCGCCGTGGCCTCGGCGTCGAGCGCGGCGTCGCCCATCGACCCCTCCGTCGCGGTCGCCGTCACCAGCAGCTTCGCGCCGACGTCCTGGCCGTCGATCACGGTGACCAGGGCGCTCCGCTGGTCGGACCGGATCACCTCGCGGACCGACTCCCAGCGGACACCGACGGCCTCGCCGGCCTCGCCCCGGAGGGGTCCCTCCCCGTCGCTGGTCATGTCGGCCACCTCAAGGGACCGGCTCGATGAAGACGTCGATCACGCCCCCGCACGCCAGGCCGACGCTCCAGACCATCTCGTCCGTGATCCCGTAGGTGATGAGCTTGGGCGGGTCGCCGGCGAGCACCTTGCCGGCCTCCTCGAGCACAGCCCCCTCGACGCAGCCGCCCGAGACGCTGCCGATCCAGCGCCCGTCGTCGCTGATGGCCATCTTCGCCCCGGGCGGGCGCGGCGCGGACCCCTTGACCTTGGTGACCGTTGCGATCGCGACCCGGTGGCCGTGCGCCCTCCACTCGTCGATCGCGTTGAGCACCTCTCGCATGACGCACGCTCCTTGGCCAGCCCCGCTGGCTCCGCACGACTGCTGGCGACCGGCGCGCTGGGACGGTCGCTCCACCTCCGACGATCAAGGGTACTCGCGCGCCCTGGAGGGGGAACAGGCAGTGCCCGAGGAGTGCCGCATGAGCGTGTCGAGGGGGTGTGGACAAGCGGTTTCTCTGCCGCGATACCGGTGTTACTCTGCACTCCTGCTTGGAATCGGAGTCGGCCAACGGAATCGGATGCAGCGGGGCAATGCCGGTTCGGGTGCCGTGCCTCGCATCCCGGAGAGCGGGGGCGCTTGCCCTCGCCGCCAAGGAGGTGGCCCTTTGCGGCACATCACTTGCACGGTCAACGGGGTCCGGCGGGAGGCCGACGTCGAGCCGCGCCAGCTCCTCGTCTACTTCCTCCGAGAGACGCTCGGCCTGACCGGCACGAACGTCGGTTGTGACACCTCGTCGTGCGGTGCCTGCACCGTGCTGATGGACGGCAAGTCGGTGAAATCGTGCACCGTGCTGGCCGTCCAGGCCGACGGCAGCGAGATCCTCACGATCGAGGGGCTCGCCTCCGACGGCCAGCTCCACCCCATGCAGGAGGCGTTCCGCCAGAACCACGGCCTGCAGTGCGGCTACTGCACACCCGGGATGATCATGGCGGCGGTCGGCCTGGTGGAGAGCGGCGCCGCCACCAGCGAGGAGGAGATCCGCCTCGGGCTGGAAGGCAATCTGTGCCGCTGTACCGGCTATCACAACATCGTCAAGGCGATCCAGAGCGCGGCCACCACCATGCGCGCCCCGACCCAGGCCTGAGGGGGGAACATGACACTGGCCGATACCTCCGTCGAGACCGGCAGGTACATCGGGTCGCCCATGCTCCGCAAGGAGGACGCCCCGCTGATCGCCGGTCAGGGCCGCTACGTCGACAACCTCGTGCTCCCCGGCATGCTGTTCATGACCGTCGTCCGCAGCCCGATGGCCCACGCCCGCATCACCAACGTCGACGTTTCCGCCGCCCTCCAGGTACCCGGTGTGGTGGCCGCCTACAGCGGCGCCGACCTCGCATCCGATTGGGCGGCCGGGCTTCCGTGTGCCTGGCCCGTCGCTCCCGAGACGAGGATCCCGACCCACTGGCCGGTCGCGCAGGACAAGGCCCGCATGGTCGGCGACCCCGTCGCGGTGGTGGTCGCCGACACGCGCGAGCACGCGGTCGACGGCGCGGAGGCCGTGGACGTCGAGTACGACCCGCTCCCGCCGGTGACCTCCATCGAGCAGGCGCTCGCCGATGGCGCACCCGTCATCCACGACGAGTTCGGCGACAACGTCTGCTTCAAGGACCTGAAGATCGCCAGCGGCGACGTCGACAAGGTGTTCGCCGAGGCGCCGGTCACCGTGAAGCAGCGCTACTACCACCCGCGGCTGATCCCCAACGCGATCGAGCCGCGCGGTGTCCTGGTGCAGCCGATCCCGGTCACCGGCGAGATGACCATGTGGTCGTCGACCCAGATCCCGCACATCCTGCGGACTCTGCTGGCGCTCACCCTGAACATCCCCGAGTCGAAGTTCCGGGTCATCGCCCCCGACGTCGGCGGCGCCTTCGGCTCCAAGCTGGAGGTCTACGGCGAGGAGGCGATCTGCCTGGCCGTGGCGCGCAGGCTCGGCGTGCCGGTCAAGTGGATCGAGGAGCGCTCCGAGGGCTACCTGGCTACCATCCACGGCCGCGACGTCATCCAGGACATGGAGGTGGCGGCCACCGAGGACGGCAAGCTGCTCGGCGTGCGGGCCAAGGTGCTCTGCGACATGGGCGCCTACTGCATGCTCGTCTCGCCGGGCATCCAGGTGCTCGGCGCGACCCTGTTCTCCGGCGTCTACAAGGCCGACGCCGGCTCCTTCGAGTGCACGGCGGTGTTCACCAACCGGACGCCGACCGACGCCTACCGGGGCGCCGGACGGCCCGAGGCGACCTACGCGGTCGAGCGGATCATGGACGCGCTCGCCCGCAGGGTCGGCAAGGACCCGGCCGAGGTGCGGCGGATGAACTTCATGCCGCCGTTCTCCGAGCCGACCGCCAACGTCTTCGGCGCGATGTACGACTCGGGCGACTACGAGGCCGGCCTCGACAAGGCGCTGCAGCTCGCCGACTACGAGGGCCTGCGCCGCGAGCAGGCCGAGCGGCGGCAGCGCGGCGACACCAGGCAGCTCGGCATCGGCCTGTCCACCTACATCGAGGCGTGCGGCAGCGCGCCGTCGCGGGGCTTCGGCGCCGTGAACTTCGGCGCGGGCGGCTGGGAGGCGGCGACCATCCGCTGCCTGCCGACCGGCAAGGTGGTCGTGGTCACCGGGACCTCCCCGCACGGCCAGGGCCATGAGACCTCCTGGTCGCAGATCACGGCCGACGCGCTCGGGGTCAAGTTCGAGGACGTCGAGGTGCTCCACGGCGACACCACGATCTCGCCACAGGGCCTGGACACCTACGGCAGCCGCAGCCTGGCGGCCGGGGGCGTGGCCATCCAGAAGGCGGCCGACAAGGTCATCGCCAAGGCCAAGAGGATCGCCGCCCACGAGCTGGAGGTCGCCGAGGAGGACGTCGAGTTCGCCGACGGCGCGCTGCGCGTGCGTGGCGCGCCCGACAAGTCCAAGACGATCCCCGAGATCGCCTTCTCCGCCTTCCTGGCGCACAACCTGCCCGACGGCGTCGAGCCGGGCCTGGAGGAGACGGCGCTGTTCGACCCGGTGAACAACACCTTCCCGTCGGGCGCCCACATCTGCGTGGTCGAGGTGGACACCGACACCGGCCTGGTCCAGATCCTCAAGTACGTGGCGGTCGACGACTGCGGGAACATCGTCAACCCGATCATCGCCGAGGGCATGGTCCACGGCGGCGTCGCCCAGGGGATCGCCGAGGGGCTCTACGAGGAGGCCACCTACGACGAGGAGGGCAACCTCACCTCCGGGAACATGGGCGCCTACCGGCTCCCGTCGGCCGCCGAGCTCCCCTCGTTCATCACCGCCCACGTGGTGACCCCCTCCACCAGCAACCCGGGCGGGTGGAAGGGCGTCGGCGAGGCCGGCACGATCGGCTCCCCGCCCGCCGTCGTCAACGCGGTGGTGGACGCGCTCGCCCCGCTCGGCGTCACCAACATCGGTATGCCCGTCAGCCCCGAGCGGGTCTGGCGGGCCATCCAGGACGCGAGAGCGGGCTCCGGCAGCCCCGCCACGGACCAAGGAGGCCAGGCGTGATCCCGGCATCGTTCGACTACGAGGTCGCCTCCTCGGCCGACCACGCGATCGAGCTGCTCGGCCGCTTCGGCGAGGACGCCAAGCTGATCGCCGGCGGGCACTCGCTGCTGCCGATCATGAAGCTGCGCCTGTCCGCGCCGTCGGCGCTGGTGGACATCGGCCGCATCGGCGAGCTGAACTACATCCGCGACGGCGGTGACCACGTCGCCATCGGCGCCGTCACCTGCCACGAGGACGTCCACTTCAGCGAGCTGCTGCGGCGCGAGAACCCGCTGGTGGCCCACGCGGCGGGCGAGGTCGGCGATCCCCAGGTGCGGCACCGTGGCACGATCGGCGGCTCCGTCTCGCACGGCGACCCGGCCTCCGACCTGCCGACCGTGTTGCTCGCGCTGGATGCCACCTTCGTGGTGCGCGGCCCGAACGGCGAGCGCACGGTGGGGGCGGGGGACTTCTTCAAGAGCTTCTTCGTCACCGATCTGGGTGAGCAGGAGATCCTCACCGAGGTCCGCGTCCCCAAGGTCCCCGGTGCCGGGTGGTCATACCAGAAGTTCCACCCCAGAGCGCAGGACTGGGCTATCGTGGGAGTCGCCGCGCTGGTCGACCAAGGCAACGGCCGGCCGGGCCGGACCGCGGTCGCGTTCACCAACATGGGCGAGACACCGCTGCGGGCACGGGCGGTCGAGCAGGCGCTCGGCTCCGGTGCCGATGCGGCCACCGCCGCGGAGGAGGCGCTGGACGGCACCAGCCCGCCGAGCGATGCCCAGGCCAGCGCCGAGTACCGTAACCACCTGGCCAAGGTGCTCACCCGTCGGGCCGTCGAGGAGGCACGATCGCACTGAACCGAAGCCGCCCCACCCTGGCGACCATGGCACAGGCGCCTTTGGGGGGCCGTGGGGGGAGCGAGCTCCCCCCACATGGATCGAGGACCGCAGTAAGGAGGTCCACACCGACGCCGATGACGACAACGACAACCACGGAGGGCGCCTGCTGATGGGCGCCCTTCCCTTCGAATCGGTCGAAGAGCTGCAAGCGGTCCTCGGGCGGTACGCCTACCTTGCCGACCGCGGACTCGCCACCGCGGTGTGGCTGAGCCTGGCGCTCAACAAGCCGCTGCTGCTGGAGGGCGAGGCCGGGGTCGGCAAGACCGAGGTCGCCAAGGTGCTGAGCGAGCTGCTGGATCGCCGGCTGGTGCGGTTGCAGTGCTACGAGGGCATCGACGCCAGCCAGGCGCTCTACGAGTGGGACTACTCGCGCCAGCTGATCGCCGTGCGCGCGGCCCAGCTGGGCGAGCACGAGGCCGACCTGTTCGGCCCCGACTTCCTGGTCGAGCGGCCGCTGCTGGCGGCGATCCGGGCGGGCTCCCAGGCGGTGCTGCTGATCGACGAGCTGGACCGCGCAGACGACGAGTTCGAGGCGTTCCTGCTCGAGGTGCTGAGCGAGTTCGCCGTGACCATCCCCGAGATTGGCCGGGTCGCGGCCGAGCAGCCGCCGGCGGTGATCATCACCTCCAACCGCACCCGCGAGCTGCACGACGCGCTCAAGCGCCGCTGCCTGTACCACTGGATCGACCATCCCTCGGTCGAGCGCGAGGTCGACATCGTCCGGGTCCGCGCCCCGGAGGTGCCCGAGGTGCTGGCCAGGCAGGTCGCGCGGGCGGTGGCCAGGCTGCGCGCGATGGACGTGGCCAAGCGGCCGGGCGTGGCCGAGACGATCGACTGGTCGCAGGCGCTGGCGTTCCTGGGCGCGGAGCGGCTCGAGCCGGACGCCGCCAGCGCCACGCTGGGCGCCCTGGTCAAGGACCACGAGGATCTCGAGCTGGTCCGGGCCAAGCTCGACGAGGTGCTGGAGTCCGAGTGATGCCCGCGCCGAGTGCCGCTGGCCCCGATGGGCAGGCGTTTGTGGAAGCCACCCTCGAACTGCGCGGGATCGAACGGCTGGTCGGCTTCGGCCGGCTGCTGCGCTCCAGGGGACTGCCGGTCGGGACCGGGCGGATCCTGGCGTTCTGCCGCGCGGTGGCCGCGCTCAGCCGTTTCGACCGCGACAGCCTGTACCTGGCGGGGCGGCTCACCATGATCGCCCGCAAAGAGGATTTTGACGCCTACAACCTGGCGTTCGAGCAGTGGTTCCCGCGGGCTCGGGACCGCCTGCGGGCGGAGCTGGGCGGCTGGCAGCCCGAGCCGCGCGTCTCGATCGAACGGGAGATCGAGGTGCTGGTCGGCGAGGCCCTGTCCGATGAGGCCGACAGCGACGAGCGCGACGAGGGCGACGAGGAGGTGACCATCGGGCTGGTCGCCAGCGGCATCGAGATGCTGCGCGCCAAGTCCTTCGAGGACCTGTCCGAGGCCGAGCGGCACGAGGCCGACCTGGCCATCCGCCAGCTCGCGGTGATCCTGCCGATGCGGCGGGCGCGCCGCTACCGGGCCTCGCCCCGCGGCCGCCGCTTCGACCTGCGCCGCACGGTGCGGGCTTCGCTGCGGACCCAGGGCGAGCCATTCCACCGCGCCTGGCGGAACCGGCGCTCCAAGCGCCGCCCGCTGGTGCTGCTGCTCGACGTCTCCGGCTCGATGTCGTCGTATTCGCGCGCGCTGCTACAGTTCGGGTACGCGGCCGTCCGGGCCGGCCAGCGGGTCGAGGTGTTCGCCTTCGGCACCCGCCTGACGCGGCTGACCAGGGCGCTGCGGCGCAGCGAGCCCGACCTGGCGTTGCGGCAGGTGGCCGCCTCGGTGGTGGACTGGGAGGGCGGCACCCGCATCGGCGCCTCCCTCAAGGAGCTGCTGGACCGCTACGGCCAGCAGGCATGGATCCGCGGGGCCGTGGTGGTGCTCTGCTCGGATGGGCTGGAACGCGGCGACCCGGTCCTGCTCGCCGCCCAGATGGCCAGGCTCGCCAGAGTCGCGCACCGGCTGGTTTGGGTGAACCCGCTCAAGGGAAGCCCCCGCTACCAGCCGCTGGCCAGGGGAATGGCGGCGGCGCTTCCGCACGTCGACTCGTTCCTGCCCGGCCACAACCTCCAGAGCCTGGAATCCCTCTGCGAGGTGCTCTCCTCGTGATCCTCATAAGAACCGCGGAGCCTCTGTAGGATGGACAGGCTGGACCCGACGGAACGGCCGGAAGGTTCCAAGGAGCAGCGCGATGACCCAGTGGATCACTGTGGCGCTCACGGACTCGGCGTTGTCACTGGACGCCGCGTTCCGCGCGGTGTGCCTGCCCGAATGCGGCGGAACCGCCCTGTTCGTCGGCACTACCCGCGACCACTCCGAGGGGCAGCCCGTCGAGACGCTGGAGTACGAGGCCTACGAGGAGCTGGCCACCAGGGAGCTGAAGCAGGTCGCAGTGACGGCCGTCGAGCGGCACGGGCTCGGCGCCGTCTACCTGGCGCACCGGCTGGGGATCGTGCCGGTCGGCGAGCCGAGCGTGATCGTCGCCGCTTCGGCGGGGCACCGCGCCGAGGCGTTCGCCGGCTGCCGCGAGCTGATCGACGAGCTGAAGCGTCAGGTGCCGATCTGGAAGAAGGAACGGTGGGCCGGGGGCGGCCGCTGGGTCGGGTCGCCAGAATTCCAGGAGGTGCACGGTGGCCGAGCCTGATCGGGTGATGATCGACAGCTTCGGCCGCGTCGTCCGTGACCTGCGCGTCTCGGTCACCGACCGCTGCAATTTCCGCTGCCTGTACTGCATGCCCGAGGACGGCCTGCCATGGCTCGGGGCAGGGGACATCCTGACCATGGAGGAGCTGATCCGCGCGCTGCGGGTGGCCATCGAGCTGGGCGTGCGCACCGTGCGGATCACCGGGGGCGAGCCGACCCTGCGGCGCGACCTGGTGGACGTGGTCGCCGCCCTGGCGCCGCTGGGCGTCGAGCTGTCGCTGACCACCAACGGCTACCTGATGGACCGCCTCGCCGGCCCGCTCAAGGACGCCGGTCTGCGGCGCGCCAACATCTCGCTCGACTCGCTGCGGCGCGACCGCTTCAAGCAGATCACCCGCCGCGACGGGCTGGAGCGCGTGCTGCGCGGCATCGACGCCAGCCTGGCGGAGGGGCTGGCTCCGGTGAAGATCAACGCCGTGGTGGTCCGGGGCTTCAACGACGACGAGGTGATCCCGATGGCCCGCTGGGCCCGCGACCTCGGCGTCGAGCTGCGCTTCATCGAGTTCATGCCGCTGGACGCCCCGGGCGAGTGGACCCGCGACCAGGTGATCCCCGCAGGCGAGATCCTCGCCCGGCTGGACCAGGAGCTGGGCCTGGAGGCGCCCGACACCCGCGGCAGCGCCCCGGCCGAGCGCTACCGCTACCGGGACGGCGAGGGTGCTGTCGGCATCATCGCCTCGGTGACCCGAGCGTTCTGCGCACAGTGCGACCGCGTGCGGCTGACCGCGGACGGACAGGTCCGAACCTGCCTGTTCGCGACCACCGAATACGACCTGCGCACGGTGCTGCGGTCCGGCGGCGGCGACGAGGCGGTCGCCCGCTGCTACCTCGACGCGGTCGCGCGCAAGCAGTGGGGCCACCGGATCAACGAGCCCGACTTCGTCCAGCCCGCTCGCGGCATGTCCCAGATCGGTGGCTGAGATAGCCGCCAGCGCTTCCAACTGATCCTTAGTGGTACGTGGCAAGCGTGTCCACGGCCTCTAAACCGTTGTTGTATGAGGATTTTCCTCGTGAGATGCTAGTTTAGAGGTTGACCGACCTGTGAGGAGGGCCACGTGCTGCTCGGGTTCACCGTTGCGAACGTGCTCTCGCTGCGCGACGAGCAGACCCTCTCGCTGGTCTCTGAGGGGCTTGAGGACACGCCGGCGAGACAGACTGGTATCGTCGCCGACCGGCGGCCCGTCCAGGCGCTGCCTGTCGTTGGCATCTATGGGGCAAACGCTTCGGGCAAATCAAACGTTCTGGGCGCTCTACGCCTGATGCGCCAGGCGGTCCTGGAATCGCATGCACAGTGGACCCAGACCGACGGGGTGCCGCGCACACCGTTCGCGCTGGATCCCAAGGCATCGAAGGCCCCGTCCTCGTTCGAGATCGATCTTGTGATCGACAAGACCCGCTGGGTGTACGGCTTCGAACTGAGTGACACCCAGGTAGAGGCGGAATGGCTGCACGTCTACCCGCGCGGCCGCCGGCAGGTCTGGTTTGACCGCGACGCCGCCGCTGCTGAGAGCTTCCGGTTCCCGGGTGATCACCTCAAGGGGGAGCGGGCGACCCTAGCCAAGTTGACGAGGCCGAATGCCTTGTTCCTCTCGACCGCGGCGGCTTACAACCACCCTCAGCTCTCAGTGCTCTACCGCTGGTTCCACGGCAACCTCTGGCTGGTCACTCCGGAGAGCGACCGGAACGAGCGCGAGTGGTTCACCAGCCGGCGGCTGCTCACCGATGACCGCGATCGGGTCTTGGAACTGTTGCGCGTCGCTGATCTCGGTATCGACGACATCGAGGTCGTCAAGCAAGATCCGGATCCACCTCGTGTGCGGCTGATCCGGTCGAGCGGCCGGCGCCAAACGGCGTTCGACTTCGATGATGAGTCATACGGCACGCGCAACTGGTTCGCGCTGCTGGGGCCGCTACTGCTCACACTGAAGGACGGAGCGGTGCTACTCGTCGACGAGCTGGACGCAAGCCTCCATACCACTCTGGTCGCCGAGTTCATCCGCCTGTTTCAGGACCCCAAGGCGAGCCCAAACTGCGCACAGCTCATCTTCACTTCCCACGACACCACGCCATTGGGCACCGCCACGGGTAATCGGCCGCTCGGCCGCGAGCAGGTCTGGCTGACCGAGAAGCGAACCGACGGTGCCACCGAGCTCTACCCGCTCACCGATGCCCACCCACGTAAGGACGAGAACCTGGAGCGAGGTTATCGCGCTGGCCGCTACGGCGGGGTTCCGCGGGTCGGCCCGGGGCAGATCGTCAGGACCGTCCGCTACCTCCAAGAGGTAGAAGCCCGGGCCGGAGCGGGTGGTTGAGCCCCCGACTGCACTTCCAACAGTTCGAGACGCCGCTTGGTGGAAGGTGCGGTGATCTCACGCGCATGCTACGCCGGCGGACGGGGTTCAAGCGTTTCGATAAGTACGTCGGCGAAGAACAGTGGGCGGCGCTCGTCGGGCACTCTGAAGCTGCGCGCAAGCGCGGCCTGCAGTTGATTGGGCAGTGCCCATCGGGAGGATGTGGGCCCGAGGAGCACCTGTCGCACTGCATCCCGACGAACCGCGACCCGTCAACCGACGTGTGGAAGCTGCTCGACTCGCTGCAATTGCGCTATTGAGGCACCGTGCCGGTTGCCTGAAGATCACACCACATCGGTAGGATTCGCGATGAGGGCAAGGGGCCTACGAAGAGTGGAATGTGGCGAAGCTGACGCTGAAGCAGTGTCTGGGCCATCGCCAAGATGAACATGCTCCTGCACGGCATCCAGGACGCTGATATCCGCAACGGCGATACGCTTGCCGACCCGCAACACGTCCGCGACGGAGCGCTGATGCGGTTCGATCGGGTGATCACGAACCCGCCGTTCTCTCAGGGCTACGACCCGGATGAGATGAAGTTCCCGGATCGCATGCGCTATGGACGGACGCCACGGAACAGCAAGAAAGCCGATCTCATGTTCGTCTAGCACATGCTGTCTGTGCTTCACGATGGTGGCATCGTCGCGACCGTGATGCCGCACGGCGTGCTATTCCGCGGTGGTGAGGAGCAGAGGATCCGCACCGGCATGCTCGATGACGACGTGATCGACGCGGTCATCGGGCTCGCGCCCAACCTCTTCTACGGCACTGGCATCCCCGCATGCGTCCTCGTGCTGCGTGCCCGCGGTTCCAAGCCGGCCGAGCGGCGCGGAAAGATCCTGTTTATCAACGCGACTACACGGCCGGCCGCGCGCAGAACGATCTGGCGCCAGAGCACACCGAACGGATCGTCGACATCTACCACCGGTACGCAGAGGTTCCTGGCCTCGATTGGACCGTGTCCTCCCAGACTACGAGGAACGCAGGGAGCGCCTTGCCGAGGCTGGGCGCCGTGTCTGGCTCGGAGATGTCGAGCAGGAGTAGATCTTCAGCCAAGGCGGACGACTCCCCTACAATCGCAGAGCTGCGCTGTGGCGCCGAACCGCGGGCGCTCCACCACATGGAGGCTGAGAGATGGCCGAGATCACCAGGTCGGAGGGGGAGTGGCGGGAGCAGCTCACGCCTGAGCAGTACAAGGTCCTGCGCGAGGCCGGGACCGAGCCGCCGTTCAGCGGCAGGTACGTTTTCGCCAAGGACGACGGCGTGTACCGCTGCGCGGCCTGCGGCGCCGAGCTGTTCAGCTCCGACACCAAGTTCGAATCGGGCACCGGCTGGCCGAGCTTCACCGAGCCGGTGGTGGCGGCCAGCGTCGAGCTGCTGGACGACGACAGCCACGGCATGCACCGCACCGAGGTCCGCTGCCGGCGCTGCGGGTCGCATCTCGGCCACGTTTTCCCCGACGGGCCAGCTCCGACGGGCCAGCGGTACTGCATCAACTCACTCGCTCTCGATCTCGAGGCGACTGCTGCCGATTCGTAGAGAGGGCGGGCGGCGCACACGCGCATAACCTTGTCCGCCCAACGGGTATAGGCTCCGAAGGCTTGGTTGGTGCTGTCCAGCGCAGGCCGAGAGGAGGAGGGTGGATGCAGGCCGATTGCACGTTTTGCCAGATCGTCTCGGGTGAGCTGCCGGCGGACTACGTCGACGAGGACGAACATACCGTCGCCTTCATGGACATCAACCCGGCGACTCCCGGCCACCTGCTGGTGGTGTCGCGCACGCACGTCCCAGACCTGATGAGCGCCAGCGAGGAGGATTGGCTGGCCGTGGCGGCCACCGCCCGGCGCATGGCGCGGCTGGCGACCGGCGCCTTCAAGGCCGGCGGGGTGGACCTCGTGCAGGCCAACTCCGATGGCATGGCCGGCGCGCAGACGATCTTCCATCTCCACGTCCACGTGGTCCCCCGCTACCACGACGACCGGCTCGGGCAGTGGTGGCGGCAGGAGACGGCCGACCCCGCCGAGGTCACTGAGTCCGCCCGCATCCTGATCGAGTTCGCCCGCCACGACCACCACGATGGCGAGCGTGAGCGGCCGCCCGCCTGGGCGTAGCGACCTTTCCCAGAGCCGACCTTCTGGACATAGCAAACAGGCTTGCCGTTTCTTCGCGTGGCCGCATAGTCCTTCGCGTCCCCTGTCGTTAGAGTGTCACGATCCGACCCGATGGCGGGCATCTCGTCGCGGCAGGGGGGACGTTCCGGGTTTGGGTAGCCCCTTGACCGGGATAGCTGAATGGGATAGGCGGCACCGCATCCGTCTCAATCCGGATGCGAGGCCACCAACGACCAGACACGGGACTGAAAGGAGCGGCCAGTGAATACCGGCTTGCTCATCGCCATCATCGTCGTCGTGGTGTTCGCGCTCGCATGGCTGGTGCTCCGCAGGCAGCGCACCGCGCGGCTCCGCGACCAGTTCGGGCCGGAGTACGACCGAGCGGTCAGGGACTCGGGCAGCCGCCAGGCCGCCGAGCATGAGCTCGACGACCGCCGCACGCGTCGCCAGAAGCTGGAGATCGTGCCGCTGGAGACCCGCGCGCGCGACCGCTATCTCGAGGAGTGGCGCATGGTCCAGGAACGCTTCGTCGACTCGCCGCCCGAGGCGACCCGCGGCGCCGACCGGCTGATCAACGAGGTCATGCGCGAGCGCGGCTACCCGGTCGAGGATTTCGAGCAGCGCGCGGCCGACATCTCGGTGGACCATCCGCAGGTGGTCGACGACTACCGCACGGCGCACACCGTCGCCGAGGCCAACGAGCGCTCGCAGGCGACCACCGAGGACCTTCGCCAGGCCCTCGTCCACTACCGCTCCCTGTTCGAGGACCTGCTCGAGGTGGACGAGCCCGACGGGTCCAGGACCGCGGACGGGGCCATGGCGCGGGACGAGGTCACCGCACGGGACGGAGAGGGAAGCAACGATGGGAGGCCGTCCGCGGCCTCGACGCCGCCGGAGCGGCGCACCACGGAGGAGGCGCGATGAACGAACGCTACCGCTACGGCTACGGCGACGAGCCCGGGGAGCGTGAATCCACGTCCTCGCGCCAGGGGTCGATGACCGACCAGCGTGCCGGCGTCGACCAGGGTGGGCGTAGCGAGGAGGAGGAGGAGGACGAGGACCGGCGGGCCGACCGCATCCGCCAGGCGGACTCCGAGACAGAGGCCGCGGCGAGCGAGCCAGCGGCCGCCGGGGAGCCGGCCGGCGGCGCGGATCAGGCCGCCTCCACGTCCTCGAGCTCGGTGTTCGACGTCGAGGAGGACGCCGCGGGGTCCGACCGGACCTCGACCGGTGAGCCGGATCGGGCGGACACCGAGGCCGAGCGCAGGGATCGCGAGGTCCGTCGCGCCGAGCCGTCGGGGGACGGCGAGGAGCGCCCGCCGATCGCGCTCGGGCCGCCTTCGCGCACGGCCGACGAGGCCCCGGCCACCGCGGCGCCAGCCGCCGAGCCGGACAGCCAGCCGGCGCCCCCGCCGACGGGCGGCGCGGGGACCTCGATCTTCGAGACGGCGGGCACGGCGAAGCCGGAAGCGGCGACCCCGGCGACCGGGACGCCGACCGATGAGACCCCGGCCGCCGTGCCCACCGGCGTGGAGAGCCCGGAGTCGGACCGGGCGGGCCAGAGCCCGCCGAGAACCGAGACCGAGATGCTCGTTCCCGGTTCCGGACCGGCTCCGGTCGCCGCGCCGGACGAGCCCAGCGCCCTGCTCGGCACGATAGACGCCGACGCCGTCCGCGCCCGCTTCCTGGACATCCAAGCCGGCTTCGTGGACGAGCCGCGCCAGGCCGTCCAGGAGGCCGAGCGCTTCGTCGACGAGCTGGTGCAGGGCCTGGTGCGGGCGCTGGAGACCGAGCGCGCCAAGCTGAAGGCGACCATCGAGGAAGGCTCCACCGAGGACCTGCGGATCGCCGTGCGCGGCTACCGCGCCTTCGTGGACCGACTCCTCAACCTCAGCATGTAGTGGCGGCCTGGCCCCGCGGCTGGCTCAGGCCAGCCGCGGGGCCAGGAACACCAGCAGGACGGCGGGGTCGGGCCCGAGGTTCTTGAGCGCGTGCTTGGCCCCCGCGGGCACCAGCACCGCCTCGTACTGGCCTATCTCGGCCGACTCGTCCTCGACGCGGACGAGGACGCGCCCGGCCATCGCCACCACCACCTTGTCCGACGCCTCGTGCACCAGCAGCAGTTGCTCCTGGTCCGGGTCGAGGCAGTACAGGTCGGTGATGGTCCGGTCGGTCTCGAACACCCTGTGCTTCGCCATCCGCCGCTGGTCGAAGGCGATGATGTCGGCCAGCCTGCTGCGTTCCATGCTGCCTGCTCCCCCACGACGGTCCGGTGGTCCGCGCCCCGGCGACGCGACATCGCAGAGGCTACTACAGTCGGAAATCCCCCCAATCGCCGGCCGTCGCGTGACGCTCACCTGTAGGATCGCCCGAAGATCCTGCCTGGTACGGCCTCGCCCAGGCAGTCGTCAGAGCTTCAGGTGGAGGAGCACATGGAGGTTGGACTTGGCACGGCCGAAGCGCTGAGCGCGCCGGCCGATCTGCTCGCCGTCGGCATCGACGCCGACCTCGAGCTCGGACCAGGCGCGGAGCAGGCGCTCGAGGCGCTCGGGACGCCGCTGCGCCCGCTGCTAGAGTCGCGCGGCTTCAGCGGCAAGACCGGTGAGGCGGTCGCGCTCCCGACGCTCGGCCGCCTGCCCGCCGCGACCCTGCTGCTGATCGGCCTCGGCGACCGTTCGAAGGTCGACGCCGAGATCCTGCGCCGCGCGACCGGGTCCCTGGTCCGCGAGGCCCGCGGCGCCAAGCACGCCGTCACCACGCTGGCCCAGGCCGTGCCGGGGGACCCGGCCGGCGCCGTGCGCGCGGTGACCGAGGCCGCGCTGCTCGCCGCCTACCGCTTCGACAAGTACAAGGCCAGCACCAACGGCAACCGCTCGAGCCTGGAGCGCCTGGTGATCGTGGCCGGCGAGGGGGAGCCCGACGCGCTCCAGGCGGCGGTCGCCGCCGGCCGCGTCCGCGCCCTGGCCACCAACCTGGCGCGCGACCTCTCCAACGAGCCGGCCAACAACCTCCACCCCGACGACCTGGCCGCCGCGGCCGCCCGCGCGGTCGAGGGCAAGGGCGTGCGCATCTCCGTCAAGGACGAACGCGAGCTGGCGGCCGAGGGCTTCGGCGGCATCGTCGGCGTCGGCCAGGGAGCCGGCAACCCGCCGCGCCTGATCGAGCTCAGCTACGAGCCGGAGGGAGCCCGAGGTCGCGTGGTACTGGTCGGCAAGGGCATCACCTTCGACTCCGGTGGCCTGTCGCTGAAGCCACCGGACGGCATGATCACCATGAAGACCGACATGTCCGGGGCGGCCGCGGTGCTCGCGGTGATGAGCGCGCTCGCCGACCTCGGCGTCAAGGTGGCGGTCACCGGTTACCTCGCCACCGCAGAGAACATGCCGTCCGGCACGGCCACCCGCCCGGGCGACGTGCTGACCATGAAGAACGGCAAGACGGTCGAGGTGCTGAACACCGACGCCGAGGGGCGGCTGGTGATGGCCGACGCGCTGGCGCTCGGCTCGGCCTCCGAGCCGGACGCGATCGTGGACGTGGCCACGCTCACCGGTGCCTGCATGATCGCGCTGGGCAAGCGCTATACGGGCGTGATGAGCAACCACGACGCCCTGGCGGGCGAGCTGCTGGAGGCCGCCGGCGAGGCCGGCGAGCGCGCCTGGCGGCTGCCGCTGCCCGAGGAGTACCGCAAGGACCTCGACAGCGAGGTGGCCGACCTCAAGAACGTGGCCAGCGACCGCTACGGCGGCGCGCTCACCGCGGGCCTGTTCCTCCAGGAGTTCGTCGACGGGCGACCGTGGGTGCACCTGGACATCGCCGGGCCGTCCAGGGCGGAGGCCGACGACGGCTACCTCGCCAAGGGCTCGACCGGCGCCGCCGTGCGCACGCTGCTCACCTGGCTGGACCGCCGCAGTGGTGACTAGATAATTCGAGTTAGCGTCCGTCGGCTCGATGCCGGTCGGTGCTCCCCAATAACGCGCAGCTAATGTGCCGAGAATTCGGGAAGGGCACTGGCCGCCCCTGCGCGGGCAACACGCGGAGGCAAGCTCAGCGGCGTTCTGAAGGGTGAACGGCGAGGCGACCGATCGTGCGCATTGGTCTGGTTGCATGTGATTACAGTATTACGCGAACCGGCAGGAACGTAACTAGCACGAGTTTCCTTTTTCCATTTGGCGAAGGGAAACCGGTATCATCCGTCGTGACAGCCGCACGCCGATTTTCCCTTCCCTATCGGCCCCGTGAGAGCCAGGCGGATCGTGACTGGAGACTTGAGCACCTTTCTGGCGACGCATGGCGCAGAGTTGACATACCTCCGCCGCCATCTGCACCAGCACCCTGAGCTCGGCCGCGCCGAGCGCGAGACCACCGCCCTGGTCGCCCGCCGTCTCGAGGCTGTCGGCCTGCGTCCACGCCTGCTGCCCACCAGCACCGGGCTCGTCTGCGATCTGGGCAGCGGCGACCGGCCGACGATCGCGCTGCGCGCCGACATCGATGCCCTGCCGCTCAGCGACGAGAAGGACGTCCCCTACCGCTCGGCCGTGCCGGGGGTCTGCCACGCCTGCGGGCACGACCTCCACACCACCATCCTGCTCGGCGCCGGGCTGGCCCTCGCCGAGCAGGCCGACAAGCTGCGCGGCCGTGTCCGGCTGATCTTCCAGCCGGCCGAGGAGAAGGTGCCGGGGGGCGCGCTGGACGTGCTCACCGCCGGTGAGCTGAAGGACGTCAGCGCCATCTTCGCGCTGCACTGCGACCCCAAGATCGAGGTGGGAGCGCTCGGCGTGCGGGTCGGCTCGATCACCGCGGCCTCCGACCTGATGGAGATCCGGCTCACCGGCCCTGGCGGGCACACCGCCCGGCCGCACCTGACCTCCGACCTGGTGTACGCGATCTCGCGGGTGATCACCGACCTGCCCGGCGCGCTGTCCCGGGTGGTCGACCCGCGCTCGGTGCTGACGGTGAGCTTCGGCTCCGTGGAGTCGGGGTCGGTGCACAACGCCATCCCCACCCAGGCGGTGGCGCGTGGCACGGTGCGCGTGCTGGACCGCCATATCTGGGGCGAGATGCCCAAGGTGATCGAGCGCATCCTCGAGGCCACCATCGCCCCGCTCAACTGCAAGTGGGACATCGAGTACCAGCGCGGTGCGCCGCCGGTGGTCAACGACGAGGTCGCCACCTCGGTGATGGCCAAGGCCGCCCGGCGGGCGCTGGGGCCGTCGGCGGTGCTGACCGCGCCGCAGAGCATGGGCAGCGAGGACTTCTCCTGGTACCTCGAGGAGATCCCCGGCTCCATGGCCCGCCTCGGGGTGCGCATCCCGAGCACCGACCTGGACCTGCACGCCGCGCTGTTCGACGCGGACGAGCGGGCCATCCCGATCGGCGTGCGGATCATGGTCCAGACCGCGCTCGACGCGCTCGACCACTATGGCGATGTAGGCTGACCGGCATGAACCCTGCCATCGCTGATCACCACGCAAACGACCCGAATCTCCTCGACCTCCGGCTGGCGCTGGAGCTCGCCGACCTCGCCGACGCCATCACCCTGGAACGCTTCCGCGCCACCGATCTGGTGGTCGAGACCAAACCGGACCTGACCCCGGTCTCCGAGGCGGACCGGGCCGCCGAGCAGTTGCTGCGCAAGCGCATCGGCGAGGAGCGGCCCGACCACGCGGTCCTTGGCGAGGAGTTCGGCATCGCCGGGGGCGACGGCGCCCAGGCATCCACGCGCTGGATCATCGACCCGATCGACGGCACCAAGAACTACGTCCGCGGCATCCCGGTGTTCGCCACGCTGATCGCCCTGGAGCGCGACGGCGGCCTGGTGGTCGGTGTGGCCTCCGCGCCTGCACTCGGCCGGCGCTGGTGGGCGGCCAGGGGCGCCGGTGCCTTCGCCGACGGCGTGCCGCTGCGGGTCTCGAAGGTGGCGCGCCTCGAGGACGCGCAGCTCGGCCACTCCAGCGTCTCCTCGTGGACGCAGCACGGCCTGACGGAGCGCTTCCTCGAACTGGAGCGGCGCTGCTGGCGCGGGCGCGGCTTCGGCGACTTCTGGACGCACATGATGGTCGCCGAGGGCGCTGTCGACGTGGCCGCCGAGCCGGAGGTCTCGCTGTGGGACGTGGCGGCGGTCCAGGTGATCGTCGAGGAGGCGGGCGGCCGCTTCAGCAACCTCGCCGGCGTGCCGCGTCCCGACGGCGGCAGCGCCGTCTCCAGCAACGGACTGCTCCATGACGAGGTCCTGGGGATCCTGGGCGCCCGGTAATTCAGATGCCCCGCCGGCGCGGCGTCGATAGCCTGGTGCCATGCCGAGCCCATCGATCCTCGCCCTGTACGCGGTCACCGCGGTCATCGTGCTGCTGGTCCCCGGACCGGCGGTGCTCTACGTCGTCTCCCAGAGCCTGCGGCAGGGCCGGCGCGCCGGGATCGCCTCGGTGCTCGGCATCCACGCGGGCACGCTGGTCCAGGTGGGGGTCGCCGTGCTCGGCGGGTCGTACCTGCTGCTCACCTCGGCGCTCACCTACAGCCTGGTCAAGTACCTCGGCGCCGCGTACCTGATCTACCTGGGCGTCCGCAAGCTGCTGGGGCGCGACGAGCCGCACGCGATCGAGGCGGGCGCCCAGCCGAGGAGCGCCGCGCGCCTGTTCTGCCAGGGCATGTTCGTCAACGTGCTGAACCCCAAGCTGGCGCTGTTCTTCTTCGCCTTCCTGCCGCAGTTCGTCGATCGGTCGCGGGGGGCCGTGCCCGTGCAGGTGGCCACCTTCGGGATCGTGTTCGTGCTGCTCGGCCTCTGCACCGACGCCTGCTATGCGCTGGTCGCCGGCACCGTCGGGCCCTGGCTGCGCGGGCACGCGCGGCTGCTCCGCGGCGAGCGCTATGTCGTCGGCACCACCTTCATCGGCCTCGGTGTGGCAGCCGCCCTCACCGGGAGCAGGCGAACACGCTGATGCCGACCGGGTTGCAGGCGCCCGAGGGCGCCGCTCGGAAGGCGCCGCGGCGCCGGGAGCGCTAGGCTTTCGCCGTCCGCGGTGACGGCGTCCGCGGTGACAGGAGGTCTCCAGGTGCGTGGTCCGACCGGTGTGCTCACGGTGGTGCTGTTCGAGACCGCCCTTGGGAGCCTGGGGCTGCTGTGGCTGGCGCCGCTCTGGGGAGTGGTGCGGGCCGGGTTCTTCAAGCTGGTCGGCGCCACCGTGCTGGTGTGCGCGGCGCTGGCCTGGCTGACCAGCCGGGGCGAGCTGAGCCATGCCGGCGCGACCGGGCGCGGCGCCTCGCTCTGGCTGGGCGCGTTCACGCTCGCCGTGCTGCTGTGGCAGGTGCTGCTGTACGCGCGGCTGCCGGTCGCGCGCTGGGTGGGCGTCGCCGCGGTCGTCCCGGGGCTGGTGGCGGCGTGGCCGCTGTCGGTGCTGAGCGGCCGCACGGCGCTCGGCGCGCTGGCACTGCTGACCGGCGCCCTGTTCCTCGGCGCCACCGTCGACGGGCTGCTGCTCGGCCACTGGTACCTGGTGGACCGGCGGCTCAGCAACCGTCCGATCCTCGCGCTGGCAACCTGGTTCTTCGCCGGCGTGGCCGCCGCGCTCGTCTCCGCCGCGCTGGGCGGCGCCCGCGGCGAGGTGGTGGACCAGTCGCTGTCGCCGCTGCTCGCCTTCCCCAACCTCACCGTCTACCTGGCGGTCGGGCTGGTGCTGCTGTGCGGCCTGCTGGCCTCGTTCATCAGGGCGCTGGTGCGGTCCAACTCCATCCAGGCCGCCACCGGCATGTTCTACCTGGCGGTGATCATGGCGCTGGCGGCCGAGTTCGCCGCCAAGGTGTACTTCTTCAGGACCTGATCAGCTCGGGGTCGAGCCGGCTGACCAGCTCGGCGCTCCCGGCCCACACCCAGCCCGCGCCGGTGGCGACCATCAGCACGCCCTCGACCTCCGCGGCCGGCAGCATCCCGGTCACCCGGCTGGTGACGGGGTCGATGCGGAGGATCCCGGGCTTGCCGACCGCCCAGATCCCGCCGCTGCCGAACGCCAGCGCGGTGATCGCGCCGGTGCGGATGCGCGCCACCACCTTCAGGTCCGTCGGGTCGACGCGCAGCACCACGCCGGACAGCGGATCGGCCAGCCACACCGACCCGGCTCCCAGCGCGATCGTCTGGGTGAAGCCGAGCGGCCCGCCGGTGTCCACCAGGCCCATCACGTGCCCCCTGGCGGCGTCGATCTCCAGGACCTGCCCGTTGGTCATGGCGACCCACACCGAGGCCTTCGTGGTCGCCGCCACGTCGCTCGGCACGCCCGGCAGCGGCACCCTGGCCGTCACCCGGTTGCGATGGGGGTCGATGCGCATCAGGATCCCGCCGCGCTCGCCGTTCTGCTGCTCGCCGGAGCTGATCCAGACCGCGCCGTCGGTGGCTGTCACCCCGATGAAGCCGGCCAGCGACTCGCCCAGCGGGATCTTGGCCACGACCTTGTTGGCCTTCGGGTCGATCCGCCAGACCGAGCCAGGGACCGCCACCGGCACCCACACCGCGCCCGCGCCGAAGGCCACACCCGCCGGCCCCGAGTCGTCGGGCGCGATCGGGATGGTCGCCAGCACCTCGTCGGTCGACGGGTCCACCCGCGCCAGCCGCTCGCCGGAGGCGATCCACAGCGAGCCCGCGCCGAACGCCAGCCCCTGCGCGAAGCCATCGAGCCGCACCGTGCCGACCACCGCCGAGCGCTGCGGATGACTGGTCGAGGTGGACACCGCGGTCGGCAGGCTGGGGCGCGGCGCGGTCGGCGGCGGCGGCACGGTCGTTGCGGTGGCCGCGGCGGGCGGCTCCGCCCGCTCGCGCCCGCCGATGCCCCGCGGGATCACCCAGAGGCTGCCGACCAGCACGGCCAGCACCACCAGACCGTCGATGACGTTCCTTGCGACCCAGCCTCGCGGCTTGCTGCGCATCTCCTGCCCGCCGACCTAGCCGGTGGACCCGCCGTCGCGGCGGACGAGCGACACGGCCAGGCCGTCGCCGATCGTGAGGATGGTCGACTCCAGGCGCTCGTCCTCGGCCACGCGCCTGGAGTACAGGCGCAGCGCCTCGGTGTCGCTGTCGGTCGCCTTGGGATCGGCCACCCGCCCGGACCACAGCACGTTGTCGGCCAGGATGATCCCGCCCGGGCGGACGAGCCGCAGCGCATGGTCGAGGTACTGCGGGTACTCGTCCTTGCGCGCGTCGATGAACGCCAGGTCGTAGCCCCGGTCGCTGAGGCGCGGCAGCACGTCCAGCGCACGGCCGAGGATCGCGCGGATCCGGTTGGAGACTCCCGCCTCCTCGTAGCTGGCCTTGGCGAGCCGCTGATGCTCGGGATCGGCCTCGATGGTCGTCAGGGTCGCCCGCGGCGACAGGCCCCGGGCCAGCCAGATGCCCGAGTACCCCGCGCCGGAGCCGATCTCCACCGCCGCCTGGGCATCCGTCCATCTGGCCGCGACCCGAAGGAAGGCGCCGGTATCCGCCGACACCGGCGGCATGCCGCCCGCCGCGGCCCGCTCCCGGGCGTGGCGGAGGGGGTCGTCCTCTCCCGCGGTCAGCTCGCTCAGATACGTGGCGATGGCGTTGGTCTGCACGAATGTCAAGGTGTCCCTACTTTCTTCTACAGTGAAGCACCCGAGGGGAGGCGACACGTTGGCACAGCTAGGCTACGCGAGGGTCAGTGCCGCAGACCAGAATCTCGCACTTCAACTCGACGCGCTGGAGCGTGCCGGGTGTGAGAAGCCGATCTTCGCCGACAAGCTGTCGGGCACCAGGGATGACCGCCCGCAGCTCGAGGAAGTGCTCCGGCGTCTCCAGAAGGGCGACACGCTGGTGGTGTGGTGCCTCGATCGGCTTGGCCGCTCGCTTCAGCATCTCGTGTCGGTCGTCGGGGACCTGCAACAGCGCGGCGTGAAGTTCCGATCCCTGACCGAGAGCATCGACACCTCGGGCGCGACCGGCCGGCTCGTGTTCCACGTGCTCGCCGCGCTGGCGGTTATCTCAAGCTCTGGGGTTGAGCAAGTCTGTGAGCTGGGCGGATGTGTTGAGGACGGTGTCTTGGACCTGGCCGCGTGAGGCCGCTGGGTGCTGGTCAGCAGGGGCCGGTCGTTATCGAAGGGTGACCTGTGGCGTCGCGGACGGTGGGGCATCACCGGCGCCCTCTGGGGATAAGGCCCGTCGGTCGCCGAGCACGTGAGCAAGTTGCCGACGTAACCGTTGGTTCTCTTCGGCCAGTTCCTGGTTTCGCTCGAGGGCGGACTGCAGGCGTGCGAGGAGTGACGCGTCGGAGGTGCGCTGGCTAGTAGGGATCGACGGAGAAGGCGCTCGGTGGGTGGCGTCGCGGAGCCGCTGGATCTCGGCGCGGATGTCAGGTTGGGCATACAACCAGGACCGTGACACCTCGGCTTCTCTGAACTAAGAAAAATGCCTCATCTGGTCAGTCGGGTGGCTCGAGCTTGAGGTGTTCCTCGTTCAGGGCGGACGGCTTGATCTCTCGAAGGGCGTTGAGAGCGCTGCTCACGATCGTCGTCGGGTGTGGTGTCCCGAGGGAGTATTCCAGCCGCGCAAGTTGGCGGACGGCAGGCAGCTCAGGACCGCCGAGCGCGTGAAAGAGCGCCACGGCCGTGCGGAGCCGTTCCAGCACCGCGGGGACCCGGGTCATCGGGAAGGCCGTCGGATCGTCCGATGGACGGGGCGGCGGATCGATGATCTCGGCGCGGGCGGTGCTGACGAGGTCGAGCAGGATCTCAGCTGGAGCTTGATCTCGGTGGCGAGCGCTTGTTGGCGCTCACGCATCTGCTCCTGATGGGCGGCGCTCGAGGCTTCCAGCGCGCGGCGCTGTTCGGCCAGGTCCTCGGTGTGTGCGGCGCTCGCCTCTCGCCGGGCCGCCCGGGCCTCGCGGACGGTCGCGCGGGCCTACCAGATCGTGATGAGCGCGGCGAGGGCGGCGACGACCGCGGCGATGCCGCCGACAGCGCTCCATGCGTCGGCGAAGGTCATGGCGGACTCGACCGTAGCGGGACGCCAACGGTGGGGATGCCAAGGTCGACGGTGTGGGTGCGGGCGCGCCGGTCGAGGTGAGCGAGCTTGTCGTTGGCACCGGCGAGGCTGACCTGGAGGCCTTCGACCTCGCCAAACCAGCCCTCGCGTTCGGCTTCGGCGATGCGGGCGATGAGGTTTTCGCGGATCTCGACGATGCGAGGCCGTTGAGCGGGATCCGGCCAATGCATGCTGCAACGCAGGCAGCTGTGCTCGTGAATACAGGGCGTGCCGAATGCGCGCCCGCAGATTCCGGTGGACACCTTGCGGCGCTCGAAATGGCCAAGGAATTCCTGCCATTCGGCGTCGGTGGGAACGCGGTATTCCTCGGTGGGCCGCAACGATCGGCGCCGGGCGAGGAATGCCAGGTGGGCCTGGATGGCCTCGTCGGGGTAGACCGCCTTGTAGCCCATGGTGACGTTGATGTCCCGGTGCCCAGCGATCACCTGGGCGATATGCGGAGGCAGCCCGCTCATGATCGCG
>WNGG01003852.1_pt1 | contig 25498 bp, 22 predicted proteins | sample 5400661 | NCBI WGS metagenome assembly WNGG01 (sample SAMN13153372, study PRJNA577476) | soil metagenome | isolation source: 100 cm soil or saprolite under Garry oak tree replicate 1 | place: USA:California | collected 2016-06-15
GTACCGGTCGTCGTGGACTTCGGCGGGCCGGGCGACACTGTGGATTCAGAGGTAGGATACAAGGTGCCTCTTACCAACGAGAGCAACGTGGTATCGCAAATGGAAAAGATTCTGTCCTCTCTCGCACAGGATCGGGACCTGCTTAATCGCTTACGACAACAAGGCATGTCCCACGCGCGGGAGTGCCTGACTTGGGATGCCAAGGCGCAGGCTCTAACTTCGATCATGCGATGGGCTCTGCGGCAAGGTCCGAAGCCAGACCTTCCTCCACCAAAGATGTCGCAACCAATGTCTGTTAGCAGATCTTGAAAAGCGTAGGCAATTTGTCAGCCCAGGTTGCTCACTGCACCGTAACGGTCAGGTTCTGGGCAGGATTCACACTACTTCCGCAGGCGCTGCGAGCGTTTCTTTATTGGGGAATTACAGTTGCTTCCAGTCCGCAAGGCGGTCCGGGGCTCGAAGACGAGGCTGGACATCCCGTGAGCGGGTGTGGATAGGTGTAGGGCGTGTAGTAAAGCGACCAGGTGTTCGTCGCTGTGCAGACGAAGAGTTTCCCTTGGCCACCGCTTCCGCTCTGATTCCAGTTGCCTTGGTCGGTAGTCCAATAACCAACGCTTGGGGTACAAGTGGTCGGACGGTTGGCTAAGGTACCGAATCCCGTACCAGAAGTCCCATTGAAAGGTGACGTTGGTGAGTTTTGTGCTGACTGCGAAACTTCGGCGTAAAAATCCCGATTGGCGATGATTCTGGCCGTATTGGAAGTTACAAACCCAAATGAAGTCGTATGGTCGGACGTATCCGCCGCCTCGTACACAGGGTCAAGCGTCTGGTAGACTTTGCCTGTGGGGCTGGGCGTACTGCCAGAAAGGTAAGAGCCTCCGATGCGCGACGACTGGTCAATACATTGCGTGGCGCGAAGAATCTGGATGTTGTCGCCCGAGGCGAAAGGAGTCGAAGTCCAAGCAGTGACGGTCAAGGTGTTGGAAGTGCTGGCGGTTATCTCCGACCCGTTGTTGATGGTGATGTCGTGGATGCTAAAGGGAGAACCATTGCTGACCCATTGGTTTGTTGTCCAGCCAGGTGAACCGCTGACAGTTATCGTATAGGGATTCGTGCCGCTGACGCTGGAAATCGTTCCTGAGAAATAGATCGTGCCATCGTTATAGTCATAGGAGCCTGTGCCGTCGCATCCCTGCCAAGGACTCGAGATATTTTGCAGCGCTCTATACTCGCTAATGCCTGCAAACTGGTTTATGCCTACGCCACTGAAAGTATTTGCAATCGACAGAAGCGAACCGCTTCTCGGTCCCGCACCTTCGAGCATCCCATTGCCATAACAGGATGGATAGGAACTGCTGGGACATCTCATTGAATTGTCATAAAACTCCATCTGCCGTCCGCCTCGTGGCCTCCCATTCGATTCAGTACCGTGGTTCACGCACATGCTTCTTAGCCCCACACCAGTGTTGAATCGACATACGACACGTCCGCCACCCTGACCTGTGCCACCGATAACCCCGCCTTCGGTTTCGGTGAGTGGGAACAGATTCGCATTTCCAGCCAGCACCAAGTAATTTGTCTCAACGTAGAGAGCGTTGTTGGTTCCAAAAGTGTCGGCGCTGGCCCAGGAATTATCTCCGTACTGCCCCACGCCCTGCCAGGCAGAATTGTTGAAGTTGACGAACTCGTAGTAGGCGCTCCCTGTGCTGTACGCGGAATTGTGGTCTAACACACCAAAGACGTTATCGGTGACAATCACAGTCGCAGATTGTTTCGTAAGACCGCCCCAGTCTGGATAGCCACTCCCGCTAGGAAGGCTGCCACTCGGAAACACTAAATGGTCTGCCCGAAAGTTTGGGCATCCGCCAGATGCACAGGAACCTTCAATCGCGATAGGAGCAGAGAGCGAATTGGCGCTCAGGCCCGAGGCTGGAGAAAGAATCAGCGACGAGACTCGGGAAAGCGAGTTTCCGTAAGTGGGTTGGAATAGGAACAGCCAACTGGGAGAAGTGACGTAATCGTCGATGATAGTGGTCGTGCTGGAACCAATGGGGTATTGGCCGTTCGACCCTGCGCCGATGATGCTGATTCCAATGCCAGAAGGAACTACAATGCCCGTAGTCCAAGTGCAAGTGCCAGCGGGTATGTTGATTGTGTCGCCATCTACGGCGGTATGCGTCGGCCCATTGATAACGGCGTTCACGTCAGACCGATTGCAGGTCGCAGCCGTGTAGGTGCCCTGTGCTCGCAAGAGCGTCGGGCAGAGCAACAGAACGAATACTCCAAAAAGCTTTCTCATAACGGGTCCGTCCCTTCAAAGGACATGAGGAGTGAATCCAAATTTATTTCATAACCAGTACTACTATTCCTGTTGCCCCGTGACAATTGGGCCGGATGATACCCCTCCGCCGAAGCGGACAAAAGCAGCTTTGTCAATCTGGTCAGTGCCCTTGATCCCTTGTTCGAGCGGGTCTCTATCATCGGGTACTCCACACAGGGTACTCCACACACTAATGATGCTCAGAAACAGCAACGAAATCTACTGTACTTTTGGACAATTTTGGCGCAGCGTGCCACTTAGTTCTTTGCGTACTAAAGCTAAGCCAGGCACCGGCCTTTCGGCCAATGTGAACCCGGTTAATCTTGAATGTTAGGATCCATAGTCCAGGAGTCTGGGAAGCGGGAATAAACCCCTAATCGAAGAGAGCAGCTTTCAGACGGCTCTGGTCTTGAATTCTAGCCAGAACTGCCTTTGTTCGGTTGATTGACAGCATTTTGTCACCAAGAATTGTCGATAAGAGGTCGTTGGCTATGAAGCCCCTGGTTTCAATTCTAATTCCTGCCTATAACGCAGAAAATTTGATCGCCTACACGCTGCGATCCGCCGTTGGGCAGACCTGGCGGCGTAAAGAGATCATCGTGGTGGACGATGGGTCTAGGGATGGGACAGCCGAGGTGGCGCGGCGCTTTGCGTCGAATAATGTCAAAGTCGTGTCAACCGACAACCAGGGCCTTTCGGCGGCAGTGAACAACGCCTACCGGCTCTGTCAAGGAGACTACATCCAGGAACTGGACGCAGACGATATTTTGGCGCCAGACAAGATCGAAAAGCAGCTCGGAGCGCTCCGGGAAAGTGAAAACAAACGGACGCTTCTCTCCGGACCGTGGGCTTCTTTCCACTTCCGGACCAATCGTGCCCAATTCGTTCGAAACCCGCTCTGGGAAGATCTGACTCCTGTGGAATGGCTGCTAAGGAAGATGGGTGGAAACCTGCATATGCAAAATGCCACCTGGCTCGTTAGCCGGGAACTGGCCGAGGCAGCAGGGCCCTGGGACACGCGGCTTCAGTATGATCAAGACGGCGAATATTACTGCCGAGTGCTCCTGGCTTCTACCGGAACCCGATTTGTGCCCGAAGCTAGAATCTTCTACCGAGCCTCCGGCACAAACCGCGTCAGTTTTATTGGCACGTCGAACGTAAAGAAAAATTCTATGCTGCGGTCGATGCGATTGCATATTGAATACATTCGTTCGCTGGAAGAGAGTGAACGTGTCCACAAAGCTTGCCTCAACTATATGCAGACTTGGTATGACTGTTTCTATCCGGATCGGCCTGATATCGTCCCAGAGTTGCAAAGCCTCGCGGCGGAACTGGGGGGGCACTTGGAGGTGCCTCGCTTGGGATGGAAATATGCGTGGATGAAACCCATCTTTGGATGGAAGGCCGCGAAATGGGCACAGAGAGCGCTTCCGGAAATCAAGGCTTCTTTGCTAAGGCGTTGGGACAAGACGATGTTCGAACACGAAATTCGCGAACTGAGCCGTTAGAAGCTATGGGTTATTTGACGGAGTTAGGACGGGAGAGCATGAAGATGGCGGCAGCAAATCAACAAGTGGACAGGATCAAGGCGATCTGGGATGAACACCTGGAGGTCGCTCGCACGCTGCCCAGACTCGCCGCGGACGTATCCAATGCAGTTGATGCGATTTGTTCTTCGTTGGCAGCGGGCGGTCAATTGCTCCTCGCAGGCAATGGGGGTTCAGCGGCCGATGCGCAGCATATCACTGCGGAGCTCACCGGTCGCTTCCTGCGCGAACGAAAACCAATTCGGGCTATGGCCCTGCACGTCAACACGTCGGCTCTGACCGCCATCGGAAATGACTATGGATATGAACGCGTGTTCGCCCGGGAACTCACGGCTCATGCGCGCCCGGGTGATGTGTTGCTTGCGATTTCTACCAGCGGCAACAGCGCAAATATTCTCTACGCTATCGAGGCCGCTCGCGAATGCAAGGTCGTGGTCATCGGCTTAACGGGCGAATCAGGGGGAAAGATGCGCACAGTGTGCGATTTGTGTCTGTGTGTTCCATCTAAATCCACAGCGCGGATTCAGGAAATGCATATTACGATCGGGCACGCGATATGCGAGCTTTTGGAAGAACGGCTGGCCGAGGTTTAGATCAGAATTTGTCTGAATGGGTAATTCGCGCAATCAGGCCAAGATTCCACGCATTAAGCTCAATTCCCTAACTGTTTATCAGAAAACCCGCGTCGAAACCAAGACGCCAGAACTGACCCCGATGACAAAGATGACCGAGAATATCAGTAGGGAAGCGCAGATGGCCGTGGGTTCAGCTGACGGGACAATGCCGGAGGCGACTCGAAAGATTGCGGTGAGCCTGCTCACCGGTGGCGGTGACAGGCCTTACGCATTTGGGTTGGCAACCGAACTCATCCGATCTGGGACAGTTCTGGATCTGATTGGAAGCGATGATTTGGACTGCCCGGAATTTCATGGCAAGCCTGGCGTACGCTTCCTTAATCTTCGAGGTGATCAACGGCCGGATGTGGGCATCGCAAAAAAGGCTCACAGGGTATTGGCGTATTACGTTAAGTTAATTCGCTATGCGTTAACGTCGAAGCCAAAGATATTTCACGTCCTCTGGAACAACAGATTCCAATCCTTTGATCGCACCGTTCTCATGCTCTATTACAAACTATTGGGGAAAAAGATCGCTCTCACTGTGCATAATGTGAATGCGGGCCGACGGGATTCGAAAGATACGTTCTACAATCGGCTGACCCTACGAATCCAATACCGGTTAACCGAGCATCTCTTCGTTCACACAGACAAGATGAAAGTTGAACTTAACCATGAGTTTGGTGTGCCAGCGACGCGCGTGACGGTCATACCTTTCGGCATCAATAATGCTGTTCCGAACACGAGCCTCACTCCCGGTGAAGCAAAGCGCCGATTGGGCATTGCGGACCATAAAAAAACGATTCTTTTCTTTGGCAATATCGCCCCGTACAAGGGTCTCGAATATTTGGTAGCCGCCTTTCACCAGATTTTGGACCGGGACAAAGATTATCGTCTGCTCATTGCCGGCAGGCCAAAGGACTGCGACGAATACTGGGAGGCAATTTACGTTTCAATGCGTGAAGACCTACGGGACGGAAAAGTGCTGCTGAAAGCCGAGTATATCCCCGACGAGGAAACCGAGGTCTATTTCAAAGCTTCGGATGTTCTTGTCTTGCCTTATACCCATATCTACCAGAGCGGTGTGCTTTTCTTGGGCCACAGCTTTGGCCTGCCGGCTCTTGTGGCGGATGTAGGGTCTCTGAGGGACGAAATCGTTGAGGGCAAGACCGGATTTGTGTTTAAACCTGAAGATCACGTTGACTTGGCGAGTGCCATCGAAAGGTACTTCGCAAGCAATTTATACAGAGATTTGGGAACGAAACGTCAGCAAATACGAGAGTACGCGGAGAAGCAACATTCATGGGACGTCGTGGGCCAAGTGACCATGGGAGTATACGCGGACTTGCTTCGCCGGCCGTCGCTGCGGGAATTGCCCAATCGCGATTCATCGAAGGGTTCTCTGGACGTGAGGGATCCGCTATGAAATTGCCAGTGCCCATCTCGGGCGCACAGTCTACTTGAATTTACTTTTCGATCTGATATACCTCCTAAGGATCCCCCAATGACTGTCCAATCACAATTTTCAGAAGCGCTCAGTACTGATCACCTGCATGCCGACCTGAAGGGGCGGTCCGTGCGCGGCGGGTTGCTCACACTGGCGTCGCAAAGCGCGCAGTTTGTGATGCAAACGGTTTCAACCGTGGTGCTGGCGCGACTGCTTGTTCCTGCCGATTTCGGCATCGTCGCCATGGTCACCGCCGTGACGGGACTGGCCTATGCGTTTGCAGATTTCGGTCTTTCTGAGGCGACCATCCAGCGCAAAGAGATCACGCATGAGCAAGTCAGCACTCTTTTTTGGATCAATGTGGCGATCGGCTTGGTGCTCACGCTTATCACAGCAGGCCTTGGGCCGGTATTGGCGAGGTTTTATCGAGAACCGCGGCTACTGACGATAACGCTGCTATCGTCACTAAGCTTTTTCATAGGGGGTTTGAGGGTACAGCCGAACGCATTACTGAAACGGCAGATGAGATTCTCGGCTCTGGCATTTCGAGACATCTTGGCGTATGTCATCGCAGTTCCGATCGCCATCACGATGGCCTGGCGAGGAGCCGGCTACTGGGCATTAGTCGCTCTCCCTCTAACGTCGAATTTCATGCAAATGGCCGTTTCCTGGATGCTGGTCCGCTGGAGACCGGGCCCGCCTCATCGGGACAGCCAAGTTGGCTCCATGCTGGCCTTCGGGGGAAATGTTTCCCTTTCGTATCTGATCTTTAATTTGAATCGCAGTTTCGACAGTGTACTGATAGGCCGATATTGGGGAGCTGCTCCGTTGGGTTTATATTCGCGAGCCTACAATCTGCTGATGATACCAGTGCGCCAGCTCAGTACACCTGCCGGGAACGTGACGATACCCACTTTTAGCAGACTACAGGACGATCCGGAGCGGTTTGCGAGGTACTATCTGCGCGCCGTTGGCTTAATCATCTGGATCACTACTCCAATCTTCGGATTTCTCTTCGTTGCTGCGAAGCCGGTAATTGTCTTGGTCCTGGGTGCTAAGTGGGTAGAGGCAGCACCTGTTTTCCAGATCCTTGTTATCTCCGCGCTGGGGCAGCTCCTGCTGGAGTCGACCATCTGGTTGTTTATCAGCAGGGGGCAATCGGCACGACTTCTGAAACTTTTGCTGATCATTTCCCCGATAATCCTCGGCAGCTTCGCGATTGGTTTGCCTTTCGGGATCAAGGGGGTGGCCCTATCCGGCTCCTTGGTTCTCGTTACGATTCTCCCGTGGATGCTCAAATTCACTTTTCGAGGTACGCACTTAACCTTGAAGCGTCTTGGGAGGGTGCTTCTGTTTCCGGTGTTGCTGTGCCTCATGGGCGTTTCTTTCGCAGAACTCTCCTTACAACTCGTCGCTCCACAGCGTACAGTTTCGCGACTCCTTGTTGCCGCTCTGGGTTTCGCAGTGCCTTATTTGCTCTCGGCACTTATACCTCCGGTACGAGAGGAATTCATGTCCTTTAGGGAATTAATGAGCGAGTTGCGATGGTTCGGCATAAAAACCCAGTCTACCGAGTAGTGGTGTGACGAAAATCGCCCAGCGGACTCTTGACAAGATGCACCTTCACATCGGTTGCCTTCATTGAAGAATGAATTCGCTGCCTCGCTGAGGGAAAACGCCACGCTGCATTGTGAGGACAGGCGACGACGCTCTGTGCGCTCCCCGGACCCCACAAACTACTTTAGTGCGGAGACACTCTGATCGTGAAGAAAAAAGTCCTCATCATCGTAGAAAACATACCCGTTCCGTTCGACACGCGTGTTTGGAAGGAAGCTGCTTCACTGCAGGCGAACGGCTACGAAGTGACCGTGTTGTGTCCGCGAGGCAAGGGCTACTTGCAGGGGTACGTGGTGATCGACGGGGTCCACGTCTATCGACACCACATGCCCAAAGACGGGAACGGTCTCTTCGGGTACTTATACGAATATGCTTGCGCCTTATTTTGGGAGTTTCTTTACTCGTGGTGGATCTATCTACGACGCGGATTCCATGTCGTTCAAGGCTGCAATCCTCCTGACAACATTTTTCTCGTTGCCCTCCCGTTTAAGCTTCTCGGAGTCAAATACATTTTCGATCATCACGACGCCAACCCGGAGTTGTATCTTTCGAAGTACGAAAGACAGGACGCATTTTACAAAATACAGGTTTGGCTCGAAAAGATGACCTACCGGTTTGCCGACGTCGTCATGGCCACCAACAACAGTTACAAAGACCTGGCCATAAGCAGGGGCGGAATAGCTCCCGAGGACGTCTTTATCGTCCGCAATGGACCCGACCCAAAGACCTTCAAGCCCGTCGCTCCGAACCCCGCTCTTAAATACGGGAAGCGCTACCTTGTCGGATATGTAGGGAACATGAGCGTTCAGGAGGGCCTGGACATCTTGTTGGATGCCGCGGTTCACATTAAGAGCCTGGGGCGCTGCGACGTTCATTTCACCTGCGTTGGCGGTGGGCCGGCCCTGGCGGAACTCCGGCAGGCAGTAAAGGAAAAGGGTCTTCAGGACTTGGTTAACTTCACGGGAAGAATTCCCGACGCGCAGCTGCTGGAGATCCTTTCGACTGCGGATGTGTGTGTTAACCCGGACAAGCCTTGTGAGATGAACGATATCTCTACGATGATCAAAATTATGGAGTATATGGCTCTTGGCAAGCCCATCGTCCAGTTTGATTTGAAAGAGGGTAGATTCAGCGCAATGGAGGCATCCCTCTACGCGGACAATCACAAAGGGGCGAAGGACTTCGCGGATAAAATTCTCCGCTTGCTCGGCGACGCCGATGCAAGAAAGAGCATGGGGAAATTCGGGCGGAGAAGAATCGAAGAAGCACTTGGTTGGGACTATTCGGTGAAGCACCTGCTCGCCGCTTATCAGAGGGCTTTCACTAAGCGGCAATAGAGTCCTTGCTTTGGACCTGCTTGCGTTCGCAGGAGAAGTCACCGCGAGTGGTGAAGTCCTCCAAATCACCAAAATGTGGGCGACCTTTGCAACTCCAATCACACAATCCGGGAACGGCTTTTGAAGTGCCGAAGAAGTGCCAATGAAGCTTTATCAAATTGACCCGACAAAGGATATGCGGTGGGCCGCGCTCGTCGAGCGACACCCCAAAGCGTCTGTGTTTCATACCGTGGGCTGGCTGCAAGCACTTCGACGCACCTATGGATATGAACCGGTGGCCTTCACTACGTCACCTCCGACGGGTGACCTGAAGAACGGGCTGGTCTTCTGTCGCGTCAAAAGTTGGCTTACTGGGCGTCGGCTCGTCTCGCTGCCGTTTTCAGATCACTGTGAACCTCTTTGCGACTCAGCTGAAGAACTAAATTTCCTGATTCACTATCTGCAGAGCGCTGTGGAGCGTCAGCATTGGAGATATTTGGAGATTCGTCCAAACTGTCAAGATTTCGCACAAGCAAACAATAGAAACGGTTTCTCGGTGTCCTCTGAATATTTTCTGCATAGATTTAGCCTGTGTTCAGATTTAGGCGAATTGTTTGGGAGATTTGACAAGGATTGCGTTCAGCGCCGGGTTCACAGGGCAGAGCGGGCAGGTCTCGTTGAAAAATGCGGCAGATCCGAAGAACTGCTTAAGGACTTCTACACGTTGTTCGTAGCTACAAGAAGCCGGCACCACCTGCCTCCTATCCCGTACACCTGGTTTCGAAACCTGTTCGCGTGCCAGGGCAATGCACTGGAGATTCGTTTAGCATATAGTGAAAAGATTCCAATTTCCGCCATTCTAACCCTGCAATTCAGGGACACTGTATATTATAAGTACGGCTGTTCCAATACTCGGTTCAACAGACTTGGGGCGACACCGTGGCTCCTTTGGAAAGCTATCGCAGCGGCGAAATCGAATGGAGCAACGAGATTCGACTTGGGACGGACCGAGGAGAACAATTCGGGGCTGCTCGCGTTCAAGAATCACTGGGCTCAACCCGAGCGATTGGCCTATTGGAAATTTCCAGACGCTCCTTCTCTTGATTCCGCCGAGGGCTGGAAACTGAAAGTGGCGAAGCGTGCCTTTTCATGCATGCCTAACACGTTGCTGAGGATCACGGGGAGATTGCTCTACCGGCACATTGGGTAGAAGAAGATCCTGACGAAGGGCAAAAAGCGTTGTAACTTGTCAAAAGAGGCTATCCGCAGGGAGAGCCCCAACCAATCCGTGAATCAAAGTCTAAACGACTACTATCGTATTCCGGCAAAATTGCTCGCCTGCACCGCGACTCCCGACTCGGTGTCCGGAGAAAGCGGCTTCTTCCAGTTCGGCAGAAAGAACATCTGCTACGGACAATGCCATTCGGGTGTCGCGGCAAATGTGGTGGGCTCCGCCGAATTCGACGCTTCCAAGGATGTTCACAGCGATGGTACTTCAATTCGACTCCCTTTCGGCTTCGTTGAGGTGATCGCCAACCTTCGCCTGGAACACTATCGCGAAAAAATGGGTCCCAGCTTGGAAATGTTCGCCGCCAGCGAGCCGGTTCGCAGGCTTTACTACTTTCTTAGAGCTTGCCTACCCGTCCCAGTGCGACGCCGGCTGCAGAAAGCTTACTTTCGCGACTGGAAAGAACTGCCATTTCCCGCCTGGCCAGTAGATTTCACCGTCGACACTCTTCATGAAGACTTCTTGCAGCTATTAATGGAAGCGGGCAACACGAAAAGGGTGCCATTCATTTGGTTTTGGCCGGAGGGTGCGCCCAATTGCCTGATGGTCACGCACGACGTGGAAACTTCCGCCGGCCGCGACTTTACCTCCCAATTGATAGATCTGGATGACTCGTACGGAATCAAGGCGTCGTTTCAGGTCATCCCCGAAAAGCGCTACGAGGTTCCGGATGAGTACGTCTCTGAGATTCGGAGCCGTGGATGTGAATTTAATGTCCATGACCTGAATCATGACGGTCACTTGTACCGGGAGCGCGGCGAATTTATGCGCCGGGCCGCCAGAATCAACGGCTATGTGCACCGATATGGCTGCCGTGGTTTTCGTGCTGGGGCGATGTACCGCAAGCAGGATTGGTACGACGTCTTCGAGTTCTCCTACGACATGTCTGTTCCGAACGTAGCACATCTGGAACCGATGCGTGGTGGCTGCTGCACGGTCATGCCTTATTTTGTCGGTAGAATCGTCGAGCTTCCTCTCACGATGGCACAGGATTATTCGCTCTTTCACATCTTGGAGGAGTATTCGATCGATCTATGGAAGCAGCAACTGGCCCTCCTTAGGGGAAGAAACGGACTCATGAGCCACATTTCTCATCCGGATTATCTGATTGAGCGGCGCGCGCGCAGGGTCTACGAGTCCCTGCTGGATTATCTACGCCAAATGATTGAACGCGAAAAGACATGGGCTGCTCTTCCCGGAGATGTCGACCGCTGGTGGAGAGCGAGGAGTCAGATGACTCTGGTGCCTCGTGGGGATGATTGGGAAATCGTGGGACCCGAAAAGGAAAGAGCGCGGCTGGCATACGCTGTGCTCGATGGGGGCCGACTGCAGTATGAGCTCGCAGGAGCCTCTCCTTGAGAGAATCCATTCCGATAGTTTCAGGGAGAGGTCGCGAAAAGCTGGGGTGCGCAGCGGTCCCAGGACTCCTTATCCCGGGAATCACCTTTTCCACGGTTTCTGCCAGTTCGGAGCGCGCTAGCCGCGCCAGGACATGTGAAGCACGACAATTTCGGCGCTGTCGTCGAGCAGATGGGAGAAGAGATGCCTCACGGAAAGGCCACTGATTGCGAAGTCGCAGTCGTCGGCGCAGGCCCTTATGGTTTGTCTGCTGCGGCTCACCTCACGGCAAATGGCATGGACGTGCGGGTTTTTGGCAAACCCTTGGAGTTCTGGGCGAAAAAAATGCCTGCGGGAATGCTCTTGCGTTCACCACGCGTCGCGTCCAATATCTCGGACCCAAACCAGCAGTTCACCTTGGACGCTTACGAAAACTCGGCAGGAATTCCTCCGCGTGCCCCGGTTCCTCTCGAAACATTTGTGTGCTACGGGCAATGGTTTCAGCGGCAGCTCGTTCCCGGCCTGGACCAGAGAGAAGTTGCATCCATCAATCGCATCGACGGAGGCTTCGCCATTGCTTTGGAGGGTGGCGACGAACTCCGTTCTAGGAGAGTGGTCGTAGCGGCTGGCATTGGAGCCTTTCAGAAAACTCCGTCCGTCTTTGCCGCCTTGCCTTCATCCCAGTTTTCTCATTGTTACCACGGTTGTGATGTCCGCGGCTTTCTAGGAAAACGGGTGGCAGTCATTGGAGCTGGTCAGAGTGCGTTGGAATCAGCGGCCTTGCTGCAGGAGGGCGGAGCCAAGGTCGAGGTGATCGCGAGAATTCCCGTGTTGCGCTGGATTGGCATGCATCCCTGGCTTCATCGTCTGGGACCGATTTCTTCGATGTTGTATTCGTCGCACGATGTGGGGCCAGCGGGGATCAGTCGCTTGGTGGCTGCGCCCAATCTGGTCAGGCAAATTCCCTTGAAATTGCGCGATAGGATCCGTACCCGCGCTGTTCGCCCAGCTGGATCCCGGTGGCTTCCTGCGCGGCTCGAACAGGTCAAACTCACGACTGGACGTTTCGTTATTGCAGCCAATTCGCTTGGGCAAGAGGCGGAATTGAAGCTGGACGATGGGAGCCGGCGGGTTGTTGATCTCGTGCTGCTAGGGACCGGATACTCGGTGGACATTGCTCGCTACGGATTCATGTCTTCTGCCCTGGTGAAAGAGCTGAGCCTAATGGATGGCTACCCTCGTTTGCGCTCTGGTTTCGCCAGCTCGGTTCGAGGACTGCACTTCATTGGAGCGGCCGCCGCAAGAACATTTGGCCCACTGCTCTACTTCGTTGCAGGCACGGAATTCGCCTCAAGGGAACTGTCTTCTCACATAGCACGCAACAAGTCCTAATTTGTCGATTGTATAGGAGCCTTGCAAACCAATGTTTGCCCAACCTCAGCCACCCCAGTTCGTGCAACGTCGACAAGACGTTGGTGCCTTGGTTATCGGAGGCGATCATCCGGGTTTGGCGATCGTTCGTAGTCTTGGCCGCCGCAACATTCCTGTCTATGTTTTAGATGACCTACACCCCATTTCTGCCTACTCGAGATACACGACTCGCGTCGTGCGCGTCAAAGATCTGCGAGACCCACAGAAGACCGTGGACTCGGTGCTGGAGATCGGGCATCGCTTCGGTTTGCGCGATTGGGTGCTGTTCCCGACTCGCGACGAAACCGTCATGGCTTTCTCGCTTCATCGCGATCGTCTGGCTGACTTCTTTCGTGTTACGACGCCTGGATGGGAAACCGTTCGTCAAGCCTGGGACAAGAACAATACTTACAAACTCGCCGAGCAGCTTGGAATTCCGGCCCCGCGAACCTGGAACCTGCAGAGCGCTGACGAACTTCCCTCCTTGTATCCTAGGCTCCCACTCGCCATCAAGCCGGCTATCAAGGAAAACTTCTTCTACGCGACGGGCGCGAAGGCATGGCGAGCGGAAACCCCCGAACAATTGCGGGAGCTGTTCGAAGCTGCAGCTCAGAGGATCGATTTAAGCGAGATCCTAATTCAGGAGATAATTCCCGGTGATGGTGATCGCCAGTTGTCTTATTGTGTTTTCTTTCGCGATGGATGTGCTCACAGCAGTCTTATCGCTAAGCGGCTTCGCCAACACCCCAGGGAGTTCGGGCGAGCAGCAACGTATGTCGAAACCGCCGATCTGCCGGAGATTGAAGAACTGTCCCAGCGATTTCTGCGCGCCATCAATTTTTATGGACTTGCCGAGATTGAATTCAAGCAGGATCCTCGCGATGATCAATACAAGCTACTGGATGTGAACGCGCGGGCATGGGGATTCCACGGACTCGGACAGGCAGCGGGGGTTGATTTTCCCTATCTGTTGTATGCGGACCAGCTGGGTTACCATACAGAGCCGCGCAGGGCCCGGCCAGGCCTCGGCTGGCTGCGTTTGCTGACCGACGTTCCTACTGCATTCAGTGACATGTTACGAGGCCACCTGTCCCCGATCGCCTACCTCCGGTCAATTCGCAATACAAAGACGGAATCTGTATTCTCCTGGGAAGACCCCCTTCCCCTGTTTGCCGAGTTTGCTCGGCTTCCCTACTTTCTGAAACGGAAGCTGTTGTCTTCCGGACCTCCTCTCGCGAACGAAGGCAAATTAGGCGTCCGGCTTGTCTCCGATTCTCGCGGGAAGGGCCATCACCGCCCGTGAGCAGTCGAAATGCCCGTCAGTCGGGAGATGAGCATCCCGCTTAGGTACCCCCAGTACCGTCGAGGCTGGGGTTGGGAAGTGGAAAATTCTTACCAAGTCAGAGTAGGGCTCCTTCCCACGACCTCGCGCAAGCCATAAGGCCTGCTGATAATCCACAAAGGCCACTCCATCCCAAGCTGCTATCCTCCCTGTTTTCAATAGGTAAGATGCAATCTGGCCATGACGGATAGGTCCGTTTTTCCGCCGTCTGGCAGTTCGATTGCTCTCAGCTGTTACCACAAGGACGTACGTCTTGCTTGCGGTTAATGGCGGTAGCATGTCTGATTGAAGCGCCCGCGCATGCCCACGGGCCACCTCCCCCGATTTCGAACATTCCATAAAATGCGGAATTCGCCAATTCTTCAAAGATGTCTTGAAGCCTACCTGCAGCAGAGCAGCCGTGCCTGGAATCATCTTCCGCCGTCCTTACAGCTTCATTCTCCGGGCTCCGCGTATGGCCGGCATTTGAATCACTTGGTTCGTCTCCACTCGGATCGGCGGCAGTCGTTCGGCACTTTTTTTCTTAGAAACCGAGCCGAGTTGGAATTGTTGCGCCGTCTCCTGAATGAGAAGCCCAAAGGTTTCCGACTTGACATGTCGGTGCTGGCGTGCAGCAAGGGTGCCGAGGTTTACTCCATGGCGTGGGCAATCCGCTCTGCGCGCCCGGACTTGCAGCTCAACTTGCATGCCGTTGACATTGCTCAGGAAATCGTCGATTTCGCCGCGAGAGGAATCTATTCGCTTGCAGACTCCGATGCAATCGACCCGTCGAATAAAGAAGCCGCGAAGCGGAGCGGGGACGTCAAGTGGAATACCTCTAGGGATCAAAACGCGTCGATTTTCGAACGCATGACCAAACAGGAAATCGACTCTATGTTTGAGGTGCAAGGCGACCAGGCCCGGATCAAGCCTTGGCTTAAAGAGGGCATCAACTGGCTTTGCGGTGACGCGAGCGATTCCAAACTCCTTGGACTAATTGGTCCTCAAGAAGTCGTCGTGGCAAACCGCTTTCTCTGCCACATGAGGCCGGCCGATGCCCAAAGCTGCCTCCGTAAACTCGCGCGACTCGTCAAACCGGGCGGCTACCTTCTTGTTTCTGGAATCGACTTGGACGTGCGGACCACGGTGGCCCGGGAGCTCGGCTGGAAACCCGTTCCGGACCTGCTCCGGGAGATTCACGAGGGCGATACTTCTATCCGGTGTGGCTGGCCCTTGCAATACTGGGGTTTGGAACCCTTCGACGACCACCGGTCCGACTGGAGAATCCGCTACGCCTCTGTCTTTCAGATTGGTGAGGCGGCGTGAATAGTTTGCGTTTTACGGAGACTGGCATTGCTGGTGCCTGGGTGATCGACGCAAGCTTCCACCAGGACGATCGGGGACGCTTTTTCCGCGCGTGGTGCGCCCAGGAATTTGCGGAACACGGAATCACTTTCGTGCCGGTCCAGGCCAACATGGGTTTAAGCGTTCGCAAAGGTACAGTTCGCGGCATGCACTTCCAGGGAGAGCCCGCACTCGAGGCCAAACTGGTCCGCTGCACTCGAGGCGCCATGTTCGACGTGGCGCTTGACCTCAGGCCCGAATCCCCGACCTACGGTAAATGGTACGGCACCGAGTTGACCGCCGAGAATGGCCGGATGCTGTACGTCCCTGAGCGCTGCGGTCACGGATATCAGACTCTTGAGGACGGCACCGAGATGTACTATATGACCTCGCAGTTTTACACTCCCTGCGCCGCTCGTGGCGCACGTTTCAACGACCCGATATTCGATATTCAATGGCCCTTGGCCGCTACCGTGGTTTCTGATCAAGATCGTAAGTGGCCACTTGTCCAGCGGTAGGAGGTAAGCATGAACGTAGACACGGCCCTTCGGGAGCGTGAGGCTGCAGGGAATCCAATCCGCGTTGGCATGGTAGGAGCCGGCGCCACCGGCCGCGCCATCGCGTTGCAGTTGGGAACGCCCGTGCCTGGCATTCGGCTCGTGGCCATTGCTAATCGCACGCCGGAACATGCCAACCGCGCATTCCGCGAAGCCGGGATCTCGTCGTGGAATCGAGTGTCCTCCGCTCGCGACGCCGAAGCCGCAATCACCCGCGGACTTCCCGTGGTGACGGACGATCCCTCGGTGTTAACTACCTGCGGCCCGATTGATCTTCTTGTGGAAGTCACCGGCAGCGTTGAGCCCGCCGCTCGCGTAGTTCTGCAGGCCTTCGACCACGGCAAGCACGTCGTACTCGTGAACGCCGAGTTGGATTCTTTCATCGGTCCGATTCTGAAAGAAAAGGCAGACCGCGCCGGAGTGGTAGTCACTCACACGGACGGAGATGAACCCGGAGTAGCAATGACTCTCCTTCGTTATCTCCGCTCGTTGGGACTGCGTCCCGTGGCGGCCGGTAACCTCAAAGGCATGGTCGATTACTATCGCAACCCCGATACCCAAAGGGCATTTGCCGAGAAGAATGATCAGGACGTCAGAAAAGTTACTTCGTTTGCAGACTCCACTAAGCTTTCCATGGAGGTCAGCGTCTTGGCCAACGCGACTGGCTTCCATGCGGGCCGCCGTGGCATGTATGGACCCGCCTGCAAGGAAGTGCGCGAAATGGCCAACCTGCTTCCTGCGGACCAGATGCTCAGCACGGGCCTCGTGCATTCAGATCGCCTCGACCATTGGTCGAGCTGTGATTCTTCGCGATCCAACCGTCGCACCCATCGCCGGTCCCGTTTGCGAAGTAGTTACAGTTGCCAAGCGCGACCTGAAAGCCGGTGAGCGTCTCGACGGTATCGGTGGGTTCTGCACTTACGGACTCATCGACAACGCCACCGCGGCGCGCGCCACGGCAGCCCTGCCGATTGCCCTGTCCGATGGCTGCTTAATGCGGAGCGACGTCTCCAAAGACGCTGTCCTCACGTTCGAAGATGTGGAGGTACCCGCTGGCCGCCTAACCGAGGCTCTATGGAAAGAGCAGAACGCGCGCTGGCCGCTGCCAACACCAGTGCTGCAATCCTTGTCGCAGCACGCCCCGGTAGGCAAGCTCTAACGTGCTGCTCTCCTTCGCTGCGACCGGTCATCATTTCTACCTGGCGGCTTCGCCAGTCCGGACCCATTATGCTTAATCGCTCGTTCTGGAAGGGCCGCAATGTGTTCCTCACCGGGCATACCGGATTCAAGGGAAGCTGGCTCTCGTTGTGGCTCGATGCACTCGGGGCTAAAGTAACCGGTTACTCGCTTGATCCGCCCACTAAGCCGAACCTGTTCGAACAAGCGGGCGTTGCGTTCACTATGCACTCCATCTGTGGAGACATTCGTGACTTTCCTCGACTCAAGACCGCTCTGGCGGAATGTGGTCCCGAGGTGGTGATTCACATGGCCGCACAGTCCGTGGTGCGCCGCGGCTACGACGATCCGATTGAAACCTATTCGTCCAACGTCATGGGCACGGTTCATCTCTTTGAGGTTCTGCGCCAGCTCAAACAGTCCTGCGTCGTTGTCAATGTGACCAGTGACAAATGCTACGAAAACCGCGAATGGCTTTGGGGATATCGCGAAGACGAGCCCATGGGGGGTCACGACCCCTACTCGAACTCCAAAGGCTGCGCCGAACTCGTGACCTCTGCTTTTCGTGATTCGTTCTTTTCCCCGACGTCTCTTGAGCACCATGGAGTTGCTCTCGCGTCCGCTCGAGCAGGCAATGCCGTGGGCGGGGGCGATTGGACCAGCGATCAGCTCATCCCCGACCTCATGAGGGCTTTTCTCGCAGGACGCTCTTGCCTCATCCGGAACCCGTCGGCTATCCGTCCCTGGCAGTTCGTCCTCGAACCTGTGCGTGGATATCTGATGCTTGCGGAGCGGCTCGCCCAGGATCCTTGCAAGTTCGCTTCGGGCTGGAATTTCGGCCCGGTCGACGCGGATGTCAAACCCGTGTCCTGGATCGCCGAAAAACTCGTGCGCTCCTGGGGGAACCAGGCTTCCTGGAGTCAGGACCAAGCTTCGCACCCGCACGAGGCCCACATCCTTAAGCTAGACACCTCCAAGGCAAAAGCCTGCCTGAATTGGCGTCCCGTGCTTCCGCTAAGCGAAGCTCTGGACTGGATCGTCGATTGGTATCACGGTTTCCAAGCGGGCGTTGATCTTCACCGTTTGACCTGTACGCAGATCGAGCGCTACGAGGCACTTTCACAGAATTAACGCGGACTGATTACACCGCCTCGCAGGCGATCGGTGACCAAAGCACGAATCGGACACAGGAGAACTTCCCATGCCCAACCCGAACATCGTCGTCCTAGGAACAGGAATGGCCGGCTTCGGCGCCGCCTACCGGCTCCATGCCGAGGGCATCGCGCCCATGATGTATGACAAAAATGACTATCACGGCGGCCACACGGCCTCTTTCCGTTTCGAGAGTGGCTTCCTGTTCGACATGGGCCCGCATATTTCCTTCACCAAAGATACCCGCATTCAAGAACTGCTTGCCGAGAGCGTCGATCAACAGTACGAAACCATCCAAATCAACTTGAACAACTACTGGCGTGGCTACTGGCCCACGCATCCAGTGCAGCTCCATCTTCACGGACTCCCGGACGACCTCATCGTCAAGATCATCAGCGATTTCGTGGAAGAACGCCAGGCACCCGAGCGCCCGATTCGGAATTACGCGGACTGGTTGCTGGCCAGTTTTGGCCGGACCTTCGCCGAGTCCTTCCCCATGCAGTACACCCGCAAGTACCACCTCACGCCCGCCGAAAACATGAGCACCGATTGGCTTGGCCCACGCATTTACCGCCCAAGTCTCGAAGAGGTGCTGCGCGGCGCGATTTCGCCGGCAGCTCCTCACGTTCACTACATCACCCACTTCCGTTACCCGAAAAACGGCGGCTTCATGGCCTACTTAAAGAAATTCGTTCCTATGGGAAATCTGAAGCTCAATCACGAGCTCATATCCATCGATCCTCGCGCGCGGCAGCTCACCTTTGCGGATGGTTTCAAGACCTCCTACGATTCACTGATCTCCTCAGTGCCATTGACGGATCTTATTCCCATGATCCAGGGCGCGCCCAAAGATGTGGTGGACGCCGCCGCGCTTTTGGCGTGCTCCAACTTAGTACTTGTCAACATCGGTCTGAACCGCGAGAACCTCTCCAATGCCCACATGACTTACTTCTATGACGGGGACTATTGCTTTACGCGTCTCGGGTTCCCGCACATGCTCTCCTCCGCAAATGCTCCGGGGGGCATGGGCAGCATTCAGGCGGAAGTCTACTTCTCTCGGAAATACAGGCCCCTTACCAGCTCACCGAATGACTGGATCGAGCCTGTCATCACGGATCTCCGCCGTTGTGGCCTTATCCGCGAGGACGACCAGATCCTGTGCAAGAAGGCCATGTTGGTCCCCTTTGCCAACGTGATCTTCGACCTCGACCGCGCGGCAGCCCTCAAGACGGTCCACGGCTATCTCGATGATCTCGGCATCGCCTATTGCGGGCGCTACGGAGACTGGGGCTACATGTGGACAGACGAAAGTTTCAAGAGCGGCGAGAAGGCGGCCGAAAAGGCCCTTTCTCTGGTCGCCAGCCGAGCCTAGGTGTTATCGCCCTTTTTCTTCTCGCACGAAGCAACTCACACAGAAGCATATGTCGCAGACCACGATGCCACCGATTCGCGAACGCGCTGACGCTGACTCCCCAGACCAGGTGGCCAAGACTCCACAAACTGATGAAATCTTGCTCCAGCCGAGAAGCGCTGCCGCCCGATTGCCCAAGAAGATTGGTCTTTTGGATCACCTCGGCGGAGGGAATCTTGGAGATGACGCGACTCTAGATGCGGTAATGCAAAACATCAAGAGCCGGTGGCCCGACGCCGAAATATTCGGGTTCTCGATGAACCCTTCCGATACCCAGATAAGACATGGGATTCGCTCGTACCCTATTCGAGCCCACACTTGGAGTCTCGGCAACCGAACTGAAGCCTCTAACTTGACTGTTAAAACAAAAGTAAAGGCTGCTCTCGGAAACCACCGCTTTCTCATGGGATTGCTGAAGGCTATCAACGCAGTCGTGGTTCGCCCTCCACGGACCCTTCTTAACGAACTGCGTTTTCTGGCCAAGTCATATCGAACTATACGATCATTCGATCTCTTGGTGATAAGCGGCGGAGGACAACTTCTTGATTCGTGGGGTGGACCGTGGAAGTTTCCCTACACCCTCTTCAAATGGGTTCTGCTTGCTAGATTGTCAGGCGTAAAGTGCTATTTCCTGAATGTTGGCGCTGGTCCACTGAGCCACCCGATAAGCAAGTGGTTCGTAAAGCGCGCCCTACTTTTTGCCGACTATGTTTCTTTTCGCGATGACGATTCCAAAGCGCTTATACAAGAGACAGGGTTTACCGGCGAAAGCCATGTCCTTGTCGACTGTGTGTATAGCCTCGACCTCTCAGCAGCTTCTACGCGTTCTGTCGTCAAATGTGAGGACGCAATCGTTGGCCTTTCTCCTATGGCCTATTACGACCCTCGCATTTACTGGCAAAAGGACCAAGCTGTTTATGAGAACTTCATCCGCAATCTGGCCTCCTTCGGTTCATGGCTTAGCCAAAATCATTATCGTTTAGCGCTGTTTAGTACCGACACTTGCTTTGACGCACAGACCATCGAAGATGTAAAGACTGCTTTGAAAACCAGGGAAAACAACGTAGAGCCGGAACAGATCAGGCACCAACCCATCACGAGAATCGACCAATTGCTAGCCCAGATGTCTTCGATGGACTACATTGTTACCTGCCGGTTTCATGGCGTCGTGTTCGCCCATCTGCTGAACAAGCCAGTTCTCGCCCTGTCGCATCATTCGAAGGTCAACACGCTGATGAACGACTTGGGGCTGGCGAAGTATTGTCTGGATATTCGAACATGCGATCAGGCCTCGTTGCGAGAGACGTTCTCGTCCTTGGTTAGCAACAGGGAAGAGATCAAGAGTTGTATGGCTGAGAAGTTGACTGTTTACAAGGGGAATTTGTCCTTGCAATTTGATGATTTGTTCCCACAAGTGGTCACAATATGAGCTTGCGTGAAGAGCCACTGGTCAGCATACTAACGCCTGTCTACAATATGGAGCATTTTCTGCCACAGTGTATCGAGAGCGTTCTAAGTCAAACCTACAAAAACTACGAATACATCATTGTTAACAACTGTAGTACCGATCGTTCACTCGAAATTGCGCTCGAGTGTGCAAAAAAAGATAGCCGCATCCGTGTCCATAACAACGAGCGGTTCGTCGGAGTAATAGAAAACCACAATTCCGCGTTTCGCTTAATGTCTCCCGCCGCCAAGTACTGCAAAGTTGTTTCTGCTGACGACTTTATTTTCCCCGATTGTCTCACGAAGATGGTTGAATTTGCTGAGGCCAATCCGTGTGTGGGTATCGTCGGTTCCTACCAGCTTAGTGGGAATCACATTCTATGGCAGGGTTTCGAATACCCGAGAACTGTGTTCCCGGGTTGCGAGATCTGCCGGCGGATTTTCCTTCGTGGCGAGAAGTCCTTTGGATTCGGGGCTCCGACCTCACTTCTGTATCGGGCCGAACTTGTCAGAACTTCTGAAGCGTTTTATCCCAATCCCTCACCGCATTCGGATACGAGCGCATGCTTTGAGCACCTGCGGAATTCTTCTTTTGGGTTCGTATATCAAGTTCTCTCGTATGAACAGACCCATCAAGCGACGCAGAGTGCCAAGTCTGCACAGATGGACCGTTATTCGTCAGCATATCTGAATGATGTCATCCAGTATGGCCCTTTCTATCTCAATAAGGAAGAAATCGAGCTAGTACTGAACAGGCAACTCAAGGGCTATCATCGATTCCTGGCAGCCAATTATTTTTGCAGATCCGGGGACCAGGAATTCTGGAGTTATCACAAAGGTAGGCTCGCTGAATTAGGTTGTCCGCTATCGCGCTTTACGTTGCTAAAAGCTGGCCTGCTTACCATCCTGCAAGAGGCTCCTAACCCAGGAAAAGCGGCGGCAAAGTTGTGGAGGCGCATTTCCCCTAAAATGGCGCGCTTCACGAGTCGGCATGAACAGCCATTATCGAGCCGCTAGGCGCCCGACTGAATAGTTTTCTTAGACCACCTTCTCTCCACAACCGAAGGAGAATTTTATGAAAGTCGTTTTGTTCTGCGGCGGCCTGGGAATGCGGCTCCGCGATTATTCGGAGACGATCCCCAAACCAATGGTCAACATAGGTTACCGGCCGGTTCTCTGGCACGTGATGAAGTACTATGCCCACTATGGGCACAAAGATTTCATTCTTTGCCTTGGGCATCGCGCCGACACCGTCAAAGACTATTTTTTGAATTATAACGAGTGCGCCTCGAACGATTTTGTCTTGTCCTGGGGTGGAAAGAAGCTGGAACTGTACAACAGCGACATCCAGGACTGGCGCATAACTTTCGCCGACACTGGAATTGAATCCAACATCGGTCAACGCCTAAAGGCAGTTGAGAAATACCTGGAAGGCGAAGAAGAATTCCTTGCCAACTACAGTGATGGCCTCACTGACCTGCCGCTTCCACAACAACTGAACCACTTTCGAGAGCAAGGAAAAACTGCCAGTTTTCTTGCGGTCCGGCCGAACCTCAGCTATCACATGGTCTCTCTGCATGAGGGCGATAGCAACCTGGTCTCGGGGATTCATGCCATCAACAATGGCACTGTGCGCATCAATGGAGGCTTTTTTGTCTTCAAAAACAAAATCTTCGATTACGTCCGCGAAAAAGAGGAACTTGTCAACGGGCCTTTTCAGCGGCTTATCGACGAAAAGCAGTTGATTGGTTACCCTTATGACGGCTTCTGGGCCTCCATGGATACCTTTAAAGATAAGCAGCAACTCGAAAATTTGTGGGGCAGCGGCAAAGCACCATGGGAGGTATGGAAGCCTAATCGCGACAAAACAGGCAACGCTAAAGCTCCTGCACTGAGCGAAACCCCATGCATTCTTTAAGTTGGGCCTGGGATGTAACATTCCCACTCAACGTACTCTGCTTAGGAGCGCACTCGGACGATATCGAAATTGGTTGTGGCGGGACCATCCTTCGCTTAGCGAGGCAGTATCCCAACTGCGTATTTCGCTGGGTCGTGTTCAGTGCCACTGGAGTTCGAGCTGCCGAGGCTCAGCGCGCCGCCACCCTCTTCGCTGGATCCAGTGCTCTGAAGGGGCCGCTTCTCAAGACGTTCCGGGACGGATTTATGCCGTTCGTTGGAGCCGAAGTGAAGGCGGTTTTCGAAGAATTAAAGTCGATTTCTCCCACCGTCATTTTCACTCACAACCGCAACGACGCCCACCAGGATCACCGCCTCTTGGCCGAATTGACTTGGAACACCTTTCGCGATCACCTAATTCTCGAGTACGAAATTCCAAAGTACGACGGTGACCTCGGTCGTCCCAGTGTGTTCGTTCCGCTCGAGTCTGAATTGTGCGAGACAAAAGTTCGCTACATCATGGACGCTTTCCAGTCCCAGCATTCTAGACGCTGGTTTCAACCCGACACTTTCTTCTCCCTCCTGCGATTGCGGGGTATTGAATGCAATTCTCCCAGCGGATACGCCGAAGCCTTTTACTGCCGCAAGTTGATGCTGTGATCAGGATTTGCACGGCGCCTTGAGATCACGATGAAGGACCTAAAAGAGAAGGCAATTCGAGGCGGTTTAGCAAGACTCACCGCACAAGGTGCGAATTTCGCTCTTCGCACGGTTTCTCTTATAGTATTGGCCCGTCTTCTGGATCCGAAAGACTTCGGATTAGTAGGCATGGTAACTGCTTTCACGGGTTTCCTAAGCCTATTTCGAGATTTCGGGCTTTCCTCCGCCGCGATTCAGCATGCAACCGTCACTGAAGAACAAGTGTCCACGCTGTTCTGGATCAACATATCGGTGGGCGCACTTCTCGGAGTCCTGGCAATCGGAATGGCGCCGGCGATCGCCACCTTTTACCATGAACCGCGGCTTTCTGCCGTAACTGTTGTATCGGCGGTCGGCTTCCTCTTTAATGCTGCGGGTGTGCAACACGGGGCGCTTCTCCAACGCCAGATGCGGTTCACTGCACTGGCCTTCATAAACACGGTCGCTTTGATTGTGGGTACTGCCATTGCCATTGGGGGCGCACTGGCTGGCTACGGGTACTGGTCATTGGTCGCAATGACAGTCACATTCCCACTAGTCACTACGATTGGTTGTTGGATGATCAGTGGCTGGGTTCCGGGAATGCCGCGCAGGCGGTCTGGAATCCGATCCATGATGCGCTTCGGGGGGGGGATTACCCTCTACGGTCTTATAAGCTACATCGGCACTAACTTTGAAAAGGTTTTACTAGGCCGCTTCTGGGGAGTCGATGCCCTCGGACTCTATGGAAGAGCCTACCAGCTCATCAACATTCCCACAGACAACCTTAATTCTGTGGCCGGTGAGGTCGCGTTTTCTGCACTCTCCCGAGTACAAAGTGAACCCGCTCGCCTCAAGAACTATTTTTTGAAAGGTTACACTTTGGTGGTGGCGATGACTTTGCCGCTCACGATCGCTTGTGCGCTTTTCGCAAATGATATCATTTCAGTTTTCCTTGGGCCGAAGTGGAATGCTGCGGCGCCTATTTTTCGGCTTCTGGCTCCCACGATCTTGGTTTTTGCGATTGCCAATCCCCTATCGTGGCTGCTCTGTTCGATCGGGCGGGTGGGACGACTCTTAAAGATGTCACTCGTCATCACGCCCCTCATGATTGCCGGCTACTTTGTCGGATTATCCTACGGGCCTCAAGGTGTCGCATTCGCCTACTCTAGCGTGATGCTACTTTGGATTCTTCCGGCCATTGCCTGGGCTGTCCACGGTACAGGCATTTTCTTTCGGGATATTCTGTTGACTGTGGCGTGGCCACTGGCCTCAGGCGCCGTGGCTGCGATGCTCGCCTTAGGAACTCGGTCACTTTACAGCCATTTCCTTCCTCCTTCACCCCGCCTAATGTTGGAAGGCGTCGTCATGTTCGCGGTGTACCTTGGTATGCTCTTCTTTGCTACGGGACAAAAATCGTTCTACCTCGACCTCCTTCGCAGTCTGAGAAGGTCTTTATCGGTTGAAGAAGTTGAGGAGAATGTAGTGCTCCCCGCTAAAACTGGACAACCTACCTAGGTATGATCAGCGCCTCCAAACAGGAGGCAACATGGGCAGGAAACCGCGAGTCAATCGAACTCCGGAAGAGAAGTGGGAGATCGTACAGGAAGGGATCAAGAG
>WNGG01006567.1_pt1 | contig 25486 bp, 24 predicted proteins | sample 5400661 | NCBI WGS metagenome assembly WNGG01 (sample SAMN13153372, study PRJNA577476) | soil metagenome | isolation source: 100 cm soil or saprolite under Garry oak tree replicate 1 | place: USA:California | collected 2016-06-15
ACTCGGATGCAGCACCGACTCCGCGCTGGTAGTTTCGCAGTATTCGCTCGGCTGAGAGTTGAATTGGGGTGAGTGGGTTCTTGATCTCGTGGGCCATTCGGCGGGCGACCTCGCCCCAGGCAGCCGCGCGCTCAGCCTGAATCAAATCGGTCAGGTCCTCAATCACAACCACCAGTCCTTCGATCGCGCCCTCTGAAGCTCGAAGCGCAATCGCAGTCGTGGCGGTTGATAACGAGGTGCCATCCGCGCGCTTGAATTCTATTTCTGCGTGAGCCATTTCACTTCGACGAGCGCGCCGACAGAGAGTGGCAAGCTCTGCGGCCGGCGGGCCTTCGACCACTCGCTCGATCGGAGTTCCGACTTCGGGTTTGTCTTTCAACCCGAGCATCCACAGCGCCGAGCGGTTGATGGTCGCTATCCGAGCGTTCTCATCGGCCGAGATGACGCCGGTGGAGAGAGATTCGAGAACAGTCTCGATGTAGCGGCGCCGATTCTCCAGAGTGAGGTTAATGCGGCTGAGGTCTTCGGCAGCGCGCTCGAGCCGCTCGCGATTCTCGGCGAGCATCGCGGCCATCTGGTTGAACGATCTCACGAGCCGAGCAAGCTCGTCTTCGGCGACCGCGTCGACCGGGTGATGGAAATCACCGCGAGCTATTCGGTCGGTCGCTTCGACCAGCGCTTGAATTGGGACCGTTATTCCTCGCGCGACGTACAGCGCCAGCCAACTCGCCGAGAAGATCAGCAACAGCGTCACCGCCGCCAGCAACAAAACATAGATCGCCTTTATTCGTTTGATCTTTCCCAGCAGCCGATGAAAATTCCCGTGCTGAGCGCTGATCGCCGCGGCGCGCTGGGTGAGTTCGGGAGGGAACTCACGCGCGACGATGAGCAGGCGCTGCGTGTTTGCTGCGGTCGACAGCCGCACGCCTGAGATAACGAAGATCGACGTGGGACTATCGCCTTCGTCGCGCCCGGCAAACGATTCCGCGCCAGAGGAAAGTTGCTGCTCAGCAGCGTCCAGCGTCTCGACGATGTCAGCTTCAACCTGCTTCTCGCCTCGTTGAATCGTCTGGCGAGTGCCCGCAGACACGATTCGCGCGAGCGACAGATTGTAATCGGCCATCTCTTGATCGAGCCTCGACCTCAACTCCTGGCTGTTTACATCGCTGCGCTGTTCAAGCGAGACATGGCGAGCAATCGCGCGCGCGATGCTCGTCAGTTCTGCTTCTTCTTTCTTGAAGTAGCTCTCCTGGATCTCGCGGGCGTCGTCCACGATCTGGCGCGCGGGCTCGCCAAACCACCGATCGATGCTGCGATTCAATAGCCCGAACGCAAAGAAGAACAGAAGCAGCACCGGAAGAAGCGACAGTCCTATCGCGTAGCTCACGAGTCGAGACTTGAACTTCGAGCCGAGCCTCGCCGCGCGCCGCTCACGCACAAGCTTGAGCACATTTCGGAGGAGAATGAACAGTAGAGTTACGAAAGCCAGAAAGTTCAGAGTCGAGAGCGCGTAAAGCAGCAGTGTCTCGGTTGCGGTATCAGGGGTTACAAATGGCGCCAGATTGAAGCCGCCCTGGGCGACAAGCGACAGCATCAGCAGCAGCACTACAATGGAAAGAATGATGACGGTAGTGAGCCTTCGTCGCCCACGCTCTGTGAGGCGGGAGTCGGTTGATTTTTGCTGCCGGCCAGTCATGATCTCCGTCGCTTCGACTGCGGATAATAACCCTTTCTGATTATTATCGCTACTCCCTTTTCACGCTTCTCGATCTCCGGTGAAATCTTCAATTTTATCGTTCGGAATTTTCCGTCACGCTTCTCATTTGACGAGACGTATCCGAAGCTATAGCGCGTCCGCAGCCGTTGTATCAGCTCGGAAAACTTTGTGCTCAAGCTTCCCTTCTTCGCTTCAATTGATACGCCACCGGATCGTTCGACATGAGCTTTCACGATGCCCGAAGCGGCATTGATCAAGAACGCCGCCGGCACCTGAGGATTCTGGAGAACGTCTTGACGGTTCCTGTATATGCTGTCAAAAAACAGCCCGCAAACTATGCCGCCCGATTCGAGCAGCTCACGAACAGTCTCTGCCTCGGTATGAGGCGTCGGCAGCTTTCGGGTCGATATGTCATCTCGCCGACCGCTCCGATAAGTCGCGCAACTTGGTGCTTGTCCTTTGTGAAGTGCTGAACGAGTCTTGCGCTGCCGGCAAAGACCATAAGCGCGACTTCGTCTTCCGCCTTGAGCTGCTGCAACGCCGAGAGCGCCGCCTCGCGCAACTCCTGGATGTACGGCCAGACGCTGCCACTAACATCGAGCAGGATCACAACAGAAACCGGAAGTTTGTTCTGGCTGAAATGAGTGATGACTTGTTTTACTCCATCCTCATAGAGCATGAAGTCTTCCTTTTTCAATCCTTCAATTGCTGTCACGCTGCTCTTGTTGAGCACATCGGCCTCAAGCAAGTTAAGATCTGTGCGCAGTTTGATCGCTTCGCCGCCCTCATTTCCTTTCTGGGGCAGAGCGCTTGGCGCCAATGAAAAGACGACAAAGAACAGTGAAAAAGCTTTGCGATAGTCGAATCCCATTTTCAGCTCACGTCTTTCCGACGGCCTCCATCACCGCGTGTGCGGCCCGAGCTGTGCCTGAACTACCACCGGCTCCAAGCAGTTCGCGCACGCGTTCGAGGTCCTTGCGCATCTGAGATAGTCGGGCCGGGTCCGACAGTATGGCAGTTACCTCAAGCGCGATTCGTTCGCCGGTCACTTCGCGCTGCATCAACTCGGGAACGATGCGGCGGCCCGCAATTAAGTTAACCATGCCAAATGTGTCCAATTGAATGAGCGGCCGAATCAGCCGCCAGTTCAATTCGGATCCGCGATAGATGATGACCATCGGCGTGCCTGCGAGCGCGGCCTCCACCGTTGCGGTTCCGCTTGCGACGATCGCAAACTCAGCGTAAGTCAGCGCGTTGTATGTGTCGTTCTCGATTGCGGTGACGCTAAGATCGTTGGCTTCGAGGCGGGTCAGTTGGATGGCTGGTTCAACCTGCCGGCGCCGAACCGTGGATGCAAGAGGGACGACGAATTGGGGATTGAGAATTGAGGATTGAGGACTGCGGATTGCGGACTGCGGACTGCGGATTGCGGAGGTAGCTTGTTCAATCCGAAATCCGAAATCCGCATTCCGCAATCTCCGCGCCGCGTCTAACATCACCGGCAAATGATAGTGAATCTCTTTCTGCCTGCTGCCTGGAAGCAGAGCAACAATCGGACGTTTCGTATCAAAATCGTGAGCGCGGCAGAATTCGTCGCGCGACATTGTTGCCGCCAACTCGCCAACCAGCGGGTGACCGACGTATTCCACTTCGATTCCAACTTTCTTGTAGAACTCTTCTTCGAACGGCAGGATCACCAGCATCCGATCGACGTCGCGGCGCAGCGCTCCGACTCGGTACCTGCGCCAGGCCCATACTTGCGGGCTGACGTAGTAAACGATCTTGAAGCCTTCGCGATGAAGCTTACGCGCGAGCCTCATGTTGAAATCTGGCCAGTCAATCAAGACGATCGTAGCGGGGCGGCGCCTGCGAGCCGCGCTTAGCAGCGTTCGATAGGCACGATAGAATCGACGCAGCGCGCGAGCTATCTCGGGCACGCCGATGATTGCAACGTCGCGCGCGTCAACAAGCGTCTCGACTCCAGCCGCGCGCATCTCGTCGCCGCCCGATCCGAACAACTCGAATCTGGTCTCTGGATAAAGCTGCTTCAGCGCTCGCGCCAGCGCCGCGCCGTGCTTATCGCCGCTGGCCTCACCCGCGACGAGCATCAAGGTTTCGGTCTTCATTGGGATCATGTAGAATAGTGCAACCGACTGCGATGCAAAAGAGCGATGCCGCTCTCTCACTGAAATCAGGAGGTAGGGAAATGCCAGACAACGCTTATACACCAAGACCCGAGCATAAATTCACGTTTGGTTTGTGGACGGTAGGCAATCGCGGGCGCGACCCCTTTGGCGAAGCGGTCCGGCCTTCGATGCCGCCAGTCGAGCTAGTACGCTTGCTGGCTGAAGTCGGCGCTATGGGTGTGAACCTCCACGATAACGATCTCGTGCCCATCGACGCCACTCCGGCAGAACGCGATCGCGTCGTGCGCGAGTTCAAACGTGCTTGCGAGGAAGCCGGGCTCAAGGTCCCGATGGCGACAGTGAATCTGTTCTACGATCCGGTCTTTCGCGACGGCGCTTTCACCGCGAACGATCCGAGCGTCAGAGCCTACGCGCTTCAAAAGACTATGCAATCGATGGACATCGGCGCGGAGCTGGGAGCGAAGGTTTTCGTGATGTGGGGCGGACGAGAAGGCGTTGAGACCGATGCCTGCCGTCGTCCAGACGAGGCGATCAAACGATTTCGCGACGCAGTTAATTATCTCTGCGAGTATTCGATCGATAAGGGTTACAACTATCGCTTTGCGCTCGAAGCGAAACCCAACGAGCCGCGCGCCGACATTTACTTTCCAACGACCGGAGCTTATCTGGGTTTCATAGCGACGCTCGATCATCCTGAGATCGTCGGGGTGAACCCCGAAGTCGCGCACGAACACATGTCCGGCCTGAACATGACGCACGCGGTCGCTCAAGCTTGGGAGGCGGGTAAGCTATTTCATATCGATCTTAACGATCAGCTTCCCGGGCGTTACGATCAAGACCTGCGTTTCGGCTCGGCAAATCCTCGCGCCGCTTTCTGGTTGGTCAAGTTTCTCGAAGACGTGGGCTACGACGGTTCGCGCCATTTCGATGCGCACGCTTACCGCACGGAAGACTACGAGGGAGTCAAAGACTTCGCCCGAGGATGCATGCGCACGTATCTGATCCTCAAAGGGAAAGCTGCAAGATGGAACGCTGATCCGGAAATCAAGGCTCTACTGGCTGAAATCGAAGAGAAGAACTCTCAAGCCGAACGGGTCGGGGGGTACAGCAAAGAACACGCGGCAAAGCTTCTGTCGCGCAGTTTCGATCGCGCCAGCCTGGCCTCAAAGGGACTGCGGTACGAGCGTCTCGATCAATTGACGATGGATGTTCTTCTCGGCGTGCGCTGAAGTTGAGAGCGGCACACCGAGAAGGAGTGTGATGATGGCAATACCGCGATTTTGTTGTCAGTGCGGCGAGCGGCTGAAGTTCAAGCGGGCCGCTTCCCTGCCCTTCCACTCTTGTTGCAGTCGGTGCGCGCCGCGACTTGCGCGCACACGACTCTGGCTGATTGCGGCGCCCGCTCTTTGCATCGTTATTGGCTTCGCGATCGGCCACTACTCGGGCAAGCGCGAGCCTTTTTATTACATCGGGACGCCGGTAGAGATGAGTCACCTCGCGTCGCCACCCGATCGCGCACCTCACGACGAGCAACGCCTTACGCGTGCAGCGAAAAGATCGCCCGGCGTGGTGTCTGCAATCTGTGGTGCTCCAACCAAATCAGGCAGGCAGTGTCAGCGCAAGGTCAAGGGCGGAGGGTACTGCTGGCAGCATCGCGAAAAGTTCGGCGACAAGAAGCAAGCAACAACATCACAATGAGTCAGCCTTGTCCGATAAGCTTTGGCTTGTCGTTGTTGTTGTTGCGAGAGATATTCTGTGAGAAACACGACAAGCCAAAGCTTATCGGACGTGGATTAGCTCTTTTGCCGATCGCCGTTAAGCAGAGGCCGAAGCGCCTGGCCGGTGTAAGAACGTCTCGATCGCGCGACCTCTTCGGGAGTTCCTTCGACCATCACCCTTCCGCCCTCCTCGCCGCCTTCCGGTCCGAGATCGATGATCCAATCAGCGCTCTTGATTACATCGAGATTGTGCTCAACCACAAGCACGGTGTTGCCAAGCGAGACCAGTTTATGAAGCACGTCCAGCAGCTTGCGCACGTCCTCGAAGTGCAGCCCTGTAGTCGGTTCGTCCAGAATGTAAAGCGTGCGGCCCGTCGCACGTTTCGATAGCTCCTTGCCAAGCTTGATGCGCTGCGCCTCGCCGCCCGAAAGCGTGGTCGCCGATTGGCCGAGCTTGATGTAACCAAGCCCAACGTCCATCAACGTCTGAAGCTTGACTTTGATCTGCGGAATGTTTTCAAGCAACGGCAGCGCTTCTTCAACGGTTGTGTCCAAAAGATCGGCTATCGGCCGGCCCTTGTACTGCACCGAAAGAGTCTCGCGGTTGTAGCGCGCGCCGCGACAAACATCGCAAAGCACGTATACATCAGGGAGGAAGTTCATCTCGATGCGCTTCATTCCGTCGCCCTGGCAAGCTTCGCATCTTCCGCCCTTGACGTTGAACGAAAAGCGGCCGGGCTTGTAACCGCGCTCACGCGACTCGGGCAGCATCGCATACAGCTCGCGAATCGGCGTGAACACGCCGGTGTAAGTAGCCGGGTTCGAGCGAGGCGTGCGCCCGATCGGAGACTGATCGATCTCGATGACTTTGTCTATGTGTTCGAGTCCCTCCACCTCGCGATGCGCTCCCGGATCGAGCAGGCTGCGATAAAGCTTACGAGCGAGGCTGCGATAGAGAATGTCGTCGACCAGCGTCGATTTGCCCGAGCCTGACACCCCTGTGATCACGATGAACAACCCTAGTGGGAACGTCACATCGATGTTCTTGAGATTGTGCTCGCGCGCACCGAGAACCGTGATCGCTTTGCCGTTTGACTTTCGACGCTCTTGCGGAACTGGGATCGACAGCTCTCCGGCGATGTAACGGCCCGTGAGCGATTCAGGATTCCGCGCGATGTCCTCCGGGGTTCCTTGCGCAACGACATAGCCTCCGTGCGCCCCTGCGCCGGGGCCGAGATCGACTACGTGATCCGCGCGACGGATCGTTTCTTCGTCATGCTCGACGACAAGAACGGTGTTTCCCAAATCGCGAAGATGCTCGAGCGTGTCCAGCAGCCTTCGATTGTCGCGAGGATGAAGCCCGATCGATGGCTCGTCCAGCACATAGAGCACCCCTCGCAACTGGGAGCCAATTTGTGTTGCAAGTCTGATGCGCTGACTCTCACCGCCAGCAAGCGTCGCAGATGGCCTGTCTAACGATAGATAGCCCAGACCAACCATTTCCAGAAAGCTCAAGCGTTGGCGAATCTCGCGCAAGACCAGCCCCGCGATCTTTTCTTCCTTTTGGTTCAGCTTGACGGCGTTGAACGCCTTGACTGCCTGCGAGATCGGCAGCGCAGTGTAATCGGAGATGGCTCGCCCGCCGACTCGCACGGCGAGCGATGCGGGCTGGAGTCTTCGGCCTTTGCACGCTGGACAAACAGTCGGTGAGATCAGGCCTTCAAACGCAGCGACGCCGCTTTCGCTTTTCATGTCTTCCGCGCGGGCCATCAAATAAGCAACCGCGCCTTTCCATTCGGTCTTGTATTCGTAAGCTCCATAGCGAAGCGACAGCTTATCTTTCGAGCCGTAGAAAAACGCTTCCTGCACTTTGCCGGGCAAATCGTCGAAAGGCTTATCGGGCGAGACGTCCGCTTGCTTGGCGAACGACTTCATTACGTCGCGCAGGTAGCTGCTGATGTTTGCGTCAAATGGAAATGGATCCTGATCGTTGATCGGAAGCTGCGGATCGGGCACGATCTTCGCCGGGTCGATTTCATTGCGACTGCCAAGCCCGTGGCACTCGCGGCACGCGCCGTACACGCTGTTGAACGAAAAAGAGCGCGGCTCGAGCGCCGTCACCGATATGCCGCATTCGGGGCAGGCCATCTTCTCGGAATAGAGTCGCTCTTCGCCGTCGATGATCGAGACCATCACCAGGCCGTCCGTAAGTTTCGCCGCAAGATGCACCGAATCCGCGAGCCGCTTCTGCACGCCTTGCTTGATTAGCAAACGGTCGATTACGACTTCGATGGTGTGATTGCGGCGCTTGTCGAGCTTGATCTCTTCGTCAAGCTGTCGAATCTCACCGTCAATTCGCGCGCGATTGAATCCCGAACGCTGAAGCTTTTCCAGCTCCTTCTTGAACTCGCCTTTCCGGCCGCGAACGATTGGCGCCAGTATCATCACCCGTTCGCCTTCGGGCAGCGTGGCCATCTGCTGGACGATCTGATCGACTGATTGCCGCGAGATCGGACGACCGCATTTCGGGCAATGGGGCTGGCCGATTGAGGAGAAAAGCAGCCGGAGGTAATCGTAGACTTCGGTAACCGTGCCCACGGTCGATCGCGGACTGCGCATCGTGGTCTTCTGCTCGATTGATATCGCCGGCGACAGGCCTTCTATCGCGTCGACGTCCGGCTTTTCGAGCTGATCCAGAAACTGCCGCGCGTAAGCCGAGAGCGATTCGACATAGCGCCGCTGACCCTCTGCATAGATCGTATCGAACGCCAGGCTCGATTTCCCTGAGCCAGAAAGCCCTGTGACGACGGTGAGTCGATTCCGGGGCATCTCCAGACTTATGTCTTTTAGGTTGTGTTGGCGCGCGCCGCGGATTGTTATCTTGTCTAGTGCCATCCGGAGTGAGCCCGCACGGGCGAGAATTTCACCGAGTCGATAACATTTCATTCTACCCGGCAAGCGCCGAGAGGTGTCAAGCTATCCCATCGACGCGGCTCAGTTTGCGAGCATCAGTCCGCTAATTTAGAATGCCGATGTGCAGCAAAAACCTCAGTCGAATGCGTTAGCCGAGGCGCTTGGAACTCTAGTCGGTTCGAGAGCGCGCAGTTATTTAGAATCAAACTTTATGACGATCTTACCAGCGGAACCATCCCGTGTGGCCGAAGAGTCGCACAGTTGGAAGTCGCATGAAGCAGTTCCTCATCATCGGGAGATTAAGGAGCCACTCGCGAGGAATGTAATCAAGATGTTAAGCGACCGGACCTGATTTCGCCGAGAGCTACTTTACCCGCTTCAGCTTCGTTATTCGCCCGTTAAACAACCACTCAGCGACGTACAAGTTTCCATGAGAATCCCACCGAGGGCAGTGTGGAGAGATGAACTGGCCATCTACCCATTGTTCAGGCGGGACTCCGTTCTTGCCTCTCTTTGCGGGATCAGGGTTGTCTCCGAGGTGAGTGATAACTTTGTTGTCCTTTCCGAGGATGGTGACTCGGCCTTGAAGGTCGGCCACCGCCAGCTCCTGGCCCCGCTGATCGAAATTGCTTGGCAGCCGAAAGTCATTCGTCACGAAGCTGATGTGCTTCCCGTCGAGGCCGAATAGTTGCAGCCGATGGTTCGCGCGATCAGCCACCACAACGAGCGGCGTTTTGCCGCGAGTATCTACCCAGATTCCATGCGGGTTGTTCAGCTTACCTGGCTCACTTCCCATGCCGCCCCACGAGCGTACGTATTCGCCTTTGGCATTGTAATGATGCACCCAGTATTTGCCGTAGCCGTCCGTAACGTAAAAGTCGCCGTTTGGTGCGAACGACACGCCGGTCGGCTTGTACTCGTCTGCTTTCTTATAAACGCCGGATTTTTCAGGATAGCCGATAGCCCAGATGATCTTGCCCTCAAGATCAGTCTTAATCAGCTCGTGTCGGCCCGTGTGGGTCAAGTAGAGGTATTCGACGCCGCCCTCCTTTCGGATCGCCATTCCGTGCGTGCCATTCTTAAGTTCTTTGCCCCACGACTTGATGTATCTCCCTTCAGAGTCAAAGACGATGACCGCATTTTCGCTATCGGTATTCATGTAGACTCGCCCGTGCGAATCAATGACGACAGCGCCGTGCGTGTTCCCGAAGCGCATGCCATCAGGCAGCTTGGCCCAACCTTTGATCCATTCATAAGTATGCTTGCCGCTGCCGAGTATGACGCGATTATCAGGCTTCGACTTCCAAGAACTCGCCAGCAGCGAGCGAGGCGCTACTGCCGCTGCAACGGCTGCTGTTCCTATGCCGACGAGAAACCTTCTTCGAGAAGTGTGAGCTGGTTGTGTAAGCCGGTCTTCGAGCATTGGCAATATGAATTGTCAGGCCAGAATCTTTGTGACTACGTCGCCCGCTATGTCGGTTAGACGGAAGTGACGGCCCTGAAACTTGAACGTCAGGCGCTTATGATCTATTCCGAGCAAGTGCATGATCGTGGCCTGCAAGTCGTGCACGTGAACAGGATCTGAGACGATGTTGTATCCGTAATCGTCCGTTTCGCCCAGCGTCATGCCTCGCTTCGTTCCGCCGCCTGCCATCCACATGGTGAAGCAGCGCGGATGATGGTCGCGCCCATAGTTAGTCTCCGTCAGCTTGCCTTGACTGAAGACCGTGCGCCCAAACTCTCCGCCCCACACAACCAGCGTGTCATCAAGCAATCCTCGCTGCTTGAGATCACGGACGAGAGCCGCAGAAGCCTGATCCGTGCCTTTGCACTGCAACGCGAGATCGCGCGGCAGATCATTGTGCTGATCCCAGCCGCGATGATAAAGCTGAATGAAACGCACATTGCGCTCTGCCAGCCGCCGCGCCAACAAACAATTCGCGGCATAGGTTCCGGGCTTGCGCGAGTCCGGCCCGTACATATCGAAGATGTGATCAGGCTCCTTTGAAAGGTCCATCAGCTCCGGCACAGACGCTTGCATCCGATAGGCCATCTCGTACTGCGTGATGCGCGTTTCGATCTCCGGGTCGCCGTAGGATTCGGCTTTGATTTTGTTCAGCTTCGCGACAGCGTCGAGCATCTGGCGGCGCGTAGTCTTGTTGATGCCCGGCGGGTCGGTGAGATATAGAATCGGCTCGCTGCCGGCGCGGAAGCGCACGCCTTGATACCTCGACGGCAGAAAGCCGCTGCTCCACAATCGCGAGAAGAGCGGCTGGTCGGTGTTGAGAGCTTGGGCCTGCGAGATCATCACGACAAAAGCGGGCAGGTTCTGGTTCTCGCTGCCGATGCCGTAGCTCACCCATGCGCCCATGCTCGCTCTTCCTGGCTGTTGACTGCCAGTTTGAATGAATGTGATAGCCGGGTCGTGGTTGATCGCCTCCGTGTTAACGGTCTTGATGATGCTGATGTCGTCAACGATCTTGGCGGTGTGAGGCAGCAACTCGCTGACCCATGCGCCCGACTGACCGTGCTGGCTGAACTTGAAGAGCGATCTTGCGACTGGGAGTGAGGATTGCCCCATCGTTTGCGCAACGCGTTGCCCCATCCGCACAGAGTCAGGTATCTCAGTGCCGTGATACTTGCTGAGCATCGGCTTGTAATCAAACAACTCAATTTGCGAAGGGCCACCCGATTGATGCAAGAAAATCACGCGCTTGGCCTTCGGGGCGAAGTGCGGCAAACCAATCAAGCCGCCGGTCTTAGGGTCACGGTCTGAGTCGCTGTCAGCAACGGCGGCGAATAGTTTCGGCTCAACCAACGAAGCGAGCGCGGCAACGCCGATGCCAAGATGCGCGAACTTCCCGGCGATTCCGAAGAATTGGCGGCGCGTCAGAGTCAGCTCAAGTTCTCGTTTCAAGTCCATCGGGCTACTCCTTCGTGATCGTCTCGTCCAGATTCAATATCGCGCTCGCCACCGTTGTCCACGCCGCAAGCTCCGATGCATCGAGCTTCGCATCCCACTTTGACTGACCGACGTTCAACAATGCGAGCGCGGCCTTCTTATCATTTCGATAGCGATCAAGCTGCCGAAGCAGCAATTCGCTCAGCACGCGCGATTCTTCCACCGAAGGCTTGCGCGCCGTAGCTAATCGAAATGCGTAGCTGATTCGGCTATTGGCATCCTTACCGCCTTCGATCAATGAACGCTGCGCGAGCGCGCGAGCAGCCTCGACGTAAGTGGGATCATTCATAATCACCAGCGCCTGGAGCGGGGTATTCGTAACCGCGCGGCGCGCTATGCACTTCTCACGATCGGGCGCGTCGAACGTCGCAAGCGATGCGGGCGGCACCGTGCGCTTCCAGAATGTGTACATGCTGCGACGGTAAAGGTCTTTGCCCGTGCTCTCGTTGTACGACTGGGCAGAGAACCCGTCGCCGAATGCCATCTCTTCCCACAACCCTTTAGACTGATATGGGAAGACGCTCGGTCCGCCGATCTGCGGGTTCAGAAGGCCGCTTGCGGCAAGCGCGCCATCTCGAATCATCTCTGCCTGCAGGCGCAGTCGAGGGCCTCGAGCAAGCAGCCGGTTCTCCGGGTCTTTCTCAAGAAGATCCGGCGTCACCCGTGACGATTGGCGATAGGTTGCCGAAGTCACAATCAACCGCTGCATCGCGCTGATGTCCCAGCCTGTGCGGATGAACTCAGTAGCAAGCCAATCGAGCAGTTCAGGATGAGATGGGGGTTCGGCCTGCGAGCCGAAGTTTTCCGCAGTCTTCACCAGCCCGTATCCGAAATAGATCTGCCAGTAGCGATTGACCGCAACGCGCGCCGTCAGCGGGTGCGACGGATCGACCAGCCACTTTGCAAGTGCCAAACGATTGGGAGGCGCATCGTTTGGGAGCGGCGGAAGCGCCGCAGGCACGCCCGCGCCGACCTTTTCTGTCTTGTTGCGATAATCGCCGCGAGCAAGCACAAACGTCTCGCGAGGCTTTTCCCGTTCGCCCATCACCATTACGCTCAGTATCTGTTTATTGAGTTCTTCTTTTTGCTCCTTCAGGTTCTTCAGCTCAGCGTATTGCTGTCGGAAAGATTCAGGCGCGGCGTAAGTGAGGAAGTAATCGCGAGTGCGAGCAGTCTCTTCGCCCGTCCGCTTGCCGAATACACCGGAAAGAATCGCCTGCACCGGGTAGTGAATCGCAAGACGCTCGATCTCACCTGTAGACAGCGCGCGGTTGTAAAATCGGAGATCGTCAAGCTGTCCGCTGAACGGCTTGCCGATTTGTCTATTCCCGACTTCAAGCTCTGCGGAGGTTTGAATCGAACCTGAAAGATTGTCCTGTAAGACTTCTGTGTCGTACAGCTTGCCGTTCACATAGAGCATCAGACCGGCGGCCTTGCCTGACCCATCATAAGTGAGCGCGATGTGATGCCATTGGCCGAACGCCAGTCGGTTCTTTGTCCGAATCTGAATCGCGCTATCGGGCCAGCGCGAGATCACCCTGATTGTGAGATGCGCGGCATATTTTTGAATGCCGATGAGAGAAACATCGTCAAAAAACATCTCGTACCCGCGACGGGTCTCTGGGTTCTCAATCTTGTGCAGCAAGGTAATCGGCACGTTGCTGCCGCCTCTGAGCCAGACGGCGAGACTGAACGCGTCGCCGCGATCAAACGCGCCGACGTTTCCGAAGCTCACTTCTGTTTCGCCATCGAACGAGATGCTGCGGCCAACCTGACCCGCGCCGAAGGTTGGATCGCCTTTGACGGTGTGGCCGTGTTGATAGCGGCCCGATATATCGGAGAGGCTCCCATCAAGCTCGTAGTGTGCCGTAAGCCCATCGCGAGGAGAGGCCGCAGCTTTGCCGACGAATGCTTTCTCCCATTCTTCCTGCGCCGATCTTACGTGCTTGTCCAAAAGCGATTCTTCCCTGGCTTTGATTGCAGCTTCGATTTCATCAAGGCGCGTTTTCTGTTCCGGCCTCGGAAGCGTCAAGACCGGATCGGCGTTGCCCGTTCTCCCATCAAGTCCCTTTTCAGGAAGATTGTTGAAGAAAGCATAGAATTGGTAGAACTCTTTCTGAGTGATCGGATCATACTTGTGATTGTGGCAGCGCGCACAGCCCATCGTCATCGCCATCCACGTGATTGAAGTAGTCTCGACGCGATCGACCACGTACTCGACCTGGTACTCATCCGCAATCGCGCCGCCTTCAAAGTTAATCATGTGATTACGGTTGAACCCGGACGCGATCTTCTGATCGATGGTGGCGTTGGGCAGCAGGTCGCCGGCAAGTTGCTCGATTGTGAATTGATCGAACGGCATGTTGCTGTTGAACGCCTTGATGACCCAGTCGCGCCAGGGCCACATATCGCGATGGCTGTCGATGTGGTAGCCGTGCGTGTCGGCGTAGCGCGCGAGATCGAGCCAGTGCATGGCCATTCGCTCGCCGCGGTGCGGCGAGCGAAGAAGCTGATCCACACGTTTCTCGTAAGCGTCGGGCGACTTGTCTCGAACAAACGAATCAACATCTGCCGGAGTCGGCGGCAGCCCAGTCAAGTCGTAAGTCACGCGACGGAGCAGCGTGACGCGGTCGGCTTCAGGTTGGGGCTTCAGCCCTTCACGTTCGAGCCGCGCGAGTATGAAGTGATCTATAGGGTTGCGAGGCCATGCTCGGTCCTTGACCGTCGGAAGCTCAGGCCGTGTTGGCGCGATATATGCCCAGTGCGTTTCCCATTTCGCGCCCTCATCGATCCACCTGCGAAGAAGCTCAATCTGCTTGTCGCTCAAGGTTAGTTCCGATTCCGGCGGCGGCATTCGCATCGCGGGATCTTTGGCGGTGATGCGCTCAATCAGGCGACTCTTGTCGGAGTCGCCCGGAACGATTATCCCCTGTTTTGCAAAAGCGCCTTCTTTGGTGTCGAAACGTAGGCGAGCCTTGCGCTGTCCGTCGTCAGGGCCGTGGCAGGCAAAACACTTGTCGGACAAGATCGGGCGAATGTCGCGATTGAAGTCTACAGGCTGCATTGGCGAGTTGCCCGAATCCCCGCTCGCAGCATACGCAAGACAGATGCTCGCCAGCGTTAACGCCAGAACGCTGAGCAATAATCTGCGTTTCAACTTATTACCTCCGGCCTAGAAACAGATCTTCGAGACTCACCCTTGTCCAGTGTTGTTTGACTCTATCCATCAACGGCATGCTGTGTCAATTCGGTAGTGTCTCGGTTTGACTTCGGCTCCGCCGCCGGATGTGCGGAAAGGCTTTGCCTTTCCGGACCCGATTATGACTTCCGCGCGGCGAGGCTGAGCCTCGCCGCGCAGAAACGAGAGGTCAGCCGCTCGCGCGGAAAGCCGGAGGCATTCCGCACATCAGGCGGCGGAGCCGAAGGTTTGGGCGATCTTTCTAGCGAGACTCGATTGCTTCGATTGTCCTAACCAAAGCGCTTCCTATCTCGATATGAACTCAAACTCGCCAACTGCGCGGCCAACCGTCGGAGTCAGCTCGGGCAGATCAGCAAAAGAAGAAGTGAGTATCGGGACGAGATCGGGACTCGTCATCAGTGATCGCCTTGAATCCGGCTCCCGGAGCCGTTTCCAGCCCGTCGCAGTTTCTTCCCACGCATAGGCCGCAATGCCTGCGCCGAGGTGCAGCCAACACAACACGCGATCGGGCGAGGGTGCGAGCTCCTTTAAGAAAGCTTTCACTCCCAACCCACCGAGTTCGTGACCTGAAGTTGACACGAACAAGAAACTAGGCCCAGAAGGGCGACGGCTTGCCCACCGTGCGAGTCCCAGGAACAGCGCGATGCCCGGCCCTCTCTCAGCCGCGCATCGAAACCATCCGCTTTGCGGCGTCGAAACCACTATCAGCTCTTTCCCTCGATGAACACGCCCGATCACGTTCTTCGCTCTTGCCTCACGCCGGTCAACCCCGTCGATAAGTAACGATGCTGCGAAGCCAGATCTCGCGGCCGCCATCAATGCAGGCTCATCGCGAGGACCAGCCAACGCGACGGGAATCGGCCATGGCTGGGCGCCTTCGGGTGAATTCAAAGCGATGATCTCGCCGGTCGGGCCCTCGGTAATCGCCACCACCGCCCGAGCGCCGGCTTTCGCCGCAGCGTTGATCTGTTCGCTGTGAGTCGGGTCAACGCGACCGGCTTCAATCGCTTCCTTTGTCTTCACCGCTGAATCGATCCCATCCGTGCGAGTTGCGGTGACCGTCGCGCGCGGATCAAACGGAAATTTTACCAGCGCGATTTCTTCAGACATCGCGCGCGTATTGTTCTTATCGAATAGCGCAAGTGAAGCATTCACTGGACCCTTTTCGGTTGCCCGCGGAAACCAGAGCGGAAAGGCTCGAATGCGTCGACTGCCGATCGTTAGGCTGCTTTGTTGAAGGAAGAACTGGCGCAGCGAGAAGGACTGAAACGTTGTCGCAAGACCGGCGCCGCGAAGCTGGTCGGCAAGCCATTGAGAAGTCTTGATGTCGGCTTCGGTCGCGGTCCGGTGTTCGCCGAGATTGTAGTAGGTGATTACATCTTCGAAGAGCTTCGCGCCCGACAGAGGCCCAGCGTCTGAAACATGCGCAGCGTTGCGAACGCGCGCGCCTCTGACAGCACGGCGTCTGAGCTTCCTACGGCCTCGTGCGTGTCTCTTGTGATGAGAAGCTCCAAAGATGCTTTCGCCAAGCAGCGCGCCGCTGACAAAGCTACCGGCGACCATCAACCACTCACGTCTGGTTATTCTCATCGTTCCGTTCTCACGGCCTTTTCTCCACAGCTCGTTTTCGCGGCTCGAGTTGTTTTCTTAGGGCCTCTGCTTCGGGATCAACGGGTGGCGGATTCAGCACGCGAGCGAGAAATCTGAGAGCTTCTTCCGAGCGCGGGCGAATCGTCCGTCCCACGTGATCAGCGCCGCGCACCAGATGATACTCGTGAGGTATGTTGTTGTCCCACAAAATCCGGTGAAGGAATTCCGTCCCCTCATTTATGTTGAACGCATCCTGATCGCCGACATCGATGTAAATCGACAGACCTGAGGATCTGATCGTGTCGGCGCGGGCGACGGCAATCGAGGCGGGATTGTTCGCTTCCCAGTAAGCTGCGTCGAATGGTCTGCCGAAGATCGTCTGCATCAGCTCGTCGCTTCGGTAAAAACGATTACGCGGTTTCACATCGCTCCACTTCAACGCGGGATCGATCCCGGGTTCGAGCGCCGCCAGGGCGCCGAACCTGTCGAGGTACTTAAACCCAAGCCTCAAGGCTCCCAGCCCTCCCATCGAGATTCCAAACAACAAAGTACCCTTGCGTTCGCGCGTCACTTTGTAACTCTCTCTCAAGTGGTCGAGAAACGGTCCGGTTATGAACGACTCCCATTTCTGCGAGCCGTCCTTGTAATCCATGTAAAACGATCGCGCGGCGCTTGGGGTGACGATCAGCTACTATCGCGATCAGCAACAATATCAAAACCGGCCGAAAGCTCAAGCTTCCTTTGCGCCGTAGGGCAGTATGACGAAGCTTGAATTCGCCAAACCCACCGCTTATATTCGCTGATTGAATTAATGTCACCAGAAGCAACTCCTTACAACGATGACACCGCGCCGGTTCGCCCCGGTGAAGAACTCGATCTGGACGCGCTTGAAGGTTATCTGCGACACCATTTGCCCGCGTTGCTTCCGGACGCGCCGCTCGGCGGCGCTCGCATCGAGATCGAACAGTTTCCCGGCGGACATTCGAACCTCACTTACTTGGTGCGACTAGGCGGGCACGAGTTCGTTCTGCGCCGGCCTCCATTTGGCCCGGTTGCGCCGACAGCTCACGATATGCCGCGCGAGTACCGGTTGCTTATGGCGATCCATCCGCTATTTCTTTATTTGATGGAACGAAGACGCGGGCTCGTCATCCGGCGCGATACGCCGAAAGAGATCGGCGACGATTTGGAGCTCAGGCGCCGAGTTAGCGAGGCGATGGTAGACACGCTGGCGACTCTGCACACTGTTGATATCTATTCGTCGGGACTCGCGCAGATCGGTAAGCCTGTCGGGTTTGTCACTCGACAGGTGAAAGGCTGGACGGATCGCTGGCATCGCTCGAAGACTAGCGAGCTGCCTGAGATTGACGAGGTGATCGGGTGGCTTGGCCAGCGCATTCCACCAGAGCCTGATCCTGCAGCTGGTCGACCTGCGACACTTGTGCACAACGACTTCAAGCTCGACAATGTGATGCTTGATCCGACAAATCCGGCTCGCGTGGTTGCGGTGCTGGACTGGGAAATGTGCACGGTCGGAGATCCGTTGATCGACCTGGGAATCTTTCTGTGCTACTGGCCGAAGAAAGAAGACCCCGAAGCGCGGCGCGATTCGATCAGCCCGGTTACTACCGAGCCGGGCTGGATCAGCCGTCAAGAGATCATCGATCGCTATGCCGAACAGACGGGACGAGATGTTTCCGATATTGCTTTCTATGAAGTGTTTGCGCTGTTCAAGATCGCGGTGGTCCTGCAGCAGATTTATTTTCGATACGTGCGAGGCCAGACGCGCGACGAGCGATTCAAGGAGTTCGACCGCCGTGTGAACGGACTTGCTCGCGCAGCACTTGAGCTCGCTGAGCGCTAACGATAGCTTGTAGGGGCGGCCCTCCGTGGCCGCCCCTCTTTCGGGAACGTCGCACTCGTGTTGAAAAGAGGGGCGGCCACGGAGGGCCGCCCATACATGCTATGAGTTATGTTTATTTCAGCCTCGCAGTAACTATGACGTGCTCTCGGAACTCGGGCAGGAGCAGTCGCGACTGTTGGGCGAGCACCTTGCCGAGCAGGGAGTTGAACTTGGGGCGGTCTATTCGGGGCAAATGCGACGACAGCTCGAGACTGCAAAGATCGCCTGTGAAGCGCTGACACGCGCGGGATTGAAGACGCCCGACGTTACTACGGATGAGCGTTGGGATGAGTTCAGCTTGATCTCCGTCTACCGTGGGATTGCGAAGCGGATGATGGCCGAGGACGAGAGCTTCACCCGCGACATCCGGGAGATGCAACAGGCAATCGAGCGCGATCCGCACACGACTGGCGGCGCCGTCGGCAGATGCGATCGGGCAGTCATTCGCGCGTGGATGGAGAATCGCTACGCGGAATTTGACGGCGAATCGTGGGGCTCATTTCGAACCAGGGTCGACGCTTCAGCCGCTGAGTTGTTCTCAAATCACCACGAAAAGGCTATTGCCGTTTTCACGTCCGCGACTCCAATTGCAATCGTCGCGGGCGCAGCGCTCGGATTGACCGACGAAACACTGGTGAGCATTCTCGGCGTGATCTACAACACCAGCGTGTCGGTGCTCAGGGCGAGAAAGGGAGAAGCGAGGCTGTTCACTTTCAACGCGACGCCCCATCTCAGCCCGGCGCATCGCACATTCAGATGAGATGATCAAAATGCTTGAGGCGGGAAACGAGGCTCCAAGGTTTTCTCTTAATCGGTTGGATGGAAGCGAATTGCGTTTTGAGAGTGGCACGCAAGCGAAAACAAGTCTGCTTGTATTCTTCGAGATTGATTGCCCGACTTGCCGGTTGACGATTCCTTATCTCAATCGTTTATGGCGTGAGGTTGGTGAAGGGTCGCGCGTCCTCGGCATATCTCAAGACGCCGAAACCTCCACTCGCGAGCTGATCGAGCAGGCGCCGATCGAGTTTCAGGTTGTGATCGACAGCGATCTCGTCATAACCAAACTTTATGATCCGGTTGCAGTGCCAACGCTGTTCCTAATCGGGACTGATGGCCGAATCATTCAAACCTTGAGCGGGTTCGATAAGCACGCGTTGAACGAGATCGCGACTGCGATGGCTGGCAAGCCCCTCGTCATTGCTGAGCCGTTCGACGGCGCGCCGAACACCAAGTATGGTTGCACGTCGCGGCACCTCGAAGTAGCCGGTGAAGGCGAGATCGCGGCAGCGGCAAATCCTTACGCGAAGCGGGCCGCGCGCGCGTCGCGAATCGAGCTGGCCGACACAATCGACCCGTTCGAATACTGCATGCGGTTCGGCGATCCGCTGCCGGTGATTCCGCCAACCGTCGAGCGAGTCGAACGCATGCTTGCGGCCAGCGCGCTTCCGCCCGACGAAGTTATCGCTCGCATCCCGCCGAATTATGGCGCGGCGACCGTTGAGAAGATCGCCGCAAACGCCGTGATGGCAGGCTGCAAGCCGGAGATGATGCGATTGCTGATCCCGCTTGTGCGAGCAGTGTGCGACGAGCGCTTCAACATCCACGGCGTTCAGGCGACGACTCATTTCGCGGCGCCTCTGGTGATCGTCAACGGACCAATTCGCCGCGAGCTTGAGTTCGCGTGCGGGAGTAACGTCTTCAGCAACGTCGCTCGCGCAAACAGTACGCTGGGCCGCGCTCTCCGGAGAGATCGATATGTCGACGCTCGGGAATCCCGGCAAGTTTTCCTACTGCATCGCCGAGAACGAGGAGGAGAGTCCGTGGGAGCCGTTGCACGTTGAGTTTGGCTTCAGGTTCGATGAGAGTGCGATAACCTTATTCGCCGCCGAACCCCCGCACGGCGTCAGCGAACACGTGGCCCGCGACGGCGAACAATTATTGAAGGCGATCAGCCGAGCGCTCGCGACTGTTTGGTCCTATCGCGTTTGCGCGGGCGTTGAGGCGCTGATCGTATTTTGCCCAGAGCACGTCAAGACTCTTTGGCGCGACGGCTTCACCAAGCAAGCGGCGCGCGAATACTTGTGGGAGAGGACCGGCATCCCGATTCGAGAGTTTGAAGAGGGAATCGGCGAAGGAACAGCGACCACCAAGTCTTATAAAGAATCCGTGATCGACGGCGAGGCGTGTTATTTGAAATTCAGCGACGCTTCAGCGATCAAGATTGCCGTTGCCGGCGGAACTGCCGGAAAGTTTTCAGCGGTGATCGGAAGCTGGGCCGCTGGTCCGAGAGGAAGTCAGATGGTTACATATCCGATTGCGAAATAGATACCAGATTGTGGCACAAGATGCGATCTTGTAGCCACATTTTTGGCAGGAGATGCAGAATGGCAATTACACTCGTGAGTCCGCTCGACGAAACGCCGCGCGCGCCTGGAAGACCTGCGACGCGTCTCGACAGCCTTAAAGGAAAGACCGTTGGTCTGCTCGACATCAGCAAGCCTGGCGGCAGCGTCTTTCTCGATCGGCTTGAACAACTGTTGAAGGAACGCTATGGCGTCGCTCAAGTTATACGAGCGATGAAGCCCACCTTCACGAAGCCAGCGCCTGAGGCGGTTATCGAGCAGCTTCGTTCGGCCAAATGCGATGCGGTGATCGAAGCTCTCGCCGATTGAGGGTCGTGCACGACGTGCAGTTTGCACGATTCTACAAAACTCGAGAGCCTCGGGATCCCCGCCGTGCCGGTCGCGACAACTGAGTTCATAACCGCTGCCCGCGCACAAGCGAGCGCGTTGGGTCGCTCGGACTTCGATGCCGTTTACGTCACGCATCCCATCCAAGATCAGTCTCTGGAACAGATCGCAGCCAGAGCGGAAGCTGTTCTGGAAGAGATCGCGAGCCGACTGATTAACTGATTAGCCTCATCCTACGTCTGCTTAGCCGACGCAGCTTGTGATTGACCGCCGACGCCGATAGGTATCTCATTTCGGCGCTGTTGTGTCTGCGGAACGGGCACGGTTATCTCGAGCACGCCGTTGTTGAAGTCCGCTCGCACTTGATCGAGGTTGACGTCATCGGGCAACGGTATCAGCCTGTAAAACTGACCGTAACTGCGCTCCGATCTGTAGAAGCCCTCTTTCTTCTCTTCGTGTTCTTCCTTACGCTCGCCTTGGATCACAAGGGTGTTAATGAAAGGCACTCCACCCTTGCTTGCACTTTCAATGGACACCAATACGCGCACAAAATTCGCAACTTGAGTGCCGGGGAAAGATCGTTTGTTGGGATGAATCTATCTTGGGGATAAACGGCTTAATGGGACGCACGTTCTGTTATGTGACAGATTGGTCCCAGGTGCGTACACAAACTTGTCCACGGGAAGAGAGGCTCATCTGTCGCTGCACTGACTCTCACAGCATCGCTAGTGCCGTCTTCTTGCGCGGTGGCGAGAAGGCTCGGTCAAGTTCCGTCAGGTCCTCTTCAGTGAGCTTCAGTTCTAAAGCCGCGCGGTTCTCGCGCACGTGCGCCGGGTTGCTGGCCTTCGGAATGGCGACCACGCCGTCTTGGCTCAGGAGCCAGGCTAGCGCTACCTGTGCCGGAGTTGCATCGAGCCGTGAAGCCACAAGTTTTAATTGCTTGTCCCTCAGCATTTTTCCTTGTTGGATCGGCGAGTAAGCCACTATCGGCATACGGTGCTCTCTGCACCACGGAAGCAGATCCCACTCGATGCCGCGGTGCTGAAGATTATAGAGCACCTGATCTGTGACGATTTCGCCGCCGCCGGGCAACGCGAACGCTTCCTCTATATCGTCTTTGTCAAAATTGCTGACGCCATAGTCCAGGATTTTCCCATCGCGTGTGAGCTGCTGGAAAGCCTCGAGCGTTTCCGCAACCGGCACCGAGCCGATCCAGTGCAAGAGATAGAGGTTGAGGTAATCCGTCTTCAGTCGTTTCAGGCTGCGCTCGCAAGCCGCAACAGCACCTTTACGAGTAGCGTTATGCGGATAAACCTTGCTGACTAGAAAAACTTCATCGCGGCGACCGGCGATCGCTTCGCCCACAGCTTCTTCCGCTCCGCCCTCGCCATACATTTCTGCTGTATCGATCAGCGTCATCCCGAGGTCTAGTCCCAGACGAAGCGCAGCGACCTCGTCCTTTCGTTTGGCGGGATCTTCGCCCATCTCCCACGTACCCTGCCCAAGCACGGGGATCGGCCTTCCCGACGGCAACGATAATGTTTTCATTGTCGCTCTCTCTGCTGCCGAGTTGAACATAGTAGTAGCCCTCTCATAATCATGATGGGCAATCAAAGGGTATGCCATTCCAGAGCTGATAACCAATCCGATGGCGATAAAGCGCGGAATCGATCAGGCGACCGCAAGTGCCGTCGAAGACCTGAAGAAACTTGCGAAACCGGTCAAAGGCGGCCGCGCCAAAGTGGTAGTCGATAAGGACAATACCACTATCGTTGAAGGCGGAGGTTTACCTTTTCACGGTTTAGAGGCACGTTTCTAACACTCGATCCATAAGGTTGTAAACCTCACGGTTGTTAAAGCGGAACTCGAACTCGTTGAGGTAGAGTGGAAGATACTTAGCGGAGACCTTGTGAAAAACACCGACAACGCCCCGCTCGAACAGAACCCACACGTTCTCGCAGCCATTGGTGTGAATCAATTCATTGTTCTCGTAGCGTACATACTCTTGACTATGATTTAATTCTTTTACCCACCGCGAGCCGCATGATCGCTTCTTCGGTGCACTGCTCACGTCGAAGAATTCCGGTGATCGCGCCTTCGTGCATGACTGCCACGCGATCACTCTCTCCCAGCACCTCTTCCATGTCGCTGCTGATCATAATGATGGCCACGCCGCTCTCGGCGAGTTCTCGCATAAGCTGATAGATCTCAGCTTTAGCGCCCACGTCGATTCCGCGCGTCGGCTCGTCGAAGATCAGAACCTTCGGAGTCAGCGAGAGCCATTTCGCCAACACCACCTTTTGCTGATTACCGCCGCTGAGATTCGCGACTTTCGCCTCGATCGAGGGCGCTTTGATATTCAACTTGCCGCACATCTCTGCGGCGACTTTTCGCTCCGCCACTCGATCGATCAGTCCGGCGGTGGCGTATCCAGTTAGCGAAGGCAGGGTGACGTTCTCGCGAAGCGGCATCTCTAGAACAAGGCCGGTTCGCCGGCGATCCTCCGATACCAGGTAGATACCATTCGATATGGCATCCTTCGGCGAGCGAATCTCGAGCGGCTTGCCTTCAAGCAACATTGTACCTCCACTAGCCGCGTCGACTCCGAAGATCGCCTGAGCGACCTCTGATCTTCCCGCGCCGACCAAACCCGCGAGCCCTAAGATCTCCCCCTTGCACACATCAAACGAGACTGCATGGTTCGAGTACCTGCGCGTGCGGAGGTTCGCAACTTTGAAGTAACCAGGCTCACCGGACGCGGGCGCATAAGCATAAAAGCGAGTGAGGTCGCGGCCCACCATCATCTTGACGATGCGGTCGTGGTCAATCTGTTCGCCGCTGAGGATGCCTGCGTTGCGGCCGTCGCGCAGCACGACGACTCGATCCGCGACACCCGAGATTTCGCCCAGGCGATGCGAGATGTAAATCACGCTCCGTAGGCTCGTCCATTATCAGGATTTGGGCGTTGAGCGACAGCGCCTTAGCAATCTCGACCATTTGCTGATGCGCGATCGAAAGCTCCTTCACCGGCGTCCGGCTTGAGATGTCCAGGCCCAGTCGTTTGAGGTAGATGTCTGCCTCCTTGTGCATCTTTTGTCGATCTACGAGGTTCAGCGGCCCCCCCCAGACCGGCTCGCGCCCAAGAAACACGTTTTCAGCCACGTCAAGATTATCCAGGACGTTCAGTTCCTGATGAATAAACCCGATGCCCTTGCTTATTGAGTCCGAGACCGAGCGGATCTGAATCTCCTGACCGTCGATGTGGAGAGTTCCCGAGTCGGGTTGGTAAATCCCGCCGATGATTTTCATCAGCGTCGACTTGCCCGCGCCGTTCTCACCGGCCAATCCGACAATCTCGCCGGAGTAAACTTCGAGATCGACGCCGTCCAGCGCGACGACGCCGGGGAAACTCTTGCTGATCCCCTTCATTTGAAGAATGGGAGGAGTCATTTGTCCTTTGTCCTTTGTCATTTGTCATTTGTGCGTATTTGTGCGAGTGAATAGAGACGGACAAACTTGCAAATGACAAATGACTAGTGACCAATGACTGATGATCAATGACTAGCTTTTTCCGCGCAGTTGATTGATCTTCTTAGTGAAGTCGTCAACGTTATCCCGGTTGATGATAAGCGTCGGTATTATCTTCAGCTTATCTGCCGGAATCACCGAGCGGTCGCCGGCAAGTACCTTCGCCATCAGTTGCACCGACTGGTAACCAAACTCGTAAGGCTGCTGCACGACTGTCGCGTATATCGAGCCGTCCTTGACTCCTGCAAGCGTAACGTAGTCTTCGTCGAAGCAAACGATCTTGACCTGTCCTACCTTGCCGGCGTCTTTCACTGCTCCCAAAATCGCCGGGCCGTTGTAGTTCCACAACCCGACCAGCGCGGCGATGTCCGGGTACTTGACCAGCGTGTCGGCCGCATTCGCTTTAGCACGCACAGTGTCTGTGTCGTCGGTGCGCACGTCGATGATCTGGACGTTTGATCCTGCGAGCGCGTCCTTGATTCCGTTGAACCGGTCCTGCGCGTTTTGGGCATCTATCTTACCGACGAAGATCATTATTTTTCCGCCCTGGGGCAGCGCCTCTTTGATCAACTGCCCGGCCTGTCGACCAGCGGCTCGGTTGTCGGTGCCGAGATAGCACGCGCGATTGCTTTGAGGCGCGTCGCTATCCTGGGTGATGACCAGGATTTGCTTCGCGAGGTCGTTGATCATCTGCGTTTGATTGGTCGGATCGACGGGGCTGATCGCGATTCCGGCGACGCCCTTAGCCATGAGATCATCAATGATGCGACGTTGCTCGGCTGCCGTTCCGTCTGACGGAATCCTGAACTCGACTTCGACATTGGGCAGCTCTGAGCCGGCTTGTTCGCATCCTCTGCGCGCGATCGTCCAAAAGTCAGCGGCATTGTTGGTGACGAAGGCGAGCTTGAATTTGCCGCCAGAGCCCCCGCCTCTTGAGCAGCCAGACACTGTTAAGCTGACCAGCGCGACTGAACAAAACACGACTCGGAATACTTTCATGAAATCCTACCTCGCAAGCACAACATCTATTCCAGACAATACTAAGCCAAGCTGTGTTCGGCTTAGCCTGCCTGAGCGATCGGTGAGCAGTATCTTATCCAGAGTGATAATCTGTGAGAC
>WNGG01003736.1_pt1 | contig 25483 bp, 28 predicted proteins | sample 5400661 | NCBI WGS metagenome assembly WNGG01 (sample SAMN13153372, study PRJNA577476) | soil metagenome | isolation source: 100 cm soil or saprolite under Garry oak tree replicate 1 | place: USA:California | collected 2016-06-15
ATTTCCAGAGACTCTCGAAAAAACCCGACTGCTTTAGTTCTTCAACGAAGCTGTTGTCGAAGAAAGCGGAGTTGGGAGTTGTCTGCAGCGCCTTGGCGTCGACCAAATTCATCTGCGCCAGCTGTTGCGCCATCCATTGCATTGCGCCAGGCGGCACGAACGGCTCCCTAGCGAAATTTTCGCTTACGTAAAGGTAACTTTGATGGAGGAGCTCGGGATCGTCAATGTGGAGATACTTGGAAATCAACTTTTTCGTCAAGGGTTCGTTCGCTGTCATCAGCTTGGTTCCTTCCGCAGTGGCTTTGATCACGCGCAGTACGATGTTCCGGTTGCTGCTGGCAAACGATCTTCTGGCGACAATCCCGTTGGTCACAAAGCCGATCCCCAATTTTCTTAGATCTCCGGGCGAAACGAGCTCCCGAAAACCCTGCTTTAGTAAGGTGAGGGTATGAGGAGGAGAGACTACGGCTCCATCGACTGAACCTTTGGAGAGTCCCGCCATCGCCTCGGCCAGTCCGCCCATCTGAAGGATCGTGACATCTTTAATATTGTTGCGCTCGAGTAGCGCGCGAAGGGCAAGGTCCGTAACCGCGCCGAACCTGGTTATGCCGACTTTTTTACCTCTCAAGCCGCCAATCTCGCTAATCTGCGGACGAACCATTAAAGACTGGGTGAAGTACGGCACCGTTGCGGCAATCTGGATGATGTCGCCGCCTTTCAATACGTTGCTGATCACCGCCGGTCCTCCGAGGCCGGCGATATTGGCAGCTCCCGAGAGCATCGATTGAATCATGACAGTAGATACACCGACAAAGATCATGTCCACGTCTACGCCATTCTTGGCAAAAAGATTGCTCTCTTTGGCGACAATCCATGGCATGCTGTTGAGCCCCATCGGGCCGTAGGGGAAAGGAATTTTGGCGGGCTGTTGACCGGAGACAAGCGACGGAGCAAGAACTGAGACAGACAGGACCACGCGAGCGAGCCAGCTTTTTAGCGGGAAATCCAAAATCGACAATCTAAAATCCATAATGCCTCCGCGCTGACCCGTTGGACTCTCAGCTTGGGCTGCCATAGCCCTGGTTCAATCACGGGTCAAGCTAAAAAATATACCTCGGATTTTCTTGTCATGAAAAGCATCCTGGTTTATGAAATGTACAGATGGCCACACCGCAGCAGAGGAGGTTTGGAAATGACATTTCTGCAGTTGAAAGATACCAAGCTCTACTATGAAGTTCACGGCCAAGGTCAACCGATGGTCTTTCTCAGCGAGACCGCCTGCGACGGCGAGGTCTGGAAGCTCTATCAGGTGCCGGAATTTTCCCGGGACCACCGCGTCATTCTGCACGACTACCGCGGCACCGGCCGCTCGGGCAAGCCATCGATCGATTACTCCACCAAGATGTTTTGCGACGACGTCGCCGCTCTGCTGGATCATCTTGGCGTCGAAAAGGCGATTGTGGTCGGTCACTCGATGGGCGGCAGAATCGCGCAACTGCTCGGCCTGGAATACCCTAATAAGGTGGACAAATTGATCCTTGCATCCACGGGCGCCGCTTTCCCCGCCACCAAAGGACTACCCCTAAAGATTTGCCAGGAGATGATCGAGTGGGGCTACGAAAGATATGTGCGCAACCACTCGATCTTAGTCGGGTTTACCGATGAGTTCGCGAAGAAGTACCCGGAACGAGTGGAGAAATATCTCGAGGTAAGAATGTCGAATCTCTGCCCCGTAGAGTTTTACCTGCGCCACCTGATCGCGCGCCAGAGTCACGATACCAGTCTCCGTCTTAAAGATATCCGTGTACCGACCTTGATCCTCGTAGGCGAGGACGACCGCAACGTCACCAGCGATATCAACCACCGGAGCTCGTCTGAAATCTTGGCGCAAGGCATTCCCGACTCAAAGCTCGTGGTACTTTCCGGGGAAAGGCATAGTTATTTTTTCGCAAATCCCGACGTCGCTCATAAGACGATCCGGGAGTTTCTAAAGAGTTCTTAGGGGAAACGCGGCACTGATGCCGATACATGACCGGCGGATCTGTCCAAAAAACAACCGAGCGTCATTCCGGCCAACCCCGGATCACAGTCCGGGGGAGCGCGACCCGGAATCCAGGAAAATCAAAAACTTCTGGATACCCGCTTTCGCGGGTATGACGATTGGAGCACGCGTGGATTTATTCTGCGAACTTTAGTTACAGGACACTAGTGTCGGTTGCATTAGAGTGACAGGTGAGGAGGTTTCTCATGCCCTACGTTAAAGCCAAAGACGATGTGGACATTTATTACGAGGTTTTCGGCGAGGGGGCGCCGTTTTTATTTCTTAGCGAAACCGCCTGTGACGGCGCAGTGTGGAAAATCTATCAGGTTCCGGAGTTTGCGCGCGATCACCGGATGATCATCTTCGATTATCGCGGTACGGGCTTGTCCGGCAAACCTTCCGCGAAGTACAGCACGGACATGTTCGCTGCTGACGCGGTAGCCGTCCTCGATCATCTCGGGCTTGAGGGCGCCGTGGTGTGCGGTCATTCCATGGGCGGAAGGGTGGCCCAGCTCCTCGCGCTGGATTATCCGCGCAAAGTAAGCAAGTTGATTCTTGCTTCCAGCGGCGCGGCGCATCCCGGGGAGAGAGGAATTCCGCTACGCATCGCCAAAGAGATGGTGGAGATGGGCTACGAAAAATATGTCCGAGATCACACCATCGTTGTGGGCTGGACGGAGTCTTACGCCCGGCAGCATATGGACCTCATCGAGAACTATTTAAAGGTACGCATGGCCAATCTGTGCCCGGTGGAATTTTACTTCCGCCACGTCCTCGCGCGACAGGAGCATGACACCAGCGGTCGATTGAAAGAGATCAAGGTTCCAACCCTTATCTTGGTCGGCGACAATGATCATTTCGTCGTGAGCGACATGTCGCATCGCGCCGGCACCGACATCCTGGCGAAGGGGATTCCGAATTCCAAGTTAGTCGTTCTTTCGGGCGAGCGACATAGTTACTTTTTTTCGGAGCCGGAAAGGGTTCACGGTATCATCAGAGAATTTCTGCAAGGGAACTAAAACGTCAGACCGTGGGTCTCGTGACGGCGGCTGAAGCAAGGGTATGCAAAGTGCAGATCAACCGATGGCATTCATCAATAGTCGGCCATTTGAAGTATGCAACAAACAAGAACGCAGATTCTTCGCTCTGCTCAGAATGACGCTTGCGAAGCTTGTCATCCTAAACCTTTCAGTGTCATCCTGGGCGGTAGCGAAGGATCCAATCCCCATCAGGGTAAACTCCGTGAAGCATCTGAGCGGAATTTAGCCACGACCTGAGAATCCTGTCTTATTTACGAAGGAGGCAAGCATGGCATATACGGCTAAAGGCAGGCAAAAGAGTTTTCCCGTTTTTGATTGCGACAGCCACATCTACGAGCCGCCCGAGATCTGGGACCAGTACATTCCGCGGGACCAACAGCATTTTGCTAAAACTCATTTTTATCGGGACGCCGACCGTCTGATCTTGGTGCGCAATTCAAAAATCAGTTTCAGAGACCCGGGCAAATGGAAGTATCCGGGCGAGACCTGGCATCCTGGCCTGACAAAGAAGATTATCGGCGCCACACAACCGGGAACGAAGGAGTGGGATGAAAAGATCGGGCGAAACGCCAGTGCCCGAGACCCGCATGCGCGGCTGAAGGACATGGACGCGGCCGGCATCGACCAAGTGATGATTTTTCCGTCGACTTTTGTCTATCTCCCTCTCGTGGATAACGCCGAGGCCGCGCAAATTTGCGCGCGAGCCTACAACGACTGGGTCTATGACTATTGCAACGCGGATTCGAAGCGACTCTATCCGGCGGCGGTTCTGCCGATACAAAACATTGACTATGCGATCGAAGAACTACGGCGGGTCGCCGAGCGCGGTTTTAAGTCGGCGTTGGTTCGTCCCATCATTGCCCATAACAAGTATCCGACATTCCCGGAGTTCGATCCGCTGTGGCGCGAGTTTGAAGCGCTGGGCATGGTGCTTGGAATGCATACGTTTCCCTCGCGGGGCGAGGCCATGTCTCCCGGCCTGGGAGAACGCATGGGATCTGACAGGAAACGGTTGTTCGCCGATGAAGACGTGTTGGTTTATTCACCGGGACAGTTCGTTGCCAACATCATGCAGATCATGGGATCGAAACAAGCGGGCGACGCGGCCTACGGCTTCATCGCCGAGGCCATGACCTGGACCGGAGTGGTTTTGATGACCGGATGGCTGGAAAAATTCCCGCGCCTCAAAGTAGCGATCCTGGAGTCCAACTCAAGCTGGCTGCCGTTGGTGCTCGAGAAAGCCGAGACCTATATCGAGTTATACCGGCATCTGGGAGAAAAAATTGGCGATCCGCACGAGGTTTTCTACAAGAGCTGTTACATCGCTTTTGAGAGCGACGAGGAAATGACGTTTCGACTTTGGGATCTCTACGAAAATATTGGCCTGTGGTCTTCGGACATGCCCCACCTCGACGCTTCCGACGTATGGGAGGCGATCGATCACATGAACAAGTGGAAAGTTCCCCAGGAGGTTCAAGAAAAAATGCTCGGCGGCAACGCGCGACGACTGTACGGCATCGAGCCGCAGCTGGTCGTGACTCAGGCGCCCGATGAGTATCAGCCGACCACCATGTCGCGCTACGCTTAAGGTAGTCCAATACTCCACCACTCCAGTACTGCAATTTTTCACTCGGTAGGTGTTGCGCGCCTATCTCGTGTAAAGCTGCTTGATAAAACCCGAGGCTTCGACTTCCCGTACGAGGCTCCCATCGACAAATGCCTTCGGATCTGCCGCTGCGGCCTTGGGATCGCGTGCGGCTAAATCGTCAAGGAGGGTTTTGACTCCCTCCGGCGTCGGCAACAGATTGTCGGGATACGCAGCGGTGTAGGCTTGGTAGGCCCGTTCTAGGCCCGCGGGGTCTGAGATGCGTAGGTTCCTTCCCCAGATTGCCTTTGCCTCTTCCTTGTTGGTTTTGTTGAAGTGAATCGCCTCGATCATGGCGCGAGCGAACTTCAATAATACCGGGCGCTTTGCTTTGACAATCGCCTCGCGTGACAGGACGCCGTTCCACCAGAAGGGTATTTTCAAGGAGCCGATATCGAAAAGATCTTTGAAGCTCAATCTCAATACCTCGCGCACGAAAGGTTCCGGGATGATGGTGAATTGAATCACTCCTTTTGACAGCGCGGCGAATCTTTCGGGATTGCCTCCGGCGGTAATGATCCTCGTGTCGCGCTCCGGATCTAGTCCTAGCCGCCTCAGGGCGAAGCGTAGACCTATATCGGAAGTGCTGCCGATGCGATTCACTCCGCCTACTTTTCCCTTGAGCTGTTCCACACTCGTAATGCCCTGTGCCGCGATGATGTGATCGACGAAGGTCCGGACGATGCCAAGAATCATGACTGTGTCGGCGCCGGCGAGCCGAGAGCTAACCAGTGTGGCCACCGAGGTGGCGGAGACATCGATTTCTCCGGCGAGCAAGGCCTGAAGGACGGTGGGACTAGCGCTTATGCTTATGATTTCGGGCGCGACGCCCTGCTTCTGAAGTAATTTTTTTTCTTGAATAATCCAGATGGCGCTGTTGGCGGGACTCGCGCCCGCCCAGGCGATGCGGATCCTTTCTTGAGCGAGGGCAGAACCGCCAAGGCAAAATAACGCTGCCGATGCAAAAAGCAGTGCTAGGAGTCTTCTAAGCATTGGCGAAGCTAACGAACCTCGGCGCCCCAGAGCTCTTTGAGAAAGCCACTCTTCTGCAACTGCTCGGCGAAGCTGTTATCAAAAAGCTCCGACGCTTTTTTCCGTATATTCGTACCATTGTCGCGCGCTACATCCATGGCTTCTGCGACCGCGTTGGCGGGAACCATCATCGATCGGTTGATCAAAGATACGGCGTAGGCCTCGTACGCTGACTGGAGAATTTCCGGCTCGGAGATTTTAAGTACTTTGCTGAGCGAGGCTTTCGCCTTGTCCGGATTCTTTTCCACGAAATAGACGGACTCCGCCATTGCCGCAACAAACCGTTGCACAAGTGGCGGTCTCTCTTTGAGCAATTTGGAGCTAGCGTGCACGGAGCTGTATATGAAAGGCAGGTTTAAATCCTTGAGGTTGTAAATATTATTGAAGCCGTCCTTCTTTCCCAGGGCATTCAACGGTGGTGTAACGGGCGCCGCTTGAATAATGCCTCCCATCATCGCGCTGTATCGTTCCGATTGGCTACCCCCGATGGGCCGGATCTGGACGTCCGCCGTCAGATTGTATTTCTTGAGGAGAGTCTTCATCAGCCGGTCATCCAGGTCTCCGGCCTTAGACACACCGATGCTTTTTCCCTTAAGATCCTCGAGCCGCTTGATATCCTTCTGGGCCAAAAGCACGTAAGGCAAACCAATGAGCGGTGAGGCCACCAGTTTGCCGTCGACGCCACTGGCCAATCCGGGAATCGTGCCGTCTGCGGCACAGTAAACAAATTGGATCTCATCAGCCGACAAAGCCGCGAGGTTCATCGCGCTCCCGCTAATAAATCTTTGATCGACCTTGAGACCGTACTTGTCAAAGAGACCGCTGTCGATGGCCGTGTAGAGATGGATGAAGCCGCCGGAATTGGCGCAAGTGGAAACGTGCGCGGTCACCGATGACTCACCGGGTTTAGCCAGGTATGGATTCGCGCTCGCCGTTAGAGGCGCCATCAAGCCACAGATCGCTATCAGGTTTGCCAGTTGAGTACATAACCGCCATGCAATGTAAGAACGATCTCTTTTCATAGTTCCTCCTGAGTTTCGTCTTAACGGCAAACAACTGTAGAGCGAACCGTTCAACCATCGCCGGTATAGCGGCTTTGACTACGGACTGTCAACGTAAGCAAAGCTATGGCGCGCAAGTTTCGTCATTCCGCGCGGACGAGATTATCCGAGATGATCTGTTTATTTTCCGCAGAGCTGTCCGATGTCGTGAGTCGACCACTCTTTTTCGGCCTTGACTTAGGGCTTTACGGCCTATACTTATTATTTTGCTTTGGGTTCGAAAGGAGACTTCCGTGAGGCGAGTGATGAATTGCTGGATTCGGGTTTGGGAAATCGTTGCCATCATAGCTTACCTGGCGTCCAGTAGCGCATTTGCGCAGCAGGCGAATGTCGAAGCGGGCAAAAAAGAAGGCAAAGTCGTCGTGTATGGTTCCGTCGTGCCGCAGGCGATGGAAGGGCTGCATCAGGCCTTCAAAAAGAAATATGGCATTGACGTCGAATACTGGCGTGGCTCTTCGACGCAAGTTTCCGAGCGGGCGCTATCGGAGTGGCGCGCCGGACGGCCGGGCTTTGACGTGGTCGAAGGTAACCGCGGCGTACAACTGATCATGAAAGAGGAAGGGCTTTTCGCCAAGTACGTGCCGCCGGCCGCCGAAAAATTTCCGGCTCAGTTTAAAGAAAAAGACGCCCTGATTACCCCGTGGCGCGTGTTACCCATCAGTATTCTTTACAATACGGAGCTTGTGAAGCCGAATGAAGTGCCGAAGACCCTGGATGACTTACTCAACCCTAAATGGACGGGAAAACTTTCAATCCCCGATCCGACCCGTCACACGACGACCGCGCAGTTTCTCCGGAATCTAGAAAAGTTCAAGGGCGATAAATGGCTGGATTACGTCAAAGCCTTGGCGAAGCAAAAGCCGATCTTGGTGGAGTCGCTGGCGCCGGTGACAACGACGATCATTAAGGGGGAAGCTTTGGTCGGCATTACCTATATAAAATACATTAAGCAGTATAAAGGACCGGTCAGTTATGTTCCCATGGATAAGTATTTGACCGATCCAAACTATATGAGCCTGAGCGGCAAGGCGACTCACATGAACGCGGCCAAGCTTTATATCGATTTCGCGTGCACGCCCGAGGGGCAAAAAGACATAGCCGAAGACGGGGAGTTTGTCTTGGCGCCGGGAGTTTATCCGCCGATCAAAGACGCCGACAAGGTGGCTCCGCGGATGGTCTTCATGGACAACCCGTCTGAAGAAGAGTTTAAAAAGCTGATGACTGGTACGTTCCGGGATATTTTCTTCGGCAAATAACATTCCGGTCTTTTGCACGCTATGAACCATGGAAAAGGGGACTGGCCGATAATTGGCCGGCCCCTTTCGTTTTTTCGCGACCGTGTTGCATCTGGCGAAAGAATCAAGGGCGCGTTGTCAAGCCGGTCCTTGGAGTCTTTTCGCCGCGACCCGCAGCTCGCGGTGGTTGTCTTCATCGGGATCATTATTGGCTACTTGAGCCTCTCCCCGACGTTGATGCTTTTCTACGGCAGTTTTCTCAGTAAGCCACTGGGGGTTCCGGGTAAGTTTACCTTGGCCCATTATGAAAGCGCGTATGCTGGATTCTGTCGACCGTGCTGGCGGCGACGCTCGCATGGATCGCGATTCGCACCAATGCTCCCTTCAGAAAAGCTTTCGAGCTGACCGCGATTATTCCTAATATCTTTCCCCCGGTGATGCTCGCCGTCGCTTGGACCGTATTGCTGAGTCCGCGAACCGGTTTGATCAACCGATTTTTGATGCAGCTTCTCGATCTCGAAAACGCGCCGCTAAATATTTATTCACTGTGGGGCATGATATTTGTCGAGGCGCTCATCACGACGCCGCTGGCGTTCTTGATCGTTTCCGCGTCGCTTTACTCGATGGACCCATCCCTCGAAGAATCGGCCAGAGTGGCCGGTTCGAGCAATCTGCAGATCGTGCGGCGCATTACCTTTCCAATTGTGCGACCCGCTTTGCTGGCAGCCGGCATGTTGAATTTTGTCCGCGCCATTGAAAGCTTCGAAACGCCGGCCATCATAGCCCTTCCCGCGCGAATCGAGGTTTTTACGACCAAGATTTACCGGGAGGCGGTCGGAGCATTTCCACCGAACCAAAACTTGGCTGCCACCTATGGGGTTTCGCTGCTGCTGATCACGATGTTATTCGTTTTCTTTTACCGGCGGTTGACCCAAAGGTCCGAGCGATACGTGACGGTTACCGGCCGCGGCTATCGGCCCACGATCATCGATCTCGGCAAGTGGCGCTATCTAGCGGCGGGAATCGCCGGGCTGATTCTTCTCCTGATCGTCATCTTGCCTTTCCTCGTATTGATCTACGTTTCCGTAATCACTTACGTTCATGTCCCAGGTCCCAAGACTTGGGAGCTGCTGACTCTGGATAATTACAAGTCGAATCTGACCGATTCGCGCACCTATCGAGCGTTGCAGAATAGCCTGATGCTGGCGGTGTCCGGAGCCACATTGTGCATGCTGCTAGCCACCGTCACCGCGTGGGTAACGACCAAGACGAAAACGGCCGGGCGCGGAGTGATCGAAGGGTTGACTTTTATCCCGTGGGCTTTTCCGGGAACCGCACTCGCTATCGGTCTACTTTGGACCTACGTGTACGTGCCGCTACCGATTTACGGGACTTTGTGGATTCTGCTCATAGGCTACATCACGCGCTTCCTGCCTTACGGCCTGAGGGCGATGACGAGCACGATCGTACAGCTTCACGATGACTTGCCGCAGGCTTCCATGGTTTGCGGCGCCGGATTTTTTACCACCTTCCGGCGTATTTTACTGCCGCTTCTTCGACCCGGCTTCATTGCAGGTTGGATCATCCTGTCGACGATCTACCTGCGTGAGTTTAGCACGTCCATCTTTTTATATTCGCCGAGCTCAGAACCGTTGGGCCCTTTGCTCTATCACTTTTACGTGGACGGCAATCTCGGGCCCATGTGCTCGCTGGCGATCATCGTCAGTGGGATCTGTATTGTCATGATTATCGCCGCCCGTCGTCTCGGCCACGTCGGCGAACAATTTGAAGCACACTGAGTGTTATGGACGCGCAAACGGCAAAGAAAATTATCGAAAAGAATCTTCAATACGATGACGTCAAGCGCCTGCTGGTGCGGCTGGTGCAACATGCCAGTCCCCAGACGGAGCTGCTCGAGGCTGAGCCGAGAGTCTTGGCTTTGATCAGCGATGTGATCAAACCGGAACTTGAACGGGCGGGCCTCCATCCTTCGATCGATCAAAAAGGCAACCTGGTCCTGCGGCTCAACGGCCGAGGACGGGGGGATCGTTTAATGCTCGTCGGCTACGCCATGAACGCCGCCCCCAGCACCATGCAGAATCCTTATTCGGGTGAAATCGTCGATGGCGCTCCGTACGGGCTGCAAGGCAAATGCGTCTGGGGCCGCGGGGCTTGTGAGCAAAAGGGTAGCCTGGCGGCGATGCTGGCGGCGGCGCGATTCCTCGGAATGATTAAAGTCGAGCTTCCAAGCGATCTCTATTTCGTGGTGAGCACCGCGGGAGAGACCGGACGGCACGATTCGCTCGCCCATGTGCTGGATCATGACAACGTTGAGGCCGACTGGTGCATCATCGATGGTCCACCGGAAATTCAACTAGGCAACAAGGGCCGGGTCGATATCCTGGTTACCGTCAAAGGCAAGCAGGCCCACAGCAGCCGACCCTGGGAGGGAGTGAACGCGATCGAAGGCGCGATGAAGATTTTGGAGAAGTTAAGGCCGTTGATGCCATATCCAGAAGACAAGGCCCACCCCGAACTTGGAAAGGTCAGTTTGACACCCAACGCTATCGAGAGTTTTCCCAAGGCAACCCACACGATTCAGAGCGAATGCCGGATCATGTTCGACCGTCGGCTCCTTCCGGGAGACGATCCGAGAAAGGCGATCCGACAAATGGAGGAGACCATCGGCAAGATCGCGCCCTTCGAGATCGAAGTTCAGCCGCGGGATTTCATGTATCCGAGCGAGGTGGAAAAGGACGCTGAAGTGGTGCAGGCCTTGGAAGCCGCAATCCGAACCGTGTCGGGTCAACAGCCGACGTACAGTTTTTCCACCGCGGCAAACGATACCGGGCTTTTCAATTTCAGGGGAATTCAGGCGATCAATTACGGCGCGCGCGATATCCGCTTTCAGCATACCGATCATGATCTGGTTTCGCTCAACAAAGTGTTCGACGCTGCGAAGGTCTTCGCCTTCCTGGCGATTCACCGGTAAGCAATGATTTCAATGGCTCAGGGGTTGCTTGTCAGGTAAAGGTTTGCCCCGTGAGTCAAGTTGAGATCCAGAGGCGGTGGTTGCGTGAATTTCGTCTGGAGCAGCGCGGAATAGGACGACGGTCCGTACATGTTCATCCAGTTCATCAGCGGACTCTGTGGATCGACAGGAGAGAGAAATTCCAACAAATGGGGCCCAACGGTGTAGCGCATGCCTTTGGCTCTAAGCCGCTCGTCATTGATTATCTCGCCCTCGATTCCTACGGCCTTGTACCAGCGCTCCGGAGTCGAAGCGTCACCGGTGGCCATAACTAACTTCTGGATTCCAGTGACGCCATTCCTGTGCTCACACTGTCGGGGAATCCGCTCTTCTCTGGGCGTGACATCCTGGATGAGAAAGGGCGCAGCGCCGCGGTGGTTGTCCGTTGCCAGCGATAAAAGCCATTTCAGCTCATAGCCATCGGGTCTGGTTCGCGACCAGGGAACGGGGTCGTTGATCGCCACGCCAGCGTCACGAAACTTTTGGGTATCCCCTCTCAGATCGTCCGTCTGCATGCAATAGTCAACCAATCGTTCGCCTTTCTGCAACGGAGCCCACCAGCGATGATCCGGAGCTTCACGGTAAAAAGCGATAATCTCGAGGTAAGAGCCATCGCGAAAAGCGATGAGCGCATTATGGCTGCCGACGGGATGACGACCACCCGGCACCACAGTAAAACCCAGTTGCTCGTAGTCTTTGGCCGCCTGTGGCAAATCTTTAACGACGATCACCAGGTGATCAATACCTTTAAGCATCGGGTCAATCCCACTAAAACAATTATAGAAATGCGGGCGCGACTTCTTTGAGAAAACGGTTGAGTTGTCCCGTCTGGTCCCAAGAGGTCATGCGCAGGGTGATGTGATCCAGCCCGGCAGCAAAGTAAGCCCTGAGCTCCTCAATACATTGCTTCGGAGTTCCCGCCGTGGTGAAGCCTTCAACGAACTTCATGCTGAAATTGGAGGTGTAGTACTTGTCCAAAAACGCTTTGCTTTCGTCGAGCGCGGCTTTTCGATCTTCTTTAATGTTGATGTTGTGATACAACGAGCTGCCCATCTTCACCGGATCGCGGCCTTCTTCGCGCGCCATCGCTTGAATGCGTTTCCATTGCGACCTGAATTCTTCCGGCGTCACTTTGTTGGTCATCCAGCCGTCGGCGAATCGCGCCACGCGACGCAACCCGCGCTCCACCGCGGCGCTCGGCGCGCTGGCGCCGTCTTTCCAGGTAAGGCCCGTGGGATTGCTGGCGATCCAGATCGGCACGGGATTCTGCACGGGGCGTGGTTGGATCGTGACGCCTTCGAACTCGTAGAAGCGACCTTTGTGCGATGCTTTTTCCTCGTGAAAGAGCTTGCGAAGAATGGTGATGCCTTCCTCAAGCCGGCCCACGCGCTCCGTATCTTTGATGCCCATCACTTTGTGTTCGAGCGCCTGCGCGGGGCTCTGCTCGTTGGGCCCGCCCAAACAGACTGCCAGCCACGCCCGGCCATTTGAGATGACGTCAAGGCTCGCCCATTGCTGCGCCAGCAAAGCGGGATGGCGATGCGGAAAAGTCGCCATACAACCGACGGCCAATCGAACTTTTTTCGTGATTGACGACAGCGCCGAGAGAAGAGCGATGGATTCCAAGCGGGGTTTGGCGAGGAGGCTATCGCCCACCCACACCGCGTCGAATGCTCCGGAGTCTTCTCCTCGCCGCGCCATGTCAAAGAGTTCAGGAACCGTGACCGCGCCGATGATGACGCCGCGGTTGGCTAACGTTAATCCGAACGAGGCCATATTTTGCACGCTCCTTCCCGGTTCCTATAGCATACGCCATAGGCGATTCGAAGCTAAGAGCGCATTGACAGGATTTTTCATCCATGGTTGGTTTAGCCTTTCATACCGGGGGAAGAACTCATGGCGGCAAATTTTAGAAGTTATCTCGACGCGCTGAAAAAAAATGACGAGTTGACTGTTATCTCAAAGAGCACGGACCTGCGCGACGTGGCGGCGTTGGTGCCGCAGTCGAACAAGGCGCTTTTGTTTACCAACGTTCGCGGCTATGCGATGCCGGTCGCCTCGGGCCTGCTCCAATCGCGCACTCGCATCGCCATTGGCATGGGTGTTCCCTATGAAAAGATCGAGGCGAAACTGCGGTCCGCCATGGAACATCCCGTAAAGCCCAAGCGCACCCAAAGGGCGCCTGTTAAAGACGTCATTCTCGCGAAGAACAAGGTCGATCTTTATCAGTTGCCGGTTCCGGTCTTCTCCGTCATGGACGGCGGTCCCATGATTACCGCGGGAGTGGTGATCGCCGAAGATCCGGAATTCGGATTGAACGCCGGTGTCTATCGTATGATGCTCAAGGAGAAAAACATCACCGGCATTGACATCGTGACGCCGAATAATTTGCGGAAATTTGCCGAGCGGGCGTTGCAAAGGAAAAAGCCTTTGCCAATCTCCGTCTCCATCGGAACCCATCCTGCCGAGCTGGTGGCGTCCACTTTCAAGGCGAATTTGGGCGTGAATGAGTTGACTTTTGCCGGCGGACTCAGAGCGCAGGCAATTCCGCTAGCCGACGGAGAGACGATACCGGTTCCTTGCATCGCCGATGCGGAGATCGTCTTGGAAGGGGAGATTTTGCCGGAGGGCTGGGTCCATCCCGAAGGGCCGTTCTGCGAGTTCAATCGCCTGATGGGCGGCATTCACATGAATCCCCGCGTGCGGATCAAAGCGATCATGCACCGCAAAGATCCCATTTACTACGCGCTGCATATGCCCTGGGAAAATATCTGGATGAGCGCGCCAATCTACGAGGCGGCGGCCTGGCGCGTGCTTCACGAGGCCGGCGTGCAGGCGACGGCGATCAATGTGACCCCGGGGGGATGTTGCCACTGGCATATTGTCGCTGCGATCAAAAAGCAGCCGGGCGACGGCAAGAATGCCATCCTAGCGCTCCTCTCCATCGCCGATATCAAACATGTGACGATTGTCGATGACGACATCGACGTCTTCGATCCCACCGACGTCGAGTGGGCGGTTGCGACGCGCGTCCAGGCGGACCGCGACGTGCTGATCGTCTCCAACGCCCGATCCAAGCCGTTAGACCCATCGTTGCCGCCTACACCGGGTCGCATTCCAACGACCGCAAAGATGGGAATCGACGCGACCATTCCAGAAGATGTTCCAAGGATTCGTTACAACCGGATTGTTTACTTCAACCAAAAGAAGATTAAACTCGCCGACTATCTCGAAACCGTAGAGCCTTCCGCGAAGCCGGCAGGAAAAGTTAAGGCGGCCGAAACCGTTGAATCGATGACGGAAAAGATTTTAGAGAGTTTAGCTAGGTCGCACCGATTCTTCCCGGACCTATTGGAAGTCTTTCCCAAGGAAGAATTTCGAACCATCGCCGAAGCGCTTGGGATGCTTCATCAACAAGGTAAGATTGTGCAGGATAAGGAAGGGAAATACCAACTCAAAGAGCAGATTTAGGCTGCCATCGCTGTTGGCGCTTCTGTTAGGCCGGCCCGACTGACTGATCAAGTTCGCCGCTTGCGGGTGTAGTGCCGAATCCTGTGCTGGAATTGCTCGGTGCGGAGGATCAGATCCTCTTCAAAAAGCTCCGGCGAGTCGTAGCCGCGGAAATCCGTTCTACCTCTTATCAACCTCACTTCAACGTCTGACGGTTCGAGGTCCACGGCTATGCTTTTATCGTTGTGTGAGATTGACGACCATTGCCGGATCAAACTCCAGATAATCGAACCTAGGAGAAGCACCGAACCGGCTGTAGCGCAGTAGAAACCACCTAATAGGATCTTCTCGGCTACCATGAGCAATTCCCGTTCAATAATCGAAAGCTGCTAGAAAATGGCTCACAAAGCGACCCGCTCTTATGCGTCTTTCTGCAAGCCCGCTCTCCCGAAACGAGCCAACCTATATCGCCGGTCCCAGGAAGAAGTCAACCACCACAAAAAGGTGCTACTCCATGCCCGCTTTCAAATCGGCGTAGAGAAGTTTATGGAACAAGTGTTCTCCCGCTTCACGGCGAACCGACAAGCGCCCGGGTTTATAGGCGCGTGAGGCGAGGCCGCGCTTGACCGATTCGCAGATCGCTACGTCTTCGGCCTGAATCCGTTCACTCACGGCGATACTGGCGAGATTCTGTTCTCGAGCGTGCTCGGAAATAGTCTCGAAGTAAAAATCGAAGATAACTTCGGTCCGATCGATGCCGCGTGGAATAACGAGATTGGTGTCCATGGCTCCTTCATACGAGTTGATCATGAAATTCGGATAAATCCAGAAATAGAGAGCACGGTCGCCTCTTCGGACCGCAGCCGTATCTGAATCACCTCGATCGTTCACAATCGGGGATGACTGTAAACAGAATCGCTCGCCGGTTTCGATGGTGTACTGGCTGTAATCAAGAACGCTGTTTAGCCCACGGTGGAGATGGGGGACGTGGTAGCCACCATCGAGATAATTGTCGACGAAGACTTTCCAATTGCAGTTGAGGGTGTAACTGCGTCGCTCGAGCCAGTGAAGGTTTTCAATTCCCGACTTATGGATGCGTCCGGTGAGATCGGCGCCGAGAAATCGTTCTAGCGATGGACCGTGAGTCTCAACCTTCACGAACAGCCAGTTTTGCCATAGCGCGGTCTGACACGGAATGAGCCCGTTTGCCGAAGGATCGAAGTTCCGAACCCCAGCGAAATCCGGCGTTCCTTTAAGCTCTCCTTCCAGCGAGTACGTCCAGCCATGGTAAGGGCAGCGAAGATTCTGCGTGCGGCCCTCACGCTCAGTCATGATCGCCGCACCCTTATGACGGCAGACGTTGAAAAATCCGCGAAGCACATTGTCACCGCCTCTCACAACCAGAATCGGCTCTCCAGTTATCTCAGCGGTGATGTATTGTCCGCGCTCGCGAACCTGATCGACGCGTCCGACTGTCTGCCACGAGCGGCAGAAGACCGTCCGTTGCTCCAATTCGAAAATGCGCGGATCTGTGTACCACGCGGCCGGAGGCGCGCATGCCTCAGCCAGCGATGCGCCTTCCTTGTAACTTTCGACGATCTTTCTGAGGGACGATCGCATAACCTACGAACACTCCTGGGTTAAACCGGGCCTGTTGCTGACCCGCGGCACTTCTTCCTATTATGTTTGCGCCGGTTTGAAATCAAGTGAAGTTTTGTTATGAAACCCGGCTCTCAGCTCGTTGTCAAAGATAATTTTCGAGGCTAGAGTCGGTGAACTATTTGCAGTTTGCCTGCATGCGGGAGGATGACTGATGAAAAAAAACGCTTCGCTGGCGCGGAAGGTGGCGCTCTCGTGCCGCATTCTCGCCAAATTGGGTCTGTTCAAAGAAACCACGGGCCATGTGAGCGCGCGAAATGATACAGATCGGATGCTGATCCGTGGCCGGGGGCCCGCCGAGAGCGGGCTTCTCTTCACCATGCCGGGCGACATTATCTTGGCCGATTTTGCAGGGAAGAGCCTGGAGAGAAAGGCCGGACTCAAACCTCCCAATGAAGCCGTTATTCATGGTGAAATCTATAAAGCGAGGCCGGAAGTGACTTGTGTGGTCCACGCCCACCCGCCCTCAGTTGTCCTTTGCAGCATGGCGGGAATAGAGCTGAGGCCGATTTTTGGCGGTTACGATCCGCATAGTATGCGCCTGAGCCTAAAAGGTATTCCCGTCTTCCAGAGCAGCCTCACGTTGAATACCAGGGAACAGGTCCATGCGATGCAGAACGTCATGGGTGATAGCGACATCTGCGTGCTCCGAGGTCACGGCTTGATCGTTGCGGGAAGTAGCGTGGAGCAGGCGACCGTGACAGCCATAAAAGTGGATACGTTGGCCAAGATGAACTTACAGGCCGCTTCGCTTGGAAAGGTTCCGTCCATTTCGGATGAAGACATAAACGAATTCCAGACCCGGACGGGCAGGGGAAACAGTTCAGCGGAAGGTCTGTGGAGATATTACTCCGAATGGCTTATGAAAGGATGAGAATGTATTTTTCAAATGGTCATATTAATTAATTGGCTCTTTCACTTAGGAGGCGGCGTATGCCTGTAGCAGAGATTGATGGCTTAGAGGTTTACTACGAAACCCGCGGCTCGGGAGCGCCGTTGTTGATGCTCGCGCCGGGTGGATTTGACTCGACGATAGACAAATGGTTGAACGCGACCGCCTGGAAAGAGATCGACGCTCTGGACAAACTTTCATCGGAGTTTCAAATAATCGCTTACGATCGGCGGGAATCCGGAAGGTCGGGCGGGAGAGTAGAAAAACTCAGCTGGGAACTCTACGCCCGCCAGGCAAAAGGTTTGCTGGATTTTCTCAAAATAGACTCGGCCTTCGTGCTCGGCGGATGCATGGGCTGCTCTGTCGCTCTTGCCTTCGCCGTCTTGTTTCCAAGAGCCACGCGCGCCCTGCTGCTGCACTGGCCCGTTGGAGGTTACCGGTGGAAGGCGACTAATCGCCGGAAATTCGCTGCCCATGCAAGCTTCGTGAGAGCCAATGGACTATCCGCCGTGATCGAGCGCGCTAAAAAAGGTAAAGGCTTTCGCGAGGATTCGGAATCCGGTCCATGGGCAAAGTACATCGCTCAAGATGCTCAGTTCGCAGATGCCTTTAGATCGCAAGATCCGGAGCGCTACTTGGGTATCGTGGAAACCACCGGCCGTATCCTGTTCGACCGCGACACCGCGCCGGGCGCGACGCCAGAAGAGGTGATGGGGATCAAAGCGCCCGCGTTTATCGTCCCGGGCGACGACCCTTCTCACGGCACTTCCGCCGCGCATTATTTAAGGGAGTGCCTGCCGAACGCGAAGTTCTGGAACGTGATGCCCCCGGAACAACACACCGAGGAAGTCTGTAATCTGATCATCGAGTTCTGTCGCGGCAAATAAACAAACGCCGGCGAATTTCACGCACACGCTGGTTTGGCGCGCCTTGACAGAAGTGCGCTAGCATTATTTATTAATCGCTTTACTATGCCGGTCAACGACCGAATCTTGGGACACATCGTTTTCAATGTGCGCAATCTGAAGAAGTCGGAAGAATTTTATCGATCGATTCTCGGCATGAAAGTCTCAGCTCGCAACCGGCGCACCAAAATGTCGTTCTTGAGCTTCGGTCGAGAGCACCATGACATCGCGCTGATGGAGTTGCCGGCGAGCGCCAAGTACGTCGGCGGGAAGGGGACGCCGAAGCTTCATCACTTCTGCGTCTATGTGCGGACGCCAGAAGAGGTTGACGGGCTGGTTCCGATCCTTAACCGGCGAAAGGTTACGATCGTGAGCGGGCCGGAGAATCTAGAAGTCGCGGGCAACCGGTCCGTCGCGTTTCTGGACCCGGACGGTAACCGAGTGGAGATCGCCTGCAATGTGAATAAGTTCAAGCATGACAACCGGGTGAGGTAGTTTACGGAGAGCAGTCTGACGGGAATTCGACAGTTGGGTTTTCCTTCCCAGCAGAGACCGTCCTGCAATGTCATTCTGAGGCCCTCGGCCGAAGAATCTTCTGCGAATACGGGATCCTTCACTTCGTTCAGGATGACAAACGCGGTTTTTGAGTTATTGCGACACAGTTCCGACGAAGCAGGAACGGTGGGTGAAGCGATATAAATAGATCCGAGGTAACTCATGTCTGCTGAAGCTATTTTAAGCGGCAAGACTTTATCGACCAAGGAATTTTCCGACGTTCTGATCAACGAAGTGAAGAACGGCCATGCCCGTCTGCATCATCCGTTCTATTTAGCGCTTTATGACGGCAAATTGTCGCTTGATGAGATCCGGATTTGGGCCAAGGAGGCTTGGGGCATCTTTGCGTACAACGTGGCGATCAACACCGCGAAGCTGGTGCGCTGCCAGCTTTCAGGCATTCACGATCCCGAGATTCACAAAAAATTCGTCGAAATCATCCAGTCGGAAGTTGGTTATCAATATTTTGAGGGCACGCCTCGAAAGGTGCCTGGTCACCGGGCGCTGTTTCTCCGCTTCGGCGAAAGTATCGGCATCCCCCAGGCCGAGCTGGAGCGATGCGAACGGGACAACGATTTTCTTCCGATGACGATGCTGGCGCGAGCAGGTTGGCTCGATATCGCTTTCAGAAGCGATACGATTCTGGAGCAGGTTGCGTCAACCAATTGCTGCAATGAATTTTCCAATCAGCTAACGGGCGGCAAGTTTTTCAGAGCCTTCAAGAACCACTACGGACTGCAAGACCATGACATCGAGTTCTTCGCTGAACATGGCGAAGCTGATACGGAGCACAGCAATATCGGCTATGAACTGGTGGAACAATTCGCCACGACCAACGAAATTCAAGTCAAGGTCTTAAGGGCGCTCCGCAAAGGCTTGAGTATTTGGTGGGCGGTGACGGACGGTGTGGTGCGGGAGTGGGAGAAGCGGAAAGACAAACGGAGTAGTGGAGTAATGGGGTAGGATTCAAAACCAATACTCCAGTACTCCAACACTCCATTATTCCACCAACTATAACTAGAGGTGCCCATGGAACCGCTCAGCACATATCACTTAAAACAGTGGGTGGACGCAAACAAGGACTACTTCAACCCGCCCTTCAGAACTAATCGCCTTATCGTCAGTCACAAGGATTTCATGGTCATGATCCTGCGCGGGCCGAATACACGGCTGGATTTTCACATCGAACCGGGTGACGAGTTTTTCTACCAAGTCGAAGGCGATATGGAGTTGCATCTCAAGCCGGAAGGGGAGGAGCGGCGTCAGGTGGTCAAGATCAAAGAAGGGGAAATCTTTGTCTGCCCTGGCGGACTGCCTCATTCACCCCGGCGATTCGAGAACACATGGGGGCTGGTGATCGAGCGAAAGCGCTGGCCGGGGGAGAAAGAAGAGTTTGCATGGTTCTGCGAGAAATGTGACGAGCGAGTGCTTTCACGAGTCGTGGATCCAGATAATATCCCGGTTCAGGTCTCGCGGGTTTACCAGGAGTTCAATGAGAACGAAGAGCTCCGCACCTGCCGGGCCTGCGGGTATGTATTTTCCGAGACTCCAATGGCCGAGAGGCTAGGATTTTTGGCGACGAAGAAGTAGCCCTCGCATCGCCTCTTACAAAGCCGGCGGAACCCGGCTCAAAATTCACCGAGATCTACCTGTTCTAGGCTGTTTCCAAAGGTCGGCCTATAAATAATCCATAAATCCAAGTAGTTAAATAGCCCAGATATTTATTGACAAACGGCCGCAAACGCTCATACTGCGGTTGTTTGCGGCGCGTTTTGTAAAAAACGATGATTGTTTGACCGATGTTCCCTGAAAAACATTTTGTTAGCATTGCTGTTTCGAAAGAAACCAATTGTTAGGGCGGTTGTTTCGTCAATAACCGCTAAAAACGCGTCGGGTTTCGGGCGAAACGACCGCGGAAACTAAAGACAGTTGTCGGGCGTCACGTTCGAGAAGAGCGAGCCGAGCTTTGTCACGGAGAGTATTTGATGAAGAAGGAAGTCATAGATCAACTCCTGGAAGTAGCGAGACAAACCGCCCCTGAAGTCGAGTCGGCGGTATCGGGAGTCAAGGACAAGCAATTGCGCGGAGTCATTGCGGGCGTGATCATGCAACGAATACTGCAGGAGGTCGGCCGCGATGAAGGCCGTACTTTTACGAGTCCGGCGTCAAGTTTCGCTGATCTCAAAGACGCGGGTAAGAAAGCTGGGACCCAGGCGCGGATCTTAAATTTGCAATCCGATAACTTCTTTCGGGACCCGCGCCGTTTGGAGCAGGTTTTGGAAGAGCTTCGAATCAGAGGCTTTCATCACAACCAATCCGACGTGCGAATGAGCTTGCTGCGACTGGCGCGCAAAAAGTCGCTCCGGCGTATACCTTTAGGGGAAGGCAGGCAGAGGATGTACTTGTACGTGGACCCCTAGCAGCGACGCGGTCTGAGAATTCACGGAATAAGTTCGCGCTTCCCGTTCGTCATTGCCGCGAAAGCGGCAATCCAGTTTTTCTTGTATTTCCTGGATTCCGGCTCGCCCCCGGCTTTCGCCGCGGTTGGCTGGAATGACGGTTGCGAATTTCGGAGAAGTCACATTACCTGGAAACAATTGTAAACGCTCTCATGCAAAAGGAAGGAACTGAAATGGCGCGCAAAACTACTAAACGCAGTAGCCGAACAAAGCGGAGCACTAAAACGCAGCGCTGGTCGGGCGCGGTTACGGCGCGCAGCAACGCGCTCGATCTCGATCGCCAAATTTTTACCTGGAAAGATCCGCGCCGGATTGCCGCTTCGCTCAAGCGATCCGCAGAGCGGAGCAAGCGCCGAAAGGCGAGCCCTTATCAGTCGGCCATGTCAATGCTCAATTTTTATATCAACCGCGGCGGCAAAAATCTCGGTGCCGGCCAACTCCGCGTTCTCGAGAGAGCCAAGAACGAACTGCGGAAACAGTTTGGGCGCCCGTGATGGGAGTAAGAGGATACGTCCGGCAATGTTCAGAGCAAAACAGGCCAATCAGATCTTGGTCAGCCATATGGGTAATGTACTGACCGGCTTTCTTCGCTCGACAATAGCTTTAAAAAAGCTTCACAGGTTACCGTGAATTAAAGAGAATCGGTTGACATTATCTAAAAGACGGGTTTGGAATACACCAGAGCACACCAACTTGCAACGTTATAAATTTTGGCTATAATCTGGCCAGAATGCGACTTGAGATTGTCCTGGCACCGGAAGCGGTCGAGGACTTGAGGTCGTTGAAGGCTAATGTCCGATCCACAGTTCGGGATGCCCTTGAAACGCATCTTCGTCACCAACCGATGAAAACGAGCCGAAGCCGGATCAAGCGATTGCGGGGTTTGGCGCGGCCGCAATACCGGTTCCGTGTTGGCGACGTTCGAGTATTCTACGACGTATCAGCCGAGACCATTGAGGTCTTGGCCATAGTCCCCAAATCGGAGGCTGCAAAATGGCTGGAGCAATTCGGAAGTCCCGAATGAAAGAGGTCCCTTTATCTGAAATCAAGGATGATCTTTCACGGTTTCTCCGGGAAGCAGAGAAGCGTGAGATTGTCATAACTCGTCATGGAAAACCTGCGGGTATCTTGATTGGGTTCGAGTCAGAAGATGACTGGCTCGATTACAAGCTAGAGAACGATCCACGGTTCCTTGAGCGTGTCGAACAGGCACGAAAGAGCTTACGAGCCGGTCGCGGCACTCGCCTAGAAGATTTACCGGAGTAAAGGCGGCTATAACCCGCCGCTTGAGCCGACTGCAAGATTTGGTGATTGATGATTCCTGTTTCTGGTGACGGCTTAGCGGTACGACTTTAGACCGCTCCAGACCAGCATATGCGCGGAACAGGTGCTGTGGCATATGGCGCAATAGTCGCGATGCTCAGCCTCTTAGCGACGGTAACTCCGCCGGTGGCGGGGACTACGTCGGCCGAGGTGCTGAAGGACGAACGAACCAGTCTGAGCGTTTCGGGCGGTACACTGCACGGCTCTCTCCTAGTCCCGCCCGGTTCGGCTCCAGTCCCGATTGCCCTCCTAATCTCGGGCTCCGGCCCAACGGATCGTGACGGCAACACGCCACTCCTGCCCGGTAAGAACGATTCTCTGAAACTTCTGGCCGAGGGACTTGCGGCACGAAACCTTGCCTCGCTCCGATACGATAAGCGCGGCATAGGCGAGAGTGTAGGCGCAGGACGGAACGAAAGCCGGCTTCGGTTCGAGAACTATATCGACGATGCGGCCGCTTGGGGCCAGCGGCTCCGAAAAGACAAACGCTTCTCATCGCTCGTTATCGTCGGTCATAGCGAGGGCTCACTGATTGGAGCGGTTGCCGCCCAAAAGATCCCGGCGGATGCCTTTGTTTCTCTCGAAGGTGTCGGTCAACCGGCAGCCGATCTCATACTTGCTCAGCTTCGACCTAAGCTATCGCCAAACACCATGGCCGCCCTCGAGGGGCTCGTTGCGAAACTCAAAGCGGGTCAAACCGGTATGGTCCCTACAGGATTAGAGGCCCTGTTTCGTCCAGGTGTTCAGCCATACCTAATCTCTTGGTTCAAATACGATCCGGCTCGAGAGGTGAGCAAGTTACGAATGCCGGTACTGATCATGCAGGGAACCACAGATATGCAAACTGGGCCAGCAGATGCAACACGACTCGGCAGCGCCAATCCGAAGGCGAGAGTTGTAATTCTAGACGGTATGAATCACGTCCTAAAGCGTGTGCCCCTTGATGAGGAGCGCCAAGTCGCTTCGTACTCGGACCCGTCGCTCCCCGTCGAACCACGTCTAATCCAAGAGGTCGCTGACTTCGTCCTCAGTCTCGGGCGAGCGGTGCAGTGAGTAATGAACGGAGTGGTCTAACAACAAGGAGTTGGAGCCGACCGCACGCAACCGGGCGAGCTTCATGCGGTGGGCGGTGGCTCAATGCCCGGTCGTTAAGTCGCAAAGACCATGTTATGGAAAAGTCCGTTGATAGTACCCACCCGGATTTCTGGACCAGCCGCTACGCTGCTGGTAAGATGCCGTGGGATTTTGGCGGTGTGCCAACGGTCTTGAAGTCGTTTCTTGCTAGGTCTTCTGCCTCGGGCAAAGTTCTCATCCCGGGTTGCGGCTCTGGCTACGAAGTTCAAGCATTCCATGAGGCCGGGTACGATGTCACAGCGATTGATTTTTCACCTGCTGCCGTTGACCAAGCCACGAAAGTACTGGGCGTTTTAGCTGAGAGGGTTATTCTTGGAGATTTTTTTACGCAAAACTTTGGACAGGGGCGCTTCGACCTCATTTACGAACGGACATTTCTCTGTTCCATGCCGCCGTGCCGTTGGCCCGATTATGCGAATAGGATGGCACACTTATTATCGCCCGCAGGGAGATTGATTGGCGTCTTTTTGTATGGACAACAGTCAGAGTCACCGCCCTATCCTATAACGGACAAGCAGGCCGACCAGCTTTTCCAAAGATGCTTTCGCCTCGTGCGGAGTGAATTGGTGACAGACTCCTTGCCCTTATTCCGTGGCATGGAGAGATGGCAGGAATGGCTAAAGATCGATCAAGCCTAGTCACTCGCTGACCTTTTACGTTAAGCCGTCTTCGAGCGCGCACTGAGCAAAAGATGGAAAACGTCACGTCCCTGAAAGGGCCCGTGGAGAACATCGAAAGACACTTCCGGCGATGTCGGAGCAAAACGGGCCAATCAGATCTTGGTCAGCTATATTAGTATTAGACCTTGTCCTGGCTGTTCATCTGAGAGATATCGATGGAGTTTCTTAGCAGGCTCGTTCTTGACGCACCTGCGGCGGTGCTGTCGTGGCTCGGCCGGCAAGGCACACGCGCAGTCGCAGCGCTCATTGTCATTGGTATCGTCATGCCACCGATCGGTGCCCTACTCAAGCCGTTTGTCACCGAAGCGGTCTTTGTCCTGTTGTGCATTGCCTTCCTTCGCGTGGACGCCGCAGCGTTTAGGAACTACCTGGGACGCCCCACGATCGTGCTCGCCGCAACAGCATCAACATCCGTGGTGATCCCAACCTTGTTTGGCGCGAGCTATCTGGCGTTCGGTCTCAAAGATCACTCACCCGATCTCTTCCTCGCCCTCGTGCTACAAGCAATTGCCCCGCCCCTGATGGCGGCTCCTGCATTTGCCGCGTTGATGGGGCTGGATGCCACGCTTGTACTCTGCACCATGGTAACGAGCACGGCGCTGTTACCCTTTACGGCGCCCTTGTTCGCCTATGCCTTCATCGGACCTGCGCTCACACTCTCCCCATTGACACTCGGACTTAAATTGTTTGCGATCCTCGCGGGCTCCGCTCTTGTCGGCTTCACCGTGCGTCGGATCGCTGGCGTCGCTGTCATCGAGCGGCAGAAAGAGAAGGTCAACGGCTTCAACATTCTCGTCCTGTTTGTCTTCATAGCGGCCATCATGGAAAGCGTCGCCGCTCGCTTTCTCGCCACGCCCATGATCACAATTGGCCTCGCCGCGCTTGCCTTCGTGGTGTTCTTCGCAGTGCTTTGCCTGACCACCCTCCTCTTCGCACCCGCGGGCCGGGAGCGCGCCCTGACGCTCGGATTTATGGCCTCGCAACGCAACGTGGGGCTGATGCTGGCGGCGACCGGCGGCGCCTTGCCCGACCTCACTTGGCTGTATTTCGCCTTCTCCTACTTCCCTATCTATCTGTCGCCGCTACTGCTCCAACCGCTGGCGCGGCGGATAATCGCCCGAGCGCAGACTACTCCCACACCGCCAAAAGAGCCAACCACATGACAAGTGAAACTATACATCTAACACGCGCATCCACCTGACCGCCGCAGCGGGGCTTGCGATTCCCGTGGGCCGCTGTCCCGCGGCGACAGGTGATGCCGGGCGTTAGCCATTCATGATCCGTTCTCGATTTTTTCGAGACCAAGGGCAGTCCTATCACTTACTTCTGATACAGCTTCGC
>WNGG01005680.1_pt1 | contig 25477 bp, 20 predicted proteins | sample 5400661 | NCBI WGS metagenome assembly WNGG01 (sample SAMN13153372, study PRJNA577476) | soil metagenome | isolation source: 100 cm soil or saprolite under Garry oak tree replicate 1 | place: USA:California | collected 2016-06-15
TACTGTTTGCGCAAGCGACCAAAGGCGGCGGCTCGTTCCTGCTTCTGGGCTCTTGGGAGAGCTCGCGCTGCCTGCCACGAGGGATCAGCCCGCATCTGGTGCAAGCGTTTGCTGCCTTCAGAGAGAATCGCGTTGTAGAAGGCGCGTCCCGCTTCCAGATGGCCACGGATGCGTTTGGCCTGGCCTGCCTCAACCTGGAGGGGCAGTTCGAGCAGAAACGTTGGCGTTTTCTGTTTGGCTGGCTTGCGCTCTCTCGTTTGCTTTGTGCCCATGAGCCTAGCCCTTTTTCTTGTGCTAGAACATCTATTCCAAGCATATCAGGCTTTCCCGCCTCTGTCAAGGAGCTCCGTGCGCTCCCCTCGCCTCCCCAAATAAGGAACGGCGCTTCATCCCTCGGATGAATCACGGGGGCTTTCGCGCTCGGCTTTCTGTAAGGAAAGAGCGGGCAATATAATCAACCAGACCGTGATAAATTGCCAGCTCAGGATTGATGACACTAATATAAACTGATATAGGTATGCATAATAGTTGGCTCGGGTGCTAGGATTCGAACCTAGGATCGTGGATCCAAAGTCCACTGCCTTACCGCTTGGCCACACCCGATCATCAATCAACCTGTAAAGCCGCTGCGAAGGATTCACAATCTCACCGGCCAGGAAAGAACCGCAGACGCACTGCGATTATAACACGCCGCAAAGGTATTGACAAGATGCCAATACCTTCTATATTCCAAAAATTACTTTTCCTTTTCTCTCCTAATTTTTCGCTCTTGCACAAACTTCTCAAAATCATCGACACGGATACGAAGGACATTCCCAAAACGGTATGCGCTCAACGATCCTTCACGGATGTAAGTACGTATGGTTTCTTCTTTTAAGCCAAGACGTTTCGCCACTTCTTCGACTGAGAGAAAATCTTTATCATTCACGGCAGCACCCCGCTTTTCTGGTAATTATAAGCCAAGACACAAACCCACGTCAATGAGCCTTGACTGAAAGGGTAAAAGTTAGATACACTAGCAACAATAGGTGAAAACTTGTATTTACAACATTGTATGCGTTATTACCACTAGTGACTAGCCAGAAAGAGGGAGAATATGGCAACACAAGTAACGAGAAAGCCTCCGACTTTTGGCAATCGTATCTTCGATCATTGAGCGCTTTCAGGTATTTCCTGGTTTCGCCAAGGTGATACACCAAACGTCCCTCCAATCGCTGCAATGATTGTTGAGATCATCCATAACCTGATTGAGTTCGCAATAGACGATCCTCTATCAGAGGAGCAACTTCGTTAGAATGTCGGCATTATTGTTGGATTTGTGCTTAGTTACCCGGAAGTCTTTTTAAAATTCTAGTGCATTTGGGGATGTAGAGCATTTTTTGCGCCCCCTGCTCGCTTGGGCGCCAGAAAGCAGGAAACAATATCTCACTTGCAAGCTCATCTAAACACATAACGGCTACTAGCGCAAAGAGTGCACCACACCCACCTCATGTTCTTATGTCACAGAAATTGCATCCGCCTTGACGACGCGAGGAAAATTGACTACACTGGAGGAAGCCGATGCCCTACAAAGACAAAGATCGATATCAGTCCGAGGAGTGGAAGGAATATCAGCGAAACTATCAGCGAGGTTGGTACGAACGCCACAAGACCAAGCGGCTCGCCATGATCTACGGGAGAAAGGCGACTATGTACGAATACATTCAAGATATCAAAAAACAGCTATGTTGTGCAGATTGTGGTGAGCGGCATCCCGCGACGTTACACTTTCACCACCTAAACTCAGAGGACAAGATGTTTAATATTGCTGATGCAGTCCGCAAGGGGTTTAGTCTGGACAAGATCAAGAAAGAAATTAAGAAGTGTATCGTCTTGTGCGCCAATTGCCACGCTATTCGACACTTCAATAAGCGAAATAAAAAGCAAACCAGTCCAGGCATCGCCGGGGAGTTCGAGGAGCTCAACACCCTCTTGGTCATCAGTTGGGAAGAGGAGGATGCCTACAGGAAGTGGTTTGGTAATAGCGACGATGTCGAACAGGAAACCATCGAGTATCACGAGTACTACGGCAACTATAGCCACCGAAAGAAGTAAAGCGCGGTTCCAAAGACCGTCGCCTTACCGCTTGGCCGCACCCGAACATAGTCGTCTAGATACAATCGCGTGTACTATACGCCTGTATAGAACACGAGGGGATGCTTTTGTCAACATTCCGCATTCCAGCAGCCAGGCGCTGTACCCACTTTTCCATAGCGAAAAGATGCGCATGCCCCCTGGAAGGGGGTAAGGATCCGTTACTCTTTAGTCCTATCAATCTCATAGAATGCTTTACTTTATCTTTCTCGATGAAGTAAAATCTGCACGATACAAGAGCAAATATATGACGAAAGACGTTTAACACTCAGCATGGGTATTGAAGCCATATCGCCCGTAAAAGATTCATCCCACAATACCTTCCGACAAAAGCATAAGCGCTGGCTTGTGCTCCGGCCTTCGCCTTTGTGGCTATGCCTCCTGCTTGCAGTGTTTGTACGTGTATGGCTAGTTGTCCACACGCAAGGTGTTATCGATGGTGATGAAGCCGTGGCGGGCGTTCAGGCTCAACATATCCTGGGTGGGGAGGTCCCCATCTACTATTATGCTCAGCAGTATATGGGTAGCTTACAGGCGCTTATTCGTTCGTTATACTTATCGTGATATTCCAAAAAGTATATCAAAATGTAATATTGAAGCACTCATTGAAAGGAGTGTTCTCGTGAATTTGGACACAAAAGAGCAGGATATCGAGGGGGTAGCAACAGAGCAGAGGAAAGATACTTCTGATCAACAACAACGGAAGCGTTGGTATACTCGCTTCTTCTCACCACTTTGGGTATGTCTACTGATTGCCCTTGCTCTACGCGTATGGCTGATCGTGCATACTCATGGTGTGATTGATGGTGACGAGGCACTGGTGGGTATTCAAGCTGAACGTATTTTGCATGGCGATTTTCCCGTGTACTTCTACGGCATACCCTATTTTGGTAGCATCGAAGCTTATCTAGTAGCTCTCGTTTTTGTAATTACAGGGCCATCTGTGTGGGCACTGCGTACTGAACCTCTGCTCATCTCGCTTCTCCTTGTCTGGCTTATATGGAAGTTTGCTCATGCGCTCGCAGATATTGCACATTTACCGCCATATGCCCGAACATCCTTTACAAGCATTGCGATACTTGTTGCAGCAGTGCCACCGCTCTATGATGGTGTGATTGAGCTACGAACTTTTGGTGGTTACATCGAGACATTCGTCTTAATTCTTCTGCTGCTCCTCGCAACATTGCAACTGACGCGACGCTGGCACTCAGGGGCATCATCCCGCGAACTTGCCTGGCGCTGGGCTGCTATCGGCTTTATCGTGGGCCTTGGCTTCTGGGTGTATCCTCTGATTGCCACTGCTGTTCTCGCCGCAGCTCTTTGGATTATCGGAAGTGTGCTCATAGAAATGGTCAAGCAGTACCGGCAAGTACCTGCTGGTACAAAGCGATCTGTTACTACAATTGTGAGCCCAGCAAAGGGATTACTTTGTGCTGTAGCAGGCATTCCAACGGCTATTCTTGGTTTTACTCCTGCGCTCACCTGGGGAGCTACTCATCAATGGGAAAACATTACGTATATCATCCGCCTCGGTGGCACCGGAAGTATACTGAATCGGCTCAGTACGATACGCCATGTGACAAAAGCCTACGCTACCTGCGTCGCACCCACGGTCATTAGTGGAACACTTCCTACAGTAAACAACCCGCTCAAAGCCTTCCACGGGCCGTTGCTCTTCGTGGGAGCGTTTTGTATCTTCACCACTGTTGCGTTCATTGCTCTCTCGTTCTTCTGGCAGCACCAATCACTCGTACGTATACGACAGCTAGCCGCTCTCCCCACGCTCTTTGCAGCCTGTTCAGCGTTTGCCTTTTGCACAAGCTCAAGCTCTGTTTATGTGCTTCTTGGCTGTAGCCTGGATGATACTGGCCGCTATGCCACACCTCTGATGCTGGCTCTTCCATTCTTCTTTGCTACCATATTTACTGCGTGTGATATCTACCTATACGAACGTGGCAAAAGGCACCTACAGAACACGATGAATGGAAATAGTTCAACACGTCGTCTCTCCATCAAGAGCACATTCCGTTTGTCAGTGGTAGGACAGGCAATACTGTTTGGCCTCCTGCTGGTCTATCTTGGCACACAGGCGTGGACCTATGGGCTGACCGATGCAGGAAAGACCTTTCAATCCAACTATTGTACAGTTGATCCGGCAAATAATGACCCGATCATTGCCTATATGCAGCAAGAGCACATTCACTATTTCTGGGCCAGCAACCTCCTTGGCTATCCGCTTGTTTTCAAGACGAATAGAAGCATCGTTGGTGCTGATCCACGTCCGCTCATGCACCCTCGTGAATCCATTAATCGTATCCCCTCCTATACTGATGCAGTACTTCATGCTGATCGCCCAAGCATGCTCGTTCTGATTAAACACAACGATCCCCATCCACTCTTATTAAGGCTTCTTGATGCCAGGAAAGTTACCTATCATGCGGCGGTTTTCCCATCAGAACCAGGTTATGACGTGCTGGTAATCACACCAGTGAGTCGCACTGTATCGCCTCTTGAGAAGGGTTTTGATATTTTTACCTGTTATCCTTAATTAATGCCCTCATGATATAGAAATAGTAATCTTATCCTTGCCCTCCATTGTTCGAAGTACTATTTGTGGCGAATCTCGCGTCTGATCTGTCTCCAGGTGGAGAGGACCAAAGGATGGGTAATAGGGAGTAGTTGTATAAGCCTGTCCCTCTATAGTTACCGACGACGGTGTAGAAGGGTCTTTGGGTAATACAAAGGCAACAAAGAGTTGATCACCAGGACGGATAGCCGTAAATATACAGAGGCTACGCCTGGGATAGTTGTTATTCGTATTGGGAATTGCTGTCATCGCGTAATTATAGGTTGTGCGAGGGCCTGGTTGTGCAGAATGCAGCAGGTTCCAACGGGAAACCAACCATGACAAGCCTGCTACATTCAATTGTTGTCTCTGTAGATCGACCAGTTGCAGGTGATCGACAAATGTTACAGGCACAAAAGTTTGTCCTATGATCGGTCTCGGTGTGACTATATAAAGTTGGAACGGGGGAGCACCAAGACGTACAGGTCGATCAATCAGAGTTGCTGTTGCATACTGATTAAGCAGCGCCAACGTTAATTGAGCGTATGGGCTTACGAGAAACAGGGCTGGCCCGCCTGAAGCGCCAGGCAAAACAAGACAGCTCGAATCGTCGAAGAGCGTGGTTGGTGTGCGCAATTGCTCAGCAAGATAGCGCATGGCGGTTTGTGAACTTGCGTCTGTAGTGATATAGACCCTGTTCAAATGACGCTGCTGCGCCAGTTGATCCGCTTCATTGAGCGCATGTTGTAGAGAACCAAGATCATTGAATATCATTCCATGCAGGTAATTCCCATCCACCTTATCAAGAAGAGCTGCCATGCAGGTGAGGAGTTGAGCAATGATTGCAAAGGCAGCGACGACATACATGCCATAGCGTATGGCAACCATGAAGAAGTTCCTTACACTTCCACGTTGTTGAGTCAATCTGACCAGCTGCGCAACAAAGATGCCCATCAAGATAAAAGGTCCTGGCATGAGCACCAGCAGGTAGTAGGGAAAAAGAGGAACGGTATGGCGTGAGAGAAGCAAAACTGGTATAACTTGCCAGATAAGTAGAAGCATCAAGCCACATCTGTAAGGACTGGCACGAAAATTCATCCACCAATTGCGGAAGAAAGAGATGGGCATTATGTTTTTACCTATACCAGGAGCATTACCAGGTTGAGGCCACAATGCCAGTGTCCCTACTGTCACTAACCCTCCTGCAACCAGGAGCCAGAGCAGGTGCCGGAGCCAGGAAAGAACTGGCCCGAACAGGTGTAAGACCGAGGCAGGACTTGCAGGTACTTGATAGTAGAAGTCGAAGCCATTGGGGCTGAGAAAAAATTTGTAGAGATAAATAGCACCCGCGTCAACATGGGCGTGCAATTTTGCTATATTGAGGATAATAGATACATCCGCAAATTTTGAAGAGAACTCCCACAGTGGTAGGACCCCATTAACAGGTGGATGGAAGTCCTCAACATACCAACTCAGACACCCTCCACAGCAACATCAATCTGGTGAGAGCAAGGTTGAGATCCAACTGAATGCGCGAATTACCATCAACTCCTCAATAGTCCACTCCCACCACAGGCGAGACGCGTGTCGTCGGATCAGCAGGGTCCGCTGGATATGCTGTCCCTGCATACAACAGGCTTTCCCAAAAGGAGAGAGCCTCCCGGACGGTCTCGAGGTGAAATTCGTCTGCGTCATCAAGAGCAATACTGGTGACCTCTTCCCCCCAGAGACCACCTACGGGAGCGAGAGTCAAGCTCGCCACTTGTTCGTACAGGTGCACTTTCCTTTCGCGCTCTGGCTCCGCTAGACAGTGCTGGAATAAGGCCAGATAGGGCTGGTCATGCGCCTCTAAATAGCGAAGCGCCTCTCTGTCTCCTGAATACGGGATACTACGAATGCAAAAGTACGCCCTGAAGAGGTCACTCAGGGTACGCAGGAGACTGAAGTCAACACTCTGCAAATAGACTGGATCAGGAGAGAGGAGCATTCTCTTGATGTGCTTTAGCTCATAGTTGACCTCCCACCAGGTGATATATCTCTCATGTTCAGCTATCGGCATGAGCCATTCTCTTGTTTGCAGGAGGTCCTGCACTTGTTGGAGTCGTCCTGACCGATCAAAGACGATGGTTCCTTTTTGCAGATGACCGATCAATCCTCTTTCCCACCAGTTGGCCTGCGTTCGGTCAAACGTGTTGTCGAGCAGTTGATTCAGGAACTCAGCTTTCATAAAGCCGCATTCGGTGAGGCGATGGTCAACATAGGTCAGACCGAGCTGGAGAGGTAGAGGCATCAGGGATAACACCACCAGCAAATCATAATCACTCGCGGGCGTGAGCACTTTCCCTTGACCGGCTGATCCCGAGAGGAGAATCCCCTCGACCGCTGGGTGTGAGGAGAGACGATGGACCACCTCTTCCAGTGTCATGGTGGAACTTTTCGAGAGTGTCGTTGGAAACATGGACCTGCCCTCGCTTTCGAACTCCGCCTTTATCCTACATTACATCGGTTCGTCTTGACAAGAGGTCGCTCTGCACAGTGCATCGATCTGTAATCTGTGAATATGAAAACAACACCAGAACACATGGATGCTTCGCAGGTATTTTGCCCGAATATGGCCTGCGTGGCAAGAGGCAAACTCGCAGCGGGCAATATCAGTGTACATGGCCGCAAACGACCACGTTATAAGTGTCACACGTGTGGAAAGACCTTTAGCGCAAGACAAGGGACCGTCCTCGAAGGACTGCGCACACCGGAAGAAGTCGTGATGAAAGTGATGATCTTACTGGCCTATGGATGCCCCACCCAGGCGATTGTGCAGGCGTTTGGATTGGATGAACGCACAGTAGCCGACTGGCAAAGACGAGCAGGAAAGCACTGCCAGCAGGTCCACGAAGCCTGGGTACAACAGGGCAATGTGGATAGCCAGCACGTGCAAGCTGATGAAATCCGTGTCAAAGGACGCAAGATGATTGTCTGGATGGGCTTGGCCATTGAAGCTTCAACGCGCTTATGGCTGGCAGGAGTGGTCAGTGTTCAGCGAGACAAGGCCTTAGCAGATCGCTTGCTCCACCAAGTGCGTGCCTGTTGCCGAACAGTTCAAGCGCTTTTGATCGCGACAGATGGGTGGAAGGCGTATCCCAAGAGCATCCTGCGTGCCTTTCGCGAAAAAGTGAAAAAGACCGCAGGCCGGGGCAGAGCCTCTTTAGAGGTCTGGCCCGATCTCTGTATTGCCACCGTGATCAAACGCATCCAGAAGAAACGGGTCGTCGAGGTGACCCGCAAGCTGACGTGGGGCACGCGTGAGAAAGCACAGACCCTGTTGCACATGACGGTCGGATGCAAAGAGTTCAATACCTCCTTGATTGAACGCTTCAATGGCACGATGCGTGAACGTCTGGCTTCTCTCACGCGTAAATGTCGGCATGCTGCTCAGCGCCTGGAGACGTTAGAAACCGGAATGTACTTGATTGGATGCACCTACAATTTCTGCTTCCCGCATCACCAATTGAGCAAAACACAGCACTTTGGATATGCGTGTACCCCTGCCATGGCCGCAGGATTGACAGATCATATCTGGACGGTGCCGGAGGTGTTAACCTACAAGATCGCCCCTGCGCCTTGGGTTCAACCCAAGGCACCAAGACGATCTCGAAAGAAAGCCGTAGCAGCTCCTCCACCGCCGAAACGACCGCGAGGACGACCTCGCACGCACCCGTTGCCTGATCCGACTCTACCAAAACGACCACGAGGACGACCTCGTAAGGTCCCTTTGTGCCTGTCCACCGGTTAGTGGGGTTCTACCCCCACAGTATATATGGAGAAAAGATAATCAGGAGTGAAACGAGAGCTAAAGCCACATCGCGCCAGCGCAATGTTCCAGGTGCCAGCGCTAGCGCCACCAATAGTGGTACGAGCAGCAAGATCGAGGTTTCATGTAACTGGTAGGCCATTCCTAAGAGGAACACAGCCGGGAAAAACCAGCCCTTGCGGCGTTCGACGACGCCGCAGAACAGAGCAAACATGAAGAGGACGACCAATGGGGCTAGCATGTTTTGTTGCCAGATGAAACGTGAGTAGTTAAGCGGCTTGGCAGCAGCGGCATAGAGGAGCGCGGCGGTGATTCCAGCCAGCGGTCCATAGTAGCGGCGTGTGAAGAGATAGGCCAGGAGAACTGCGAGGGTATTCAATAAGCCGACCATAACGGCAGCCCACAGCGGGTTAGCGCTCAATGCAACCGGTATCATGAGCAAATAGATTACCGCGGGAGGATTTTCGATACCAATCGAGGCGCGATTGCTTACTAGAGGCAATAAGCCAAAGTGCACAGCTTCGCGAGCCAGGCCAAAAATTGTACTTTGATCGCCATCAAATTCGGATGTATTGATCTGATAGAGGCGTAAGAAGCCAGCTATCACTAGGACAAGATAGATTTCCCAGGAGAGTAGCCATGGCAATCGTTGCTTTATGTTCCAGCGTGCTGGTAATGGTGTTTCTGGATTTGAGTTTGACGCCTGTTTTGAGGCAGAAATTGCTTGTGTCATCGCTAGTACAGCTTCGCGGAAATACCGCGGGAGCCTAGGAGCGAGAAGGCCCTTTGTACGTCCAGTGAAAAGGACCATTGGAAAGACGATTGTAATAAGCAATGAATGCCAGGAGCCCCTCACGCAAGTGAGTGACAGACGTCCAACTAGCGCGAGCTAACAAGCGGCGAACCAGGATACTGAACCACAGCTCAATCTGGTTGAGCCAAGAACTGTGTTTGGGTGTGTAGACCATGCGAATGCGATGGGTCGGGTCGGAGAGAAAGGCGGCCCGTGTCTTCATCGAGGTCAGGTGGCCACTTTTGCCCTTGACCCCCAGATCCTCCTGGATGCCACACTGCGTGGCGACCAGGCGCACCAGCGCTTCGGATTGATGGGTGTTGAGCTGATCGGTGACAAAGATCCAAGCCGCCTGTGGATCGCTCTGGATGGTCTGGGCGATATGGGCAGCGAAGTCGGCTTCGGTGCGGGTGGGTCCAATGCTGGGTGCTACAATTTGGCCGCTGGCGACATCCAGATTGGCGATCAACGTCTGGGTACCATGGCGCTCGTCTTCGAATTCCTGACGTTCAACGTGACCGGGCTGCATGGGCAAGGAGGGGTGGAGACGTTCTCAGGCTTGGATGCCGGTCATCTCATCGGTGCTGCTCACATGGGTGCCCGCCGCAGCAAGGGCTGGAGTGGCCTCATAGACCTGGCACACTGTGCAGATCTGCTCGGCCAGTTCGGCGGGATCGTCGGGCGGCGGAGTGAGCCAATAGCGCTTGCGATGGGGCTGTCAAGCGATCACCTTGTAAAAAACGCTCCACTGTGCGGGGAGAAATCTGCTCGACCATGCCGCGTTTGACCGCTTCGTCGGCCAGTTCGCGCGGCGTCCAGTGGCTCACGGGCCGATCGGCTGATGTGGGTGTTTCACAGGCCAGCGCCATGATGCGCATGAACTGTTCGAAGGTGAAGGTCGCTGGTGCTCCGGGACGCTGCTCATCGCTCAAGAGGACTTCGATGGCCTGGCTGAGCAGTTTTGGCTTTCCGGTGGCCTCAACCGTCTGTAAACGGGTCTGCGCCGCGTGCCAGCGATCCCGCCATCGTCGCACGGTTTCAGAATCGACCTGCTGGTGTGCCGCGATCTGGGTGTTGCTCATTCCTTTGGCGGCTTCCAGGATGATGTGACCTCGCTTGACCAGTCGTTGGGCACTCGTGGTGCGCTGAACCATCCGCTGCAGAAGCTCGTGTTGCAAGGGGCTGACTTGAAGCGGTTTTGCTTGGGGAAAAGGCATGAGGGCAGTCTCCTTCACGGTGTTTTGCCCTGTATTCTATCATACCCTTGCCTCCCGCGCTATTTCCGCGCGGCTGTACTAGTATCTTGCCTTTCTGCTACGATTTACATACATAAACCTTTTGTAACTATTCAGGTACTCGCTTCAAGCCCCCTCCAGAGAGGGGCTGCGTCCCCCTGCACCCCCTCCAAAAAAGTTACAACCCTTTTTAAGTGACGCTATTTTATCATGATTATCAATAGTTGTAACCTCAAACTGGCCTTGAAAGAAGTCGACGAGTCCAATCTGGTTGATGGCGCACAACAGGTGAAAGCCTCCATACCAGCCCAGCCGATATCCGCTTGTCCCGCCAACCGCCCGGTTCCACGCCGCCTGGCGTCTCGGGTCGCAATACCCAAATACCGCCAAGGTCACGACCTCACTCCGGCTCAAGGAAGCTTGCGGGCCAGTATGGATGACTTCCAGTGGCCACTTCGCCTTGCAAAAGTCGTCCACCATCACGTACAGTGTGGAAAGGTCGGTCTCAATGTCTATCATCAGTTAGCTCCCTTTCTTGGAAAGTTTGAATACGCTAACTGTAAGATATTGAGCCTCTTCCTTTCAACTCTTTTCTATTTCACACCGGACGTTTAAACAATGGGGGTCAGCTATCACGACATCGCCTGGCTACAATATATCATGTGCTGAACCTCTACAGAACATGCATTGCTCCACGTATTATTGGAGGAGCATTGCCCGCAGTAAACATAACATCTACTGTCCCAGGCTTATTTACTCTAGGACTGGTAATAGTGTCACTGGACACAAAGTTTCGCCGCAGCGGCGAACTTTTGCTTCCAGAGATATCGGCCAACCTTTGGTTTCAAGACACTTCTGCGTTTTTGACCGGATCACGTTGAGGTTTGCGTTGCCCCACACCTTGGGATTGACGAGTGCGACTTGATCCTTGTCCCTTGGCCTGCCCTTGTTGTTGCGCTGGACCTTGTTCCAATCCCAGACGCACTTGCAGTCGGTAAGCAGCGTTGTCGTCTTCTGTCAGCGCTGTCTCTCCAGCCGCCGCTTCTGTCACCATTTGATCACATCGGTCTACTGACAAGGCATGTTGTTCGAGCAAGCTCCGAGAAATCGTTTTTTCTCCTCTTTCCATGGCTTCAGCGAGCACACGGGTCAGCCAATCTTTAAGCACGCCAACACACCCAACGGTTCGCTCGTAACAGTACTTCCACTGCTGAAGCAGATCTGGTTCTTCTTCGAGCGGTAAATTCCGTTGAAAGGCCCACAGCACGCTTTTGAACGCTCGCATCTCGCTCTCATCGGTAGCGCGAGAGCGTGAGAAGTGGATATCGACACTGCGACGCGAGAGTTGGGCACTGAGGTTACGCACCACCAGCAGATCATAGGTGCCTACCAGCACATGGACGGTGTGTGTCATAATGGCAAGCGATTTCAGATGATCAAGTTGGTCTAAGAGCTTGGACCCTCGCGCTGCTTTGGCGATATGCTCCGCATCGTCGATGAGAATCGCTCGTGGAGACCTCCGCTGCAGGGTTTGCTCAAACGCCAAGCGCAGTGCCGCAGTGTCAGTGCACCTCAGGACAGACCGCGGCTCCCGTTCAATCGTGGTGCGGGAAACATGCGGAAGTGGCCTGCGGTAATCGAGGGTGTACTGCACGCTCGGTTCTTGCAAAAGCAGCAAGGCTCGCTGGTAGTAATCGCCCCACTTGAATTGATTGAGCGCGGGCGAAACCGCGTCCAATCTCAAGACGGGGCGATGCCCTCGTTGATCTGCTCCTCCTGCTGCCGCCATCTCCAGCAAGCGCTTTTCAATCTGTGCCAGCAACGTCGTTTTCCCTACACCGGTTGGCCCGAAGACGAAGACCAGACAAGCCCCGGCAGGTTCCCGCAGCGTATTCCAGACGGCTTGATCTGCTTGTTTGAGCGCAGGATGAGCGACGGTGTACGCCTTGAAGTAGTCCAGCCGGATCGTGGGTGGTTGATGCATGAGTTGGCGCGGAAACGGCACAGGAATGCCTTGTTCACTCATCACCGGTACTCCTCGTAGATCTCCAACCCTGCATACACGTCTGGGTCCTCTTCGGGAGACTCCGGCACGGTCTCGGTGCGATGTTGCGGCGTGGGAGGCGTCGCAGCGGTTTGCTTCGGCTGCTCTTTTCGGTAGCCGCCCATTTGGGCAAACACATCCTGAGCCTCTGCATCCCGTTGGCGTTGCATGAGTACCGCTTCGTGATCTCTCGCATCAGCCAAAAACTCCGCTAACCGTTTGGCGCTAATGGCCTGCTGTTTCGCTTGTTCTTGGAGGCGTTTTCTCAATTCAGCAGTGGCTAGCAGTAGCTCACGCTCTGAATGGTCTTTGAATTGGAGGTAATATTCAGAAATGCAGGGCACCCAGTGACCTCGGACAAAAGCGTAAGCCATGCTGATATCAAAGGGATCGTAGCGAACGGCGACCCGGGTGTTTTCAATGCTTGAGGGACGAAACTCATCTGACCAGTAGTACAGATAGTTGATTTTCACGCCACCCCCAGGTCGCACTTTCGCCGTGCCTTTCGCTGTGGTGGGAAGCGAAAAGAAGCGAAAGGTGTCATCGTAAGCGATGGTACAATGAGAGCGTAGCCCACCCTGTGCCAACCCTTTCTGAAAGGCTTCACGAGGAGCCATATCTAGCGCTGGATGCGTCGAGGTGTCGTACACCTCGTAAGCCCAGGTTGTGAAGTAGCGGTAGAGATCGCCGAGCGTCCACACGGCATGCTGCTTGGGATCGACAGACTTGGTGACCTGGCGCACTTGCTTGGTGATCTGGGTATTGCCTGTCAGGGTATGCACAAATTGGGTGTTTGCTGTGCCAAAAAGTCGTTCGACAACGGCACCATATCTTGGCTGTGCCCAGGGTCTACTTGCCTTGGTGCAGGCGTAGTAGGCCAGCAGCGCCTCAAAGTAGACGCTGCGAAAATCGGGACCTCCATCGACAATCAGCGTTTGAGGAAAGCGCCCATAGCGCCACACGCACTCCCGGAGTGCCATCATACACGATCGGTAACTGGGAGGATCAAACGTCAGGTACACCACGAGCAACCGGCGCGAGAAGGCATCCGTCATGAAGGTGGCCCAGGGTCTGCCGAGTGAACGACCGGTGTGAGCGCTCACGAGTTCAATATCTAACTCAGTATGGTCCATGTGGACCATCTCCCACGGACGATCCCCATGCCGAGGAGTGGTCTGCTCCAGTTCCCAGTAGAAGGGCTCTTGTTGTGCAGCGGCACGTGGCCCTTGACGCTTCAGGGTTTGCTCTTGCTTCGGACGCTCTTTGATGCGCCGACAAAAGGTCCGGTAGCTCGGTGCAGGAATATGGCGCTCGCATTACCGCTCTTGTTCCACTGTGGGATGAGTCCGAGAAATCCATGCCCATAGACCGCTTCTGCCTCGCGAAAGGCTTCACGCCATCCGCGTAGTGTTCTTGCAGGAACGGTTCCCTGCGCTGCTTTGGCCCGTCCCAGTAGTTTGTAGCGCTCGGTTGCCACTTCAAGTTGCCGAGGACTCGCAGATCGAAGCCTCTCTAACTCTTCTACCCGTCGAGTATCCTCCGGCGGAGGAGTTACTACCGTCACTTTTTCTCTCGAAGGAGGGTATCAAACACATCAATGGGGAAATCAACGAGTTGCTTCTCTGGGGAAAGAAGACTGATCATCGTTTCTCCCAGATTGAGCACGCGCCAGGGCTTCCCATCCCACCACAGCAGTGTTCCTGCTGTCAATGAAACAGCAGAGGATGATGTTCGAGGAAACATGTGGACTGAGGATTGGCAAAGGGCGACATATGCTGCTGCTTGCTCACGATCCAGAAACACATGGACGTGATGGGAGTCAGCGAGTGGCGTTTGAGAGAGATCAACATAGAGCTGATCAGTGATAATGAGAAAGTAGAGGTCATCTGCGCTTCCCAACGTCAAGCTCTCAAGCAGCTCAAGAAGGGTAGTCGCTGGCTTTCTCATGACAAGCATACGGATAGCCTCTGTGACCTCCGATGGGACTGGGGGACAGGAAACCCGAAGGTAGTCTTCCAGAAAGCGGAGATTACGCTGATAGACCCAGTCAATCTGAGCAGATGACTGAACATGGTAGAAGAAACCAAACTCCTTGACATATTCTTCCCCAGGAGGACACGACCAGGTTCCATCCGCGTTGCGGGTGTAGCGATGTGGCATCTGCTCTGCCAGTTGCACCAGGTGATCCTCCATTTTGCACTCGATCCAGCCACAGCTATCTTCACGGATGACAAAGAAATCAGGCGTGTGCAGAACGCCAATTTGTCGGCCCTTTTTACTCGGGTACACGAGCTTGATGGCACCTGGCTGATCGTAAAACGCGAAGGTGGCTGGATCATGCTCAAATTGATAGATGGCTGCCAGTTCACCGCGATGGCTCTCAAACTGAATGGTACACCCCATTTTCTGACTGGGGTAGCGACCACTCACATTGCCAGCGCGACCTTGGACCAACCGTGACGGGGGCGAAGAACAGATCTGGTGGATGACAGCTTTCGCCTGTTCTGAGCGTGCATGCTGGAGGCACCACACTTCCAACTCATCTTTACTCAACATCGGGAGTTCTCCTCATCAACGTAGCAACACCATATTTCTCAACCTCTGTTATGAATGACGAGGAGAACCTGGGAGGATCACCGGCAAAGGACTTTTCGGCAATCTTTGGGTCCACCGCCACTTACGGCCAAACTATGAGGCACTTCCTCCAGCCTGTGCGTTGATCTCTCCGGCAAAAACGGCCAAACTCTGGGTTTTTCGGCGAAGCTTTGCGTCTCGCAACGGCGAAGCTTTGTGTCCAGTGACAAATAGGTTTATTCTTCCTTCTTGTGACGGTTATTCCCTTTGGCCTTTCCTTTTTCTGGCACCATCCTTTACTCTTGCTCATGCGTCAGCTTTGTATTTTGTCGAATAACGATTCCCGCTTTGCCATATAAATCTGCCATTCTTTGAGCTTAGATGGTAGAGCTTAAAAAGAGGGCTTCGCCAGCATTCTTTGCCGAAAGTGCAGTTTGTCATGAACAGACTGCCAAAAGATTTTTCCGTTTTTTTAGAAAGAGGCAGGCCGTATGTGCCTGTAAAATCTGTTCTTGCAGCCATCTTTATATGGCAATGCGGCAAGATATTGTGGCAAACATTTGCTTTTCAGCACGAAATGAGGTATGCTCTTCGTGAGGAAGAACGCTGCATTGTCTTTCGACTGGCCTCATGTAGATAAAAAGGTGTACACAGAAGAGTGGCTCCGATTCGATGAACGCGAGGGAATCTATGCTCACTGATACACAGTTCCAGCACTGGTGTCTTCGTCTTGGTCTCTCAACTGAGACACGTGAGCTCGTGGCTCGTCTTCGTGTCTCTCCTCCGGCTCGCCGTGTTGGCTCCCACGCTCACAATGTCAGCGGCTCCTATGCTTCTCGCAAAATGGGCTGCACGATCCAGTTTGAGAGCCACAAGGTCGAACTGTGGGCCATCTATCTGATGGAGTACGACCAGTCGGTGTTGGAATACTATGACCAGCCCATGGTGCTCGAATTGCGCTATACCTCGCCATCAGGACGGCCCGTGAAAGTGCAGCACACCCCTGACTTCCTGGTTCTGCGCCATGATGGGGCAGTGCTGGAAGAGTGGAAGCCAGAAGAGCGCCTGCAGGAACTCTCGATCAACCAACCCCATCGCTATCTGCGCGATGATCAAGGCAGATGGCGCTGTCCCCCTGGCGAAGAAGCCGCTTCCTGCCTAGGACTTCAGTATCGTGTGCGAACATCGGGGGAACTCTCCTCAACCTACATCCGCAATTTGATGTTCCTGGAGGATTACTTTTTTGAACACATTGTCCCTGAGAGTACCCTCACCGCTCTGCGCAGCGTGGCCACTGCTTCTCCAGGGATCCGGCTTTCTCAGCTGTTGCAAGATGGCCCTCCGTCTTCAGCAGATAGCGTGTATGCCCTCATCGCTCGAAACCACCTGTACGTAGACCTCAAAGCTGCGCCCCTGGTTGAGCCACAGCACGTGTTCGTTTACCCAGATCAACCGACAGCGGAAGCGCAGACGTTGCTGCGAACAGAACGTCTCCGTACCGAGACTGGAGGCTCAGGCGAGCGATGGTCGTCTCCTCTCGAACCTTCCGCCGGGACCCATGTATTGTGGGACGGGAAGACCTGGCAAATTGTCAATCTGGGACAGACCATGGTCACGCTCCGCGCTGAAGAGGGAGAGCTCACCGACCTCGCTCATAATTATTTTCTGCAACAGATCGATCGGGGCATGATCACGGTTCCTCGTCCTCCCACCACAGACGAGGTCTCCCGGCTACACCCGGAGGCGCAGCAGCTCCTGCGCGAAGCCTCCCCGGATGCGTTAGCAGCCGCGAACCAGCGCTGGCATCTGGTTTCCGCCTATCTGGAGCAGCGCCATGCGGAGGGAGAGGGGTACTCGCCGCGTACCCTGCGCGCCTGGGCGGCACGCTTGCGAGCGGCAGAGGCCAAGTACCAGTGTGGCTATGTAGGGCTCCTCCCCAAGACAGCCAGGCGAGGCAACCGCCAGAAGCGCACCTCGCAGGCGTCGCGTGACCTGCTCGATACCTTTCTCGCCGAGCAGTTTGAGCAGCCCGAGCAGCCGCATGCACGTGCGGTCTACCGGGCGTACCATCGGGAATGTGTGGCGCGTGGCCTGCCAGTCCTTTCCGAACGCACCTTTTACCGGCAGCTCAAAAGCCGACAGGGGACTGTGCAGACGATGAAGCGCAAAGGGACGCGCGCGGCCTACACCCAGACACCGTGGTATTGGGTCCTGACCCAGACCACGCCTCGGCATGGCGATCGCCCCTGGGAACTGGTGCATCTCGATCACACGAAGCTCGACCTGGAACTCGTCTCCCAGCTGGGCTCTCCGCTTGGACGCCCCTGGGTCACGTTTGCGACCGATGCCTACTCGCGTCGCATCCTGGGCCTCTCCCTGTCATTTGATCCCCCTTCCTACCGTTCGTGCATGATGGTCCTGCGCGCCTGTGTGCGCCGCTACGAGCGCTTCCCGCAGTCGATTATCGTGGATGGTGGGCCAGAGTTTCACAGCGTGTACTTTGAGCGTCTGCTGGCGCGTTACTACTGCACGAAAAAGACCCGTCCCGGCAGCGAACCACGCTTTGGCTCGGTCATTGAGCGATTGTTCGGGACCACCAACACCGAGTTCATTCACACGCTGCGCGGGAACACGCAGGCCAGCAAAGAGGTGCGCATGATGACATCTGCTGTGGACCCAAAACGCCTGGCGGTCTGGCCGCTTCCAGACCTCTATGAGTACCTCTGCATCTATGCCTACCAGGTGTACGACCAGAAAGTGCATGAGGCGCTTGGGCAGAGCCCGCGCGACGCCTATCTCCTAGGCCTGGAGCGCTTCGGGGAGCGCTCCCATCGACGTGTGCGCTACAACGAGGATTTCGTGATGGAAACCCTTCCCAGTCCTCGCAAACAAACCGCCCTGGTCGTCCCAGGCAAGGGTGTGAAGCTCCATTACCTGTATTACTGGAATGATGCCTTGCGCCATCCTGAAGTCGAACGGATGCACGTTCCGATCCGCTACGATCCGTTTGATATCGGCACGGCCTATGTCTACTGCCGGGGCCAATGGGTGCAATGCCTTTCTCAGTATTACCAGCAACTGCATGGACACTCGGAAAAAGAACTGGAGCTGGCCACCGAGGAACTGCGCGAACAAGCTCGCCGGAATCACCGGGCGGCGTCCATCACGCCGCTGCACCTGGCAGAGTTCTTCTCGGAGGTGCAGGCCCACCAACGGGTGTTACTCCAACGGGTGCGCGATCTGGAGCAGGGCGCGGTCCTGTGTGCGCTGGATGCCGGTGTGGAGGGGAAGATGCAAGCGTCCGCGCCTCCGGGAGAAGACTCCATGCACAGCTTCCCACCCGTGGATTTGGAAACCGTTCCTGCTTTTGAGGAGTACCGCTTATGAAAGATTCCCGTCACCAGATACCCTCGGCTGCTCATGTTCTGTCACCCGAAACTCAGGCAAAGCTGACCGCATTCAAAGCCTATACGGTCGCACATCCTCTGCTCGAACAAACGGGGACCGCACTCATCCAGGCGCTTCGCGAGCCAGCAGGCTTTGCCCACGTGCTGCTCTACGGGCCGACAGGCGTCGGAAAAACCACCGTGCTGACGCACGTTACCACGCATCTCTCCCCTTTCTTTCTGTCCCAAAGTGCGCTTGCGCAAGGGACTGCGCCCGCTCTTGGCGTACGTGCTCCGTATCCACTGGAAGCGCGCGCGCCCTCTCCCCTGCTCCTGCTGGAAGCTAGAATCCCGGACGGGGGCACGTTCAACCGAGCGGATTACTACCGCACCGCGCTGGGCAAGCTCGGAGAATCTTTCTACGGCGAGTATCGCTTGATTGACATCCACGAGGGGCAGACCTGGGAAACGAAGACCCGCACCAGGGGTCGTGCCGATCAGTTCAGTGACTCTGGGCAGTTGCGCCATGCCCTGGAAGACGCAGTCGCGTGGCACAGCGTCCGCGCCATCATTTTTGATGAAGCCCAACACCTGATGAAAGTCGCGGGTGGGGCGAAGCTCCTGGACCAGCTCGAGTGGCTCAAAAGCATGAGCAATACGATGGGCGTGGTCCATGTGCTCGTTGGCACGTATGATCTCCTGGATTTGCGCAATCTCTCCAGTCAGGCAGCTCGCCGTGGACATGATATCCACTTTCCCCGCTACCAGTTTCAACAGGAGGCGGATCAGATTGCCTTCCAGCGCACCCTGCGTGGCTTGCTGGAACATATCCCGCTGCACATGGATCCCCAGGACCTCATGAATCATTGGTACTATTTCTATGAACGCAGCATTGGATGCATCGGGGTACTCAAAGACTGGTTGGTGCGCACGCTCTCGGATGCACTGCACAGTGGTGCTGATGCGCTTGAGCTGGACCGAGTGAGAGCGCATGCGTTGTCTAACGCGAAGTTGGAGCGGATGGCCACCGATGCGGCAGCTGCCGAGCATCGACTGCACTACACGGAAAGTAGCCGCGAGCATCTCTGGAGCCTGCTCGGTATGAGTGTGCTGGAAGCCCACCAGGTGAATCTTCCTGCGCCAGATCAATGGGAAACAACCACAAACTCCCATCCGAGAGCTGATCCGCCCTCGTCGAATTCTCGGCTGCCATCGGTGCATGTAGGACAAAGGGCGCCTTCGCGTGACGCTGTGGGAACGAGACCTCCGACAGAAAAACCCAAAAAGTGCAGCTTTTCAGGGGAACCGGTAGAGCTTTCTCCTGCACGTCTTGCACAAACGGGTATTTCTAAACTTCAATGTCCAGAATGTGGTGCCACCTGGGCCGCACGCATTCGAGGGGACAGGATATTTTTTCCGGCCCATCCACCACGCACGACCAAATTGACACAGGATATCCCACGCTGGATCACACATGGGTCAGGATGGGAACTCTACAAAAGAGGCGAGTCGTTCACAAACCAGCCGCCTTCCCTGTAGGGATCATGCTCTGTTGAGCAGAAGCGGCTGAGCGAATACAACGGGAGAAGTCTCTATGGATGAATCGAAGCGGTTCCAAGACCAATTGCTCACGACCAAATTCTTTGTGCCTGCGCCCTCTCATGCTCTGATCTCTCGCGCTCGTCTCTTTGCGCTGCTGAATGAGGGACTTTCACGTCCTCTCACCCTCGTCTCTGCCCCCGCCGGCTTTGGCAAGTCGACGCTGGTCGCGGCCTGGGTACAGTCCAAACCAGTGGAGAGTCCCCAGGTCGCCTGGGTCTCCCTCGATGAGGGGGACAATGACCCAGTGCGTTTCTGGAGCTATGTGCTTACCGCCTTCGAGCGCTGCCAGCCTGGAACGTATCAACCTTTTCTGACAGCTTTGCGCAGGCAAGACTTCTCTCTGCCCTATTTGCTCACTGCATTGCTGAACACATGGGTGGAGCACAGCGAGCCGCAGCTGCTCGTCTTAGATGACTATCATGTGATCACCGAGCCAGTTCTCCATGCCTCCCTCACCTCGTTCATCGAGCGTCTGCCGCCCCAGACCCATGTAGTGCTCATCTCCCGCGTCGATCCTCCCTTCAAGTTATCCCGGCTGCGCGGGCATGATCAGGTGTTCGAGGTCCGTACCGACAGCTTGCGCTATACCCCTGAGGAGACAGACGCCTTTCTGCGCGAGGTGCTGGACATCCATCTGGACCCGAACGTGCTGGAGCAGGTGGCGGCGCGAACGGAGGGATGGCCGATGGGGTTGCAGCTCGTGGGTCTCTCCCTGCGAGGACAGGTCACGCCGCACGCCTTGCTCTCACAGATGAGCGGCAAAGAGCGCTATATCCTGGATTACTTGACTGAGGAAGTGCTCCAGCAGCAACCCGCAGAGATCCAGGCGTTTCTGCTCCGAACCTCCATTCTCGCGCAGCTGACCGCCTCGTTGTGCGAGGCCGTCATGGGAGAGGCAGGCAGCCAGCAGATCCTGGAGACGTTGGAGCGAGCAAATGTCTTTCTGGTGCCGCTGGATGGAGAGCGGCGCTGGTATCGCTACCATGCGCTCTTTGCGGAGGCATTGCGTGCTCGGCTGGAACAGCGAGAAGAGAAACAAGTGCTCTATGACCTGCATCGGCGAGCCTGCGATTGGTATGCTGGACATGGCTCTGTGAGGGAGGCAGTCGAGCATGCCTTACAGGCGCAGGACTGGCCGCGTGCGGCGGACCTCATAGAGTTGGCCACCCAGGTGCTTGTCTTGGGCACGAGGGGATCACCTTCGGTGCTCAACTGGCTTCGCCAGCTTCCGGCAGCTGTGGTGGGCCAACGTCCTCATCTCTGCTTGTACTATGCACGCTCGCTGTTCCTAGCCACCCAATTCCAAGAGGCACTCACCTGGCTCGATGCCGCTGAGGGTGCGTTGACCGATGAGGGAACGGCGCCGTTCCCTCTGCATGACGGGAGCGTCGGAACCACGAGCCGCTCTGGCCTGTCAGAACACGAACGGCAAGCATTCCTCGGGAGACTGCTGTCGTACCGGGCCGTGGTTGCGGGCCACTATGGGGAAAGCCAGTCGGCACGTTCCCTGAGCCAGCAGGCTTTTTCGTATGTCACCGATCAGGATGTCTATGAACGAGCCAGTCTCGCTAGTGCTCAGGCGCTGGCCGCCCTGGCTGAAGGAGATGCCAGTACGGCTGTCCAGCATGCCTTCGCCATGAGTACGCTGATGCAAGCAGCGGACAATGTGGGAGCCGCGGTCAGCTTTCTGTGCATCGCGGCCTCCCTCTTGCACCTGCAAGGGCAGCTCCACGCAGCGTGGCAGACCTACCAGGAAGCGATTGCGCTGGGGGCAGGACCGGAGCAGGTGCCATTTGTGGCCGTGGGGCTGGCGTATGCCTACCAGGCAGACCTCTTACGCGAGTGGAATCGCCTCGACGAGGCGCTCGAGTTCGCCCTGCGAGGACTGCACCTGGCGGAACAGGGAGGCTACAATCTCGTCTATCTCGGCAGAGGCTACCAGGCGCTGGTGCGCACCTATCTGTCCCAGGGCGAACTGGAAGCGGCGCAGGCAACGCTCGAGGAGATGCTCCACCTCCCCTTGCTCGTGCAGAATCCCTACCAGCAGGCCGCCCTCGCCTCGGTAGAACAGGTACGACTGTGGATCGCAGGTGGGCAGGGAGAACGGGCCGTTCACTGGGCGATAGGCCTCTCTCACAGGGAGCGTCCCCGCGCTCCACTCGCCTCTGAGCGGGAGGAGGTCGCCCTGGTTCGTGTCTGCCTGCTCCAGGAGCAGTCGGCAGAGGCCCTCACATGGCTAGAGCATGTGTTGGAGCGAGCCACAGCGCAGCAGCGTTGGGACCAGGTGATCGAGGCTCGGCTGTTACAAGCACAGGCCTACCAGGTGAACCAGCAAGAACACGAGGCTCTCTCCGCCCTGGCTGAGGCCGTGCGCCTGGCCGAGCCGGAGGGCTACATCTGTTCCTTTGTGGACGAAGGCGCTCCAATGGAGGCTCTGCTCTCCACACTCCGGGTGCAGCAACGCAAGCAAGGACCAACTCCCTATCTGGATAGCCTGCTGGCCGCTTTCCCATCTGATGACAGGACGCCTGAGCCGCATCACCGCCAAGCTGGTGGGAAGCACGAGCGGACCAGAGAGCAACCACGGCTCGACCCGTTGAGTACGCGAGAACAGGAGGTCCTCCGCTTGCTGGCGAACGGTGCATCGAACCAGGAGATTGCCGAAGCGCTGGTGGTGACAACCGATACGGTGAAGTATCACATGAGTAATATCCTCTCCAAGCTCCAGGCGCGTAACCGTACACAGGCAGTGGCCCGGGCACGAAGCCTTGGTCTGCTCTCTGAAGAATCATAAACCACTCCCCTCTCCTCTTTCTCCCTTGCTTGAAACAAGCGAGATCGTCGTTCCTGTAAATTACAGAATTCTTTGGCTGATGGCCAGATTTGGTGCATACTGCCTGCTTGCAGAGAACGGCACATTGACACGTAATGATATAGTCTCCTCCAGAGGAAATCTTTGTACCCCTGTTTTGTCTCAGAAGTGAGGTGATGATGGAAGGGACGTCTTTACTTGCATTGCCTGAAGGGATGCAGATTGATCAGATACAGATCACAGAAAATGGTCTAATCATCGCAGTCGTCGCAACGCATCCCGCATCTTGTTGTCCGCTCTGCTCTGAATCGTCGTTGTCTATTCATAGTCATTATCGTCGCCGAGTCCAGCTTTTTCTCACTATGCGCAAATTCTACTGCCGTAATCCACTGTGTGAGCGTAAAATATTCACTGAACGTCTCCCAGCTTTTGTGGAACCCTGGGCCAGGATGACGATCCGGTACTGTGAGCAGATCACCTCCATTGGGCTGGCGATCCTCTCGCAAAGGCGGTACTCGCTTGGCCGCTCGGCTGGGAATACAAACGACTCGCCAAACGATTCTGCGCCGGATTATGGCTCTTCCCGATAGCTCTGCCGGAGTGATCCTTTTTCTTGGCATCGACGATTTTTCCTTCAGGCGTGGGTGCCGTTTCGGTACGCTTCTGGTCGAGTAAGATAATGCCAGTGGCATCCTTGGTGGCAACAGCCCAGAAGAAAGGCCACTTGAGACATTTGGGTACCCTCTGTTTACAACAGTCGCTTTGCGCTCGTTAAAACAGGAAGAATGGGAGGAAAGGTGGAAGACGTGTGACCAAGATTCGCAGGATAAAAGGGAGCCCAGATGCTCCTTACCAAGTGGTGTTTGTTGATGAGCAAGGGCATCTCCTCGTTGCCCTCACAGAGTGGTATCGGATACGCTCCGGGCAAGGACCCACAAGCACGCGGGATACCTACCTCGCCTGCTTGCTGCCGTTCTTTACGTTCTTGAGTGAAAAAGGCTGTGCTTGGAATGCTGCACCAGAGCAGTTGCGTCCTGCGCTCATCGATTTTTACCGCGAACGATTAGGATGTTTGATTCGCCCTGATCGAGGACGAGAACGCATTGAGGTCTTACCCACACGAGACACCCCTCTTCAAGAGAACACCCTGCAAGTGCTTCGATCAGCGTTACGTGATTTCTACCTCATCATGAGGGATGAACGACTGTATGCCTTTCCTAATCCCCTCACCTCTGAAACGCTCATGCACTTGAAATGCCTGCATGAGCAAGCCATCGTCAATGCTGGGGCACCTGGTCATGCAGGTATTCGTGGAGAGACCCACGAACGCTCGCGACGCCTGCCGACTGCTTTCATCCGCTACCCTAAGGCGAGGGAGTGGGAACCTGATCTGCGCAAGGAGTTGGCAGATGTTCGGGCTGGCATGCACGCGGTTCTTGATGCCATGATGGAGAGCCGGGACCTCTCGTGTCGTGAGAAGATCATTCTCGAACTGCTGAGAAATACCGGCGCTCGGCTCCACGAGTTGGTTCTGCTCACGGTGGGCGGATACCGGAACCAGGGCATCGCTGGTCAAGCGCAAGTGGTAAGCAAAGGAAGCCTGGGACGCGAGATCAAAACCATCTACTTTGTTCACCATCCCAGGGTGACGCAGCTCCTGGCCCACTACCTGGAACAGGTTCGCCCTAGATGGGATACGCAACGGCGAAAGCGACTCGATGGACTAGAAAGCGGAGAGTCGTTGTTTCTGACCGAGCGAGGAACGGCCTATTCAGTGAAGAGTTTTTACTACCACTGGTACAAACACGCTCCACGGTTCCGTTCACTCTGTCCCGTGACCTTTTCTCCCCATGATATCCGCATTTGTTCATTACGGAGTTTCTCATCATGCTGCGCCTGGCTTGTGGCGCGGGCACAGACCATTTTGACGCCGAACGCTATCAGCGTGAGCGCGAAGCGTTCGGGAGCACCATCATGGGATGGCGCAGCTCTCACACCATCGATGTCTACGATCATTCGCGCGATGGTGAGCAGACTCTGCAGGTGCTCGGCCTGATGCAACACCGCCTGGCAGAACGGCGATATTTTCCCGAGCCTGAAACTCCAGCCGCTGCACCTCCTCTTGCATCAGCAGAAAACGAGACCATCTGGCTGCAGGATGCGGAGACGCTGGCCTGGATCAAGCAGATGCAACAACAGGAACCCTGATGCAGAAAGAAGGTTCAAGCAGCAATGGAAACCCTGACCGCAGATCCCGAACAGATCCAGGAGGAATTGCGACGAGCGCAACAAGATCGGCGAGCCTTTAGCAACCCTGCTGAACGAGCCACCCACCTTCGCCTCTTTTTTGCCTGGCTTCCCAAGATCTTACAGGATGCGCCAGACATCCCATGGGATCAACTCCCGAGCCAGGCCATGGGACATCTAGTTCGCACCGTCGCAGATCATCCAGATGCGACCCCGATTGCGCTGGCTGTCGGCTGCGCGATGCATGCTATGAAAAGAAATACCTTGCTCAATGTCA
>WNGG01005521.1_pt1 | contig 25452 bp, 20 predicted proteins | sample 5400661 | NCBI WGS metagenome assembly WNGG01 (sample SAMN13153372, study PRJNA577476) | soil metagenome | isolation source: 100 cm soil or saprolite under Garry oak tree replicate 1 | place: USA:California | collected 2016-06-15
GGTCGACGACCGCAGAGGCGCGAGGGTCGTCTATTTTGATACTGCTGCCCAGGGCCGCGGCCAAGCCATTTTCTATCATGCAAACGCGGCCAATACCCGCTTGTTCAGCGGCGTTGAATAACGCTCTCTGCTCAACTTGCGTGATGCCGGACAAGACACTCATGATCGCGCGCCGGCTGAAATGGGAAATACCGCTGCGCGCCTTACGAACAAAATGCGCCAACATCACCTTGGTTCTTTCAAAGTCCGCGACTACGCCGTCCAGCAAAGGCGCAATCACTGTAACATCGCGGGCCTCTCTGCCGTACATCTGTTGTGCTTCCAGCCCGATCGCGATTACTTCACCAGTGGTTGTACTAACGGCAACCAGTGATGGCTCGTCTACAACCACGCCACGCCCGCGCACAGCCATGATAGTTGAACCGGACCCCATGTCGATAGCCATCGAATCCGAGACCAGATTGCGCAAAGCGCCGAGCCCGGTGAACGCTGCTGTTTTGTTCATTAATGACATATGACTTAATAAGGCGTCTCCAGTTTATATGATGCAGCTAAGAGTGTGAACTTTGTGCTTCCGGAATTCTCAATTATCAATCCGCAGAACGGACGCCACCGCGATGGAGTCAGAACTGGGAGCGGTAGCGACCGGGTAGCTTAGGCCGAAGGGCCGTCATATATATTTCTTCCTGGTTTCACCAATCTGCGTAATCTGCGTAATCTGTGGATATGGAGAATGAACCTACGGTCACCGTGAAGACCGGCCGCAATGACGATCTGCCAAACTTTGCCGGACCTTTTGTGCAAGGTCCCGCCGGCGAGCGATTTGTTTACATCGACATCGGCACTTACGCCGGCCAGACGAACACGCCCTGGAGCCGCCGGCTGAAGATACCTTTGAGCGGAATTTGCCCCCCAGATCTTTTCCGTTTTACTGCGGGAGGCGGCTCTTCACCGGCGCGCTACCGTAGAACGTCTCGCGCCACTCCGTCCTTCGTGATCGCCACGGGCATGATGAAGCCCTGCTCGTCGAAGCGCATTTCATCAATGCAAACCACTCGGTGATTCCGGTCCGTCTCCCCCAGAGGTCTTCTGTGATACACGATGTACCATTTGTTGGAGCCCGGCGCATGCAGCACAGAATGATGACCAGCACCGGTAGCGACCGATGCATCCTGCTGCAGAATCTTTCCCACGCGATTGAAAGGCCCGAAAGGTGACGACCCGATGGCGTAGGCAACCGCATAGTCAGGGCCTGTCCAGGCACCTTCCGACCACATGAAGTAATACTTCTCGTCCTTCATGATCATGAAGGCGCCTTCAACGTAACCCTTGGGCGTGATCTCCTTGAACGTCGTCCCATCAGCCAAGGGAATCAAGCCCGTGAAGTCGTCCTTCAGCTTCGCGATGTTGCAGTGCCGCCAGCCACCATAAATGATGTAGTGTGACCCGTCGCGGTCCTCGAATATGAATGGATCGATCGGCTGCGCACCGTTGTGAAACTTGTCGATTAGAGGCTTCCCGAGATAGTCATTGAACGGGCCTTCCGGCCGGCGCGATCGAGCGGCGCCGATGCCTCCCAACTGCTGGTCGTTCTGAATGTCGTTGGCGCCGAAGAAGAGGTAGTACCAGCCGCCCTTCTGCACCACCGACGGCGCCCACAATGCGCGCTTGGCCCAGCGAACGTCGCGCACATCCAGCACACGCGGGTGCTTCTTCCAGTTCACCAGATCCTTTGAGGAGAACGCGTCCATGAGGACCTGTTCGCCGTACGGCGCTGAATACGTCGGGTAGATCCAGTACTCGTTCTGAAAGATGCGCGCCTCGGGGTCCGCATACCAGCCGGGCAAGATCGGATTGCCTGATCGGGGCGCCTGAGCAAGGGCGTGGTTGCTCAATAGCAACGGCAGACAACAGATCAGCAGAACATTCCAAAGGCTTACCGAACCGCATGCACGAATGCCGACGCTGCGGCTATTCAACCATCGTAGATGCATCTCGCCTCCTGGACATCCTCCGTCTACGGCGCCGACACTACGCCTCCTTAGGATCCAACATCAAGGTAGGGGCAGTAGCCCGACCGTAAGGGAAGGCGCCTTTCCGCATTTTTGCGTTGATGAATGCAAATGCTGGCCCGGGAATCTAATCGGTTCACATGAACAAGATCGCAGAATCGCAGGCGTGACCTCATTTCCTAATCAGGGGATTATCAACTCGCCACCCAGTGCAGACCTTCACGCATTACGTCAGCCGGTATCTCATGACGTCCGTCAAACTCTCGGAAAGTCACCTCATACCCGCGCGCCTTCAACTCGGCGGAGACTCTGCGACCACATCGGTCGATCGGCAGGATGGGGTCCCGGGTTCCATGCGAGATGAAGAAGCGCGGCTTTCCCTGCGCCGCGCTATCGATCAAGAATCCGGGTGAGAACGCCGCGACGCGCTTGAAGAGGTTGCCGTTGATTAGTCCGAGCGCGATTGCGTACGTAGCGCCATCCGAGAACCCACCGACAGCGATGCGTGCGGCATCGATCGCCACGGTTTCAAAAGCACGCTCCAGCGCGCGCTTCAGAAACTCCACATCAGGCCCAAAGCTGTCGGTAATCGCATCCCAGGTGGTGTCGCGAGAGTTCGGCGCCAGGATCACAACGCCCGCTTCTTCAGGCGCTGAATCGAGATACCAGAACATATCGTCCGCGCTTTGAGTGGCACCGTGCAAAAACAGCAACAGCGGCAGAGGCGAGTTGATTGCGGATTTGGGTACTTGAAGGAGCGCATCACGCTCACGATCCAGTCCGAGCTTGATCGGTTTGCCAATAGATGAGTTGCCGGATGAAGTTGACTTGGCAGATGAAGATGGGTTGCCGGACGGAGATGAGTTAGCTGACGGTTTACCTGGCACGTGTGGCCGCACGGTGAGCCGTCCATCACCTGGCAGGTTGGACCAACTACGACGGCAAGCAGTGCTCAGGGCGAGCGAGGCCACGGCGCCACCGGCAATCGTGCAGAAGTTGCGTCTGTTCATGCGCGCGTGACTGTCTTTCATCGTTCGATGGTGCAATCCAAAGATTACACAGAATTGCCCGATTGGGCAGTTTGATCTGACCCGATCGCTATCGCTCCCGGTTCTGTAGTGCGACCCAGCTCAGCTCTTTCCCTTGCGCGCTTTCAGCTTCTTCAGTTCCTGCTCGCGATCGAGATAGCTGAGGCCGTTGGTGATCCAGGAAGGCGCGGGTTCATCCTTTAGATAATGCCCGAACCACTCGACGATGCGCCGGTGGTAATCGAGCTGGTTAGGCTTCTTGCGCAGTCCGTGATCTTCGCCGGCGTAGACGAGCAGCACGACATCTTTCTTCGCGCGCCGAGCGACGTTGTATAGCTCGACGCCCTGGTGCCAGAACACTGTGCCGTCGCTGTCGCCGACTTCAATCATCAAAGGCGTCTTCATATTCTGCACGCCGAAGACCGCGGAATTTCGAATGTAGGCCGGCAGATCTTCCCAGAGCGGCACTTCCATACGCTGCTGTCCCGTCTCGATGTGATCGGTCTCGGCGATGCCAATGCTCCAGTGATGATTTCCGTAGTTGCTTACGAGATCGGTGATCGGCGCGCCCGCCACCGCTGCGGCAAACAGATCGGTATGCGTGGCCAGAAAAGTCGTGTCGAACCCACCCCACGAATGCCCAACGATTCCAACCTTTCGCCCGTCGACGATCCCCATCTGAATAACTTTCTTCACGGCTGCGCCAACGCACTCTGCTACCGACAGACCCGGCTCGCGCTTCCGAAAAGCGATGTCCGGCTCGAGCACGAAGTAGCCGAGACTAGTGAACACAGACGCGTTGTAGGGGTCGCGTTCCGCCGGAGCGACATAGCGATGCAGCGTATCGGAAAGACGCTCGTACATGTATACGATCATCGGATAGCGCTTGCCCGCTTCGTAACCCGCGGGATAATAGAGCGCACCTTGCAGTCGCTCGCCCAGATCGTTCTTGTATTCAACCAGCTCACTGTGTCCCCACGCGAAGCGATCCTGAAAAGGATTCGTCTTCGTCACCAGCTTCGCGCTCTTTAGATCGGGAGCGCCGACGAACACAGTGGGCGAATCCTCGAACGTTTCGACGACATACTCGTAGACGTCCGCATCTTTCGCTTTTGCGAGACGAGTGACGCTCTTGTCCAGCCACACGAGGCGCTCAACCGTGCTTGCGCCCGGCAGCAAACGCGCGTAGCCGCTCTTCTTCGACCAGATGCCGAACAGACTGAGGTAGAGCGGCTTGTCGGTGTCGATCCATTCGTCATCCGGATTCAGCCGCACGTAGCGATGACGAACCTGTTCGGCCGCGCCGTCGGTCAAACGTGTGGCGCGGGATCCGTCGGCTGCGATCTTCCACAGGTCGAACTTGTCGTAAAGGATCACGGCCTCGTCGTTTTTCGTCCACCCCGCGACGCCGAAGGCAGGCTTTTGCTTGATCGTGAAGTCCGACTCGCGATCAACAAACGAGGTCGGCACGGTCTTCGTGATGTTCACAATCGCTCGCGTCGCCGTGTTCACCGTCCAATAGTGATCGTCTTGCACGTACAGAAGGTAACGCCCCTGCGGACTTGCTTGGAGGTAGCGATCCTCGGGAAGCCGCTCTTTGATCCTGGTTCGTTCTCCGGTCGCGAGGTCCGTCAGGTAGATGTCAGCCGCCGGTCGTCCGATCGTCCGCTCCATCGCGTAAGCGGACCAGTTAGCGGTATAAGCAAGCTGCTGACGCCTGACCGGTGTTACTTGCTCGCTGAGCTCCTTTCCGAGTTGAACCAGGCGATCGTTGCCGAGTTGCCAGGCCGCGAGCATATTCTTCTGCCGGTCGCTGCGCGCGCCGATCTTCTGTTTGGGCATAACATCCAGGTCGTGCGAATGCCACACGTCTACGTCCGCCGGCTCCTCGTCATCTGCGGGCGCAGCGGTCGCACCGTCGCCGTTCGTTGCGGTCACGTTTGTCTTCGCGGCGGCCGGCGGCTTTTCATTCCATTTCGCGACGCCGAGAAAAACTGTTGCGCCATCGTCTGACCACGATGGCCTGCGAAACGAAACCAGACGCAGACCCGGCGGAAAGGCTTTGTCGGTGGTCGGGTCGTAGTCATGTCTCGCCTCAGACGAATCCAAAACGTGCGTCCAAGCCAGGGTCACCTGGGTCGGACCGTCGTGTCGATCGTCGGTCTTGGATCGCAGCACCGCCAGATCGGCGGAGTCCTTGCGCCAGGCCAACCCGCTGTAGATAGACGAAGACGAATCCAAAACGCGCAGGGCGCCAGTCTCGGGATCGAATAGCTGTACGCCGTTGCCGGTCTTGTCTTCGGCGCTAATTGTGAATGCCAGTAATTTGCCTTTGTCCTGCCAGGCGAACTCTGCGACGTTGCCAAACGTCGTATCGCGTCCGCTGGCGAGCTGCCGCAGGATCAACGTTGCACCCTGCGGCGTGTCGTCGGCGTCTGTAGCTGCCGCGGCATCCGGCGATTCTCTTTTCTCAGGTGGATAGCGGCGCATGGCCAGGTACGATCCGCTCACGTTGAACGCAAACGACTCGACGGCGTCGACGACCGTCATCTCGCCGGTCGTCAGGCTCATTAGTCCAAGCTTTCGCTGAATCGGCTTCTTGTCTTTGCGCAGTTTCTCTTCCTGCACTTCGGAGTAGCCGATGGCGTATGCCACCCAGCGCGAGTCGGCCGAGAAGACGGGCTGCGCGCCAAATGCCGCCACCTTCGTCGTGCCATCGGCGACGCTGGTGATGCGCAGCTCGTTGTTGCGATTCGAGCGGTTGATGCCGTAAGCCAGCCACTTGCCGTCAGGCGATAAGCCACCGCGACTTGGCACCGTGGCGAGCGTCTCGAACTGGCCGTAATCCGACGGCGTGACGGGTGGTTTTGTCTGCGCGGCGATCGAGATCGCCACGCTGAAAACAAAGAGAATTGGGGTTACGATTCGTCGCATAACGCACCTTCCTTATTCAAACGTCATGAAGTATGTAACTCACTTTTGATCCGGCGGCGCCGCGTTGTTGTTGCCGTTGATGAATCGGTCGAACCAGTAGAGTTGCCAATTCAAACTCTCGATCAGATGTTTCGGTTCGCCGGTGCGCGTCAGGTTATGATTCTCGCGCGGAAAGAAAACGATCTCCGTCGTCACGCCAAAATGTTTGAGCGCGCGATACCACTGTTCGCCCTGTTCTATCGGCACCCGGAAGTCGTTGTCTGAATGCAGAATCAAAGTCGGAGTCTTGACGTTCTTTGCATACTTCAAAGGCGAACGATCCCAGTAGAGATCAAACTTCTGAAATATGTCTCCGCCAAAGTCAGGCGCATGCCCGTAAGCGCCGTCGCGTGTGCCGTCGTCCGAAATAAAATTGGAGACGCTGCGCAGCGTCACCGCCGCTTTGAAGCGATCGGTGTGACCGAGAATCCAGTTGGTCATGTAGCCGCCGTAACTCCCGCCCGTCACGCCCATGCGATCTTGATCGATCCAGGGATATTTTTTCAGTGCTGCATCAACGCCATTCATGATGTCCTGATAATCCTTGCCGCCCCATTCGCCAACGATGCCGCGTTCGAATTTTTGGCCATAGCCCGTCGAGCCGCGCGGATTCGTGAACAACACCGCGTAGCCCCTGGCGGCATAGACCTGAAACTCGTGATACCAATCGACGCCGTACTGCCCCGCCGGTCCGCCGTGAACGCTAAGGATCATGGGATATTTCTTGCCCTCTTGCCAATTGATCGGTTTCACAAGGAAACCGTCGATGTCCCAAGCGTCCGCGCCCTTATAAGTGAAACGTTCGACGTCCGCCAGTTGCAGTTGTTTCCACAGCGCTTCGTTCAGATTCGTGAGTTTGCGTTCATTGCGGCCGTTGACATCCGCGACATAGAGATCGTCGAGATGTTTGAAATCGTTAGCCGCGTAAACCATCGTGTTGGTGCGGCCATTGAAATCAACACCGCGCACGGCACGAGGACCTGACGTGATTTGCTCGATCGATTTCGTCGCCAGGTCAACGCGAAACAGATGGTTCTCGCCTTTCACGCCGGTTTCAAAGTAAAGCGATTTACCATCGTCCGACCATTCGAGACCGCCGGGAATCAGGTCCAGCCCATTGGCCGCGAGCGCGGACGCCGTCCCGCCAGTCGCAGGCGCGAGCCAGATTTTCGGATGATCGCGGTCGTGAACCTCGCCCGTGAACACAATCTGTTTGCCGTCTGGTGACCAACGTGGCTGATTGTCCGCTTCGTCGTGATCTGAAATCTTCGTCAGCGCCCCGCCTCCAGCTGAAATCACCCACACGTCCGTGTTGCGATTCTCGTCGTATTCTTTTCCGGTGCGATTCGAGACGAAAGCGATGCGAGTTCCATCCGCCGACCATTGCGGATCGCTGTCGTTCCAATCGTTCCCTTCGGTGATCTGTTTTGCGTTGCCAGACGCTACGTCCACAACCCAAAGATGCGTGCGGCGATCATCGAACCAGCCCGTATCGTTGAATTTGTATGACGTGTTTTTGTAATGCCGCACGTCGCTGCGGTCTCGGCTTTCAGTGCGGCTGTCGCCTCTACTGTCAGATGGCCCAGCGCGACTGACGACGACCAGGCGCGTGCCGTCAGGCGACCAGCGAAACACGTTCACGCCGTTCTTCAAGTTTGTGATGCGCCTTGCTTCGCCGCCGTTCATCGACAGCAGATAGACCTGCGAGCGCGGTTGTTCACCGGCAGCTCCCGCCCCGATTGTTGGTGAAATTGTCGTCGCGCCGGTCGCTGCCGTTCCTGATATTGATTCACCAGGTCGCGACGAAAGAAACGCGAGCCACTTTCCATCAGGACTCCAGCGCGGCGAGTTCGACGATTGCGGACTGGTTGTAAACTGCCACGGCGCGCGGCTGCCATCAATTGCCGCCAGCCAGACGGAAGAGTTTCTGCGATTCTGTGCGCGGTCAACTTTCGTCACGACATAAGCGACCAGCTTTCCATCGGGCGAGATATGCGGATCGCTCAAAAACTCAAACGAGTAGTAATCCTCCGCCGTGATGCCGCGCGGTTGTTGCGCCAACGCCGCCACTGCAACCAGAGACAAGCACGCGGCCAGCGCGGAAACGGAGAACGATCTGAAGGATAGTCTCATGGTATTCCTCGTCGATGAGAATGGCCTGTATTGGAGCGGACGCATGATACATCCGCCGTCGAGAAATGAGCTACCCGACTTGTGGGCCTCGCTCCATATGGTGCAAGGAGCGGACGAACTTGTGCATTGAAGACACACGTTCATTTCGGTCGGGCGATGCTCACGGAGCACAATAGCGCATAAAAACCGAAAAACTCAAAACCCCGGTTCGGCTCGTGCTACTTCGAGCCTTCGGCACAATCATTGCACGGTTTACGAAACAGAAACGATTCGGCCGCCCCGGTAATAACGTAAGTGAGCGGCCACAAAGAGAGACCCGTTGCGAAGGAGAGAGCGCCGCGGGTTTTTCTTTGTGGCTCGGCGACGCGTCATCAAGGCAACAGCTCACTTCATCGATGCCGCGTTTTGTCTTGCTTCGGTAATGCGAGCGAAATCCGGATGAAGGTAAACGACCCGACCGGCAACTATTGTCGCGACAGCCGCGCCGGTCATGGTGCGTCCGTCAAAAGGAGTATTCCGGCTCTTCGATTTCGATCGAGACGCTTCAAAGGTCCACCGAAATGCGGGATCGAGAATCGTTATGTCGGCCCATGCGTTTTGCCGTAATGTGCCGCGATCTTTCAACTGGAAAATTCGCGCGGGGTGGATCGAACACAACTCGACCAGCCGTTCCAAATCAATAACACCTTGCTTGACCAGATCGAAGGCGAGGCCCACGGCGGTCTCTAGTCCTGTGATACCGAAGGGCGCTTGATCGAATTCGAGCGCCTTCTCGTCAGCATGGTGCGGCGCATGATCGGTGGCAATCGCGTCGATTGTTCCATCTCGCAAACCCTCGATGATCGCGCCGACGTGATCGGGGCTGCGCAGCGGCGGATTCATCTTTGTGTTCGTGTCGTATTCCGCAACCGCTTCGTCGGTCAGGGTCCAATGGTGAGGCGCGACCTCGCATGTCACAGGCAATCCGATCTCTTTCGCGCGGCGCACAGCATCGAGCGCGCCGCGCGTCGAAACATGCGCCAGGTGCACGCGCGCACCGGTCAACTTGGCCAGCGCGCAGTCGCGTACGGCATCGATTTCTTCCGCGACGGCCGGCATACCGCGTAATCCAAGAATCAGTGACCAGCGAGCTTCGTGCATCACGCCGCCAGCCACCAGAGAACGATCTTCGCAGTGATCCACAACCGTTAGATCAAAGCCCCGCGCATATTCCATCGCGCGCCGCATCATTCCCGCGCTGGGCACCGGCCGGCCATCGTCCGAAACGGCGACAATGCCGGCAAGCTTCATCTCGCCCATCTCGGCCAGTTCCCTGCCCTCACCGCCTTTGGTGATCGAGCCAATGGGAAAAACATTGGCGAGGTCAGCCCGTTCACCCTGCTCAATAATGAAGCGAGTCACGGCCGGACTATCGTTAATGGGATCGGTGTTGGGCATTGCGCATACGCTGGTCCAACCTCCCGCTACCGCCGCGGCCGTGCCCGTAGCAATCGTCTCTTTGTATTCCTGACCCGGCTCGCGCAGATGCGCGTGCATGTCAATGAACCCCGGCGCGACAATCAAACCCGTGGCGTCGAGCATCTCCGCGTCTTTCGGCGCGGGTTGGCCTCGATCCAACAAGCTGACAACGCGACCGTCCTCGACCAGCAGATTGCGACCGGCGTTCACATTTTGCGACGGATCGATCACATAACCGTTGGCAAGCAGCAGCTTCATCCCTTGGTTCCCTTGCGCTCTCTCTGGTCCAGTATCAGCGAACTGCTGCCGTCCGCAATCTCCGATGAAATCTCGATCCCTCGGTTGATCGGACCCGGATGCATGACGATGGCGTCAGGCGCGGCGCGTTTGAGGTGTTCCGGATGCAAACCGTAATGAACCGCGTATTCGCGCATCGACGGAAAGAACGCCGCATCCTGTCGCTCGCGCTGAATCCGCAGAATCATCACAACATCCGCACCCGCAACGGCATCTTCGACGCTGCGCTCTATGCGCAGCCCCTGCTCGACTAATTCCGCAAACTCCGCGGGAACCAGCGTGCCGGGTCCGGCAACCCGCACCGTCGCGCCGAGCTTAGTCAACAAGTAAATGTTCGAGCGGGCAACGCGCGAATGGAGTATGTCGCCGATAACTGCAACGCTCAGCCCATCGATCCGGCCTTTGCGTTCACGTATCGTCAGCGCGTCAAGCAGCGCCTGCGTCGGGTGCTCGTGCGCGCCGTCGCCGGCGTTGACGATCGATGAGTTACAAATCTTCGCGAGATGATATGGAGCGCCGGCCATCGAGTGACGCAGGACGATGCAATCCGGCGACATTGCTTCCAGATTGCGCGCGGTGTCCAGCAGCGTCTCGCCTTTGCTGACGCTCGAAGTTGCAACGCTAATGTTGACGGCATCAGCCGATAATCGCTTGGCCGCGATCTCGAAAGACGTCCTGGTGCGCGTGGACGGTTCAAAAAAGAGATTGATCACGGTGCGGCCGCGCAGCGCTGGTACTTTCTTGATCTCACGCTTTGAGACGTCGCGGAACGTTTCGGCCGTGTCGAGCAGGTGCGTTATCTCACCTGCCGCTAATTCGCGAATGCCCAACAGATGTTTGCGCGTGAAAGTCATATCGACTCTGGTTTAGAGGCGGGCGTTGCCCGCCGGTTCGATGGTGATTTCAATCACCATCCCCGATTTCGTTAATCTTGAGCCGGCGGGCAACGCCCGCCTCTAAACGAACTTCGTGGTTCATTCGCATTTCAGTCCACAAAAAAGCGGCCACTGCTGGCCGCCTTCAAACCGCTTCCGCTGCCGCCGCCGGGCGCTCGACGATTAGCACCCCTTCCTGCTCGTCAAACTCATTGAGCATCACTTTAATAATCTCGCTCTTCTTTGTCGGCACCAGCTTGCCAATGTAATCCGCCTGGATCGGCAACTCGCGATGCTCTTTGCCGCGATCTATGAGCACCGCCAACTGCACGCGCCGCGGCCGGCCGAAGTCGATCAATTCAACTGTAGAAAGATCGTCGCGATAAAGCGTGATGTCCACAATGCCAACGGGCGGACGGACGCCTTCGAGATCCGCGATCTTGTCGGCCATGCGCTCGGCCAGCGGCACCCCGCGTCTTCTGATGCCGACGAGATAGAGATCGCTTGTGCCGTGATTCTCTTCGACAACCTCTGACGCCAGACGCGCCAGCGCGCGATTGATGCGCGGGCCATCCATGATGCGGGCTCTCTCGACGAATTCCATTTCAGGCGATACTAACAAGAAGGATGACGCGGTGACAAGCGAATGCCGCTCGCGGCCGTGCCTCCTGGTTTCAACTTCTTTGCGGCTTGAGTGTTCTCTTTCCGCCTTTGCGTGAAACTGGGAGCCTCCAAAACCACGGTTTCGCGCAAAGCGGGGAATATCCGACTCGGCAGTGGCGCCGTAGAAAGATTCAGACAATACAAATCAGCGGTAATGCGGACGGCGTCATCCTGCGTGATCCGCTCTCACGTTCGCAAATCCAGTTGGTATTGCCGCGGGATTCGACAAAAACGGAATTGCTTTGCAAGGTCTGGCGGCGCTTGGCTTCGGCTTTATTGAAGCGGGTACCGTGACTTATCAACCACAGCCAGGCAATGTACGGCCCCGTCTGTTTCGTCTCCCATTGGACAAAGCGCTGATCAACCGCGCGGGCTTCAACAACAACGGCGCTGAGGAGTTTGTCGCGCGCGTGAGAAAAAACCGACCCGCTTGTGTCGTAGGAGTAAGCATCGGCAAAAGCAAAGCGACGCCCATGGAAGACGCGGTTTCCGATTATCTGAAATGCTTTGAAATTGTTCACCCGGTCGCCGACTACGTCGCCGTGAATGTCAGCTCGCCGAATACGCCTCGCTTGCGCGAACTTCAGCAAGCCGATCAGCTCTCACAACTGCTCGGCGTCTTGCAAGCACGCAACCGCGAACTGAGCTCCACGCATTCGCGAACCGTCCCTCTGTTGGTTAAGGTATCTCCGGATCTCGATCAAAACAATCTTGAGTTGATCGTCGAGGTCGCGCGCCGGACTTCCGTGGATGGAATTATAGCGACCAATACAACAACTGAGCGCGCAGGACTGCAAACGCCAGCCGCGCTCGTCAACGCTTGTGGCGAGGGCGGGTTGAGTGGCGCACCCTTACAGAATCGGTCGACCCGAATGATTGCGAACCTGTATCGTCTGACCGCCGGTTCGCTGATCCTCATTGGCGTTGGTGGTATCTTTACCGCGGCAGACGCCTGGGAAAAAATCTGCGCCGGCGCCAGCCTGGTTCAACTTTATACAGGTTTCATCTATCAAGGCCCGGCAATCGCCCGGAACATAAACGATGGCCTTGCTGAGATTTTGAAAAGGGAGGGATTTCGATCACTCGATGAAGCGGTGGGTTGCCACGCAAATACACTCGCTTGAGTGCGGCTTTGCCGCCGCACGAAGGAAGTTGGCGGAGAATTGGGTAGTCTTGCCAGAGACAAACTAATCGTCGCACTCGACGTCGAAACAGCGCCGCGGGCACGTGAACTCTTCAGTGCGCTGCGCGACGTTGCCGCGATGTTCAAGATCGGCATGCAACTCTTCACGGCCGTCGGACCAACGATCGTTCACGAGATCATCGACGCAGGCGGGCGCGTCTTTCTCGATCTTAAGTATCATGACATTCCCAACACCGTGGCCGCGGCAGGCGTGGAAGCGGCGCGACACGGTATATCGATTTTTAACGTGCATACTTCTGGTGGCGCCGAAATGATGCGCCGCACCGCGGAGGCCGTGGCGGAAGTCTCCGCGCGCGAGGATCTGGTGCGTCCCAGGATAATCGGCGTCACCCTTCTCACCAGCGCGAACGCCAGAGTGTTGGCGGAAATCAGCGTCGTGAAGAGTCCCGAGCAGCAGGTCACCGCGCTCGCGCAATTAGCCGCAGCCAGTGGTCTTGACGGCGTGGTCGCCTCGCCCCTTGAAGTAGCTGCGGTGCGTGCTGCGGTTGCGAAGCAAGATTTTCTGATCGTGACGCCCGGGGTCCGACCCTCGGGCACAAAGCCAAACGATCAGAAGCGATTGATGACGCCCGCGGAGGCCATTCGGGCCGGCTCGGATTATCTCGTCGTGGGACGACCGATAATCGACGCCGCAGATCCGGCCGAAGCCGCCCGGCAAATCGTTAAAGAGATGGGGGAAGCTTAACTGATTTGACGGATTCGCGTGGCCCACTCGCAGCAAACAGGAACTCGCGCATCCCCTCTGCGTGTACAATTGAGCGGGGAAGCAATATTTGCCCCCATCGCGACTTAAACATTATCATGCAAAGGTGATCGGAAATTTGAAACGCTTGTTCGCGGCGATTGCGACTGCTTCAATTATCCTCACCGCGCTGGTGCTGCCCGCCAGCAGCCAGCGCAAAGGTGAGGTAGTAACATTTCCATTCTCCGAAGCTCCTTACCGCGTTGGTGAGCGCCTGACTTACAACGTATCCTTCTCAAACTTCATTAGCGCGGCGCATGTGGAGCTTTTCGTCGCCGCGCGTGGCACATTCTTCGGTCGCGACGCCTTTGAGCTGCGCGCACACGTGGAAACTACCGGCGTAGTTTCGGCCGCCCTCTATGCGCTAAACAATGATTACACTACCTATGTAGATCAGAGCACAGGGCTCCCGTTTCGCGCCCAGGAGGTTGTGCGCGAAGCGGCGCGCACTTCCGATACCTCAAGCGACTTCAATCAACCAGCGAGTAACCCAGCCGTTCCGGATAAACCGGCGGCCGCCGGGTTTGCCGGCACCTATGATTTTCTCTCTGCACTCTATCGACTGCGAGCGCTGCCCCTCGGTGAAGGCTCGACTTATCCCTTCACCGTTCGCGCCGGCTCTCAGGAGTATCAGGCGGAATTGAAGGTCAAAGGCCACGAGATGATCAGAACGAACGTAGGATCATTCAATGCCATCGTGTCAGAGATCCGGATGCCGAATAACTCGGCGATCAACGATTATCGGCTACGCATCTACTTCAGTGACGACGAACGGCACGTTCCGATTTTGGTAACGGCAAAGGTCAGATCTGGGGAGATACGAGCGGTGATTGCCGGATCGCAACTCGTGCCGGAGGCACCAGCAAAGCAGCCCACGCCTTCAGCCAAAGTCGCCGTGGCGCCGCCACAGTCACCACCCTTGACCGGGTCCGGATCTCCGATTGCCGATGAGGTGCTCGCGGCTCTGCCGTTTAAGGTCGGTGAGCAGCTGAACTATCAGGTCTACCTGGGCGGTAATCAGGAAGTTGTCGGGCTTGCTTCGTTTCAAGTGCGCGCCCGCTCTCGCTATTTCGATCATGACGGTCTGATGCTTACGGTCACCGCACAAACCACCAACGCGGCGCAGCGTCTGTTCTTTGCCAACGATCAGGTCAATTCATACATCGATCCAAAGACGCTTCTGCCCTTTCGCACTGACCTGAAGTTGGTCGAAGGCCAGAAGCGAACCACCGAGAGTTTGACTATCAATCAAGACTACGGCACCGCTACATCCGCTAAGGGTCAGAAGATAGAGATCCCGGTTGGTACGCACGACTGTCTCTCGATCTTTTACGCCATACGTTCGATGAACCTCACGCCTCCGAAGCGCAATGCTCTTTCAATTATGGTAAATAATCGACCAAGGACTCTATTTATTTCCTCGCTTAGTCGCGAGACCATTCAGTTCGGCTCGCAAAAAATTCGCGCGATTCAACTATCGCTGACTACCGACGATCCGCAAAGTGACAAGTTCGCCCTACGGGCATGGATCAGCGACGATGATCGACGGCTACCGCTACGGCTTACTGCGACGACGCGATTGGGTCCACTGCGCGCCGACCTTGTTATTCTTCCGGTCACTCCAAATTGAGTCAGCGCGGTTTGCTTCCCTTCAGTTTCTCTACGCGTTGACTGCCCGAAGGCCAAGCTCCAGTTGAAATTGAAATTTAATTTCAATTGAGCTACAATGCCCCCGTCGCGGTTCGGTTGACCGTCTTTCGGCGCTCTGGGAGGGCGCATTCTCCGGGCAGTTCACGAGACCCGTATTAACCTGAGAAAGGCCTTAATGCTTAGTTCCTTTATCATCATCCTGCGCGAGGGATTCGAATCGTTCCTGCTGGTGGCGGTGATTCTATCTTACCTGCGAAAAGCCGGATTGAAATGGCTATCTCCAGCAGTCTATGTCGCCATTGTCCTCGCTCTCTCTGCCAGCGCCGGACTGGGCTACGTGCTGCGGTACGGCGTGGAAGATTCCACTTTAGAACGCGCGTTCGGACAGAAACTGGGTTCCTACGTAAGTCAGTTTCTCGCAAATGAATCTCTGCGCGAGGCGGTGCTGGGATTAGTGGCGATCGTCATGGTGGCTACTCTGGTCATACATATGTGGCGCACCGGTCCAAAATTAAAAGAGCGGATGCAACATAGACTGAGCGCTGTATCTTCGCGCACTTCGCGTCTGGCGGCGCTCGCGGGAGTTTTTCTTTTCACCTTTCTGATGATCACCCGAGAGGGTATGGAAACCGCGTTGATGTTGTTGCAAGTGCATAACCCAAGAATGATCAGTGGCGCGTTGCTCGGACTCTGTGCTGCCGGTGGTTTGGCCTGGGCCTGGGCGCGGTACGGACATCTGATCAACGTAAAAAGATTCTTTCAGGTCACCGGGATCTTTCTCCTGCTGTTCATGGCCCAGGTTGCTGTTTATACATTCCACGAATTCGCCGAAGCGGGATTGCTGCCTAACAGCGACGTCCTTCACGCCGCGACGGAGAGATTTTCGCCGGACGGTTTATATGGCAAGTGGTTTTCCCTGGTAATGGTTGCGGTGTGCGGTGTGTGGCTCCTTGGCGCGTGGGTTATCGATCGATTGAAAGCCGGGAAGCCGGCCCGCATGAAACTTGGCGAAGTGTGACTACAACTCGCCATCTTTCCGCTAAGAAAAAGGGCGAGACGTTAGCGTGTCTCGCCCTTCTTGTGTCCCATGCTCGCTACGCTCCTGTCGACAGGAGATACAAGCCCGGCGCTATTTATTTTGGGGAGCGAAGCGCTCGGCCAACTCGCGCTTCAGCAGCTTTCCGGTTGGCCCTTTGGGGATTTCCGCGACGATACGAATCGTCTTTGGGCATTTGTAGTCCGCCAATCTTTCGCGGCAGAAACTGATCAACTCGGCTTCGCTCACATTCATTCCTTCTTTCCCCACGATGAACGCTGCGACCTCTTCGCCATACAACGGATCGGGAACGCCGATCGTTGCGGCGGCGGCAACGGCGGGGTGTTGATAGAGAACTTCGTCAATCTCGCGTGGATAAATATTTTCGCCGCCGCGGATGATCATGTCTGATTTGCGATCGACGATGTAGAAGAAACCATCCGCGTCGCGGTAGCCAATATCGCCGGTGTGGAACCAGCCATTGCGAAATGCTGACGCGGTCGCCTCCGGATTCTTGTAATAACCCTTCAGAATATTTTCGCCGCGCAAGACGATTTCGCCCAGTGTTCCATCCGGCATTTCCCTGTCGTCGTCATCAACAACTTTCATTTCGTTGCCGATCGGCATTCCGCATGAGCCCGGGCGGCGGCGCTCGTTAGGCGGATTGAAAGTCGAGCGGCAGGTTGATTCGGAAAGCCCGTAGCCCTCGACGACCAGGCAATGAAATGTTTCTTCAAATCGCTTCAGGACCTCGGCGGGCACCGGCGCTGAGCCGCACATCGCGAAGCGCAGTTGATCCGCCTTGAGTCCTTCGGGCACGCCGTCGGGGTAGTTGCTCAAGAGCATCGAAAGCATCGTTGCGACAGAACCAAACGAGGTCACTTGATAATCCGAAACGATCTTCCAGAACCGCGAAGCTGAGAATTTTGGAGTAACCACAGTCGAGCCGCCCGCATAAAGGGCAGCCATCGTGGTAACTGAGACTGCGTTCATGTGAAACAACGGCATCACGCTAAGCAGCCGATCGTTTTCCGTGAAGCCCAACCAGCGGCTTATCTGGCGCGCGTTGGCGATGACGTTACCGTGACTCAGCAAACAGCCTTTGGGTTTGCCGGTGGTGCCCGACGTGTAGATGATGATTGCGTCGTCGTCCTCCTCGATCGCGGAAGCGCGGGCATGACCGGGTCCCCGGCGCGGCAGCCGCGGTAGGGTGCCGTCCTGCCCGTAGTGCTCCAGCTCCACAGCGGCAAATTCACGAGTCGCTTGTGCTTCGTTATCGAATCTGATAATCGAAGACAGGTGCGGCAATTCCGCGCGAATTGACTTGATAGTGGACTCAAACTCTGGATGAACCAGCAACGCCTTTGCTTCCGAGTTCGAGATCACATAGGCGATCTCCTGCGCTCTGAACAAAGAGTTAACGGGACCAGCAAGTGCTCCCAATTTCCAGCAGGCAAAGTAAGCGATGATGTACTCGGCACTGTTCGGCAGCAACAGGCTGACCGCGTCGCCCTTCGTCACACCGTGCGCCGCGAGCATGCGTGCGCTACGATTAACTGCTTCATCAAATTCAGCATAAGTGAAGCGCCGGCCATCGGCTTCAGAAAACAGAAAGGCCTTGTCGGGCGTCGCGTTTGTTCGCGACTCGAGCAGCTCCCGCAGATTATTTGGCGACCTTTCGGAGTTGATGGCTTTGCTGGTCATCTTTGGCAGTATATTAATTTGGAGCGCGCTGGCAAGCCCGGGGCGCTGGCGCGACAGCCGCGCAGGGATGGTTGTAGCGGGACGCGACGTTGCATTTTACGCGAGCCCCAAATCATTTAAATTGAATGAGGAGATTTTTCAAAGATCCAAAGCGCCGTCGTCGCTTCGCTCTGCCGGCGCACTCCAAAGGTAGTGTAGAATGCGCGTCGCGCTCGGCAGTAGTGAAAGGAGCTGACACATCATTCATCCCAACAAGCGTCTCTTCCAGGCCCTGTTTGGTCTCGCTGCACTTTTACTGACTGCATTGGTCGTCCGCGCCCAGGATAACTACGAGATTCAAGTTTATGGTTCAGAGCTCGTGCCTCCTGGCGTAACGATGGTCGAGTTACATAACAACTTTACCGTTAAAGGATCCAAGGCGACCAACGACGGCACACTGCCGACTAATCACGCCTGGCACGAAACGCTGGAGATCACGCACGGCTTCAATGACTGGTTCGAGACTGGATTCTATATTTTCACGAGCGCGCGCAACGGCAACGGCTGGGATTGGGTGGGAAGCCACATTCGTCCCAGATTCAGTGTTCCCAAAAAATATCACTGGCCGGTGGGCGTGAGTATCTCGAACGAGATTGGCTATCAGCGCGGCATTTACTCAACCGACACGTGGACTTGGGAGATTCGGCCGATTGTCGACAAGGGGTTCAAGCGGTGGTATCTCGCGTTCAATCCGACGATCGAGCGCGCTCTGAAAGGGCCCAGCACTAAGCTGGGCTTTGAGTTCTCGCCGAACGTAAAGGTCAGCTATGCGTTTACGAAAAGGATTATTGGCGGGTTGGAGTACTACGGCGGGCTCGGTCCAATCGGCAACCTCGATCCCTTGCGTGACCAGCAACAGCAAATTTTTCCCTCGATTGATCTCGACGTGTCTCCTGATTGGGAGTTCAACTTTGGCGTCGGAGTAGGCATGACGCGCAACACCGACCATCTGATCGTGAAGATGATCATTGGTCGGCGGTTCAAGTTTAAGAAATGAACCTGCGGCGACGCGAGGGGCCCGGACGGCTGAGGAGAACCGTGGATCGTGCTATATTTACGCAACGCGACAAAACCAGGAGCAACATCTCGGTTCAGAAAGGCAGACTTGTCGGCCGGAGCTCATCCGCTATACCCAAGTTCGCCGAACGTTTAGAGATCTATGACTACCTATCGAAACTTTATTAATGGTAAGTGGATCGAGTCGAGTTCTGAGCGCACTGTCGCAAACATTAACCCGGCGAACACTGACGACGTTGTAGGCGCGGTTCGGCAAGCCACGCGCGAAGAGGCGAAGGCTGCTGTCGAAGCTGCTGCCGAAGCCTTTCGCAGTTGGCGCGCCACGCCTGCGCCCGCGCGCGGGAAGATTGTGGCGCGAGCGGCGCGGCTAATGGATGAGCATAAGGAAGAGCTGGCCCAAATTTTGACTCGTGAAGAAGGCAAAACGATCGGCGAATCGCGCGGCGAACTGCAACGCTCGATCAATGTCGCGGAGTTTTGCGCGGGCGAATCCCGTCGGCTGACCGGCGAAACAATTCCTTCCGAGCTGCCCTTGAATTTTGCGTACACAATCAAGCAGCCACTCGGCGTGGTCGCCTGTGTCACGCCCTGGAACTTTCCGGTCGCAATCCCTGTGTGGAAGATTGCGCCCGCGCTGGTTGCAGGCAACACCGTCGTTTTCAAACCGGCTACTCTGACGCCGGCCACCGGTGTACATATAGTTGAACTCTTCGAAGAGGCCGGCGTTCCTCCGGGCGTGCTCAACTTGATTATCGGATCAGGTTCGGATGCGGGCGATGAGATAATCAATCACCCGGCCGTTAAAGCTATCTCGTTTACAGGATCGAATCCCGTCGGTATTCGTCTTTACGAACAGGCGTCGCGACGTGGCGCCAAAGTGCAGTGCGAGATGGGCGGGAAGAATCCCGTGGTAATCATGGAAGACGCCGACATGGATCTGGCGGTTGAGTCGACTGCACAAGGTGCTTTCGGATCATCAGGGCAACGTTGCACGGCAACGAGCCGCGCAGTAGTGGTCAATCAGATTGCGGACGAGTTTGTCGAGCGCATCGCCAAGCGCGCCGAATCAATGCGCCTTGGCGACGGCGCTGATCCAAAAACAGAGATAGGCCCGAGCGTGGACGAGAATCAGTTCAAGACGGTGCTTCGTTACATCGATATCGGCCGGGAAGATGGCGCCACGCTTGTCTGCGGCGGCTCGCGCGCAACCGGCGATGGTCTGGACAAAGGTTACTTCGTGCGGCCCACGGTGTTTGATCACGTGACGTCCGATATGCGTCTCGCGCGTGAAGAGATCTTTGGTCCCGTACTTTCAGTATTGCGGGTCAAGGATTTCGATGAAGCGATGGAGGTGGCGAACGATTGCGAGTACGGACTCTCGTCGGCGATCTTTACCAATGATGCCGCGCGCATCTTTCGCTTCGTTGACGAGATCGAAACCGGGATGACGCATATCAACTCGCCCACCACCGGCGGCGAGGCGCACATTCCGTTTGGCGGCACAAAGGGCACCGGCATCGGCGATCGTGAACAGGGATCGACGGCGCTGGATTTCTACACCGAATTGAAAGTTGTCTACGTCGATTACACTGGTCGCAAGCGCGAAGGGAATCTGTATTAGACGCATGGTTCAATTAGCTTTGGAGACATGATGAGAACGGTCAAGTATACATTCTGGCAGGACGAAGATTTCTACCTGGGGTTCTTCAACGAATGTCCCGACTACTGGACCCAGGGAACTTCCAAAGAAGATCTGGTGGAAAATCTAAGAGGCCTCTTAACGGACCTTGAATCCGGAGAGATTCCTTTTGTCAGCCAGTCAAATAGAACAGCATGAACTTGCATTTATTCTTTGAAGGCACCATGGCACGGGAACCAATTTCGTCTGCGTTCCTTGCGACGCTGTTAGATCAGTGCAACGAGGTCCGGAATTACTTCTTCGACAGACTGGCTGATTGTGTTGGCCAGGAACTAGCCGAATTCAAGAAGAGGCAATGGACCATCTGTGTGGAGCGTTACGCGGTTGACATTCGTCTTGATTCTCTGGACGGAGAGTGGGTCATCCTCCGTGAGAATAAGCTTCAGAGGGGTTCGGTTCAACGGGGACAACTGGCGAGGTATTACCTTGAGCAGATCAATAGGGAACCCGCTAGGCGCGTCGTTGCTGTACTCTTAGCGCCAGGGCCAAAGCTTGGCGAATCCGAGGTTGAAGGAGTGAAATCTCTTGACGAGTTTCACGAGCGTAATCGGGATTTCGCGACACGCCTCTCCTGGGCCACGGTCTCCAAGCTCTTGGAGAGCCTTTCCACAACCGATGTGGATGCTCAATTTATCAGCAGCGGAATGAGTTCAATCAATAAGGTTATGGAGGATTTGGAGAAGCGAAGATTCCCCAATGTGGGCGGCCGCGAATATATCAACGACACGGCATTTGCGGTGCGTGAGCGCCTTGCTCAGAAGTGTCCTCAGATTCGCATCGGACGCCCATTTCCCCTGGAGAATTCATTCACGTTGAGCTCCTGGGAGACCAACATCACATTGTGGTTAGTGTTATTGTTTAAGGCACATACTGAACCTCCGTACGCGCCGATCGATCTATTTGATGGCAAAAAAATGCGGTTAACACTGCAGGCGAAACTCAAGCTCAGTGAGAAAGGAAGTCGCAATCATCAGCTGAAGCAACGTTGGACTGAGCTTATTGCCTCGGGCGCTGCTGACGTATGTGGTCGTTGGTATGAACTGGAGGGTAAGTGGCTGGTCCTTCAGCAGGAATTCAACGAGAGACAGCAAGACCTTATCATAAGACTGAGCGAAATCGGTGAGTCGGCGCTCCGGTTTGTTGATACGTTCACAAATGAAACGACGAAAGGAACCGTCGCGGTGGCTTCCACGGCCACTAGAGTTAATAAGGATCAAAAAAGGAGTTCAAATGAGCACCACTTATAACGCGGTAATAAGAAAGGACGGAGATTGGTGGATCGGCTGGATAGAAGAGATCTCTGGCGTCAACTGTCAGGAACGAACCAGAGAAGAATTAATCAACACCTTACGAATCACATTGCGAGAGGCGCTCGAGTTTAATCGACGAGAGGCAATAAATGCGGCTGGATCTGATTATGAAGAAGAATTGATCTCCGTATGAAGCGTAAGGAGCTGATTCGCTATCTTCGTTCCAAAGGTTGCGAATTCCTCCGGGAAGGCGCTAGTCATTCTTGGTGGCACAATCCCGTATTGAACAAGAGATCGGCTGTCCCAAGACATACTGAAATCAGAGACTTGCTGGTAGAGAAGATCTGCAAAGATCTAGGTATCCCTAGTGTGAAGGAGCGAGAATGAGCACCGCTGAAGTGAAAACCACGCAATCCGAAACCGTTCGCAAACACAAAGAGTTTCTCTTTCCCGCAGTCGCCACTTACTATCAGGAGCCGATTGCGCTTGTGCGCGGCGAAGGCTTTCACGTCTGGGACGATCAAGACAACAAGTATCTCGACTGCTTTGGTGGCGTGTTGACCGTCAGCGTGGGCCATGCGAATCCGAAGGTCAACGAAGCGATCATCAATCAGGTCAAGACACTGCAGCACACTTCGACGCTTTACGCCAACCAGCCGCAGTCGGATTTGGCGGAAAAGCTCTATCAGATCACTCCCGGGAATCTGAAGAAGTCTTTCTTCACCAACAGCGGCACGGAAGCCGACGACACTGCGATTCACGCCGCAAAGCTGGCAACCGGCCGCCACGAGATTGTCGTGCTGCGACACAGCTACAGCGGTCGCTCGGCGACGTCGCTTTCCGCGATGGGCCATTCGACGTGGCGCCCGCTGCCGGCGCAGATTGCCGGCATCGTTCACGCGCGCGCCCCCTACTGTTATCGCTGTCCGTTCAAACTCACTTATCCAGAGTGCGGCCTCGCCTGCGCCAACGATATTGAAGAGTTGATCATGACTACGACGACGGGCGAGATCGCCGCCTTCATGGCTGAACCGATCTTAGGCGTCGGCGGTTTCATCGTTCCGCCACCGGGTTATTTCGAACGCGCCGTCGAGATCACGCGCAAGCACGGAGGGCTCTTCATTGCGGACGAAGTGCAAACCGCCTGGGGTCGCACCGGCGACAAGTGGTTCGGGATCGAGCATTGGGACGTTCAGCCCGACATCGTTACTTCCGCTAAGGGTCTCGGCAACGGCGTGCCTGTCGGCATCACGGTCGCGACGCCGGAAGTGGCAGACAAGTATCCAGGCCTGACGTTTTCGACTTTTGGCGGGAATCCGGTTTCGTGCGCGGCGGCACTCGCGGTGATCAAAGTGATCGAAGACGAAGACTTGAAAAAGAACTCGGCCGTGGTTGGCGGTTACTTCCGCGGGCGTCTGGAAGAATTGAAGGAAAAGTACAGGATCATTGGCGATGTGCGCGGCATGGGACTAATGCAGGCGCTCGAACTCGTCAAGGATCGCGAAACAAAGGAGCCAGATCCGCAATCGCTGTTAAAGGTTTTTGAAGAAACAAAGAAACGCCGCGTCTTGATCGGCAAGGGCGGGTTATATGGCAACGTTATTCGCACCGGCATGATGCTTAACTCGACGAAAGCTCACGTGGATGAGTTAATCAGCGCATTAGATGCGGGATTTGCAACCCTGTAGAGAGTGATTTTCGGGCGGCGAAAGGTCAAACAGCGACGAATACCTCACGTCCAACTCCGCTTCGATGGTTGCGCAGATTATCTTTTCCACGCTTCGCGCGAAACCCGTGGACGGGCTTTGTCGTAACAAACCAGTTGGCTTCAATTTCCGCTGTCAGAATTGATCAATTACTGAAGAGAGGTAGCTAAGATGTCATCCAAGTTCTTTCGGAAGTCTTTCCGTAAATCCCTGCTCGTTCTATTCATGTTCGCGTGCGCGGGCCTGATGCTTCTCGGATCGTTCCGCTTGGCGCTGGCCCAACAGTCAGGGCTGCCGCCGCTCATCGATCGCGAACTGTTCTTTGGCGACCCGGAGATCTCCGGCGCGCAGATCTCGCCTGACGGTAAGTTCATTGCTTTCATCAAACCGTTCAAGGGCACACGCAACATTTGGGTCAAGACGACTGAAGAACCCTTCGACAAGGCCAAGCCCCTCACTGCGGATACGGCCCGTCCGGTTCGCATCTACTTCTGGAGCCGCGACGCCAGGTACATTCTTTTCGCGCAAGACAAAGGTGGCGACGAAAACTTCAACGTCTACGCCGTGAACCCGGCGGACAGTCCAGCCGCCGGTCAGGACGTTCCCGTCGCGCGCAACCTGACAGACTTGAAAGCTGTCCAGGCACAAATTGTCGACGTTCCCCGAAGCCAGCCCGACGTGCTGTATGTGGGGATCAACGACCGCGACAAAGCCTGGCACGATCTTTACCAGGTAAAGATCTCGACAGGTGAACGGACGCTGCTTCGCCAGAATACTGATCGCATCGTCGGGTGGGTATTCGATCTGAAAGGGCAGCTACGTCTAGCCAGCCGGGTGACCGACGGCGGCGATACTGAAGTCCTTCGCGTTGACGACAAGGGTTTCACCAAGGTCTATTCGTGCAACGTCTTTGAGACCTGCGATCCTGTTCGATATCACAAAGACGGTCAGCGCGTTTACTTCGAAACCAACAAGGGCGCTGACCTGAATCTGACTCGGCTCGAACTTTTCGATCCCGCCACTGGCAAAGAAGAACTAGTTGAATCGGATCCGCTGAATCGCGTTGATTTCGGTGGCGCCTTCTTTTCCGATCTCACGGACGAACTGGTTTTGACCAGTTACGAAGACGAGCGTGAGCGACTCTATTGGAAGAACAAAGCATACGAAGCTGATTACCAGTTGATTCAGAAAAGGCTGCCCGGCAAAGAAATCAGTTTGGGCTCTTCAACTAAGGACGAGCGGCTCTGGTTGATCAGTGCGGGCAGTGATACCGAACCGGGCGAGCGCTACCTGTTCGATCGCCAAACGAAGAGTCTCACTCTGCAGTATCGCATCCGTGAAAAACTCAACCGTGATTATCTGGCGCCGATGAAGGCTGTTCATTATAAGTCATCCGACGGTCTCGAAATTCCCGCCTATCTGACGTTGCCGAAAGGTGTGACGGCGAAAAACTTGCCGGCGATGATTGTTCCGCACGGAGGTCCATGGGGCCGCGATAGCTGGGGCTATAATTCATTTTCCCAGTTTCTCGCCAATCGCGGTTACGCAGTGCTCCAGCCAAACTTCCGCGCCTCCACCGGCTATGGAAAGAAGTTTCTCGATGCTGGCAACAAACAGTGGGGCGATAAGATGCAGGACGACGTTACCTGGGGCGCGAAATATCTGGTCGCCGAAGGCATCGCTGATCCGAAGCGCATCGGCATCATGGGTGGTTCGTATGGCGGCTACGCCACGCTGGCAGGTGTGACCTTTACGCCTGATGTATACGCGGCTGCGGTTGATATAGTCGGCCCCTCGAACTTGATCACGCTGCTCGAGACTATTCCGCCCTACTGGGAAGCGGGCCGGCAGCTTTTCTATCAGCGCATGGGCGATCCGACAACGCCCGAGGGCAAGGCGCAGCTTCAACGCCAATCGCCGCTGAACTCCGCGGACAAGATCAAAACACCACTTCTCGTCGTCCAGG
>WNGG01004912.1_pt1 | contig 25448 bp, 25 predicted proteins | sample 5400661 | NCBI WGS metagenome assembly WNGG01 (sample SAMN13153372, study PRJNA577476) | soil metagenome | isolation source: 100 cm soil or saprolite under Garry oak tree replicate 1 | place: USA:California | collected 2016-06-15
GCTCTACCGCCTGGTGTCCGACCGTGACACCTTGTCCCAACGTCAGTTCGGCATGAACTCGTCGAATGCCATAGGTGCCTCGCGAGGCGAAATGTGCTCGACGGATCAAGTCGGTCAGCCATGCGTGCCGGACGCATCGCACAGAGGGCGGCCGTGAGCGTCTTGCGTAGTAGCCCGACTCCGAAACCTTGAGTACGCGGCAGGCGAGCTTCACCGGAAGCCCCTCGGTGGCTATCACCTCGACTGCCGCGAACCTTTTGGGGTTGAGGCGCCCTTCAGCAACTCGGCAGCCCTGCGATGGACAGCTAGTTCAGTCTCGAGCTCGCGAATGCGGCGACGAGCAGAGATGAGCTCGGCGCGCTCCGCCGTGGTCAGGCCGCTCTCGAGTCCGCGGTCGACTTGGTCTTGCCGGCGCCAGCTGTACACCGTTTGGTCGCTGATACCCAGGTCGCGAGCGATGTCCTCGACGCGGCGTCCGGCCGCGACAAGGTCCAACACCCGTTGACGAAACTCCGCGGTGTAACCGCGTCTTCCCATGCTGTCCTCCCGTGTCTTGGTGGGACAGCAGCATGGTCGATTCCAATAATCCGACTCCAGGAAATCCAGGGCGCACTACCGCGCGACCCAAGAAGGATTCGAACTCCTAGTGCGCCCGCGCGTCCCCCTAAGGTGACCGAATGCGAGCCGGCGGCGCCGGCAGTCGATCAGTCGGAAGCAGGCAGCTCCTGGATTCGACTCTGCCCTTGCGTTGCGAGGGAAGCAATCGCGCAGAGTGCGGGACATTCGACACATTGACTGCACCCTCAGACTGTGATAGTTCAAGTTAAGCCGTTGGCCGCAAGCCGCACGCGAGTCGCGGGGAGGAAAACTATGGAGAAACAGAGACTCACATCGAGGACGAGCAGGAGGGAGTTTCTCAAGAAGGCTGGGATCGGGTCGGCCGCACTTGCGACCCTGCCGGCCCTTGGCGAGCTACTTGCAACGCCCGCGCTGGCGAGTGACCGGATGGGCTTCAAACTGGTGGCTGCCAGCGCGAACGGAGCGGAGCGGGTGATCCTGGCCGGAGAGGGCCTAATGACTGGCTCAGAGGCGACAGGGGGCGGCACGTTTGTCCACTTCAGCGTCAGTACGGGCGTCCCGGTTGTCATCGCCTCAGGTGTCTGGAAGGCGAAGAGGCTGCACAGCTTCACCACCGTGGGCGATCCGCTTGGATTGGGCACGTCGGGCATCGCAATTATGGACATCAACCTTATTCCGGTGAATAACGTAAGGGTCCCGGCCAGACTGACGATCTATTGCGACCTGCCGGGGCCGGGCCGGTTCTCTGGCGGGGAGGAGGGCTTCGTCCTCACCGTCGACGGCAAGACTTTCGAACAAGCAGGGGTCGGGGCCTCGCTGTTTACCTTCGGCGCACCGTCCTAGGGCGGCGAAGACCGAGGCCATCGACGCCGCACAGGTTTAGTACACCAGCTCGCTCTCCAGGCTCCCGGCACATCGACGCTCGAGAGACTGCGAGAGCGGCTGGTCGCTCGTGCCGTAAGTGATGGGATTAGTACGGCCATTGCAAGAGGAGAGAACGTCATGCGTGTAGCCGATGCATTTGGACGCAGGCAACGGGGAGCGCTCCGGTGGGGGCTCAGCGTGGGTGTGGTGCTCAGCCTGTTCGCCTTGACAACCGCGCCGGCCGCTGCGGACGCCGGCCTCCACCTCAGCGGCGGTGGCACTGCAACGATCTCTCAAGTTGGATTCAACGTGACCATCGAGAGCGGGGGAGCCGCGTCAGGCAGCTTCAACTGCCTCATGGCGGGACGCTCGGCCTTTGTGCTCGGGGCATTCGGGCTAGATCACTTGATGAAAGTGGAGGCGCACCCGACAAAAGCCAGCGTGACCGGCGCCACGGTCTCATTCTCGGGCCCGGGGTTTCTGATCATGGATGGCAACACTAAGCAGGCGGTCGACATCGAGGTCTGGGCCAACGCCACTACGCAGCAATTCCAGCTCACGGTTGTTCATGTCGGGGCAATGCCGATCGAGCACATGCTGACCGGCCATTTCCAGCTCCGCTGAGTCGCGTGGACGCTGGGGGCCGCCCAAAACGGCCCCCAGCAACCGGAGAGCTGTCGCGCCGCCAATTCCTCGTGCGCGCCGGTATTGGTACGGCAACCCTGTTGATACAGCCTGTGTCGCTGTCGGGATTTTTCCGCAAGGTCACGCATTCAGCCGATAGCATCGTCGTGCGTTGGAACCAAGCTGCTCTCCAGGGGGTTCGCGACTCGAAGCTCGGGCCGCCGATGGTCGCGCGCGCACTTGCGATAATCCACACCTGCGCCTACGACGCCTGGGCCGCATATGACCACCACGCCATCGGCACGCGCTTGGGCGGGACTCTCCGCCGGCCGCCTCGCGAGCGGACCTTGGCCAGCAAGAACATCGCGATCAGCTACGCCGCCTACCGCGCGGCGGTCGATATCTTCCCTGCCGACAAGGTCGCTGTTTTCGACCCGCTGATGCGCGATCTCGGCCTTGACCCAAATGACACCACGACCAATCCCACGACGCCAATCGGCGTTGGGAATGTTGCCGCCAACGCAGTCCTCCAATACCGCCACAGGGACGGCGCCAACCAGCTCGGCGCCGAGCCCGGCGGCGTGCCGGGCGTGCCCTACTCGGATTACACGGGCTATCGGTCGGCAAATGCCCCCATGGACATTCGGGCTGCATTCGACCGGGCGGCGGTTCATGACCCGAACCTGTGGCAGCCGTTGCGCTACGTCGACGGGACTGGAGCCGTGGTGACCCAGCCCTTCGTCGGTGCCCAATGGCAGCACGTGGCTCCATTCGCGCTCACGTCGAGCGCACAACTACGCTCCTCAACGGGACTGGCGAGGTTCGGCTCAAACGATTACCTGGCGCAGGCTGTGGCTCTGCTCGAGCTGAGCGCCGGTCTCACCGACGAGCACAAGATGATCGCCGAATACTGGGCGGATGGGCCTCACTCAGAGCTGCCGCCTGGGCATTGGAATCTCTTCGGTCAGTTTGTTTCGCGCCGAGACGAGCACGGTGCCGGTGAGCACGGTATTGACGCCGACGTCAAGCTTTTCTTCGCTCTCACGAACGCGATCTTCGACGCAAGCATCTGCTGCTGGGACGGCAAGCGAGCGTTTGCGTCCGTCCGCCCGATCACCGCGCTCCGCTATCTGTTTGACGGGCAGCAAGTGCTCGGGTGGGCGGGCCCCTATCGCGGGACTCGCGCGATCGCGGGCGAGGACTGGTTCCCATACCAACCAACAACTTTTCCGACGCCGCCATTTCCTGAATACAGCTCGGGGCACAGCACATTCAGCGCGGCGGGCGCCGAGATCCTGAGACTGTTTACGAAAAGCACCCGGTTCGGTGCCTCGGTTACCTTGCCCGCGGGGAGCTCGAGGACTGAGCCGGGAGCAGTTCCCGAACATGACCTGACCCTGAGCTGGGCGACCTTCAGCGAGGCGGCGGACCAGGCCGGCATTTCACGACGTTACGGCGGCATCCACTTCGAGCAGGGAGACCTGGATGGCCGGCGCGCCGGGCGTTTGGTCGCCCAGATGGCCTGGGACAAAGCGCAGAGCTACTTCGATGGCCCGTCAGCGCATACGAGGTAAGTCGGGCTATCGCTCGCAGCGCACGTACGGCTCGCTATCGCGCCAAGCGCGATTGGCCGACCATGGACGACTGCGATGGACGTTGCCGGCCGCTGGCGGGCACTTGCTGTTCAACGCCGCGTCGAAGGTCAGTGAACGTCCCACCAAGATCGGCTGCAAGTCAGGTCCGTTCCCGGTCGCACGTTGATACCGCCTTTCATTCGCCGAAGAACTCCAGGAGCACCGGTGCCAAAGCCATCGGGACGATGTCATGGGATTGGCCATCCAGAGCGCGAACGTGACAGTCGGGGAGCGCTTCGGCCAGGGCCTTCGCCGCAGGGCCCATGAGGGCGGGGCTTTCACTGCCATAGATGGCGAGAGTAGGCGCCTGAATGGACTGTAATTGAGCCATGGGCAGCCTGAGATCACCGATCAAGGTCGCGTCGTACACAAGAGTGTGCGCAATTGCCTCTAGTGCAGGCCTGAACGGCGCGTGTCGCAGTTGTACAACGACTTGTTCGGGAATCCCGACCAACCTCGTTTGGTACAGCTCGACCGCATCGCCACGGCGGTTCGAGGAGATCAGCTTCGCGAGTTGAACGGCGATATCCTTCGGCGGACGTGGGACATCATCGCCGACTATGAACGGTGCGTCGTAGAGAGCCAGCTTAGTGATGTTGAGTCCATGAGCCGCTGCCGCAAGTGCGAGGTGGGCGCCCGATGAGTAGCCGAACACTCGTGCCGCCCCTCCCGCTTGGCGGATTAGCGCATCGAGATCCTCGACCTCGCGCTCGACCGCATAAGGCTGAGTATCGCCACTCGCGCCGCGGCCCCGCCGATCGTAGTTCAGCACTGTTAACTGCGACTCCAGGGCTTCAGCCAACGGCGCGCCCGTCGATCGATCGTTGAAAGCCCCCACGATCAGGATGACGGGTGGACCCTGACCCGTTTGATCGAAGGCGATTTTGGTCCCGTCAGCCGAATGCACTGTTCTCATCGATAACCCTCCAACAAGGTGCTCTGCCCGCTTAGACGGAAACGGGAGGAAAACTGATCGCTCCATCTCCGGGCAAAGTGCGCGCTGCCATGTTGGACGTCAAAGGCACAGAGGTTCCGGTCACTTCAGATGGTCGGTGGGAGCCCAAACGTCGCGAACAAGGCGGCGTTCACAAACCGTGTGATCTCGATCACCAGATCGCCCTCCAGCCGCAGGACATCGAGGCCGAGCGCCCGGTACTCGGAGTCGCCTGGCCGGCGAACATAGGCCGCGACCGCCGGTTGCATGTTCGCGGCGGTCGCCACGGTCCTGAACTGACCCTGATAGGTCGGCAAGTTGGGGTTTGTCGCGAGTGCGAAGACGTTCGCGATCTCATCGCGCCCCTGGAACCACGTCGGATACGGCGGCATTGTGAGGCGCACTTCTTCGCGCAGGAGTGCACTCAGCGCGGTGACGTCTGCCCGGTCGGTGGCATCCATGTAGCGCTCGAGCAGCTTCCGCTCCGCGGTCGTCGGTGTCGACGCGGTCGACCACTCTACCCTGTGCTTGGGCAGGCGCTTTCGCATCAAGGATCGGGCGCGGTGCAGAGCGCTGTTCACTGAGGCCACGCTCTCGTCGAGCAGGTTGGCGGCCTCCTTCGCCGACCAGCCGAGCGCGTCGCGAAGGATCAGCACAGCCCGCTGTCTAGGGGGTAGATATTGGATGGCAGCCAGATAGGCGAGCTCGATGGTTTCCTTGGCGATGACCACCGCATCGGGCTCAGAGTCGCTGGACGCAACCTGGTCGAGCAGCCGGTCCGGATACGGCTGGAGCCAGTCCACTGCATTCGAACCTGCGGCTTGAGGGCTTTCGAGTGATTGGAGTCGGCGTTGGGCGGTCTCGAGATGGTCGAGGCAGGCATTCGTCGCGATGCGGTAGAGCCAGGTTCGGACCATGGAGCGTCCTTCGAACCCAGCTCGGCCCCTCCATGCCCGGAGCAGCGTTTCCTGGACCAGGTCTTCCGCCTCATCGAATGAGCCCAGCATCCGGTAGCAGTGGACGTGGAGCTGTCGCCGATACGGCTCCGTCAGGGCGCCGAACGCAGCCTCGTCGCCGGATCGCACAGCGGCAACAAAGCCCGCGGAGTCGTCCGGATCAGTGGTTCGGATGCTCAAACCACCAAAGTAGCAGTGCCGACTGATCGAACATGATCGACGATTCCACGTAGCTCAGGCATCGGGGAGAAGAGTTCCAGACCGTCCACACAGGGAGCCAAATCGGTGTGCTGATTCGGCCCAAGCACGACGGAGCCAAACTCGCCCATTACGGGTCAATGCGGGATGGAGTACTTCGTCCAAAGATTGATTGGCCCAACGACTTGGCTGTTTACCCTCCCGCACGCGTTGCCGAGGCAGGGGGGCCTAGACCGACCTGAGGTGGTCCAGGCCCCTGCGATTCACCTGTTCGTTGCCTTGGGTCTTTTGCGGCTAATCCTCGGACGACATGACGTGGAAATTCGTGCGGTCGGCATCGACACCCGGCGTCGGCGCCTCGCGGTTCCAGTAATCGATTGGTCCCTTCGTCACGGTGACTCCCTCGAACATTTCATGGGGCGACCCGACTAGCTCGCAGCTGACCGTCAGCACGCCCCGGCTCCCGTCCGAGTAACGAATCTTGAGCACAGCCAGGCCCGCGCTTTCGTCCGCGCGGTTTCCGATGTTGTCATGCGGGAGAGGCGGAGTGCCCGGCGCGGCCACCCAGCTAACAAGTCGCGTTACCTTGTACGTTCCGCTCCCGGTTGGACTGCCAGTTTCGTTAAAAGTCGTCCAGTGTCCTCCGCCGGTCACCCCGTCATCTTCGCCCACGCCAAAAGTGCCGGATCCGGTGAGCGTGATCTTCGAGCCGTCATTTGCGAGTGCGGACGCCATTCCTCCCGCCGACAACGTGCCAGTGGCGAAGTCAACGCTGATGATGTCCCATCGGACCCGCTTGTCATCTGCGAATACTGTTATTGGAATCCCGAGCGCTCCCAGCACTCCTACGGCGCCAGCCCCTTTCAGAACTTGCCGGCGACTAAGTCGCACATCCTTCATTGCTTTGTCCTCCTGATTTCGACAGCCATCGATCGATCCGTTGGTGTCGCGCGCACGCGTCACGTGAAGGGTGCGTGCTGCCAACGCAGAAGAGAGGAACGAGGCAGTGGAAGTCGGAGCGAGATAGGACATTGCCAGCCAACGTAGTTGTGGTCCTTCGAGAACATCGCGTCGCGGCCCCCACACCACCACCGACAGATCAAGCAAATTCATACGCCGGCGCAGTCATCTCGTCAAGGGGACCTAACGGTCAGGCAGGTCGTCCGAAGTCAGTCGTAGAGGAGCGTTCCCCATTGCTCGCCCTCGAGGTCCAGGTCGAGGTGTTTGAATGGGCCGACGCCTCGCACAGTGAGCCGGAAGTGCGATGGCAGCCGGGCTGCCGCCCTCGGGTCGATCAAGAACCTGGTGCCGTCCGGCAGAGTGCCAGATGTGAATTCGTCGGGATCGTCCCTTCGCGATAGCTCGCGAACTCTTACCTGGCATATCGTGCCGCCGCCACAGCACCGCTGAACGTTGTAGGCGATGACACGCCCGCGGGCTGAGCGGTGAGAGTCGAGCCACTGGCGCGCGCCGGCGTCGGCGTCCAGCTGAAACTGTTGACCGGGCATATGCTGATTATGCGGCGACCGGTTCCACTTTGACACAGTGTCAGAACGCCACCACGTTCCTTGATTCAATCGGCGGCTGACTCGAACCGACGGCCAACCGGATCGTGGGCCTCTTTCCGCCGATGTTCGTCAGTTCACCTATGAGCGCTCGTCGTGCAGCAAGGCCGATGGCAAGCCGTACTACTTGGCGGCACTCCGCGGGACCCGGTGGATTCGAAGCCTGATTCCTGAACCGGGCGCTCCGAACTGTTAATGCAAGGCTCAGGGATCGAGTCCGTGTCCCGGAGCCAAATTTGAACTCAAATCATCGACCGATCGCACCCGGCAACCGCACGCGTGTAGCAACCCGCCTCAGCCCAGCAGGACATGAGGCTAGTGCCCGGCGGCCACCTCTTTGCGAATCGCTTCCCAGGCCTCGCGTGCGTCCTGGACCGAGCCCGCATCTTCGATCGTGGAGATGTCACCCGGATCCTGGTCGAGCGTGACTGCCTTCAATACCCGGCGCATGATCTTGCCGCTGCGCGTCTTGGGAAGCATCGTCACGAAATTCAGGTCACCGATCACTGCCACTGGGCCAAGCTCGCGCCGCACAGTTTCGAACAGCTCCTTGCGGAGCTTGTCTGACGGATCGTAGCCCTTCTTGAGGACGACGAAGGCCGCGATGACCTCCATACGTACCGGGTCCGGTCGCGCTGTCACGCCTGCTTCGGCCACTCCCGCGTGGCGGAGGAAAGCCGTCTCCACTTCGATCGTGCCGATGCGGTGGCCCGCGATCTTGATGATCTCGTCGGCCCGCCCGCTGAACCACACGTATCCGTCCTCGTCGAACGAGGACGCGTCTCCGCTGAGGTAAAGGGTCTTTCTGGGAATGCGCCGCCAATAGTCACTTGCGTAGCGCTCAACCTCGCCCCAAAGCGTTGCGGTCAGACCCGGGAAGGGCCGCTTGATCACCATCATCCCCTTCTCGTTCGCCGGCAGCTCATCGCCCTCGGGCGACACCACCATCGCCTCCACGCCGGGCAGGGCGATGCCGCCCGAGCCGGGCTTGATGGGCAGAAGGCCTAGGCCCCATGGGTTGCCGAAAATCGGCCCGCCCGTTTCCGTCTGCCACATGTGGTCGATGACCGGAACTTTGTTTTCGAGCACCTCGAGCTGGAGCCACTCCCAGGCCGGCGCGTTGAGCACTTCACCTGCGCAAACGATTCGTGTGAGGGAGCCGAGGCTGTGCTGGCGCGCGGGCTCGGTGCCGTGCTTCATAAGCATCCGCACGGCGGTCGGCGAAGTGAAGATTCCCGTAACGGCGTTCTCCTCGATGATCCGATAGAAGGTTTCGGCGTTCGGATGATCGAGAGCGCCTTCATATGCGATCGTCGTGCATCCTGCGATGAGCGGTGCATACACGATGTAGCTGTGCCCGACGACCCAACCGATGTCCGAGGTCGACCACCAGACGTCATTTTCCTTGAGTCCAAAAACCCAAGCGCCCATGGAGTGGATGTAGACCTGATACCCGCCGTGAGTATGCACGGCGAGCTTGGGCTTGGCTGTCGTGCCTGAGGTGGCCAGGATGTACGCGGGTTCGTTGGACTCGAGCCACTCGACTTCGTCACTCTGCCCGGCGCCGAGGGCGAGGAACTCCTCCCAGTAAATATCGCGGCCCGCCGTCATCGTGGGGGCCTCGGCCCCGCGGCGATGCACTACGACGCTCCGGACGTGCTTACCGCGGTCGCCCAGCGCTTCATCGACGATCCCCTTCAGCGGCACGTCTTTGCCTTTCCGGTATGTGATGTCGGAACAGAAGAGCGCTGTCGCGCCGGCCATCTCCAGGCGGTCGCCCAGAGCGCCGGAGCCGAAACCCGCGAAGACCGCGATGTGGATGGCTCCGATCCTGACGCATGCGAGCATCAGCACGATCGCCTCTCGGCAGGTGGGCATGTAGATGCCGATCCGGTCGCCTTTTCGGATCCCTAGACCGCGGAGGGCCTGCGCCGTTATCCGCACCTCGTGGCTCAGTTGCGCGTAGGTCAGAACGGTTCGACCACCGCGCTCGTCCTCGCACACGAGGGCGGCCCGGCCGCCATCGCCGGCGTCCACGTGGCGATCGACTGCGTTGGCTGCGAGGCTGGTCTCGCCGCCGACGAACCATCGGAAGTAGCGCCCGCGGTCGTCCGGGTGCTCCGGGTCCCACTCGAGCACGCGCTCCCAGCGTCGATGCCAGTGAAGCGCCTCGGCGGCTTGGGCCCAGAACCGGTCAGGGTCCGCTTTGGCGGCGCGGACGAATGCGCCTACCTTGGGGTTGATTGTCTCCATTTGCGCGTCTCCATCTGAGTCCACTTGAGCTCCATACGGCGCCCCAAACCTTGCCAACTTGGATGCCTCACTAGGCCGCTAGTTTGCGCCCGATGTGCGATGCCGGCAACCTGGGTGACGCTTGCCCCAAGATCGGTGTTCCTGCGGCGCGCCGACCCTCATTTTCGATGAGGCCTGCGTTGCCCAACCAGGGCGGACGGCTATACAGCAACGCCAACGGCGAACGCTGAGATTTGGCGGCAGTTCAGGGTTCGAATCCCTGTCCCGGAGCCACTCTCCGAATTTGCAACGCTGCCCGCTGTCAAGTGCTGCTTGATCGCGGCAGTCGAATCATCGGCTTCTGGGCGGCCACTTGACTGGCATGTTGTTCCGGACCCTGGACTCTTCGATCTAGACGATGTACAAGGATGGTTGGGGGGCAGACCTGGAGGCACAGGCTGCCAATCGTGGGGATGGGTCGGATGGCGGGAGGTAGCCGGGCAATGAGACACGCTGTTCTTATCGCGATTGTGGTGGCGATGTTGGCGTTCGCCGTTGGCGTTAATGCGCAGCCAGTCATAGCTTCGCCCGGCGATGGCGGTCGGCAGTTCTTCGTCCAGCCGTACTACGTGTACCCGCATGACCAGCCATATCACGTTGAATATGCCCAGGCGATCGAGCGTCTGAGCAGCGAAATTCGCGAGTGGTACGCCGACCGCGTAGGCAGGCATTTCAGGTTCGCCCAACTGAAGGTTGTTCGGTCTCCGGACGACTACCTGGTGATGCGCTGTGGACCCCAACCGGACGTCTCGTGCCGTGACGACAGGCAGGCGATCCCGTTCATGCTGGGCGCGGTTCTCAACGCGATCGGAGGGCTACCTAGCCGGCAGAGCACGTGGATCTTCGCTCAGGGCGCAGGAGGCTTTGCCGGCGCCAATTTATTCGGCGATTACGTCGGCATTGCGATGCTCGGTGACTGGGTTCTCGAGCCGATCTCCGGAGTCGCCGAGCCGGCTGCCATTCCGTGCATTTTTGCGACCTGGCAGTGCCAAGGCGGCGTCCCGAAAGGCGCAGCCGCGCACGAGTTAGGACACACTTTCGGGCTGCATCATCCGCCTGCGGAATTTCCGGGACAGTCGCTGATGCGCTGGCATGGAGACTATCCGGATACGCAATTGCTTGCACACGAAGTCATGATCCTCCGCGAGTCACCACTCTTCGTTGGCCCCTCGGCTTTCGACCAGCGTGGACCGTGGTTGGATTTCGAGAACGCCGATTTCCTCGCCTGGGGCGAAGTTGCCACATTGAGTGGGCACAGCTTCAGTCCGGGAGACGCCCTTGAGCTGCGCGATGCTAGGCATTCGATTTTTCTAACGCCTGACTTCCTGACCCCCTTCAGCATCACCTTTCACGTGCCTGACGGCCTCGATCCGGGCTATGCGCGTGTCTGGCACGGCAGGTTGCAGAGCAACGCCGTTCCGATCAACTTCGTGCCGACCTTGTGACAGGACGGTCCGAACTTCTACTTCATCAACAAGGGCGTCCCGACGCCAATCCGTTCCGAAACGTACCGGATCGGTTTGATGCACGCCTCGCGGCTGTTCAGCGCTTGGCTATCGTTTGCCCACCACCTTCAACGTCGCGGTCGCGCAGTCATTGCCGGAATTCGGATCGTTGATCAGCTGCTGTGATTGGACGCAACTCGTGAGGCTCGCCGTCTTACCGCCGGCGCCTACGATCTCGGCGATGACGGTCGTCGTGAGGGTTTGGCCCGGCGAGACATTGTGGTATTCGCACGCGGGCGTGTCCGGGCTGATTCCCAGGTCGCAGATCTCTTCCACTACCTGCAAGCCCTGAAGGGCGGAGTTGTCATAGACGTCGAGACTCGGGGCGGTATCGGGGCCGTTGTTGGTCGCGATTATCGTGAAGGTCACGTGTTGCCCCACATGTCCATGCTTGACGTTCGCCATGTTCGACACAATCGCCAGATCGACGTTCGGAACTGTCTGTGCTTCGGCGGCAATCGGTACGAACCCAGCTAGTGCCGCGCTGACAAAAGCGAGTGAGTATAGGCGGATAGCCCTCTGCATCTCATCACCTCAACGATGCAACGATGCGGCGTGCTTCCCTGCAAACCAGTCTTGCACGGCTTGCCACCGAGGTCAAGTCAAGCCACTCCCGCAGGCCGCTGTTTGTGACTTACTGTTCGGGCAGCGGCTTCTCATGGGCGGGCTTACTCGGGTCCGGCACGTACGAAGCGGGCAACCCGGAGGTCCAGTGGCGCGATCCAGAGGCGCGCATTTCGAACCAGTAGGGCGCGGGCGGAGTGCTATGGAGTCCGGCCCGGGGCTTTCAAACCGTCTGTAGCTTGGAGAATCAGAAGCCTCGCGCCGTTCTCGCGCGTCCTTTGTTCGACACACGCGTCAACCGCTCGCCGCGGCCTCGCGTACAGACCATATGGGCCGGCCCGAAGCTGACTTGAGGCAAGGACCGGCGCCTCGCGCATAGTCTGGCGCGGACTGGTGTCGGTCGAAGGAGGCACCTTCGGCCGATGACCGCATCTATGGATGAGGAGGCGCCGGCCATGGAGAGTATGCGATGGGTGGGAGTCGATGTTCACGCCAAAGAGTCAGTCGCGGCTGTGCTCGACCAAGCGACCGGCGAGGTCAGCACACATCGAATCGCCGGTCGACCTGACGTCGTCTTGGACTGGCTGACCACGGTGGCTCAGCCCTTTCGCGCGGTGTACGAGGCCGGCCCAACCGGCTACGGACTGGTGCGCCGAGCCTCAGAGCGCGGCCTCGACGTTGTCGTCTGCGCTCCTGGTCACATTCTCAAGAACGCGACCGACCACATCAAAGTCGACAAGCGCGACGCAGTCCGGCTGGCCAGGCTGCTGAGTGCTGGCGAGCTGCGGCTGGTCCGTATCCCTGAGCCTGACCAGGAGCAGTTGCGGGATCTGGTGCGCAGCCGCGAAGACGTGCGCGTCGACCTGACCCGGATCCGCAACCGAATCGGCAAGTTCCTGCTCCGACGCGAGCTCTATCCGCCCCAGCACGCCGAGAGCTGGGGCGTCCTCCACCGCAAGTGGCTGCAGCAACTCCGCTTCGAGGACCGTGCTTCAGAGCTCGTCTTCCAGGACGCCATTCAGGCCCATGACATCCTTGTGGCCAGGCGGGAGCAGCTCGAGCGGGCGCTGGCCGAGATCGCCGCCAGCTCGCCCTGGTCCCGCACGGTGGCGCGGCTGAGATGTCTGCGGGGAATCGACACCCTTTCCGCACTCGGCCTGGTGGCTGAGGTTGGCGACTTCCGTCGCTTTGTTCACCCGCGGTTTCTGAGCAGCTACCTCGGTTTGGTGCCAAGCGAGCATTGGTCAGGCGACAAGCGCCGTCAGGGTGGAATCACCAAGGCCGGCTCCAAGCACGCTCGCCGGCTGCTCGTCGAGGCGGCTTGGCAGTACCGACACGTGCCGCGGACCTCGCACCACATCTCGCAGCGTCAACAGGGCCAGGACCCGCGCGTGATCGACATCGCCTGGCGCGCCCAGCGTCGGCTCTACAAGCGCTGGCAGCGTCTCCATGAAGAGCGCCGAAAGAGAAGCACGGTAGTCGCGGTCGCCGTCGGCCGCGAACTCGCTGCCTACTGCTGGGAGATCGCTACCTTGACTGGCTGAGATCTTCCTCGACGTGCACAACCGCCCGCACGAAGGCGAGGCGGCGTGGCAGCCGAGGCACGCGCGCATCAAAGGGCTCGCGCTGTTGCTATGGGCAGTCACCGTTGAAGGTGATGGCGCCCGACGTTACAGACCGCGAGCCTGCGACGCAAAGGTGGTCATGAGGTAGCCAGTCCTCGAATTGCAGCTTGACCAAGGGCGTTCGCGTAACTCAACCGGGCCGCGCCGTCCCGCCCTCCTTCGGGCTCCATACCTCTATCTATGTGGTCGGATGTCGCTGCGCGCCCCTTGACAACGGCCGGTCCATTGCAGCAACGCCTATGGCAGGCGGTGACAATTGGCGGCATTTGGCGGCCCACAGCGAATTCAGATCGCTAGTTCTGAACGGGGAGCAGCGATCTGTTAGCCGCAAGGTTCGGGGTTCGAGTCCCCGTCCCGGAGCCAAATTTCGATCCTCCTATAGATGTCAAGGAGCTAATTTCAGGCGCTCACGCGGCGCTGCGAATGGCCTCCTCGCGTGGGCCGACCAAGGTCCTGTAGACCTCCCGCGCCACGTATCTCTTCAGGCAGCGGAAGATCTCCTTCTTGGATTTGCCTTCGGCCTTGCGCTTCGCGAAGTAGGCCTTGGTGGCCTCGTCATGTCGCAGCCTGACGATGACGATATGGTGTAACGCTGCGTTGGCCTGACGGTCGCCGCCGCGATTGAGCCGGTGACGCTGCACCATGCCGGACGAGGCCGGAATCGGCGAGGCGCCGCACAGCATTGAGAAGGATGCCTCGGAGCGAAGACGGTCCCCACTGTTCCCGGCCGCCAACACCAGGGTCGCGGCCACATCCTGGCCGACACCGAATCGCTCGCGCAGTTGAGGGACGAGTCGAACAGTGAGGGCGTCGAGCTCCTTCTCGAGCGCACGCACCTCGTGGTCAAGCGCGATGTATCGTCGACACATCGAGCGTAGGGATAGCTTGATGGCAGAGGTTGGGTCAGAAGCTCCATCGACTCGGTAGGCGCTGCAAGTCCTGACCAGAGCCGGCGTCTTCAGGTGGCGCAGCTGCTCACGAACTGGGTCGGGCGACATCACGATCAGGGCCTTCACTGCGTTCACGGCTTGAGTTCGCGCCTTGATTGCAGTCTGCTTGGCGATCTTGAGCGCTCTGACCATCTCCACGCCGGCATCGCCGGCTTTGGGTACAGCGGTAGCCTTGCCCGATAGCACCGCACCCGCGGCGACGTCGGCATCGATGGGATCGGACTTGCCTCCAAACCGTCGATCCCGGCGCACCGGACGGAGCACCTCGATGACCGCTTGGCCGTGGGCTCGGAGGAATCTGGTCAGGCCAGCACCGTAACTGCTGGTGCCCTCAATCCCAAAGGTGACGACTGGCCCGAATCCTTGGGCCCACGCCAAAAGGCCAGCGTAGCCGCGTGGGTCGGTTTCGATTTCGAGCTGGCCGAGGTGGCGGCCCATTCCATCCTTAGCCCGGGCGATGTGCGAGTGCTTGTGGGTGTCGACTCCTACCGTCACGTTGGCTGGAACGTCTGCGATACTCAGTGCTGCCATCGGCCTCCTCTGCTGGATGGATTGGTGGTCGGCAGCCGGGCGCGCGGACACTACTGCGATGGGGCTCTTACCAGCCTCCTATCAGGTCACTGCTCGCTCGGCGCCGTCTAGGGGCGTGTAGCAACCGTGTAGCAACCCATGTAGCAACTGCGTGCTTGCAGGGGGACTCTTCATCCCAAGGTTCAGGGTTCGACTCCGTGCGCGAGCACCAGTGTGCTGATTCGGCTGATGGTGGTTAGAGCTTCGGGTGAGTCCTTGCACCTGCATCGGTTCATGCCTGACACTCCCTTGCTTACGGCGGCGAGCGTGGTTGAGCACAGGTACAAACTGCGCGCTGTCATTTCGTGAAGACTGTGGTAAGCGTGGGCAGTTCATGCCGCGGACAGTGACGCTCCTCTTTGTCGGACCTTCGGGAGAGCCGATCGGGACTCTGGCTCCGTTTGAGGTGGCTACTCCATGGTGGCCCGACGCCGCTCCGGTGGTGGCCGGCGCCCGGGACTTACACGGAGTCGAGGTCACAGTTCTCCGCCTCATCCATGCTCGGGCGGACCCGACTGATCCATTCGGCATGGGCGGCTCCGTGACGTACGCAGTTGAGACGGCCGTGCCACCGCCGGGCTTGCTTCCCTGGTCAGGATCAATCATTGAGGACCCCAAGCGGGCGGCATGGGCGCGGCCCGGGGGGCCAGCGTCAGACCTGACGTGGGCCGACGCGACGCTGCACTCCCTGGGCAGACGCCGGTCGGGACCCGGCGAGCAGATCAAGACGTGGAACCTTTCGAGCGTCTGGCGCCTCCCCACGCGAGAGGGAGACACCTGGCTCAAAGCCGTACCCCCTTTCTTCGCCCACGAGGGCGCAGTCATCGGCGCCATCGGCCCACCGTTAGTTCCCATGCTTTTGGGGACAGAGCCAAGCCGGGCACTGCTGGCAGACGTTCCTGGTGAAGACCGCTTCGATGCTCCCGTCGATCTGATGCTCGAAATGGTTGCGTTTCTGGTCAAGCTGCAGACGACGTGGATGGACCGCGTGCCTGAGCTCTTCTCGCTTGGCCTCCCCGACTGGAGATCAGACCATTTAGGACCCGCTCTTGTTCACGTGGTGGCGCGTTGCGGTAGCGAGATTGGACTCAAGGAGCGACGCGCGCTCGATCGTCTGATCTCTGGGTTACCTGATCGATGGATCGAAATCGATGCTTGCGGCCTACCCCCAACTCTCGTTCACGGTGACTTTCACCCCGGGAACTTCCGGGGGGAAGCCGGCTCTTTGGTCTTGATGGACTGGGGCGATAGTTTCATTGGACATCCACTGTTCGATATGACGGCGATGCTCGAACACGCCGGGGACAGCGGGCAGCGCGTGCGCGAGGAGTGGATGCAGGCATGGGCGGAAGCAGTTCCCGGGAGCGAGCCAGCCCGAGCCGCTGAGCTGCTGGCACCCGTCGCTCTGCTCCGTAAGGCCCTCGTATATCGATCCTTCCTCGACCAGATCGAAGCTTCGGAGCATCCATACCACGTTGCCGATGTACCCAAGTGGCTGGCCGCCGCATCCCGTGAACTGCAAGGCGCATCCCAGAGTCACGGAGGCACCTAAACCAACCCGGGACTCGACAGCTTATCCACTGCTCAGCCGAGGCGGGCCGAGACAAGCCAGGACGCTTGGCCCTTCGCAGTATTTCGATTGGCTCTCATCCATCGGCTGTTCCCCGTCGAGGATACAGGCGTCAGCGTGTGCTTATCACCGCACCGATCTATTCGAATGGTTGAGACGAATGGGGGCCTTGGCGGCCACTGTGGCAACGCAACCAACGCGTCACTTAGGGTGTGTGGATATCAGTTTTGACTCATTGATCGATCACGATGGTGGGTCACCTTGCGCTTCGCAATTCTTTTATTGGACGCCATTTCAGCGGCAGCTTGATCGGCCACAATCCCACGTTCGAAGGCCCAGGTCGCAACTTCGGTCCGAGAGCGAACACCCAGTTTGTTCCTGATCCGCTCGACATGGCCCTCCGCCGAACGCTCGGCGATGAATAGACGGTCGCCGATCTGGCGGTTTGTCATGCCGGCGGCGACCAGCTTCACCACTTCTCGCTCCCGCGGGCTTAGGGGCCCGGTGTCGATCGCAACTTGTAGCTCGTCGTCACTAAGCGCATAGTCAACTGCCCTGTCGACGCTCATGGCAAAACCTTCCCTCTCGGCTTGTTCACTTCCTCTCTTCCCAATCCGCGATCGGGATCGCCGCCGTGACTCCTCAGCCTGACCGAACATCCAGGGAGGGGACCGATGCGACCATTCGTCGGCCAGCCGGTTGGCAGCGGCAGCGAGTCGCAGCGCTCGCTTGTCATCACCGCTTGCGCTGGCTACAGAGGACAGACCTTCAAGGCAAAGGATGGTTCCCGAGTTATCGAGGAGCCTGCGGTATATCGATAGTGATTCCTTCCAGCTGACCGCGGCCGCACGGTGGTCATCAAGGCCGAGCTGTGCCCTGGCCAGGCTGTCAAGGTAGTTAGCGACTCTTTCGATGTCACCTTCGGTTCTAGCCGTGGCAAGACACCCGACCAAGATTTTGTGCGCAGCGGCGTAATCCCCCTTCTCAGCCGCGAGGAGTGCCAGGTTATTCCTGATCACGGTGACTAGCCGACGGTTGCTGCTCCCGTTGAGATAAGCGATCGCATCCTCGTAAATCTTGGCCGCGGTATCCAAGTTCCGCTGGAAATGGTGCACGTTGCCTGCTCTGAGGAGTGCGAATGCCAACGCCTCGACGTCTCTACGCTCGCGTGCCAACACTACAGCAGCCTCAGTCATACGGAGGGCGGCGTCGTTGTCGCCTTGCCGGCCCGCAAGGGAGGCGGCCAAGATCAGTGCGGTGTTCCTGAGCACCCCCTTTTCCCAAGCGTGGTCGAGCGTGTCCTCCAGCAAGCGCCGCATCGCATTGACGTCGGCGAACCTGGCCTGTGCCAACCTCACTGCGAGGAGCAGGCCTAGGTCGTGGCCGTGGGTTCGTGCCCAGTCTGCCGCGGCCCATAGATTGCTGCGTTCGATAGCGATCCAGGCTGCCTCTGCGGCGCCCGGAGCCCGCGGTGGCAATGCCAGCGGACCCAACTTGGTGCTCAGGCTGTTCAGAAAATGCTCGACATAGCGCTGATGAGTGAAGTCAAACTCTGGTGCCTCCCTCAGGCGATCCTGCCCATACGCGAGGTGCGACTCGAGGAGCCGATAACGTGCGTCCAACCCTGATCCGAGTTCGGCGACCACCATCGACTTCTGGACTAGGCCTGAAAGCGAGTCGAGCACGGCTGTTGCTGTGTGATCCGCGCAGACGGCCTGCGCGCTCTCCAACGTAAAGCCACCGCGGAATACAGACAAACGGCGGAAGAGCACCTTCTCCTCATCTGTAAGGAGGCGATAACTCCAGTCGAGGGTGTCCAGCAGCGTCTGCTGGCGTTTCGGGGCGGTTCGATTTCCGCCGGTGAGCAAGGGAATGCGGTCTGAAAGCTGGCTCAGTATGTCGTGCTCGGTCATCATTCCGACGCGCGCCGCCGCAAGTTCTATCGCGAGTGGTAGGCGGTCCACCCGCTCGCAGATTTCGGTTACGGGATCCAAATTTGGCGCCGCGACTATGTAGGTGGGCCGAACCAGCGCCCCGCGCGCCTCAAACAGGTCGACCGCATCTCTCACTTGCAGCGAGGAGACTGGCCAGCGAGCTTCGCCAGGAAGCCCCAGGGCCTCTCGGCTGGTGGCGAGGATGGTGAGATTCGAGCAACGCTCGAGCGCCGCCTGGCAAAACTCGGCGCATCCCTTCACCAAATGCTCGCAGTTGTCAAGCACCAGAAGCGTCCGCCTGGCGGCTAGCCATGAAATCGCCACGTCCTGAGCCGGACCTCGCCCCGGGAGCCCCAACGCAGCGACCACAGCGCCGGCCACTTGATCAAGATCGTTCACGGGCGCAAGTTCGACCCACCAAAGCCCTTCTGGCCATAGGTCGGAGTGTGCTGCGCCTAGCGCGACTGCGAGCCTGCTCTTGCCGGCGCCTCCTGGCCCGACAAGCGTGACCATCCGGGAGCGCGCAATCAGGGCCTTTAGCGCAGCAAGCTCGTCCTTTCGCCCGACGAAACTGGTCAGATAATTTGGGAGGTTGTTTGGGACGGCCGCGCTTGACGGCGAGCTGGCTTTGGCAGCCGCTTTCACTCGTCTATGTTCCATCAAGATGCGTTACGTTATCTACAGCGGGTGCGCCGCCATCTGTCGAGCGAAGTACGCCCTGTGGCTGATCTCGCATGACGAGGTCCCGGGCGTTTGACAGCTTGTTTGACAGCTTAACCGTGAGACGTGTTGGGTTCAAAAAGTCCATCGCGCGGATCACTGATGCCGCGGACGGTCGCATGCGGGGCGTGAGCTCGGCCGGATAGGATCAACAGCGGGGTGGCCGGATCTCTGCTCTACGCGCTGTTGCGCGCCGTACTGGAAGCAGTCGCCGTCGCGCGTAACGACCGGCGAACGCTGGAGGCTGAGGTTCTGGCGCTGCGGCGCCAGGTACAGTCCTGGAGCGGCAGATCAAGCGAGTGAGCTGGAAGCCGGCTGATCGGATGATCCTGGCCGCGCTTCGCGAGCGACTGCCTCGATCGGCGTGGGCCGGCCTTCTGGTCAGACCGGAGACGGTGTTGGGCTGGCATCGGACATTGGTGCGCCGGAAGTGGGCAGCTTATTGCCGCCGTCCGCGCCGAGGTCGGCCGCCGATCTCAAACGAGAGCCGCGAGCTGATCCTGCGGCTGGCGCGGGAGAACCCGAGCTGGGGTTACTTCCGCATCCGCGGCGAGCTGCTGAAACTCGGCCACGCGCTGGCCGCGACCACGATCAGATCGGTGTTGCTACGGGCTGGTGTCCCGCCCGCCGGCCGGCAGTCTGAGATGACCTGGAAGCAGTTCTTGAGCGCGCACGCCGAGAGCTTGGTGGCGGCCGACTTCTTCTCGGTCGACACCGTCTTCTTCAAGCGGCTCTACGTCCTTATCTATATGCACCTGGCCAGCCGCCGTGTATTGCTGGCGAGCTGCACCTCGGAACCGAACGCCGCCTGGATGGTCCAGCAGGCGCGGAATTTGAGTTGGAAGCTTGAGGAGGAGCGCATCGGGCTCAGTGCCCTGATTCACGACCGGGACAGGAAGTTCGCTCTGCCAGCGGACATGATTCTGCGTTCGCAAGGCGCTCGAATCATCCAGACACCGCTCTTGGCGCCGAAGGCAAACGCCCACGCTGAGCGCTGGATTGGCAGTTGCCGGCGTGAGTGCCTGGACCGGATGCTGGTGGTGAACCTGCGGCACCTGGAGGCGATCGTTCGTGAATACTGCGCTCACTACAACGGGGAGCGCCCGCACCGCAGCTGCAAGCTTCGCCCGCCAGCGTCCCGAGGCGATCCCGTCCGAGCAGGAGGGGGCGAGGTCCAACGGCGCGTCCGTCTGGGCGGTCTGCTCAGCGACTATTACCGCGAGGCAGGAGCCGCCTGATCGGATGCTCGGGTTGAGCGACAACGAACGCGTGGATAGTCGCCTACGCTTTCGAATCGCTCGGAACCCAGATCCGGAGAGCCGACTTCCCTATTTGATCTGGCTCCCCGTCGAGGGCGGCATGCTGCTCAAGGCTCGCGATACCTGGCCGCGGGCGAATCGAATCTTCTGCGCTCAGGATGCGACTCCCTGGAGTGAAGCCGCCGAGCTGCTGGAGGACGTGCCTGTGGCATTGTGCCGGCGTCGAGGCGCCGCCATCGATCTGGTGCTGGACCGGCCGTCGCTATCCCGTTCGCAATTCGTCTTCACACAGGCTCGGGGCCGGCCGGCGATTTGGTGGCAGACCCAGAAGACCGCGCAGTCTGCCAATCCAGGAGCCAGGATTCCGCGCGGGCGAGCAGGTGGATCACTGAGCGTCGTTGTCGACACCCGCGAGAAGTACGGCTGGAAGTTCGCCGGCCGGCCGGTTAGCGTCACGCGCCGTGCATTGCCCGCTGGCGACTACGGGGCAGTCGATGGCGACCAGTTGCTTGCCGTGGTCGAGCGCAAGACGCTCGAGAACCTCACCACCTCCCTTTCCGATGGCGGCCTGGCGTTTCAGTTGCAGCGCCTAGCGGAGGTGGCAAGAGCGGCAGTCGTGGTCGAAGGTGATTACCCCGATCTCTTCCGAACCCAGGCAGGACGTGGATCCTGGCTGGCCGATATGCTCGGCCGGCTTGCCGTTCGCTACCGTGAGGTGCCAATCGTCTTCGCTGGCTCTCGCAGGTTCGCAGAGGAGTGGGCCTACCGCTTCCTCAGTGCTGCGGTCGCGGATCGTCCGGAATAGCAGCCGCACAACCTCATGACCGAGGTTCGCGACGTAATTTTCGAACCCCACACCGTGATGCACCGCAGGCGTGGTCAGGTCGGTTTGAGCTCTCGCCGCACGCCCAACCTGGCGCTCGGGCTTCGGAGACTCCAGCCCACCAAGGTTGAGCAGCATTGGACCTCGGAAGATCGCCTGGTCTGCCGGTTTCTATCGCGCACGTCTTCCTAGTGGGGGGTAGGCGAGAGCGAGCCAGGACGCCACCGGATCTGACCAGTTGAAGTTCGGACGTTTTCATGAAGTAATTTATGTAGTAATCCCGGTGTCCGAGTGGCTCGAAACACGTCCAACAGGCTTGCGCAAAGCCGCCAATCGAGCTCTAGCTCTCGAAAGGAACTCAAAACCATCGAAACCCCTCTCGGCGGACGCGAGCGCGTAGATTTCGGGATCCGGGTTCAAATCCCGGGCCCCCGATCAATTTCTGCGAGCCGTCCTGCGACCCCCCAAACGGCCAGGGGGTCACAGGCGGGTCACAGATTCGCCGCGAAGTCTCTTGACGGCGCCGCCTACGGCGTAAGAAGGGAGCAGAGTTGAGCTTTGGCCGCGTCCGTGAACAAGGTGTGCCCGTGAGTGGTGCCATCCGGCATGATGATGCCGCTGTCGTGGAACTCAGCGCCCAGGGCCGGGACGCGAAAGCTCCCGTGCACGACTTCGGAGTCGCTCGAGAGGTCCCCGGGAACGAGGAACGTCTCGTGCCAGCTGTTGTCCTGAGCAAACGCGACCGTGGGGGCTGATCCTATCGGCGAGAGGCTCCACGTGCCGACGATTTGCTGCTGGGCATTACGTTCGACGAGCAAGAGGTTCTTGTACCACCGGGTGGCGTGGTCCGTTATCGTCGCGCTCTCGTAGATCGTTCCGCACGGCAGATCGAAGTCCGTGTTGGGCTGGTTTGCGTAACTCGTCGTGGCGGGGACACTGCTGGTGTCGCATTTCACCCACGGGCCATCCTGAAAGCAAACTCGGAACGGCTTCAGTGGTGGGGTCAACGTAGTGGGATCGACGAGCGTGTGAGCCGACGAGACGCTGGCTCCCGCGAGGGACGCAATCGCGAGGATGACGGCAACATTCAGGAGTCGTCGCGGTTTCATTTCTAGCCCTACGAATATGGCTCGCGCAAGGTTTCTCACTGAATTCCTCCTGTACTTTGTCCATTATTCTAGCGGCGGTCGCTCGAGAACCTGACAGGAGAGTAGGTTTGGCTCCTCAGCGGCACATCTGTGCCAGCATCGATTCGCGATTGTGGCCAGCACGGATGCCGTCACGCCGCTCTTGTGGCACCATCGCCCAGTTGGCGCGCCCGACTGTGCTGATTGTCGACGACCATGCCGCCTTTCGCCAGGCGACAACCGCCCTGCTCGAGGCAGAGGGGTTTCGCGTCGTCGGTGAGGCCGCCAACGGCGAGGAAGCCATTCGAGCTGTGGCGCTGCTCCGGCCGGAGGTCGTTCTGCTTGACATCCAGCTGCCCCGACTCGACGGTCTGGAAGTGGCGGAGCGGCTGGCGGCGCGATCCGATCCGCCTGCCATCGTGCTGATCTCGAGTCGCAGCGCTGCATCATACGGGCTGCGGCTTCAGCGCTCTCCCGCAAGGGTGTGGGGTTCGAAAATCACGTCTGAGGCGCACTCCGCGTGGCTGAGCGCCTAATCACCCGGGCCAGCTAGGATTTCGCGCCGGGGTGCTGGTTTCTCTGGTCTATTCGCTGCTTCGGGCTTTGCTCGACGTGATTGCGACCAGTCACGGTGATCAGGCTCGACTCCAGGCTGAGGTGCTGGCACTCCGGCGCCAAGTTCAGGTCCTCGAGCGCCAGATCAAGCGAGTGGGGTGGACGCCGGGTGACCGGATGCTACTCGCGGCACTTCGCGATCGCCTTCCACAATCGGCATGGGCAGGACTGCTAGTCCAACCTGAGACCGTGCTCGGCTGGCATCGGGCTCTGGTACGTCGCAAATGGGCCGCATACCTGCGTCGCCCAAGGCGGGGCAGACCGCGGATCTCAACTGAATGTCGGCAGCTGATCGTGCGCATGGCGAAAGAGAACCCAGGCTGGGGCTACTTTCGAATCAAGGGCGAGCTGCGCAAGCTCGGGCACACGGTGGCCGCGACCACAATTCGGTCCGTGCTGGTGCAGGCTGGCATTCCACCCTCAGGTCGCCGAGCCAAACTGAGCTGGAAGCAGTTCCTGGCGGCTCAAGCCCAGACCCTGGTGGTGGCCGACTTCCTCAGCGTCGACACCGTCTTCTTCAAGCGCCTCCACGTCCTGATCTATATGCACCTGGCCACCAGGCGCGTTTTGCTGGCCGCTTGCACAGCCAACCCAAACGAGGCGTGGATGGCTCAGCAAGCCCGCAACGTGGCCTGGACGCTGGAAGAGGAAGGGATCAAGCTGAAGGCCGTCATCCATGACCGAGACGAGAAGTTTTCGGCGAACGCTGACAACGTCCTTAGATCGGCGGGGGCTCGAGTGATCTTGACGCCGCTCATGGCGCCTCGAGCCAACGCCCACGTCGAGCGCTGGATCGGAAGCTGTCGGCGGGAGTGTCTTGACCGGATGCTGGTGGTAAACCAGCGCCACCTGGAGGCGATCGTCCGGGAGTATTGCATGCACTACAACCAGGAACGTCCACACCGCAGCCGCGAGTTGCGACCACCAGCGGCACGAGGCGATCCCGTCGTCGCCAGAAGTCGCGGGGTCCGACGGCGCGTGCGGCTGGGCGGTCTGATCAGCGAGTACTACCAGGAGTCAGTGGCTGCCTGAAGCAATGCGCGCGAGCCAGCGTGAGCCAGTCAACCCACCTCCGCGCTTTCGCGTGGCTCGCAACCCCGACGCCGAGAGCCGACTGCCATACCTGATCTGGTTGCCCATCGGGGGCGGTCTGGTGCTCAAGGCGCGGGAGACCTGGCCACGGGCCAACCGAGTCTTCTGTGCACAAGACGCGACGGGATGGGATGAGGGCGCGGGACTGCTCGACGACGTGGCGGTGCTCCTGTGCCGACGTCGCGGCGCGGCCATCGACCTGGTGCTCGATCGGCCGTCCCTTTCTCGCTCTCAGTTTGTGTTTACCGAGGCCCGAGGCCGGCCGGCGATCTGGTGGCAAACGCAGAAGACCGCCCAGGCCGCCAACCCTGGAGCCAGAATCCCTCGCTGCCGCTCAGCCGGGTTTCTGAGCATCGCTGTCGACACTCGTGAGAAGTACGGCTGGAAGTTCGCCGATCGTGCATTGGTGATCGAACGTCGAGCGCTTCCGGCCGGAGACTATGCCGCGATCGTGGGCGAAGCCGTGGTTGCGGCAATCGAGCGCAAGACGCTGGAGAACCTGGCTACTTCACTCTCCGACGGCAGCCTCGCCTTCCAGTTGCAGCGCCTGGCCGAGTTCCCTAAGGCGGCGATTGTGGTCGAAGGTGACTACCCGGACCTCTTTCGAGCTCAGCCCGGCCGTGGGTCGTGGCTGGCGGACATGCTCGGTCGGCTCGCTGTCCGCTACCCCGAGGTGCCGGTGGTCTTTGCCGGCTCGCGCAAGTTCGCCGAGGAGTGGGCCTATCGCTTCCTGGGCGCTGCGGTGGCCGACCACCCCGAGTCTACCTAGCTAATGTCTGCTGATGAGCTCTGTTCGAGCCGCGATGTGATTTTTGAACCGGACACGCCCAGGGCTCTCAACGCACGCGTTCCGTTGGGCCAGACGACCACGGCGGCGCCGATTTCACGCATCTCGCGCACCCGCTCCACCACCTGAACCTCAAAGCCGGCGCTGCGAAGCGCAATAGCAGTCGCCAGTCCGCCTATGCCGGCCCCTGCGACGACAGCTTTTCGCACTCGAAGGAAGGTCATCATCGTAGCGGCCGCGCTGCCCGCTGCCATGCCGCTCCCATCGACACCGCGGGTTCTGCATTCGCGCTCAGAATCAGGGTGAGGGCGATTGCGCAGCCGGCGATGTATCTCATGAATACCGTCAGCGGTTCGTAGTGTTGGTTCGAATGACTGTAGTCGACATCAGATCCGCGGTCTACATAACCGCTCGTGGCTGGCCAGTCCCGCGCGATCGGCATTGGAGTAGCCGAGCCTCTCCCTGTAGTACTTCATGTAGTAATCCATCTGAAAAGCGGCTCAAATCTGGACGGACTTCCAAGGCGAATTCATTCGGTCGTCGCAACACGGGCCGACTCAGATATCGTCGAGAGTAGCTTGCCCAGCGCCTGAGCGGGCCGCAACCAAGCGAGCGTTTCGCGTGGTCGACGATTCAGCTGAGCGGCTACGAAGTCGAGGTG
>WNGG01005126.1_pt1 | contig 25439 bp, 13 predicted proteins | sample 5400661 | NCBI WGS metagenome assembly WNGG01 (sample SAMN13153372, study PRJNA577476) | soil metagenome | isolation source: 100 cm soil or saprolite under Garry oak tree replicate 1 | place: USA:California | collected 2016-06-15
CATAAGGATGAGCTCGATCGCCCTGAGCTTCCCTAGGTGTCAAAGTTCTGGCCGGCCGCCGCCAAAGAAAACCGTCGCTATAACGACTGTTCCTTTATCTGACTTATTTTTTTCGAACGCAATGGGACACGGAACCGCCTATCGTGAAGTTCCGTGAGATCCGTGTTCACCCGCGTTCCCATCCGTCATTTGCTTTGTTTGAATTCCTGGATGGCGTCTCGATACACCTGCTCGGTGCGCTGGGCGATGCTCGCCCAGCTGAAGCGCTCCTCCACGCGGCGCCGCCCCGCAAGTCCCATGGCGCGGCCCAGGCCGGGATTCTCCAGGATCCGTCGCAGTGCGGCAGCGAGCTCCTCCGGGCGCCCCGGCGCCACGAGAATGCCGGTTTTCCCATCCTCCACCACTTCGAGAATTCCTCCGACTGCCGAAGCAACGACCGGGGTTTCGCAAGCCATGGCTTCCAGATTGATGAGCCCGAAAGGCTCGTAGATCGACGGGCAGGCGAAGACCGCGGCATGGCTGAAGAGTTGCGTGACCACGTCGATCGGCGCCATCTGGTGGACCCAGAGAACATTGGGGCGCTCCGAGACCGCGCGCCGCAGCCGCTCTTCGATCTCCGGCGTGTCGGCTGCCGCGGAGCACAACACCACGTGGATCCCTTCGGGGAGGAGGCGGGCCGCATCGAGCAGGTGGAATATCCCCTTTTGCTCCGTAATCCGCCCCACGAAGAGCACGTAGGGCCCGCCAACGCCCAGGCGGTCGAGCGCATCCCGCGCCTCTACCCGGTGGAATACTTCGGGATCGATCCCGTTGTGGAGAACGACGATTTTCGCCGGGTCGATGCTGAAGTGCCGCAGTATGTCGTCGCGCATTTGCGCCGAGCCGTCTTCTCGATCCAGCACGACAGAGCATACCCGGCGCCGAGCTGATCGGCTTTCCAGGGACGCAGGGGCTCCATGCTGTGCAGGGTGACGATCAGCGGGACCTCATAAAGCATCCGGATCCAAAAGCCTGCCATGTCGGCGTACCACGTGTGAGCGTGAACGACGTCGGCGTCGACCGGATCGCGCGCCATTGCCAGTGCGATCGACAGAGTTTCCAGCGCCGGCGCAAAGCGCGGCCCGTCTCCTCCCGCCCCGAGGCGCTGCCATGGTTTGTATCCGCGCACGACGAGCGTGTCCGGACCGGGCGGGGAGGGTCGCTCGCCAAAGCAGCGGACCTCCACGGTCATGCGCCGGCGCAGCGCCCGGCTCAGCTGATCGACGACAACTCCGGCGCCGCCGTAGACATTTGGGGGATACTCGCGTGTAAGGAACAAAGCTTTCATGGTCTTGGTCCGGCATTCTATTCAATTCACCACAAAGACGCAAAGTGCAAAGGACATCGGGTGGAACCCTAGCCAGTGGAAGCTTCAAGGCTTCCGGACGCGCCCCCACTCGGAATGACAAATGACAAATGACCAATGACAAATAGGACTGGAGCGGGGTTGCCCCCGGATTTGTCATTGGTCATTTGTCATTTTGGGGGCTGACCTGGTGGTACTGTTCCCAGAAACGCGACGTGCTTTGCACGAAAGCGGCGCATGCACGTACGGGGTCTCGGGTGCGCAGTCCCTCCACGATCTCCTTGTGCTGCGCGACCGAGGCGAGGAAGTCCCGCTGCTCCTGTCCAAGCAGGACAAAGGCAAAGAGCGAGAAGGTCGTGCGTTCAAGCGCGTTTTCCAGATACTCGTTGCCGGTCAGTTTCCAGACGGTCCGGTGGAAGATCAGGTCGAACTTGTGGAACATCATTCGATCCAGGTCGCGGGCAGCGGTTTCCATCCTGCCGGCGGCTTCCTCGAGCTCCCCGAGCGCCGCCGGGCTTATATGGGCCGCGGCCAGCTCGACCGCCAGAACCTCCAGCACCATTCGGACCTGGTGGATCTTGCGGAAATCCTCCGTGCTCAGTTTGGTGACGAACGTCCTTCCTTTGTTTGCCAGCTTGCGAACGAATCCCTGGTATTCAAGCTCCTTTAGCGCCTCGCGCAGCGTCGGCTGTCCAATGCCGAGCTGCGAGGCCAGCTTCTGCTCGATCAATCTTTCGCCGGGTTTAAGTTTCCCGGCGATGATCGCTTCTCTTAACCTCTGGGCCGCAGCCTCGGCGAGTGACCGAACGGTTACGGCCTCGATTCTCGATGCCTCGTCGTGGATCATACCCATTCCTCACTCCTTCCTTTTTTCTCACAGATTCGTATTCTGCCTCCCAATCACTAGGGAGCAATGTGCCTCGCACATAAGAAAAAATACTTGACATTCCAAAATTTTATCGTTTAGATGATAATCTATTATAGATTATAGTCAAGCCTCAGCAAGTCAGAAAAGAGAAAAGGAGCCCTCGCCATGGAAAGGATCCTGGACATTGCAGTTGGCTTCGCCCACTCGATCCCTGTCTGTCTCCTATTACTGTATCTCGGTCCTGAGCCGGTGTATCCCCAAACTACGACCGGAACGATTTTGGGGGCAGTCTCGGATTCGAGCGGCTCGGTAGTTCCCGGCGCGACGGTTACGGCCACGCATGTGGACACCGGTCTCACGCGAACGACGGTCACAGACGGGTTGGGCCGGTACACTCTGCCGCAGATGCCGATCGGGCGCTACACGGTGAAGGGCGAGCTGCGCGGTTTCAAAACCGCGGTGAGCGGCCCGTTTGAGCTGGTAGTCGATCAGAAGCTACGTTCCGATTTCGTTCTTGCCATCGGAGAGATGAGCGAGACGGTTCAGGTTGAGGGCGTGGGTGCGACGCTGCTGCAGACGGACCAGTCCGACGTCAATCAGATCGTCCAGGAGAAGGAGATCAAGGGATTGCCGCTCAACGGCAGAGACTTCTTTTCGCTCCTGCTCCTGAGCAACGGTGTGCAGGACACCTCCAATGACCAGGGGGGCGCGACGACGAACGTGACGTTCTCGATCAACGGGATGCGGCCCGAGTCGAATTCCGTGACCCTGGATGGAGTTGAAATGTCGTCCATTCGAGAATCGGACGTCGACATGCGGCCGAACCTCGACGCCGTGAGCGAGTTCAAGGTGCTCACGTCGGCTTTCTCCGCGGAGTATGGGCATACGGCGGGAGGCGTCATTTCCATTCAGACCAAGAGGGGGGGCAACGAATTTCACGGGAGCCTGTTCGAATTCCTCCGGAACGATTCGCTCAACGCGGCGAATTTCTTCCGCAACCCGATCAATCCCGGAAAGGCTCCCCTGAAACAGAACCAGTTCGGCTTCACTCTGGGCGGGCCGATCCGGAAGAACAAGACTTTCGGATTCCTGGACTATCAGGGTTACAGGTTGCGGAAGATCAACGAGGGCTTTGCGCGAGTCCCCGAGGCTGCTTTCCGCGATGGGGATTTCTCGTCTCTTCTTTCGGAGGGAATCGGAATTTACGACCCCGATTCTCCGGACGGGGCCTCCCAATTCCAGGATCTGAGCCGTGCCACCCCAGCCAATCCTGAGGGGCTGAACATCATTCCGAGGAGTCACTTCAACTCCTTCGGCCATTACCTTCTGAACGCGGTCGCGCTCCCCAATCTGCCGGACAGCTATCCCCTCGGGAATTACTTCGTTCGCCAGCGGCGGCGCGTCAACCAGGATGAGGCCGGCCTCAGGGTGGACCACAGCTTTTCGACCAGCGACAACATGTTCGCGCGATATCGATGGAGCGACAGCCTGCTGAACGACGCGGATTCGCTCGCGCGTCCTGCGGATGGTCCCTCGCCGGGCATCGGCGGCGGCTACGGAGACGAGGCCCGCGGCATCCCCCAGGGGGGCACGCATCGAGACCGGAACAACAACCTGGCAGTCTCCGAGGTCCACGTCTTCAGTCCACGACTCGTCAACGAGGCGCGCTTCGGGTTCCATCGCTACCGCCTGGATGTTATCGCGCACGCATTCAGGCAGAACCTGGCGGAGCAGTTCGGCCTCAAGGGAGTCAACACCGGCGAGCTCTTCTCGGGCCTCCCCGCAATCTATCTGAACGCCTACAACAACATCGGCACGGATGACTTCAAGCCGCTTTATTTCCGGGAGACGAGCATCCAGTTCAACGACAACGTGACCTTGAGCCTGAAAAAGCACTCCCTGAAAATCGGCGGAGAGTTTCGCCCGAGGAAACAGGACAACTACTACGCCCTTTTCCCTTCCGGTGCCTTCTATTTTTACGGCGTCAAGTCGTCCAAGTCGAGCTCGTTTGAAGGCGGGCATGAACTTGCCGATGTGCTGCTCGGCTATCCCTGGTACAGCTGGCATGGGCGGCGATTCAGCAGCCCGGTGCTCGAGGACCGGCAGTACAGCTTCTATGTGCAGGACGACTGGAAACTCAGCGAAAAGTTGACCCTGAACTTCGGGGTGCGGTACGAGTACGCCACTCCGTTTTTCAGCCCCGGAAACGAGATGTCCATGTTTGATATCGCGGAGAAGCGGCTGCTGATCGCGGGAAAGGACGGCGTCTCGCGTTACATCGTTCGCCCGGACCATAACGACTGGGGGCCCCGGGCAGGCTTTGCCTGGCAGATCGATCCGAAAACGACCCTGCGCGGCGGTCTTGGCGTCTTCTTCGACCCGGCCACGGCGTTTCGCGACGATCTGAAATTCAATCCCCCCTTCTACAGAGAGTACACCCTGGACAACTTCTACGGCGGCGGGCCTACGTGGTTCTTCTCTCAGACTCCTCCCCCTTTCCCGGACCCGGGAAGTCTGCCATCGGGTTACAACATCTTCGCCGTGGATCGAGATTTTCGAACAGGGTACTCCGAGCAGTACAGCATTGCCTGGCAACGTGAGCTACCGGGAAGGTTGCTTTTTGAAGCGGCCTATGTCGGATCGCAGGCCCACAAGCTTCCCTTCCGGTTCAACTTCAACAGGCCGTCGCCGGACGGGAGCCCGAAGCCCGTTCCTGAGCTCGGCGAGATCAACCAGGTCCGCAACCTCGGGTCGATGAGCTACAATTCAGGCCAGTTCAAGCTGGAGCGGCGATTCGGGGGAGCGCTGTTCTTCCTCGCTTCGTACACGTGGTCGAAGGCCATCGACAATGTCGGGTCGTCGCTTGCCCGCGAAGGCACGAACGGCGGCGTGCAGAACATCTTCGATCTCCGCGCCAACAGGGCCGTCGCCGATTACGACATCCCGCACAGGTTCGCCTTCAGCTACCTTTATGAGCTCCCCTTCGGTAAAGGGAAGCAGTTCCTGCATGCTGCCCATCCCGCCGTCTCGGCGCTCTTCGGCGGCTGGCAACTCTCCGGTATTTTCATAGCCAGCTCCGGAGTGCCGGGCACCGTGGTTCGGAGCAAGAACTCCGTCCTCGGCGGGCCTGCTCGCCCCAACCTGATCCGCGACCCGAACCTCCCGTCGTCCCAGCGGACACCGGAGCGATGGTTCGACACGACCGCGTTTGTGGAGCCCGGCCCGGGCCAACTCGTGGGCAATGCCGGGCGAAATATCTTTCGCGGCCAGGGCTACAGGAACCTGGATCTGGGTCTGCTCAAGGTCCAACCCCTGACGGAAAGGGTCCGGCTGCAGTTTCGCGCGGAGTTCTTCAACCTGAGCAACACGCCGCATTTCGCGTTGCCGATTCGAACGTTGGATGACCCTTCGTTCGGCCAGATCACGCACACGCGCAACTCCGTGAATTTCGGCTCGACCGCAACCTCGTATGCGAATCGAATGATCCAGTTCGGTCTGAAGCTGGAGTTCTGAGATTTCGGATTGCGGATTTATTCGTGCAATGCTAGGACGTGCGAAAACGTCCACGACTCGTAGGGGCGGCCCTGCGTGGCCGCCCGCGAGTCCCCTCCATTATTGGCGGGCGACCACATAGAGTCGCCCCTACACCACCGCCAGCGCAAATAGGAGCGGATTACGCGGACGCACGCGGATCTTTTTGGATTTTTGATCCGCGAGATTCGCGTTGATCCGCGTCCTACTTCATCAGTCAACGGCTCTCATTCGCAGCGCAGCGCGCGCATCGGATCGGCGCGGCTGGCGCGCACGGCCGGGACGTAGCCCGCCAGGCAAGCGACGGCCGCCAGCCCGAGCTGTCATTGGTTCACTTGTCATTTTCAAGAAATTAAGTTGCTGACTTTGCCGAGACCCTTATGGGTAATATCTGCTTGATGAACCTTTCGAAATAGCCCATAGGATTGCCCCGTTGAATCTTCTCACCTTCACAGTGGCTCTGCTTCTGTTGATGCTCCAGCAACCGCCGCAGGGAGTGCTGGTCGTCGATGTACGTACCGCAGGCCGTGCCGTCGCCGGGGCCGACGTTCGGGCCGAAGCGCAGGAAACCCGGACCGACGTTCAGGGACGCGCCCGCCTCTCGCTCCCGCCGGGAACCTGGGCGGTCACGGTCTCCGCGGAAGCCTTCCACAACGCTACGATAAATGTGCGGATTGATGCCGGGCAGGAGACGCATGTCGAGGTGGAGCTGACCCCGCGCATCACCAGCGAGGAACGGGTCATTGTGACGGCCGCGCGCACCGAGCGCCGCCTTGAAGACCAGCCGGTGCGCATCGAGGTTATCGACCGCGAGGACATCGAGGAGAAAGCGCTGATGACACCGGGCAGCGTGGCCATGCTCCTCGGGGAAACCACGGGCCTGCGCGTCCAGACAACAGCCCCTGCGCTCGGGGCAGCCAACGTTCGAATCCAGGGTCTGCGCGGCCGTTATTCACAGCTCCTTTCGGATGGGTTGCCACTGTACGGCCTTCAGGGCGATTCTCTCAGCCTGCTCCAGGTACCGCCGCTCGACCTCGGCCAGGTCGAGATCATCAAGGGGGCGGCCTCGGCGCTCTATGGTCCCTCCGCGCTCGGCGGCGTCATCAATCTGGTGTCCCAGCGCCCCCTCTCCCGCCAGCGAGAGCTTCTCGTCAACCGAAGCACACAGGAGGCCACGGACCTGACCTTCTGGTTCGTCGAGCCGCCGCGGGGCAACTGGGCTTTCACTCTTCTCGGCGGACTCCACAACCAGACAAGGCAGGACCTCGACCACGACGGCTGGGCCGACCTGCCCGCATTCGTCCGCGGCGTCTTCAGGCCGCGCCTTTTCTGGGAGAACGGCCGGGGGCGGTCGGTGTTCGCGACTTTCGGCGCGATGGCTGAGGATCGGAAGGGCGGCACACTCCCCGGCTCCAGGGCTCCCGACGGGCTGCCGTTTCCAGAGGAAATCGACTCGCGGCGGCTCGACGGCGGCACGGTGGTGCGGCTGCCGGCCGGAAAGGACCGGCTGCTGACCCTGCGAGGATCCATGTCGCGTCGCGCAGAACGCCGCCTGTTCGGTGACGTGACCGAGCGCGGAGCCCGCACGACCTGGCTTGGTGAGGTTGTGCTCCTGGGAACGGCAGGGCGCCACACGTGGCTCGTCGGCGGAGCCCTCCAGCAAGACCGGTACGACGCCCGCGATCTTCCCTCCTTCGACTACAACTTCACCACGCCCGGTCTTCTCGTTCAGGATGAAATCGGCCTCACTTCCGATCTCACACTGGGCATCAGCGCCAGGATCGACCGGCACAGCCGGTATGGCGCATTCCCGAGCCCGCGCATCTCCCTGCTCTGGAAGCCGACAACGAGCTGGACAGCGCGGTTGTCGGCGGGTACGGGTTTCTTCGCGCCGACACCATTCATCGAAGAGACCGAGGAGACCGGGTTGTCGCGCCTGCGTCCGCTTCGCAACGTGGCCGCCGAACGCGCCCGCAGCGCGTCTCTCGACGGGAGCTGGACGCGCGGGCCCGCCGAGATCGTCGCGACCGTCTTCGGCTCGCGCGTGTACGATCCGCTCGAGCGCCGCATCGCCGGTCCCGGTGCGATCGAGATCGCCAACGCGAGAGGCCCCGTCCGCACTCTCGGCACGGAGCTCCTTGTCCGTTACAGGATCGAGGGTTTCCTGCTCCTTGCCACACACGCCTACACGCGCTCCACAGAAGAAGACCCGCAAGGGCCCGGGCGGCGCGAGGTGCCGCTGACGCCTCGAAATGAGTCGAGCCTGAACGCAATCTGGGAAAACGAGCACCGCGGGCGCTTCGGGATCGAGCTGTACTACACCACCCGGCAGCCGCTCGAGGAAAACCCGTATCGCGTCACAGGGCGAGGCTACCTCCTTTTCGGCGCGCTCTTCGAGCGCCGCTTCGGACGAATCCGCCTCTTCGTAAACGCCGAGAATCTCGGAAACATCCGGCAGACGCGCTACGAACGGCTGGTGCGGCCCGCGCGCGCGCCCGACGGCCGTTGGACCGTGGACGCCTGGGCCCCGCTCGACGGGCGCGTGATCAACGGCGGCCTGCGGGTCACATTCTGACCCCGCACATTCCGGGATCAAGGCGATGTGTATGCTTTGTCATAGTATTTGTGTACACATCAGTGGGAACGAGTGGGAGATGAGGTGCTTCTAATGCCGGCAGGTGGATGTGTTGCCAGTCGTGAGGTGATCTCGTGGACGTACGGCTGTTTTTAGTGATCGGTCTTCTTCTGGCACAGGGGCCGGGCGACGGTTGGTGGCTGGTGCCGGGCGTGAGGCAAGTCGACAACCTTTACTACGAATTGTTTAACACGACGGAGATCTGGGTTTGCCTCATCCCTGAGGACCCGGCCGGCAAGCCGTCGCTGCCCACCCTGGTCTTCAAGGCTTTCTTTCCGGGGTAGCTCCAGCATCGAGGGGATGACGAGCGGACCCTGGAGGCCAAAGGTCCGCCAAGCCGACTCCTCCTCCAGGCGCAGCCAGGTCCCCTGACCATGATCAAGGGACTTCCGACGCTACGGATTGTGATCGACGGCAAGGCCGTGGATCTGCTGGGATCGGATGCCCCGTATCGATACCTCTACCCCTGTCCGAATTGCAGGGCAAACGGGGTTGAGGTCGAGTTGGCGCCGTCCATCCTCCACTCGCTGATCACCGCGCGGAGCGTGACGGGTGAAGCGCTGGGTTTCCCGATGAAGCTGACGGCGGAGGACCAACAGGCGCTGGCCCAGTTCGAGGCCCGGAGCGGGTTGGCAGGCGAGAAGAAGCGGGACCCGTAGGAAATGCTTGGCGGGCGAGGAATGGAGCAGGTGCGGGAGTTTGAAACCGCCGATGGACGCCGAGGCCGCAGAAGAATCCCGGTCTTGGCGCCCTTTGAGTTCTTCGCGTCTTCGCGGTTAATTCGGGCTCAGTTTCACCGCCCCTGCGGGCTGCGGCCCGCAGGCTCGCTGGCTTCGTTGCTCGCTCCTCACATACCGCCCCGGGCATAGCTCGTCGCTCGCGCCTCGCCAGCGGGCCTGGGGGCCTGCAGCAAAATGTGAAGTTATTTCTGCGCGAGCCCTAAGTGCGCGAAGGGCTGCTCTGTGGTGAAGCTGTGCGCTCGAATTTCATCCACGTAGTGTGTGGGCGGTTTTCGCTTGCAGTGCGGCCCGGGTTCGCAAAGAATCCTACCCATAAGCAAGCAACACAAAGGAGAAAAGTAACCATGGCAGTCAAACCAATCCCCGATGGATATCACAGCGTGACCCCTTATCTGGTCGTTCAGGGGGTGGCCAAACTGATCGATTTCCTGAAACAGGCCTTCGACGCGAAAGAGATCGAGCGCATGGCGGGCCCCGACGGCAGCGTCATGCATGGCGAAGTCAGGATCGGCGACTCGGTCGTCATGATGGGGGAAGCGTGGGGCGAGTCCAAACCGATAGCCGCCGCCCTCTACCTGTACGTGAACGACACGGACGTCACCTACAGGCGCGCCCTCCAGGCGGGCGCCACGCCTCTGAGGGAGCCGGCGGACCAGTTCTATGGCGATCGCAGCGGGGGCGTCAAGGATCCGGCCGGCAACCAATGGTGGATCGCCACGCGCAAGGAAGACGTGTCGCCGGAGGAGTTGGCGAGGCGTGCAGAGACCTACATGAAGCAACAGCGCAAGAGCTGACGGCGAGGAAGGTCATTCGCTTCAATGACCGCGGGCGGCGCGTCGCCAAATTCACCTTGACCGCCGGAAGATCTGGGACTAAATGTTCTGCAAGATTCTCTCGTTCGCTTACTGGCTGGCCAAGACCTGAGCGGCCAGTGGCGAAGCGCTTGTCCCGTTTCTGTCGTAAAGGAGGATATTATGCAGAAGAGCACCCGCTGAGGCGGAATTCGGCACGACCGAAGCCGTGCCCACCCGTTCTGAGGCCATGCATGTAAATTTGACCATTTTGTGAACTTTGTTCGCACCAAGAGGACCTAACGCAAAAATCCTTCGCCAGCCGGAAAGAATTTTCGCCTGCGTTCTCTCCTGGGAGCGTACGCGTCCTTCGTGCCGGGCGTCAGACACGCGGAGCACGCTGGAAGCGTGCGATCCCAGGGAGGGGAATCTGTGGCAATCACTGCGGCCAGGGATAGCTGAAGGAATAGCGGCCGCTGACGGTTTCCAGTTGCACGGACTGGCCGTCCTGGACCACGCGACCGACCCCCTCGGCCTTATCCGCGGGACCTCCGCCTTCCGTCACATCCACGATCTTCGCGTTGGGCAGGCGCACGGTAGCCGTCGTGTTGGGCGGAATCTCGACGTCGAGCCGGAAGCGGCCGTCTTTTATCTCCCAGGCGCTCGATACCGGCCCGTACATGGACTGATGGCTTGCCCTGGCCCACGTGAGCCCGCCGCCGGGCCGCGGCCGAACCAGGACGTGCTTGTAACCCGGCTTGTCCGAGTCCAGGTCCAGTCCCGCGACCACGCGATACAACCATTCCCCGATGGCGCCGTAGGCGTAGTGGTTGAAAGAATTCATCCCCCTGTCCTGGAACGTGTCGTTGGGCTTGATCCCGTCCCAACGTTCCCAGATTGTGGTCGCGCCTTTGGTGATGGGATAGAGCCAGGACGGGTTATCCGTAATTGCTCAAGACCTCGCACACGAGCGAGGCGCCGAGAAACCCGGTGGTAATGTGCTTGAACCGGCGGACATCGTCGGCAAGCCGTTTGGCGGCAGGGGCGCGTGACGGCTCCGGCAGCAGGTCGAACGCAAGCGCGAGCGCGTAAGCTGTCTGCGTATTGGAGGCAAGCCGTCCGTTGGGGGAGAGGAACTCGTCGGCGAAGACCTTCTTGATTCGCGCCAGGAGATCCGTGAATTTCTGCGCGTCATCGGTCTTTCCGAGGAGAGTCGCCGTCCGCCGCACCAGATCGGTCGAGCGCGCGAAGTAGGCCTGGGTAATCAGGTCCTTGTCGGTCGTGGCGCCCGGGTAGTCGGACCTCGTCGTGGCGAAGGCGAGCCAGTCCCCGAAGGTGAAATCGGTGTTCCAGAAGAACGTGTCCCCGGCCCGCCTTGCCATGTAGTCCACCCAGGCTTTCATGCTGGCATACTGCTCTTCCAGGATGCGGGTGTCGCCATAGGACAGATAGGCGGTCCAGGGCACAATAACCGCGGCATCGGCCCATCCCGCCGAGGCGCTGTTGGCTTCGGGCTTGTGACGGTCCAGGACATTGGGTATCACATGCGGCACGGCGCCGCTGGCTTTCTGATCCGCGCTCAGGTCCTTAAGCCACTTCGTGTAGAACCCCGCCACATCGGCATTGAAACAGGCCGTGCGGGAGAAGACCTGCGCGTCGCCCGTCCACCCGAGCCGCTCGTCGCGCTGCGGGCAGTCGGTGGGCACGTCGACGAAGTTGCCTTTCAGACCCCACTGGATGTTGTGCTGCAGCTGGTTGAGTATCGGATCGGAGCACTCGAAGGAGCCGGCCGGTGACACTTCCGAATGGATCACGATGCCCGTGAGGTTTTCGGGACTGAGATCGCCGGGAAATCCTTCCACGGCGACGAAGCGAAAGCCGTGGAATGTGAAATGGGGCTCGAAGACTTCCACACCGCTTCCGCGGAGTATGTACTCGTCGGCCTGCTTCGCGTCGCGAAGATTCTCGGTGTAGAAGTTGCCGTCCTTGTCCAGCACCTCCGCATGCCGGAGGCTCACCTTCGTTCCGGCCGGACCCTTTACCTTGAGGCGCACCCATCCCACCATGTTCTGTCCCATATCGGCGACGGTGCCGCCGGCCGTTGTCTTGAGAATCCGGGCCGGGGTGATTTCCTGGATGCGGCGCACCGGTGGCCCTGCAGGAGCCACGAGCCGGGATTTAGGCGCTTCAATGAGGCGGACTCGGCCCCAACCGGTATCGTCATAGCCGGGCTGGCTCCAGCCGGGCTTCTCCAATCGAGCGTCGTAGGTCTCTCCGTTGTAGATGTCGGATCTGCGAATGGGTCCCGTGGAAGACTTCCAGGCTGCGTCGCTGCCGATTGTCTCGGTTGTGCCGTCGTCGTAGGTCATGGCGATCTGCAGCAGGAGCGCGAGCCGTTCGCCGTACACGTTGCGCTGGCCTACGAATCCCAGGAAACCGCGATACCAACCGTCGCCCAGCGTGACGCCGATGGCGTTGGCGCCCTGCCGCAACAGGTCCGTGACATCGTATGTCTGGTACTGGAGGCGGGAGTCGTAGGCCGTCCAGCCGGGGGTGAATAGCTGCTCGCCAACACGACGGCCGTTGATCTCGACTTCGTAAAGGCCGAAGGCTGTCACGTAGGCCCGAGCCTGTTTGACGCTTCGGCGAAGTGTGAGATCCCTGCGCAGTAGAGGGGCCGGTTCCGATCGCGACGTGTCTTCGGTCAGATCGGGCTGGATCCACCGGGCCTTCCAGTCCGAGGCCTGGAGGAGCCCCATCTCCCAGAATGCGGCATCGCTCCACGGCGAGGCGTTCCCGTTCTGGTCCCAGACGCGCACCTGCCAGTAAACGCGTTGTCCCGTGAGCAATGACGGCCCGCCGTAGACCACGTGGACGGAAGCGTCGGAGCGGACCTGGGCGCTGTCCCACAACAGGCGCCGGCCGGCCTCGAGGTCCAGACTGGAACCGGATGCGCGTATCTGGTATGCCGACTGCCGTACGTTGCGCGGCGCGGCCTGGATCTTCCAGCTGAGGCGGGGCTTGACGACGTCGAGTCCGATGGGATTCGTTTTGTATTCGCATCGGAGCTGCGCGGCCGAGAGATTTTCAGCGGCCGGCATGGCTGGTGGGACTACAAAAAGGCTGAGGGCCGCTCCAGCGGTCCTGATCAGCCCTCGAGTCATGCGTTGGCGTTTCATGCTGCCCCCTTCGCACCAAATTGGAAATCTGGCGATGATTCGGAATCGGGGACGATTATAAGAGGTTCCTCGAAGTCTACCAAGTGTCGCAGCACCCGGTTTCACAAATACGGCAACGTATTTTTTTGAAGAACGTGCTATGGGACACGGATTCAGCGGATTGACACGGCGCAGCACAGCAACCAGAAAATCTCACCACAAAGACACGAAGACACGAAGATCCGCACAGGCTAAGAACGTGCTGGATCTTCGTGTCTTTGTGGTGAAGATTCGTGGTTTGGTACCCGGAACGGCTTTAGTGATTCCGCCCTCCCGATTGCGGATTGCGGATTGTGGATTGTGGATTTCAGATTGTGACCGCAAGATTTCCTTCCTGCTGGCAAATCCGCAATACGAAATCCGAAATCCGTAATCATGGCGCGGGCCGGATCTCCCGAATCTTGACGTTCCGGAACCAGAAGACGCTGCCGTGATCCTGAAGTACGATATGCCCGGTCTTGGCCAACCCGTAGTCAGGCGCCTCCTTCCACTTGCCCGAGTTGCGGAGTTTGTTCCAATCGTCGTTCCAGCGTTCGAACTCGAGGATCTTTTTGCCGTTCAACCAGTGTTCGACATGGGCGCCGTTCACCACGATACTGGTATTGTTCCACTCGCCCACGGGTTTCAGCTTTTTCTGGTCGTTGGGCAAGTGCATGGCGTAGTTGGCTCCGGCCTTCTGCCATTCCTCCAACTTTTCGGGGAAACCCACGTCGTCGATGAACTGGTATTCGGGGCCGGTCATCCAGGCCGCCTTGTACTTGGGGTCTTCCACGACCCCGTACATCAAGCCGCTGTTGCCGCCCTTCGAAGCCTTCCAGTCAATGCTGAGCTCGAAGTTCTCATACTGCTTCCCGGTGACAAGGTCGGCCCGTAAATCGCTGCCGTAGTTGCCTTCGGTTCCAACCGACTTGATCGCGCAGCCTTCGACTGCCCATGACTGCGTGCTCTGCCCGTTGTAGCCATGCCATCCGCTCAAGCTCTTTCCGTCGAATAGCAGTTCCCAGCCCGCGGCTTTTTCCTTCTCCGTGAGAACGTTGGCGTCTCCGCAGGGAGAAGCCGGGCGTTTCTGCGCCTCCTGGCTAGCCTGACTGCATGCAATCGCACCGGCCAGCGCCGCCGTTGCCGCCCAGAATAGCCATTTGCTTTTCATTCTTTTCTCCAGCGTTGCTCTGCTTCGTTTCACTTTCACCGGCCTTCAAAGCTAGCATTGACGCCATGGCCTTGCAATCTTCGCGTTTCCTTCGCGCCCTTTAGCGCCTTCGCGGTAAAAGTGAGCAGGAATTGACCGCAAAGACGCGAAGAGCGCGAAGGGGTCACGAATGATTTTGCTGAAGAAGCAAGAATTGCCGGAATTGTATTCTTTTGAGCTGAAAGCTTGGCTGATTTTTTGAGCGAGTTACCCGCAGTGGCACGCCGCTCAGCGCGAAGACTCAAAGAAGGCTGAAGTTGCGGGCGGCGATTTGCACGAGGTGTTCGGCGATGGCGAGAGACGCGGTGGCGGCGGGAGAGGGAGCGTTCAACAGGTGAATGGCGTTGGGAACCTCTTCGACGGCGAAGTCCTCGACCAGAAGCCCGTCGCGATTGACCGCCTGAGCCCGGACTCCCGATCCCCCGCGGAAAAGATCCTCGGCTCGCAGGTCCGGCACCAGCTTCTGGAGATCGCGCAGGAAGACGCGGCGGCTGAAGGAGCGGTAGTATTCATACAAACCCGTGCGCCAGTGGCGCGCGGCCATGCGCCAGAAGCCGGAGAATGCGAGCATGCGCAGGAGCTCACCGGGATGGATGTCCGTTTTGCGGTAACCCTCGCGCGCCAACGCCAGTACGGCGTTCGGTCCCGCTTCGTAGGAGCCGTCGATGCGTTTCGTGAAGTGGACGCCCAGGAAGGGGAACGCCGGATCGGGCACCGGATAGATAAGGCCGCGCACCAGCCCGCGCTGCGGCCGCAGATTGAAATACTCCCCGCGAAAAGGAATGATCCGGATGTCGTTTCGGACACCCATCATCCGCGCGACGCGGTCCGTGTGGAGACCGCTGCAGTTGATGAGGGTCCTCGTGCTGACGGTTCCGCCCGAAGTCTCCATGCGCAGCAGACCGTCACGCCGGACGACGCTCTCGACGCGCTCTCCGGTTCGAATCTGTCCACCGTTGAAGGAAAACACGCGCGCCATTGCTTGCGCAACCTGCGAAAAGTCGACGATTGCGGTGCGGGGCGAATGAATGGCGCGCACGGCGCGCGCGTGCGGCTCGATCTCCCGGAGGCGTTCCGGCCCGATCATTTCCAGGCCAGGGACTCCATTGGCGGCGCCTCTCTCAAACAGCGCCTCGAGCCGGGAAATCTGTGAGGCGCCGGTTGCGACGATGACCTTGCCGCAGCGGTCGAACGGCACGCCGTTGCGTTCGCAGAACGCCTCCATCTTCCGGACCCCGTCCACGCACAGACGCGCCTTGTAGGAGCCGGGCTTGTAATAGATCCCGGCATGGAGGACGCCGCTGTTGTGTCCGGTCTGGTGACTGGCAACGCGCGCTTCCTTGTCAATCACCACGATCGACAGCCGCGCAAAGCGCTCTGAGAGGGTCAAGGCCGTCGCCAGCCCCACGATCCCTGCTCCGACAATTGCCACATCGAATGGGTGCAATTCTTATAGTCCGGTGCGTCTTCGCGGTAAGGATTTTAATTTACAGGCGAGGGTCAACAGGTTCGCTCTCGAGCGCGAGCACGCCGAAGACGCACTCATGCACGCGCCGCAGCGGTTCGCGCCGCACGAAACGCTCGAGCGCCTCGATTCCGAGCGCGAACTCGCGCAGCGCGAGCGAACGTTTGGCCGCGAGGCCCCGCGCGCGCAGCCGCTCCAGATTGTCCTGCACTGTGTACTCTGGTCCATAAATGATCCGCAAGTACTCTCTGCCGCGGCACTTCACGGCAGGCTGCGCAAGCCCGCGACGTCCTCGGGCGATGAAATCGAGAGGCTTGACCACCATGCCTTCGCCGCCGCGAGCCGTCAGGTCTGTCCACCAGCGGATACCGGCTTCCTCGCTCGCCGGATCGGTAACGTCCACGAGCAGGTAGGACGTTGCGAGGAGCAGTTGCGTATCTGCCTCACAGAGCCTGTTGAGCGTCTGCATGTGCCAGAGATGATCCTTGTTCGCATGCACCGCCCTTTCAGTTGCCAAAAGATGAAAGGGAGCGAGTTTGAGATCGGCATGCGAATGAACGGGCCAGCAGTAACGCCGGTACGCCCCAACGTATTTCACCGCCATCTCCGCGCGCTCGCGGTAACGCTCCAGCAACGGGCCGGCATAGCCCCCCTGCCGGGCTGCCTGCTCGAGCGCCGTGACCGTCTCGCTCAAAGCAGCGCGAGCCGACGCTCCCACCGCCGCGTACTGCTGGCGCAGCAGTTCCTGCGCCTTGGCCGACCACGGCATCAGTTCACAATCGAGACAGGCCCAGTCGGTGCCCAACTCTTCCCACAGTCCTGCCCGGTCCATCGCGGCGCTCACCCGGGCGGTCAGGAGATCGGATTCGGGGGCCGGTTCTTCAAAGAAGCGTCTTCCCGTCCGCGTGTAGCAGATGCCGGCGCCCTCATTCACCACGCCGAAGCGTTTTCGCGCCGCCTCTTCATCGCGACACACAACCAGAACAGCCCGCGAACCCATATGCTTCTCTTCGCAGATCACTCTGGCAATGCCTTGATGCCGGTAGTAGGAGAAGGCTTCCGCAGGATGCTCCAGAAGACCCGGCTCCCGGCTCGTTTCCGTCGGAGACATGGTCGGCGGCAAGTAAATCAGCCATTTCGGATTGGCGGCAAAGCGGCTCATCACTTCCAGCGCGGCGGCGGCGTTCTCTTCCCGGATCGTGACGGAACGACAGAGCTGGGTCGAGATGGCGCGCTTGCCCAAAACATCTTCAATATCAAGCACGTCGTCATGCCGCTGCTGCGCCGTGAGCGCCGGGGCTCTCTCTTCCTCGGGGAGAAAAGGTTTGACGGGATCGTAGTAAGTTCGCGCCGCGGGCACCGAGACAAACTCTTTTTCTGGATAGCGCAGAGCAGTCAGCTTGCCGCCGAACACGCAGCCGGTGTCAATGCACACGGTCCGGTTGAGCCATTCCGGTTCGGGCACCGGTGTGTGGCCATAGACGACCATTGCTTGGCCCCGGTACTCCGCCGCCCAGTTGTAGCGCACAGGCAATCCGAACTCATCCGTCTCGCCGGTCGTCTCTCCATACAACGCGAAGTCGCGCACCTTGCCCGCGGCTCGCCCTTGCAACTCCTCTTTCAGCCCGGCGTGGGCGACGACCAGCCGTCCGTCGTCCAGCACGTAATGACTGACCAGACCGTCTATAAAATCCGCAACCCGCGCCGTGAGCTCCGGCGGTTCGTTTTCCAGTTGCGTGAGCGATTCGGCCAGTCCATGCGTGATGCGCACGTCTTTGCCGCGCAGCTTGCGCATCAGCTTCATATCGTGATTGCCGGGCACGCAGAGCGCAGCTCCTGTTTCGACCATGCCCATGACGAGCCGAAGCACCTCCGGAATCTTCAACCCGCGATCTACCAGATCGCCCAGGAAAACGGCCTTGCGCCCTTCCGTGTGCCGGGCTCGATAGCCGTAAGGGGCGGAGCCGTCCGCGCTCTGTTCGATTTCATACCCGAGCCGTTCGAGCAACGCTCGCAGTTCGTCAAAACACCCGTGCACATCGCCGATGATGTCGAACGGCCCGTGTTCGTGCTTGAGGTTATTCCAGAGCCGCTGCCGCTCGATGACCGCAGCTTCAATCTCTTCGGGCGACGAAAACTCGTAGATGTAGCGGAAGCCCTCACGCTTCAGGTCGCGCTGTGAACGGCGCAGTTGCTGGCTCTGCTGGCGGATGACGTGCGGCCCGAAGTCCCGGTCAGAGCGCAGGCGATTTCTCTCCTGGCAGAGTTTCTCGGGCAGATTCAGAATTATGGCGACCGGCAGAACATGATATTCACGAGCCCGTGCGACGAGAGGCTTGCGCGCTTCTGACTGCACGTTGGTCGCATCGATCACCGTCAGTTTTCCCGCCGCCAATCGTTTGGCTGCGATGAAGTGCAAGACTTCAAAAGCATCTTTCGTTGCAGCCTGGCTGTTCTCGTCGTCGGACACGAGCCCGCGACAGAAGTCCGACGAGAGCACTTCCGTCGGTTTGAAGTGCTTGCGGGCGAAGGAGGATTTCCCGGAACCCGACGGTCCGATCAAGACGACGAGAGACAGTTCAGGTATGGTCAGCTTCATTTGATGTAACTCGCAGCCGGTTATGCTCTAAAAGCGGGCGGAGTTCCACGCTGGGCGTTCCCACGGGACCGATGAAGCGGGATTAAAAAGGTTCTCCTCACACAAGCGTGAAGACTCCCATCTGTGTCGGCGCGCCAACCGATGGATCTTCTGGCCCGACATTCAGGAAACGGACTGCATAACCAAAACGCTCTCCAACGCTTCCCGCCCAGGCTTCAAACTCCCGGCGCGCCCACTCGAAGCGATGGTCTTTGTGCCGGAATCTCTGGGCGGGCAGGTTTTCGAACTTCACGTTATATTCCACGTTCGGTGTCGTCAGAATCACTGTCGCCGGTCGAGCAAACTCGAAGAGCACGCGCTCAAAAGCCGCCAGCCGCGCCGGCTCGAGATGCTCGATGACCTCTATGACGGTCGCCGCGTCAAAGCCCGCCAGACGTTTGTCGCGGTAGGTCAAAGATCCTTGGATGAGCCTGATGCGTTCACGCTGGCGCGTTGGCAGGCGATCAAGATGCAGCCGCTCGCCGGCAATCTCGAGCGAGCGATGAGAAACATCCATCCCGACGATTTCATCAAGGTTCCCGCATCCCAAAAGCGCCTGCAACAACTTGCCCTCTCCGCAACCCAGGTCAATCACGCGCTTCGCACCGCTGCTTTGCAGAGCGGCTAAGACGGCGCGCACGCGCTGCTCGTTCAGACTCAACGGCCTCTCGACAGCCTCCTCTTCATTATCGTGAATTTCTTGCGCGACGTCCGGATCGGGACTCTCTTCAGTCACGATGCGGGCCAAAGCTTCGCGGGCCAGACTGCGCCGATACTTCAGATAACGATAGGCGATCGCTTCCTTCTCAGGATGAGCTGCAAGCCAGCCCGCGCCGTGACGCAGGAGCTTTTCTACCTCTTCGTCACCCACCCAGTAATGCTTCTCGTTGTCCAGCACGGGGACGAGCACATAGAGATGCGTGAGCAGTTCGCGCAAGCGGACTCGACCGCGCAGTTCGACCGTGAAGTAAACGCTCTCGCCCCACTCGGGAAACTTCTCATCGAGCGGACAACCCTTTGCCACAACTTCATACCCGAGCGGCTCGAACAATCTCCGCAAGAACCCTTGGCCCCCGCGGCAAGGCAGGACGGAAACGTTGGCTTCCAAGGAGAGCGCGGTTTCTGCCAGTTCAGGGCGGTCCTCGCTTCGTCCCGCGAGCGCGCTGCTGAAGACCTGCGCGATGGCCACGCTGAGGAATGATGAGGCCACGTAGGGGCGGTCATTGACGTACTGTTCCAGCGTGCCGCCTCCTCCCGCGGGCCCGCGGCGATTGCGGACCAACCCCACCGGGTCGACATCCAGGAGCAAGGCAGCCGTACAGCGCTCAGCACTCGCTTCCGGATAGAAGACGTGCGCCTGTCCAAAGGAGAGAGCGAAGGATTGCACGCGAGCAGGATTCTTATGAAGCAAGTACCCCAGGTCTGTTGCCGGCCAGTTAGTATTCGTGATTGTGAGAAGCATCCAACTCCCTGCTACCTCATGAGTCGCATCTGAGTTGGATTATATGCATACACTTGTAATCCCTCAGTTACACCGCCCCAACAGGCCCACTCCCATTATCATGTCATCGGTCATTCGTCATTTCTCATTTACCGTTTTTGTCATTCCCTCCAATCAAAACGGGCAGTCGAGACATTTGCACCCAGCTTCACCACGGAGAACACGCAGGACGCAGAGATTCACAGAGGCAAAAGGGGTTCTCAGTGCGTTAGGTCTTATGTCAACTTTCTACGCCCGCTCTGGCGTCCCCCTCGCGTCGGCAACCGCCATTTTACGCCCATTGACGCCATCGGCGTGGAATTTGCGCATACCTTTCACATAGGGCACGCCTGGATTTGCCGCCTGCTCAGATGTCTGGCTCGTCTGGAGGAGGATTCGCCGGAGAAATCTATAACGTGCGGTACGCCCGGGCCATGCTGCAGGCCGGCCTTGACGCTCTAACTTTTTATCTTAGAATCTTCACTCGAGGACTTTAGATCCTTGGACCTTAGACCAAAATCCGACGGAGGTACCGACCGTGAAGCCTTTTGTCTTTCCGTGTCTCGCATTCCTGTTGGTTCATCTCAGCGCAGCAGCAGAGTTTCCCCAAGCCGAGATCTCAAACTCGCTCCTCCGCGCGAAGCTCTATCTGCCTGACGCCAGCCAAGGCTACTACCGTGGCACCCGGTTCGATTGGTCCGGCGTGGTCGCCAGCCTGGAATGGAACGGCCACAACTATTTCGGAAAGTGGTTTGAGCATCATGATCCGAAGCTTAACGATGCTGTCACAGGTCCGGTGGAGGAGTTTTCCACGAACAACGCCGGCTTGGGCTACGACGAAGCGAAGCCGGGCGAAAGTTTCGTCAAGATTGGCGTGGGCGCTCTCCGCAAACCCGACGAGCCGCGTTACAGCCCGTTCAACACCTACGAGATTGTGGACTCGGGCAAGTGGAGTGTAAAGAACGGATCGGATTGGATCGAGTTCGTTCACGAACTGCCCGATACGTCCGGTTACGCCTATACCTACCGGAAGCGAATGCACCTATCTAAGAACAAACCAGAGCTAGTGCTGGAACACACTCTGAAGAACACCGGCCGGAAAGCGATCGCGACCACCGTGTACGATCACAACTTCTTCATGCTGGACGATCAGCCCACGGGTCCGGACTTCGTGGTGAAATTCCCTTTCGACTTGCGCGCGACGGCTGACTTGAAGGGGCTGGCGGAGATCCGCGGCAAGGAACTGGTCTATCTCCGGGAATTGCAGAAAGGCCAGACGGTGTTTACAAACCTGGAAGGACACGGCGGCACGTCGAGCGACTATGACATCCGCGTCGAGAACCGCAAGACTGGCGCAGGCGTGCGGCTGACGGGAGACCGTCCGCTGTTGAAAGTCGTATTCTGGTCCATCCGCAGTAACATCTCCCCGGAACCCTACATCGACATGCGAGTTGAACCCGGCAAAGAATCGACCTGGCGCATCCTTTACGAGTTCTACACGTTGCCGAAGTAAGGGCTTAAGTCGACCAGGAGGTGACATTAAGTTGTCCGGTAAGGACCTTGGTGTACGCTGTGCGAGGCTTGCGCAAGACCCCCGGGTTTGCCGTGGCGGCTTTGGCCATACTCACACTTGGAATAGGCGCGAACACCGCAATTTTCGGCATTGTCGACGCAGTTTTCCTCAAGCCGCTTCCGTTCCCCAATCCGGATTCCAGCGCAATGCCGGCCTTAGCGGTTCGACGTACGCTGGCCCACCCCGGTCATCTTGTTGGAGGGCTGGAAGTACACTCAAACATATGTTGAAAGCCATTTTAGGGACACTCTGTTTGCCGCTCGCCGCGCTCGCAGGCGCTGCCACCCTGACGATTCCTTCGGCCGATGGCCCGCTCACGATCGATGGCATCATCAACGAAGAGATTTGGCAACGCGCAGCTGTGCTGCCCGTGAAGCCTCCCGAATTCGGAGCGCCGTTTCCCGGCGCCGGAGAAATCCGCGTCATACTGCGCGGCGATTATCTGTGCTTCAGCGCGCGCATTCCGGAGACCGGCCGCGTAGTGGCGAGATCCACCGGCCGCGATCCGGTGTGGTGGAGAGAAGACCTCGTCGCATTCACCGTGGCCTTCAAAGCGTTTTCCACTACGTTCACCGTGACGATGAACCCGCTGGGCGCGTATTCAGCCGGCTACGCGTACCGTCTGGCGCCGATGCAGGCGCCCGAGCAGAGCCGCCCCGTGCTGGCCCAGGCGATGTTGGATCCGGATGGCTGGTGCGCAGAAGCGGCCATCCCCCTCGCCAACATCGGCGCGATCGGATTCATCTACGCCGAGAGAATTCGCGCTCCCAGGCCCGATGCTCCCGAGTTGCGCTGGAACTGGCCCGCCTTGAACGACCGCCTCGCATTCCGGTTCGCGCCGGGACGATCCGACGTGCCGGCGCCACAGGTCGTCTCCAGGGACCTCAGCGCTGCGACCAAGGCTTCCGTCCCTGTTCCCGAGCCGTATGATTCGCTTGCCGCCGAGCTTGCCTCCGTGCCCCGTCACGTGTGGACGGATGCCGAGCGCAAGGGCGTCGCGGCGGACCGGATGTGGGACAAGCACCTGCGTTCGCGCGTCCTGCAGGCTGCGGTTGCCGAGAGAAAGGATTGGCAGAAGGTCGCGACGGTTGCGGATTGGGAAAAATTCCGCGACCGCCGGCTTGCCGCCCTGCGGCGCTCGCTGGAGCCATTCCCGGAGCGAACGCCGCTGCGCGCTGCCGTCACCCGCCGGCTTGATTACGGTGACGGTTTTGTGATCGAAAACGTGCTTTTCGAGAGCCGGCCGGGCCTGGTCGTTACGGCGAATTTTTATCTGCCTGCCAAAATGTCCGGGCGCGTTCCGGCCATTGTAGTCGTCCACGCCCACCACTCGCCGAAAGCGTGGTGGGAACTACAAGACCTCGGGATGACGTGGGCACGAACCGGGACCGCCGTGCTCATCATGGACCAGCTCGGCGCCGGCGAGCGCATCCAGTCGCAGCCCTGGCTCAGGGAGAGCTACTACTCGCGTTACGCATTGGGCATGCAGCTCTATGTGGCCGGCGAGAGCCTGATGAAATGGATGGTCTGGGACCTGATGCGCGGCATCGACCTGCTCCTGGAACGACCCTATATCGATCCGCAGCGTATTGTCATGCTGGGCTCCGTCGCGGGTGGCGGCGACCCGGCGGCGGTGACCGCTGCGCTCGATGAACGCATCGCGGCCGTCGTGCCGTTCAATTTCGGCGAAGCCGGCCCGGAGGAACATTACCTTGAGGGCCCGCGGCCCTACGATTTCGATACCGCGTACCCGGGCTGGGGCGAGTGGGAATCGACGCGCGGCCTGCGCCGGAGCATCGCCGACCAGTTCTTCCCCTGGTTCATCTGCGCCTCGGTCGCGCCGCGCCATTTCCTGTATTCCTTCGAATTGGAATGGCCGGGCGGCGTGGAAAAGCAGCCGGCCTGGGCACGATATAAGAAGGTCTTCGAACTTTACGGCAAACGCGATCACCTGGATCAACTGGACGGCTACGGACCTTTTCCCGGGCCCGGCGAGGTGACGCACGTGGGCGTGCTCCATCGCCAGCAGATGTATCCGATTTTCAAGCGCTGGCTCGATATACAGGCGCCCGCAAGGGAATATCACAACGTGCGGCCCGAGTCGGACCTCATGTGCCTGACACCGCAAGCCGCGGCCGAACGCCGGCCGAAGACCGCGAGCGAGATTGCCGCCGGCCTTGCGCGGGAGCGGCTCGACGCCGTCCGCGCCCGCCGCGCCGCTCTTGCACCTGCCGAGCGGCTGGCCAGTCTGCGCGCGTCGTTGCGCGACAAGCTGGGGGACATCGAACCCGCGACGGCCGTCTCCGCACGCGTGCTCTGGACAAAACCATTTTCGAACTTCGCCGTGGAGGCGATCACCGTCGAAACCGAGCCCGGGCTGGGCAGCCCCGTGATGCTGATCAAGCCCGCTGGTTCTTCCGGCAAGCGTTTGCCGATCGTACTAGCCCTTGCGCAGGGCGGCACCGAGGCGTTCTTGTCCGGCCGCCGCGCGGAATTATCCGTGCTGCTCAAGCAGGGTGTGGCCGTTTGTCTGGCCGATGTGCGGGGGACCGGCGAGATCGGGCGCGACCGGGCGACGTCGGAAGCGGCCACCGAGTTGATGCTCGGCGGCACGGCGCTTGGCGCGCGGTTGAAGGATGTGCGCACCGTTCTGCGGTATCTCGCTACGCGCCCCGATGTGGACGCGAAGCGCGTGGTGCTCTGGGGCGACTCCTTCACCGATCCCAACCCGCGGGACCTGATGCTCGATCAGAGCCTGATGCAGCAGCCCGGCCCGCAGACCATCCGGCAGGCCGACCCGCTCGGGAGCGTATTGGCGCTGATGGTCGCGCTCTATGAAAACGATGTGCGGGCAGTCGCCGCCCGCGGAGGCCTGGTTTCGTACCTTTCGATGCTGCAGGACCGCTTCTGCTACGTGCCCCAGGACGTGGTCGTGCCCGGCATTCTCGAGACGGCCGATGTGGGCGATATCGTTTCCGCGCTGGCGCCCCGTGCGGTGCTTCTCGAAGGCTTGGTGGACGGCCGGAACCGACGGTCGACGGCGGCCGAGGCAGGCGCTCAGCTACAAGCCGCGTCGGGCGCGCGTCTGTTGGTGCGGGAGGAAGCCGCCGAGCCGCGCCTCGCCGCCTGGATAGCCGGGCAGTTGTCGCGCTAGTATGCGTCAGGAACACGCACCCGCCCACAGAACAATAGAACATCTCACGTTTGAGCGCGTCACCGCTCACCGGTTCGGTACCCCGTCAGTTCCCTTTCCGCGGCACCGACACTCGCCAGCTCTTGTTGAAATGCCGCTTCCCATTGACGGTGACTTGGACCTGAGTCAGGTAGCGGAACGAGGAGATGTCGCTGGCCACAACTTCATGCGCTTCCACCTTGATCGTTCCGTCCGGCCGGTTGAGCGTGTACTCGTGAGTGGCGTTAAGGGAGGCGTCGGCCGGGTTCTTGCGAGAAACGGTGTAGCTGGAACGCGCGGTGGTTTCCGTCTGGGTGTTTCCGTAAGCGCTCCTGCCGCCGGCTGTCCGGCCGAGGTGCACCGTGACGGTCTCGTTGACGAGATCGTGGACGATGCGGTGTTCGCGTTTGCCAAACTGCGACTCGTAGTCTTCCGGGTCGAGTTCGGGCCTCGGGGAGGGCCGCAGGTCGGGTGCGGGCAGTTTCACCTTCTGCGGAGGCGCAAACGGCAGGGCCACGCGCGACGGGTACCTGGTTCCCAGGTGCACCGCGTTCACCGCCGCCTTCGGCGTCGGCCACGCGTTCTGGAAGTCGGCGCTGGCGATGCTTACCCGGATCCGGTGCCCCTTCTGGAACACGTACGCCATGTACTTGAGCTCGATCGCCAGCTCGTACACGCGGCTCGGCTCCAGCGGCTCAGGCTGGGCGTGCGAGCTGCGGTGCGTCGCCAGCAGACCTCCGTCATTGACCAACTTCGACGTCCCGTCGGGCGCCACGTCGGTGATCTTCACGTGG
>WNGG01001624.1_pt1 | contig 25414 bp, 29 predicted proteins | sample 5400661 | NCBI WGS metagenome assembly WNGG01 (sample SAMN13153372, study PRJNA577476) | soil metagenome | isolation source: 100 cm soil or saprolite under Garry oak tree replicate 1 | place: USA:California | collected 2016-06-15
ATTGACTGCTGCCAGCTCAACACGGGCGCCCTCGGGTAAAAAGCGCCTGGTTCCCAGACTGAAGTGTGCCACCGCATCACGTCCATGAATGGGACGAGTCGCCGCTCCTTTGACTTTGCCGCCGCTATCGACCCAGAGGGTCGCATCTTCGGCCAGCAGGTTCATCAAGGCGGGCATCTCCCCAGCCTGAGCCGCCTGCAGAAACCCGGTGAGCAGCTGCCGGTGGGTGTCGGGGGACGCTGGAAAGCGGGGCCGGTGCTCGCCCAGGTGTTTCTTCGCCCGGCTGAAACACTGGCGACAGGCCACCTCACTTTTGCCCAGAAAGGTGGCAATCTCGGCATAGTCGTACTCGAAGACTTCCCGCAGCAGGAAGACCGCCCGCTCGATGGGTTGGAGTTGCTCCAGCAGCAGCAGGAACGCAAGCGAGATCGACTCCTCCTGGTCGACGCGCTCCTCCAGGCTCACGGCTTTGAGTGCCTCCGGCGTAATGAGCGGCTCTGGTAACCAGGGACCCAGGTACTGTTCCCGCTTCCTGCGGGCTAAATGCAATTGATCCATACACAACCGGCTGATGATGGTGGTCAGAAACGCTTTGAGCGAGGTGATCGTTTCGGGCGGCGTGGTCTGATAGCGCAGGTAGGTTTCCTGCACCATGTCCTCAGCATCCATCGCGCTGCCAAGCATGCGGTAGGCGATGGCAAAGAGGTACGACCGGTAGCTTTCAAATGATTCCACCATGTTCCTCCTCCTTCGTCGTTATGCCCGGCGTGGCTGCATCTGCTTTTTCTGTTCCCTGGCTTGTCGTCGACGTTGTGCATGCTCATAGCGCCGCTTCCCTATCCACACAAAGATGCCCGGCCGCTGTGCCGCGCTTGCTAGGTAGCGCACAAACCCCTCGCGAATGAGGTATCCCAACCGCCCGGTGAAGTAGGGCGGAATGGGTTTGTCATCAGGATAATTGTTGAAGCCAATCGCGTTATGTCGCCCGAGAGCAATGCCCTGACCAAGGTAGGCGAAGCTGAGCGGTTTGGGCACTTTGCCGCGCAGGACGGCGCTCAAACAATCGGCGCCATGCGCGCCCATGATCGTCGCAGTGACGGCGCTCATGCGCACCACGGGCACTCCAGGGTTCTCACGTGGGTGTGCCGCATCACCAATCGCGTAGATCTCCGGATGGGAGATCGAACGCAGAAAGGGATCGACGATCACCTGGTTGCGCTCATTGACGGCCAATCCGGCTTCCCGTGCCAGCGGCGGAGCCACAAAGCCTCCCGTCCAGAGACACAGGTCGCAGGCTAGCTCGCTCCCTTGGTCGATGACAACGCTCTGCGCGCGCACGGCTGTCACACTGGTCTGATCGATGATCTCAACTCCCAGGCGCTGCAGTGAACGCCGCATAGAGCTGGCCACGCTCTTGCCCAGGAAGAGAGCCAAAGGCTCTCGCGTGACCAGGCGTACCTTGATATGAGGATATGCGCTTGCCACCTCCGCCGCTGTTTCGATGCCGGTTGCTCCTCCACCGGAGACGACAATCTGGCCGGCTCTTGCCTCGATGGATGGTAATGTTTCGCGCAGCGCTGAGGCTCCCAAGGGTCCTCTTGCCGCGAGGGTGTAGGCGTATTGCGCTACTCCAGGGACCGTCTTTCGGTCAGTCTCACTTCCCAGCGCATAGACCAGGTAGTCGTACTCCAGTTGGTGCGTGTGCTGCTGATCCTCGACCATGATCTTGCGGTGGATGGGATCGAGACCAGTGACTCGTCCCTGAATAAACTGGATGTTCGTTCGACGCAGCATCTGTGGAAGAGAGCGCCATTGGACTACCTGATTCGTGGCAAACTGATGTAACCGCGGGCGCTCGGTAAAGGTGTCGGATTCGTTCACCAGTGCTATCTGGACATGCTGCCGGGCAACTTTGCCAGCCAGGCGCATGGTAAACAACAACCCGGCATACCCCGCGCCGATCACCAGAATGCGTGTTGACGGTGGTGTCTCCTGTACGGCACTTCGCTTGTCAGAAGCAGGAGCGTTTGATCTAAACATACGTATCCTCCTAACATTGATAGAAACTGTGTGATGATCATCACCAGAATGATCATCACAAAGGAAGAGGGTCGAGGGGTCACTTTTGTGACAGACAACCGGTAGGCGTGTCGGAACGCCGAGCGTCCCGGTAGACCATCAGATCTCCCTCCACCCAACGCCCTCAGTCCATAGCCCTTTTGCAACTGCTTGTTAGACGTTGCGTGCTGAATGCGTTTGAGCGGGATCGCCAATAGTCAGATTCCAGGAGATGATGCGCCCTGGTGTCAAGCGGATCAAGGCTGGACTAAAGTTTGGTGAAATGCGCTGCCCACCATCGGGAAGGGCTTCCGCACGCCCGCGAATCTCGACCCCGCGCGGTTGAAATGGGGGCAAGACATCGTCTATAACGAAAGATGCAAGGCCATTACGCGCCACATTACGAAACTTCTGCGACTCACCCATGTTCAATCCGCCGATGTCAATAGTGTCCAACTCAGCATCATAGCGGAAGGTCACCGGGGCAATCTGCGGTTCGCCGTTCTTATTGACGGTGGCCAGTCTCCCAAGCCGTTGGGCCTTTAAGTACTCTAGTTCGATATCCGTAAACTTACTCATCATTTTACCTCCTTTGATTGACATGTATATTGCCACATGCTCGTTATCTCGCTTACCTGTCACAACGCCACCATCGTTGCTGGCAAGTTCACCAGCTTCGCACTTTCCTCCCATAATTGGCGCTCTTGTATTCAACAAGGGCATGGTAACACTCCTCCTTGAGAGGAAAGCTGGCGCTCCTTACGGATACCGGCTTTCCTCTCAAATCAAGGGAACAACCTGCTATCAGTTTGTCTTCCGCGTAGGTTCCCCAGTCGCTGCCTGGAACAGGCGCGCCAGGCCCGTGAAGGGAGCCAGTGGGATCACATCAAAGTCGATCAGGTGTAACTGCGCAAATGGCAAGGTGGCGAGCGCCTCTTTGGCGGCTTCCACGCTTGCGCTTTCAAACATTAACACCACTCTCCCTGGGTCGTTCGCGCGGGTGTAGAACTCGCGGCAGATTCCTTGTGCGTAGAGTTCCCACACGGCTTGAATTTCTGCTGCCGCATGTTGTAGCATCTCCTCCCGTGAGACGCCTTCGATTGGCTTGGGCATGACTAAAATCTTCATTGAACCGGTCCTCCAATTTCTGGATAACCCCGCTCCTTCAGAGCGGGTAACGAACGTCTTATCTCAGCTTTTCAAGCGTGGGAGAACTGTTGTTACCATCCTCACCAGCATGCTGCTCATGAAGAGAGAGGGTCGAGGGGGCACTTTTGTGACATGCCAGTATGTCTGTCACAAAAGTGCCCCCTCGACCCTCTCTCTGATTACAAGCTACCGTAAGTTCGTTTCACGTGTGCGTTCCAGCTTCTCAACGGGAGAGTACCACCGGAGTGATTGATCTGCCTGGATGGAGGAGGCGCGGAATACACACATCAAGTGGAAGCTCTTCCTCGAGAAGAGCTTCTCTCGGCATTAAGCCACGCCGCCAACGCATTACGTGCTACGCTTCGCATCAGGCGGCGTGCAATGAGAAGGAAGATTACAATGATCTGGAAAATCGATCCCACCCATTCACATGTGTCGTTTGCTATCCGAGTCCTGGGGGTCAGCACAACGAAAGGACGCTTCAACGCGCTTCATGGTCATCTCTCTATTGATGAGCAGAATCCTGCCAGCTCCTGGGTCAAGGCTGGAGTTGATGCGGCCAGTATCGATACCCACAATAAGCTGCGTGATGCCCACCTCCGTTCTGCGGCCTTCTTTGAAGTGAAGAAGTATCCCACGATGGTCTTCCAGAGTACGCATGTCGAACAGGTCAGTGGCCAAGACTACAAGGTGTCGGGGAACTTGACCCTGCATGGGGTGACGAAACCAGTCACCTTCGATGTCACTTATCGTGGTCAGCGCGCGATCATGGGTGCGCCGACTTCCCTGACCGCGAAAGCGAAGATCAACCGCAAAGATTTCGGCCTGGGCCAGGGCATGGCGGTACAGTTCGCGGCGAGTGAGACGGCCACCATCGAGATTGATCTGGAGGCGGTTCAGACATCAGCGCAAGCGTGAGAGGCAGTGGCTATAGCTGAATAGAAGGAGAACGATCATGGCGACGAACATCCCAACGAACACCCCATTACAGCAACGGATTGATGAATTTATCGCTGAAGGGGCAAGCTGGTTACCCGCCGACCTGCTGCAGGATTTGCTGCGTCCCATCTGGCAACTCACCAACTCTGGTGCTGCCGAGCAGGCTCTCAAGCAAGGGGCACAGGCCCCGGATTTCATCCTGCCCGACGCACGAGGCAACGCGGTGAGGCTCTCACACCTGCTCGCGCAGGGACCGGTCGTCATGACCTTCTATCGTGGCCAGTGGTGTCCGTACTGCCATCTGGCGTTGCGCGCCTATCAGCAGGCCTTGCCGCACATGCAGGCAAGGGGAGCCTCCCTGGTGGCGATTTCCCCGCAGACGCCGGATCACAGCAGGGTTTTGGCCGAAAAGCTGGAACTGACCTTTGCGCTCTTGAGCGATATGGGTAACCAGGTGGCTCGCCAGTTTGGACTCGTCTTCACCATCGATGAGGCAGTGCGCGCCGCGCACAAACAGGTGGGCGCGAACCTGCCCAGGTTCAACGGCACTGACGCGTGGGAACTACCGATGGCGGGGACCTTTCTGGTCGACCAGTTGGGGACCGTGCGTCTGGCCTTTGTCCATGCTGATTTCACGCGCCGCCTTGACCCGTCAGTCGTCATCGCGCATCTCAACGAACTCCAGGGCGAAAGGGAAGGGTCCACCGCATGATCCTCTTCCACCGAGAGAACGCCTCTAGGTATGCTCAGAGGAACGACTTCTCAAACAAGGACTGCTGAAAATCGTCTCGAGATCGCGGGGGCGTCGCAGCCCGCGACGAGCCAGATAGGCTAGACGCTCTCCTTGTGCAAGAAAGAAAGTAGAAGCATTCCCTCAGGCGTGTTCACCAGCCTCGCCCTGGGGCTTCCCTCGTCTCCGCAATCTCCAGCAGATGGCCATCAGGGTCGTGGAAGAAGGCCCGGATCTCGTCACCCCACCCGACTGGCGGCGTGATGAACTCGGCTCCGCGGGAGCGCAGCACCTCGTAGGCAGCCGAGCAGTCCGGCACCCGCATGGTTAGTTCGCCGATAGCGAGGTTTCCACCGTCGGCAGGCTGGTCTTTCGTAGGACCACCCGGAGCTGACAGCAGAATCTGGCTGCCCCGAAAGTTCAAAAAGCCGAGGATCCCGGGAAGCTCGCGCACCACCGTCGCTCCCAGCACATCGCGATAGAATGCCAGCGAGCGAGCGTAGTCGCTGACCACCAGGAAGCAGCTCAGCTCTACCCCATCGGTCGGGAAGTCATCGGGAACAGTTCTTGCTTGTTCCATCGTAGGTGTCCTTTCTTCTCTCGGGTATCTATTTCATGTTAGATGCGTGCGAGTTTCTCCGGGTTGGCAATGATACGAATCGCCTGAATCTGCCCTGCCTCCACCTCAATGCTTAGCACGAACAGGGCTTGACCGCCAGTGCGGATGATTACAGCCGCTTGACCGTTGACTTCCGCTATTTCCATCTGATAGTCCGCTGGCAAAAAGCGCACCGTTCCCAGGCTAAAGCGCGCCACCGCATCACGCCCAACAATCGGACGCAGCGCGGCTGTTTTGATTTTCCCACCGGCATCGGCCCACAGGGTCACCTCTTCGGAGAGCAGGTCCATCAAGGGGGTCATATCACCCCCTTGCGTCGCCTGAAAAAACCCAGTGAGCATCTGCCGGTGGGTCTGGGGCGAGGCAGGGAAACGTGGTCGATGCTCGCTCAGATGTCGCTTTGCCCGGCTGAATGACCGGCGACAGGCCGCTTCACTCTTGTCAAGCATCATGGCAATCTCGGCAAACTCGTACGCGAAGACTTCGCGCAGCAGGAAGACAGCTCGCTCGAAGGGTTGCAACTGCTCCAGCAGCGCCAGGAAGGCCAGCGAGATCGACTCTTCCCGGTCGATGCGCTCTGCTGGATCTTCTGAGGCAGGAGTCGTTGCCGTGAGGATCGGCTCCGGTAACCAGGGACCCACGTACACTTCCCGCTGCCTGCGCGCGAGCTGGAGTTGATCCACACACAACCGGATAATGATTGTGGTCAGGAACGCTTTGAGCGAGCGAATGGTGTCGAGCGGCGTGCCCTGGGAGCGCAGGTAGGTTTCCTGCACCATATCCTCGGCATCCATCGCACTCCCGAGCATGCGGTAGGCGATGGCAAAGAGGTAGGGCCGATAGGTTTCAAAGGATTCTGCCATGCTTCCTCCCTTTCGTGACTCACCTTGCGATCGTTTCATCCAACCAGTTGCGAATCGCAGTCACGACGCTGGCTGGGTCGTACTCCTAGGGGAAATGGTGAGAGCCTTGTGTTGGTAGACTTCTTATCGCTACTCTTCTGGATGGTGATGACTGGCATCCAGAAGCTCTCTCTGTCGTTCGCGGAAATCAACGACCTGCTTCATGACAGGGGCTCCCATCTGGCCCATCATCGACCCCATCCCCGGAAAGAAATCCATGAGCGCCCTCATCAGCCGACCGGGTCCTGGCATGATCACGATCTCTGCCTTATCACGCCGAATGCCCTTGAGAACCGCTTGAGCTACGGCCCCTGGTGGAGACAGGAAGGCTTTGTCCATGGCAGACAAGTGCAGGTGCAATTCCTCCATTGTCCGTGCCCCCGTGCCAGCGCCGCCGATACTGCCGAGGATGAGCACGGAACTGCTGACGCCAGCTTTGCGGTAATCGGTGCGCAACACGCGGGTAAAGCCGATGAGACCATCTTTAGAGGCGGAATAGACTTCGGTATACGGGAAGCCGATGCGGCCTCCCATCGAGGAGATGTTCACAATGTGCCCTTGCTTGCGTTGTAGCATCCCCGGCAGGAGCAGGCGAGTTAACTCAATAGGCCCGGTCAGATTCAGACGGATGAGCGCCTCGACGTCATCCGCCGTATAGTGGTGAAACTCCCGTTGGAGATCCCCACCGGCGTTGTTGACCAGCACATCCACTGAGCCAAATGTGCGCTCGGCAGTGTTCACTAATGCGCTGCGTGCATCCCGGTCTGTCACATCGGTCGGAACGGTCAGGACATGTACCCCGGTCGCGCGAATGTTGGCGGCGGTGGCTACTTGTTCCAACTCTTGCCCCGAGCGGGCGGCCAGGACCAGATTCAGGCCCTCCTTGGCTAAAGCTCTGACAATATATGGTCCGATGCCATGCGAAGCGCCGGTGACAATAGCCGTTTGGTAGTTTTTTATCATCGCTGTTTTCTCCCTTGAGTTACGGGTGATAGGAATATGCTTCATTCCTTTATTGGTAGAAACATCATCGTGATGATCACCACTTGAGATCATCACCAATAAAGAGGGTCGAGCTATCCATTTTGGGACAGGTTGTATGAGCCATAAGGAGCGAAAGTCTTACAGGCAAACGTAGTGTTCAGCGATATGTATTATTAGGGTCAGAAGCACATTACCACAGAGGTTCTTTAATACTCTGGACGAGCAGTGTACAGGGTTGCAGATTTTGATAGTGCAAGCAAGGTTTCGCCAGATATTTGTGACGATAGACTCCTAAGTTGAGTAGCCAGCTCAGCTATCTGCTATACTATATCCTATAGAGCAGAAGACTCTATTGTTGAACACCCTCAGTGGGCAATTGAAGAGATCTCTTGGGGGAAATAGAGGATGAATATGACTGAGCAAGAGGAAGCGTACGACGATCATCGCGAACCAGAACCGGATGAGCATACCACATCTGCTCACAGTAATCGCTCGCGTTCCTTTTTCGCCTTGATGAGTTTCCTCGTCGCACTCATCTTCCTCAGCGCCTATCTCAACAATTTTTATGACCTTCTTTCCGGTTGGCTCCTCCTGCTCGCCACTTTGGCTTTTGGAGGCGTGGGAGCATTCTTCCTCTTGCCGAAGAGTGTTTTGAATCGCACTATGAACACTGGGAGGAACTCCCTGAGCAGCGAAGGTGACAATAGCTTGCGAGAAGCTGATACAGATGACAGTTTTGGAGAAGATGAAGATGCAGACGAAGGTGAGTTGAGTTCGTTCGAACTCCTCGTCCAGGAGGCGCTCAGTTCTATTCCTGCTGAGTTTCAGGAGAAGATGGAAAACGTGCTGGTGCGGGTGCAGTACGAGCCAGGCGAAGAGGTGATGCAGCGAGTGGACACCAAAGCAGGATATACGCTCCTCGGACTCTATGAAGGGGTACCGTTGACCTCCTATGGTCAAGCGAGAGTTGCGCACCCTGAAATCATCACCATCTATCAGCGCACGATTGAAGCCTATTGCCATGGAGATCCCCACCGCATTCGCGAGCAGGTGCAGCACACGGTTCTGCACGAAGTTGCTCATCACTTTGGCATCGATCATGAGGAGATGCCCATATGGATCCAATGAAGAGATCGTGTTCGCTGCTATAAACAGCCCTTTTTATGTCAAACCACAACCTATCCAATTATTACATATGCTTCCCTCCTGTTGCTTGAGTGAGGTGGTGAATGACCACAAGTGCCGTTTTAGCCTGGCCTAATTCTAAGATCCACATTGCACAAACGAGGGTTTGGTCCCTGTAAGTAGTACCCCTCGTCAAAGAGCATTGTATCACTCCATTGACTGCGCTGACGCCCTTTTCGCAGCATAGGGCTGTGACGACGATCTCCTCAGACCTATCCAGATGTTGTCTGATCATCGTACCTCGATGTATAACTTGATCAAGACCCTCGCACAGCAGAGAAAACGCATGCTAGGCGAACGAGAGCAGAGAGCGGCCAAGATACACAACAGATGAACATACTCCAACGTTGAGGGGATAGCAAAGAGATTAAACGGAGGGAACACCTATGGCAAAGGTCCAGAGCGGAACGGATGTGAAAAGCCAGTTCAAAACGCTGTCGGAAGCTGATATTCAAGCCTCTACCGATGATGCGAGCTTTCGCAAAGGATATGACTACTATCTCAATCACGCTATTGTCGAGCCGACCCTGAGTGAGCCGGTGCTCCGGGCGTTCTGTCATAGTTCGAGCGGGAGCCCATACCACGTCGAGGCGACCTTGCTGCCAGCAGGTGATAAAAGTGCTCACAAGCTGGCTTCCGCTGGCTGTAGTTGCCCACGGGGAGGTTTTTGCAAGCACCTGGTGGCCTTGCTACTCATCTGGCTCCATCAGCCGGAACGCTTTGTGGTACGCACGGGGCTCATGGGACGGTTGAGCGAGAAGAGTCGCGAGGAGTTACTGAACCTGCTGGAGCAACTGGTGCAGCGCCAGCCTGACATAGAGCCGCTGGTTGAGCTGCTGATAGAACTTCCTCTGGCTACCACCACACAAGAGAAGAAGCGACCAGGGAGAGGCCGAGAGCCCACGCTTGATCCCTCGACTATTCGCAGCCGGGTGGACTCGGCTTTCTACCACGCGGGAGAAGGGTGGGGCGCTGCTGGTCGCGTCGCTGCTGAGTTAGACCCCCTGTGTGACATCGGCAAGAGCTTTGCCGAGGCGGGCGAATGGGCCAATGCGCAGGTTGTGTATGCCACGGTTGCCGAGGAAACGGTCATACAATATGAGGATCTGCACGATGAGGGTCAGGTCAGTTGGATTCTGAGTAAGTGCGCCGCTGGCCTGGTAGCGTGCCTGAATGCTCAGCCTACCCTTCCACGGAGTGAACGACTGGAAGCTGAGGAACGCGAAGAACTCCTGACCACGCTGTTCGACCTCTGGAAATTCGGGCACAATTACGGCGGGATCGGGGTGGATATTCCGGCGGCAATTGCGGGAAATGCGACAGCGCCCGAACGGAAGCGGGTTGAGGCATGGTTGCGTGAGGAGATGAGACCGGGGCAGGATTCCTCTTTTTACCGAGCAAAAGCCAGAAGTCATTGGCAACGATTACCTGGTAATTGGGACACTGGACAGACCAGCATGGAAGCGCGGGATGCAACAACAATTAACCTTGCAAGAAATGCTTGAAGAGCTGCATGACTTTAAGGATGTCGTCACGTTTAAACTGACAGGAGGTTGGCAACTTCCTGAGAGATTGGAGTAGATGAGGAGCGAAACTTCCTGCACAGAAGTGAGGTGCTTTGTTATGAGTGATGCCGAAACCTACGATTGTGATACACTAGAGCCATGAGTCCCTTGGAGGATCAGGGAGTATGTTTGAACGGTGGAAAAACTATGGAAAGTAGAAATTGGACCATCGGCCAGAGTGTCGTGGTCAAACCAGGTGTCACAGACCCCGATACGGGCAACGATATCAGTGGTTGGCAGGGACGCATTCGCGCGTTCTATGACGAGGAGGCGACACTGGCGATTCTATGGGATAGCCTCACACTGAAGAGCATATCTCCAAAGCACATTGCCTGGTGTGAAGAAGAGGGCCTGTCCTGGACAGAGATGAACCTGTCTGTTGAGGAAGTGGAGCCTGTAGCAGCACGCGACACCGAAAAAGATGTGACCGCGACCATCAAGGAAATTGAGTCCAAGACTGGCTGGTTGTATCTCGGGGGAGAACAAGGCAAGCGAATTCAACAGATCGTAAACCGTGCTAAGGGCCGCGATGAGTTCGCCGTGTTTCGCACCTGGCATGCCTACCTGGAAGAGCATCTCGTCTTCCCGTTTGCAGCCACGGTGGAAGAATATCAGCGCGGGCCAGTTCGTCAAGGGGCTCGAGTCAGCGTGCTGGCCATCACCTTCCTGGACGAGACCTATGGCACTATCGTGGCAGTCAAGCATAAAAATGGAGTCAATGAACTCCCCTTGTGTGATCTGAAGGCCACGGAGGCGGATGCCGAGACCCGCCAGCTGGTGGGGGATTACGCTGTCTGGTTTGCCAATCGCTGAGACGAGCGGTACTGCTCTGCTCTTGAGCCAACACAACTATCTCTCGACATGCTTGAGTGAGATGGCAACAGAAGAAAGTGCTATCCTATCATTGCCAGGGCTGAGTTGACCGCTTGCAAGGAAAACAGTTCGGGATCAAAGGGTGCTCCTGCTCACGCATGAAATTCTCTCAACATCCTGCTCTACTTCCTTACCCACCACTGATTGCCGCTACAATCTCATCAGTAGAACGAATGCGGCCAATTCTGGGGAAAATATAGGTGCAGGTATGTTGATGCTCTTCTCCTGATAACGCATTCATCGCATCTTCAGCGAACACCTGGTTATAGCCATGTTGATAGGCTTCACGAGCAGTCGTCTCGACACCAAAATTCGTGGCGATACCACAGAGTACAATGGTCTCAATACCTCTGCGGCGCAACTGGAGGTCGAGATCAGTGCCAAAGAACGCGCCCCATTGGTGCTTTGTTACCAGATGATCCAACGGGCGAGGTCCCAGTTCTGGCACAATGTCTGCCCAGTCTTTGGGCCTTTGAGCTGGCATACGAACCTCGGCATCAGTTAGAGGATGCAACAGATCTTTTCCATCGACGGAATTGACATTCACCAGAACAACAAAACTTCCAGCCTGCCGAAATGCCTCTGCTAAACGGACGGTATTCGCGAGTACTTCCTGCACAGGATAGGGTCCACTTGCCAATGACACCACTCCTTTCGTCATGTCAATGACCACAAGCGCCGTCTTAGCCTGGTCTAATTCTAAAGACATTGTTGAAACTCCCTCACATTTCTTCCAAAACGAGAAGCTTACGAACATGTTTCTTCTCGTATTCTAAAACCCAGATACCCTATAGAGCAAAAAGCTATGACTCCTCTGAAATAAGGTAGAGAAGGGATTTGTTTTAGTCTAATGGATGTGCAATTCACATCACTTCTTGAGAGAACAGAATTAGAGCGTTTCTGTTTTGCAGCTCTCTAGAGACAAAAAATTTGAAGCCTCATTAGAAGGAGCAGTGTATTTCATGCTTGACCTTACAAAAGAACGCGACGTCCACATCGATCAGCGTCTGCGCTCCGATCCCATCATCTGGCTCTCGACCGTTCGCCGCGATGGGCGTCCCCACACGGTCCCGGTCTGGTTCCTGTGGGATGGCAAGACCATTTTGATCTTCAGTCAGCCCGACAATCAGAAAATCCGCAACCTGCGCAACAATCCCAACGTGAGCTTGGCCTTGGATGGTACCAATGAAGGCGGTGACGTCGTAGTGCTGGAAGGCAAAGCCGAATTGCTCAAAGAAAAATCAACTGAGTTCAACCTGCCTGACTACTTTACGAAGTATGGCTCCTCTATTCAGGACATGGGTCAGACTCCGGAGAGTCTAGCCCAATCATTCAGCCAGCCTATTCGCATCACACCCACAAAATTCATTGGCTGGCGTGAATAACCCTGGCATGCCTACTTGGAAGAGCATCTCGTCTTCCCGTTTGCAGCCACGGTGCAAGATATGCGGCACAAGCTTGCCTCTTCCGTACATCTTGGGTATACTTGCCATTGATGACAACTGCGTGATATTGCGTGAGAGCATGCTGCCCACTCGTGAGGCGCGGGAAAAGAACCGAGAGGCGTGGGTGGATGTCGAACATTCATGAAAGAAAAGACAGGATGGGACGAGTGGAGCTATGCGTGAGCCACCAAAGATTCCAGAGGAACGCCTGCGAGCCTGTTTACAGGACCAGTATGACCTTTCTCCCGCCACGCTTGAGTTCCTTCCCTTGGGACAGGATTACCATGCCGGAGTGTATCGGGTAGTGAGCGAGCAGGGAACTCCCTATTTGCTCAAAGTCACGTTGAGACCGCTCTACGAACCAGGTTGTCTTGTTCCGCGCTATCTCAGGGATCAAGGGATCACCTCAGTCGTGGCTCCTGTTCCCACGAAGAGCAATGCCTTGTGGACGAAACTCGTGGATTGGACCGTGATCGTCTACCCTTTTATCGACGGGGATACCAACTGGACGGGGATGACGAATGAGCAGTGGAAGGAAGTGGGAACCATCTTCCAGCGGATTCACCGAGTCCAGCTTTCGCCAGAAGGCTTCGAGTCACTGCGAAAAGAAACCTTTGATCCAACAGAGTACACTCGTTGGGTGCATGCTTTTGAGACCCAACACCTCCATTCGCGACACGATGGAAATGGCTCTTCGCACGCTCTTCGTGCCTCTTGGGTGACGTATCAGTCCACGATTCACACGGCAGTGGCTTCCCTAGAAAAGCTGGCAGAGGTGCTCCAGTCGCAAATATTCCCATACGTCATCTGTCATGCGGATCTGCATCCAGCCAATCTGATCGGTGACCATGCAGGTCACGTGTTTGTGATCGATTGGGATGAGGTGATGCTGGCACCCAAAGAGCGCGATTTCATCTTTGTCAGGGAACCACAAGCCAATACGTTTTGGCAAGGATACGGACAGAGAGAGATTGATTGGATGCTCCTCTCGTACTACCTCTGGGAACGGGTCGTTCAAGATGTGATCGCATATGCCCAAGACGTGTGTTTCAGGGATGATTTGGGAGAAGAAACCAGGACGGATATCGCCCAGCTGTTTCATGAATACTTGGCGGAGGGAGGGAACAACCTCGCTGCTGCTTATGAGGCTAACACCCATCTCGCCACGTGACCTCACCAACGTATGCTCATTGTCATACATATCCGGCCCAGTGTCACAAAAGCATAACAACCCCAGCATGCACCAGACCTTCGCATTCTTACCGTGATCGCGTGCATGCGTGCTGAGGTCACTGTATCTTCACCCACCGAATCTCTGAGCGGCACGCACCTTCGCTTTTGCCGCCTCTTCCTGCCGATTTTTTGGGGCTGCGGTCGATTCGAGCGAGTCGAGAAGCCGACCCGAGATCCTGGCAATCTCGTCGACAGCCGCATAGAACGCGGCCTCGTTCGCCTTGGATGGTGTGTTGAAGCCGCTGATCTTCCTCACGAACTGCAGCGATGCAGCCAGAATCTCTTCCTCGGTGACCGGCGGTTCAAAGTTGAAGAGCGTTTTAATGTTTCTACACATCTCGCTTTACCTCCAGCCCGAGTATTTGGTCGGCCTTTGGCATTGGTGCTTCGAGAAACGGCGTGATGATCGGAAGCAGCAGATCGGTGCGGGCCAGAATGCTAAAATGCGTGGTGCCTGGAAGCATGGCGAGCTGGGAATGTGGGAGGCCGCCCATCGCGCCGTCCACCTTGCCACCGCCGAGCAGTCCAAACAGCTCCACTGCGTGCGCGGGGCGGACGCTGTCGGCATCTCCTACCACGATCAGCGTAGGTGCCGTGATCGACGCTACTGCCGTCGACCAGTCATAGTCCTGCCTCAGCAGCTGACCCGACTTGGCGACCAACGCCGACCAATCTTCAGGCTTCGGCGCGACGCTGACATACGCCTGGTGCATCGGGGACCCCATCATCGCCTCGGCAGCCTCGGCATTCATCGACGCCATTCCCGCCAGGACCTCGGGATACCATCCATCACGCTTGCAGGGGGCCGAGACGACCACCAGCTTGCGCACCACCTCCGGGTGCCGGATGGCGGTTTGCAGAGCAACGCCGCCTCCCAGGGAAAAGCCGAAGAGGTCGGCACGTTCGAGTCCGAGGTGCTTGATCAGGGCGGTGATGTCGTCGGCCATCAGCTCAAAGGACAACGGGCGCTCGATGTCGGCGGTGTGCCCATGGGCCTGCAGCTCGACCGCGATGACCTGCCGGGTCTGGGCAAGGGGGGGCAAAAGCTGCCCGAACAACACGTCAATGGTTGCCAAGCCCCCATGAAGCAGAACCAGCGGCTTCCCGGTACCATGAATCTCGTAATACATGTTGAGACCATTCACCGAAGCGTAGCTGCCAGGAGCGTCCTTGTTCATTTCATTCGGGTGGCGGATCGTGTTCTCTGTCATGATGATTTCTCCTTTCAATTATCCCAAATTATCTCCAACTGAACGTTCCTTGACGACGCGGAATCTCAGATGTGTGACACTCAGGGGACTCTATCACACTCGTTATAAAACCCATGGGCTTAATTCATGTTCCCACGAACTCTGCTATTGCGTCAAGGAACCGCTGGCCTTCCTTCATGAAAAAAAATATATGGCCACCCGCGAACGTGAGCATTTTCGAACCCTTTATGCCAGTATGCATTTCTTCAGCTAATCTATAGGGGACAATCTTATCTTTCTTGCCGTGCATAATAACCGTGGGGATGTGTAATTCCTGCAACTTGTCGGTGCAATTGTAGGCGAATGACGCCTGACGTTGTCGCATAAATGCATAATGCGGCTGGGGATATTTACTCCTGAAGATGGGCGCACTGGACAAAATACCGAAGAAGTACCGCCGCCAATTCTTGATACTTCTAGCGGACGTGGATACCAGGACGAGCTTTTTGACTCTCTTCGGATGCTGAAGTGCTAATGCCAGCGCGATACGTCCTCCCATGGAAATACCGAGGACGTGTGCTTGCTCAATACCAAGTGTCTGCATCAGCCCCACAGTGTCATTAGCCATCATTTCAATCGAATAGTGTGCGTCTGGTTTGTCTGTGCGACCTGCACCACGGTTATCAAATGCCAGAACCTTATATTTTTTTGCAAGCCAACCAATGATTGCATCCCACTCGGATATGTCGGTTGCAAGCCCAACGATCAGCACCAGCGGCTCCCCGTCACCATGTATTTCGTAGTACATATTTATGTCATTGACTTTTACGTACGGCATGTATGTATTATCTCACAACTAAAGGTAACTCTCTCCCCCTCATTCTTTCCTTGCCTTCCCATCGGCGAACGACAGGCCGAGAGTCTCGAGGGCGCGGCGGAGCTGCTCGAGCGCCTTTGGCCCTATGCCATGGAGCTGCTTGACCTCGGCCTCGCTGATCTTGGTTAACTGCTCGAGTCGCCAGTAGCCAGCCTCGACGAGAGCCCGTCGCGCAGGCTTGGCCAGATCAACCGGTAGGTCGCTTTCCCGCTCATCGTGCCGCTTACTATTCATGGTGCTTTCTCCTGGTTTGAAAGGTTCTTATCCAAAGAACTCCTCCAACACGGGCGCGAGGGCATCCGGGGCGACATCGTGGGTCTGACCTTCCAGGGTGCGGCGCCGCACATCGGGGAGAGCGTCTGCGAGCGCTTGTGCCGCGTTGCGCGCCCAGGCGGGAGTCGCCCCACCGTCCATCACGAGCGTGGGCACCGTGACCGAGGCGACCCGCTCGGTCGGCACCGAGCTGTCTCCCATGACGGCGGCATCGTAGGCGAGCGTGTGCGCCAGATCCTCCGTCGCCGACCACCACGGCGCGTTTCGTGCCTGGGCGATGAACTCGGGAGGAAGCCCCACCAATTTCATGAAGAGTTCGACCGCGTCGCCGCGGCGACCAGCGGCGAGCAGCTCGGTGAGCCGCGTCGCGTACTCCTTGTGCCGTCGGGGACCCTCGGCGTCGACGCTGAACGGTGGCTCCCACAACGCCAGCTTCGTGATGGAGAGGCCGTGAGCCGCTGCCTCGAGGGCAAGAATCGCGCCGGAGGACGTACCGAACACGGACGCCGATCCGCCGGCTTCGACGATGAGAGCGTCGAGGTCTTCGACCTCGCGCTCGACCGCATACGGCAGCGTGTCACCACTGTCGCCTCGACCCCGACGGTCGTAGTTGAACACGGTAAAGTGCTCTGCCAGGAGCCCAGCCAGTGGCGCGTTTGCCAATCGCGTGGTCGACGCGCTGCACACCAGGATGACTGCCGGTCCCTCACCCGACCGATCGAAGGCGATGGCGGTGCCGTCTTTCGAAATGACTTTTTTCATAACGATTTCTCCTTTACGACGCGAAACCTAATATCTGTTAGGGCTTTCCGTTGCCTAAGACAAAGTGAGAGAGCGTATGAGAGATGGTTGGTGCAATCTATCCCACCGACCATCTTTCATGCGCTCTCTCGCTCGCTTTACATTCCCATCTGCTTCTGCATTTCACGAACCTGCGGATACAGATGATAGACCTGGATGTAGTGACCTTCGGGGTCTTTGGCAGTGAAGGTCCGCCCGGCCCCCATATCGATGACTTCGCCAAGGATCTCCACGGACTTCGCTTTCCACTGCTGGTAGATCGCGTCGGCATCCTCTACTTCAAAACCCGGAATGATGCCCCCATGCGCCAGAGGCACCCCATAGGTCTCTTTCGTGGCGTCTTGCAAGGCAAGAGATGTCCCCCCAGTCTGAGAACGCAGCATCACAAATTCGTCGGAGGAAAACTGCGGGACCGCTTCCAAACCCAGGTATTCCGTATAGAACGCTTTCGCGCGTGGCACATCTCTGACCAGCAGCATCAAAAGCCCCAAATGAGATGACATGAGAAAATCTCCTTCCTGAAAAGAACTTGTGCAATCATGTGTGTGCATTGCTTTCAGTATACATCAATGCAACAGAAAAAACTTCTCCAATCTTACTTTTTTCTCACCCTTTTTGAACGGCTGTTCTCTCCTCCCTTCACAGCAAGGGCAATCCCATCACCAGAGGTGGATCGGTCAGCTGCGGCGGGTGGAGGCTTTGCTTTGATTGTATATGGAACCCAGAGGTATCTTGATTCGTATGGTAGGGAGAAGGCAAGGAATCCGGCAGAAACAGCAGCAGGACAAGGCATGTACGAACAAGGAACACCTCCAGATCTCGATATCTACTGCGGCTCGGCCACCCCAGCACTGGCACAACTCATCGCTGACCGGCTTGGCCGTCCCCTGGGCAGACGCCAACTGGATCACTTCGCCGATGGAGAACTCCATGTCAAAATAGAGGAGAGTGTGCGAGGCCGAGATATCTATCTCGTGCAATCGACCTGTCCCCCGGTGAACGAACATCTCATGGAACTGCTGGTGATGATCGATGCCTTCCGCCGCTCCTCGGCTGCTCGCATCACGGCCATCCTTCCCTACTATGGATACGCCCGCCAGGAGAGGAAGTCGACCGGCCGCGAGCCGATCACGGCGAAATTAGTGGCCAATCTCCTCACCACTGCCGGAGCGAACCGTGTCGTCGCACTCGATCTGCATGCCCCCGCCATTCAAGGATTCTTTGACATCGAGATGATTCACCTGACAGCCACCCCGCTGCTCGCTAATTATCTCACCGCGGACCTCGATAGAAGGGAGATAGTCCTCGTTTCACCAGACACAGGGCGAGTGAAAGTCGTGGAAAAGTACGCGAACCTGCTCGATGTGCCGCTGGTCGTGATGCATAAACGGCGCAGCGGGCAGCAAGGAGAAGAAGTCGAAGTGGGGGCGATTGTCGGGTCAGTGGAGGGGAAACGGCCCATTATTGTGGACGATCTGATCGCGACGGGTACCACCATCGCCACGTGCGCGCAAGCCCTGCTGGCGGTGGGAGCGCTGCCGAACATGACCGTTGTCGCTTCACATGGAGTCTTCAGCCCCCCGGCTGAACAACAGTTAGCACTCCCTGCGATCGCGCAGCTCGTCATTACCGATACCATTCCCCTGCCTTCTTCGACATCGCTTCGGCAGAAGACATCGGTCATCTCGGTGGCTCCTCTGCTCGCCGAGGCGATCCTGCGCCTGCATCAGGGACGTTCGATCAGCGCGCTCTTCCGTGACTGGCAGGAGGAGTTTCCCGTCTGATACGCTTCTCCCGCAGAAAGATGCAGTTGGCGAATTGCCAAATGCGTTTGCTAATCGGAAAGCGTGAGCGGAAGACACTTACAAGCCTGCTGATCTGGAGTTAGTAGGCCGGTGGTCGTTGGAATGCACCGGTCACTTCCGAGAGGGCCTTTGCCATCGCCAGCAGGTGCGACTCCTCCCAGCTGTACCCCTATGGGTAAGCCATCACGATCCAGCTTATAGGGTAGCACGGCTGCCGGATGACCCGTGTAATCGATGTCGGCCGTGCGCCCATGGGCCTGCTATTCGATGGCGATGACCTGCCGGGTCTCGGCAAAGGCCGACAGCAGCTTTCCGAACGAGGTGCCGATTGCCGACAAAGCGCCATGCAGCAGCACCAGCGGTTTCCCAGTGCCATGGATCTCGTAGTACATGTTGAAGCCGTTTACGGAAGCGTATTTGCCTGATGTTCTCATGTTCTTCCCTCCACATGAATGCCACAGAAAAAACTTCTCCAATCTTACTTTTTTCTCACCCTTTTTGAACGGTTGTTCGCTCTTCCCTTCACAGCAAGGGCAAACCCATCACCAGAGGTGGATCGGTCAGCTGCGGCGGGTGCAGGACGAGATCGGGATCGCCAGCAACATGCCCATGGCGGATGACCAGCGGACTCGCGTTGTGGCCAAGCAACATCTTCTCGCCAGGCAGCAGAGACGAGTGAAGGTCTGCGGCCACGGGAAAAGCGGCAGCCCGCAGATGGTAGACGCCGTCAGGAACGTCATGAAGCCAATACCAACCCGGCGAGCTGATTTTGGTACAACGTACCGGTCTTCCCTGGGGAATGGGACCGGGGAACAAGCCCACATAGATTGTGCCCCGAAAGGTCGCCGGAGCGCTGATCCGGCCCAGCAGCGTGCTGTTCCTCGGAATGCCAGAGGGCATCGTGGGACAGAGCCCGGTAGGCTCTGCCGCAGGCGGCTCGAATGTCTGAGCCCGTTGGCGCAGCAAGCGGGGAGACAGGCCCACCAGGTGCGTGAAACGGCTGGTGAACGAGCCGATGCTGGTATAGCCCACCTCAAAGCAAATCTCGGTCACGCTGAGCGAAGTTGTCAACAGCAAACGCCGAGCCGCCTGAAAGCGCAGTGCGGCGAGAAATTCGCCCGGGGCAATGCCAATCAGACGACAAAAGACGCGATGGAAATGCGAGGGACTCAGATAGGCCACCGAGGCCAGATCGTCGAGGGTCAGCACTTCATACAGGTGGGTATGCATGGCCTGGATAGCTCGTTCAATGGCCTGCGTCTGAGCAGCAAGAGTCACGTGAAGTGCTGTGTCTTCACTCAAAACGGGCGGTGCGGTTCGCATCATGTCCTTCCTTCTCCAACAGAACTTTCTTCACCAGTCTATTCTTTTCAGCCTGGTCGGAGGCGGAAAATCAACGCGAGCCGTTCCTGCTCAGGGCGATTGAAAAGTCACCCCCATGACGACCGCAAGGGTCGTCACTACTATACTACGGCTCATGCCCGTTGTACCCGCCGTATATAGTAGTGACGACCCTTGCGGTCGTCATGGGCCGGGGCGGGAGCCATGCCGTCGTTTCTCGCCTCGTGTGGACTTTTCAATCGCCCTGGTTACTGCTCCTCGTTAGTGACAGCCGGTGACTGATGCGCGTCATCCCTTGCAAAGAACGCTGGTATTAGACAGATATTTGGAGAGAAGACTTCCCGTGAGCGGACGGCGAGCCAGATCCTTCGCTGCGCTCAGGATGACAGGCATTCTCTCCAAATATCTGGGTATTAGAGCGAAGCGATCACCTGGATCAGCTGCTCCCGTTCTCGTGCCTCGTCTGCGACTGGCACAAGCATCAGCAGCAGCTCGTCTAGGCCGCTCACGAGCAGCTCGCGCAGGCGCTTTTCCACTTGCGCCTGGTCTCCTGCGACCACCAGCGCTTTCACTAGCGCATCGACACCGGTTCCATCCGTGGCAATAGGAAAGCCCGCCGATGCAAACATGTGCGCGTAAAATGGCGCTTTCGTGTAGGACGAGATGCGCGGCGTTACTGCTGCCTGCACTGCCGCTTCATCGGTACTCATCGCTATCGGGATATGGGCAACAAGCGGTGGAACGGGGCGATGTTGCGCCTCGGCCCCAGCTCGCAGCGCAGGCAGAGCTGTATCGAGCAGATAGGGGACTGGGCAGACCCATGAAATCGCGCCGTCGGCAATTTCACCGGCCAGGCGAAAGGCCTTCTCGCCCAGCGCCGAGATGAGCAGGGGAATCTGCGCCGGGCGCGGCATAGGGGCAGCCACCTTGAAGAATCTTCCTTGATGATCCACGCGTCCTTCCCACAGTCCTTGCCGCATCACTTGGACATATTCGCGCAAATACGCCAGGGGCGATGGCATCGAGAGGCCGTACACGTTTTCTATCACGTGGCGATGACTGGTACCAACACCCAGCCGCAAGCGTCCCGGCGCGAGATCATTGATGGTAGCGGCTTGCAGTGCCATCACGAGGGGATGGCGTGGATAAACCGGCACGATTGATGTGCCTAGCCGGATACGCGTCGTTTGCGTCGCCACGGCGGCAAAGAGCGTCAGGGTATCCAGCATGCCCATCGATTGCGTCATCCAGACCTGTTGAATACCAGCCTGCTCTGCCTCGCGTATCCTGCTGATCGCGGTGGCCACATCTGCTGCCTGGATAGCCAGACCCACACGCTCGCGCACCGGCAATTGAGCAATATCAGAAGAGGTGAGCATGGCGCGGACATTTTCCTCCTGGGACATAGTGCTTTCCGCCCTCCTTTCGTCTACAAGAGTCCAAATTGAAGAGGTATCCTCCCTGGGAGTAGTACCCCTTGTCAAATAGCATTGTATCATTCCACTGAGTGCGCTGACACCATTTTCGCCGTCCGGGGCTGTTCATTCCTCGACTTCCATAATTGACTCACCTATCCTAACGCCGGGCTTGTTGGAGACGCTTCAGCGAAAGAGGGCGGGCAATCCGAATTGGGAGGGAAGATCAGCCTGCATGGCATTACTTGACGACGCGGAATGTGAGATGCGTGACCCCCGTGGACTCGATCACGTCCGTGCTTTCCAGTTCAATGGGAGCGTCGAGATGGTCGAACAGGCGCACTCCCTGTCCGAGCAGGAAAGGCACCAGGTCAATATGGATTTCGTCAAGCAGTCCCGCTTGGAGGCACTGCTGCACAATCGTCGTGGAGGCGACCACGACACCCTTGTCGCCTGCGATGGCTTTTGCCTGGTCGATGGCGCTTTGCACACCGTCGGTGACGAAGGTGACCGGCCATCCTTCCTTGACCCATTCTGGTGGGGCTCGATGGGTCACCACCACGACCGGGACGTCCAGGGGATGTCTGCCACCCCATCCCCCTGTGAGCTCGAACAATCTGCGTCCCGCCACCAGCGCTCCTAGCTGTTTATTCGCCCCCTGAAACATTTCAGCGCTCTTCGATGGAACTTTGAGTTCGATATCCCTATCGCCTCTTGACAATGTCAGATCGGTGTCGCCGCTCGTCATCCACTTGAAGACCAGTGAAACATCGTCCTGCGGCCCGGCGACAAAACCATCCAGTGACATGGAGAACCCTGTCGAGACTTTTGCCATATTCCTGCTCCTTTTGTCTGAGTGTTCGGATGTGTGTGTGAACACCTGTATGATACCTCACGCACCGGGCGATTGTCTTGTACAAAACGGCAAGCTACTCCGATGACTTCTTTTCAGGATGTTGCTCGTCCATTGCCATCGGAAGATGGCTGCTCGTCTTGATGCCTATGTGTATGGGGGTGTTCGTGTCCCTGTGCTAGCGGCATTTTCTTTCTATGATCGACGATGATATGCGTAATCTCATCGAGTTTTTCCGGGGACCACGCAGCAAGGTGATCCCAGGCACTCGTTTGCCAGTCATCGACCGTCCTGCTCGCTGTAATCCAGGGTGGCAGGTCCAGTAGTAGGTGATCCGCCAGAGCATTGATAAACGGCTCGTACATCCGTCGTATCTCAGAGAGGCGCTGCTCGGCATCCGCTTCATGCTGCAGCCGGAGCCCCACTTCGGAGAGAGCAGCACGCATCTGCGCAAAATCAGCCGGTGAAAGGCGATTCCGCTTGGGATTCAATGGAGGTACCCCGTAGACCTGGGCCAGATCTACGGCTGCATGACGCGCAATCGCGAAGGTGAAACGGACAGTCGGTGCTGTAATTCCCTCAAAGCCCACAATGAATAATGAGCTCGTGTCCAGGATAGTGGTGAGTGCCGCCAGCCAGGATTGGCGTTCATGCTGCGAGCGGTAGTAGGTCAGGACGGGATAGGAGAGGTGGCTCTCCAGCAACTCCGCGCACCATCGTTCCCACTCAGACAGATAGCGGACCAGTTCCTCGACCTGCTGGTTTCGGTAATGCCTACGCAACAATTCCGCAGCACTTGGTGGGGAGCCAGCACGCGCATCGAGGAGGGAGATTTCGACCTCTCTGCGCGAAAACGCCTGATAGATAATAGGGACGTAGCCAATAATGAGAGCGAGAAACAGAAAGCCTACGCCGGCCTCTGCCACAGCAAGCAATCGTCCCAGCCAGAACAAAGGTATGACATCGCCGAAGCCGAGGGTGACGAAAGTCGTCCCACTCATATAGAGATAGGTTCCAAATGTCGCCTGCTTCTCGGGTGCATGCAGGGCTGAAGCCAGCCCCCACTGGAGCAGTGCGAAGGCAAGGATGAGGACTGCCGCCCAGAATACCAGCAAGAGGAGGAGTGAAAGCGGGCCAAAGTAACTCAGATAGAGCTCGCGTCGGTTCCCCGGGCGCATTTTCCGTGCGACTGACGACCACAGGACCCATGTTGTCATAGAGAATAAATACGACAGTCTGAAGCGGCGTGTCACCCTGCGTGGCAGGACGACTGTCTCGAAACCGTCTTGCAGGATGGTAAGGATGAAAAGAACGCCGACGATGATGGCAAGAATGTTCATGGATGCTCTCCCTCTACAACCCTCGATACATAGGAGGGCCTGGTATAACGTAACGTTCGCGCGGCAGTCTCCATAGTGAATAACACATGCTCTCTTCAAATCATTCCTATTTACCCTCTAAGGCCTTATGTAGCGAGGTGTTCAAGCGCTTATCGCGTGTTTCTTTTGTCTCTCCCTCGAAGACATAGTTGAGTTGCTGTATAGCAGCCTCATATTCCTCAGCAGCGTTCAGTATAATCTTATATGCAGCTCGTAGCCTCTCACGTTTTGCCTCGTTAAGAGAACGCGCATATGCTGCCTGCTCCCGCTCTATTTGCCGCTTGTGTGCAAGTTCTTCTCGCCCCACCTGCCTATCATATGCATCCCTGTCCCTCTGCTGCTGTTGCTTATAGATGATCCAAATCCCCTTATTTTACGACCCGAAAGGTAAGATGGGTGACATCAGGGGCATCTACTACACTTGTCTTTTCCAGCTTAACGGGCTTGCCGCCGATATAATCAAACAAGCGAAGGCCTTCACCGAGCAGGACGGGCACGAGGTGTATCTGTAGTTCATCAATCGACTCGGCGCTGATGAACTGCTGAGCAGTATGTGCGCCACCGCCTACCACGACATTCTTGTCGCCTGCGGCTGCTTTGGCTTGTGTCAGGGCGCTTTCAGGACCGTCAGTGACGAAGGTAAAAGCCGTCTCTCCCTTGGCCAGCTTTTCTGGGATATGGTGAGAAAGGACAAAATGAGGCACTTTATAAGGGGTGCTTACAAATCCGTCAAACTGGTCTCCCAGATCGTAACTCCGCCTGCCCATGATGATCGCCCCCGTCGTTTTGATCCCCTCTTCCACGACCTGAGCGGTGTCGCCGGAAGGGGAGAAAAAATAGTCATGAAGCCCACCATCCTCATCGTTGAGCCCAGCGATAAATCCATCCACTGACATGCTCATGTCTAAAATAACTTTTCCCATAAAAACCTCCTTTTTTCTTTTTAACTCGTCTTTTCGCTGACGCTCCGGCAGCAACGTCCTGTGCTTCGATGGACATCGTTGCGCGCCACACGAGCAGCATAAGAGCGTCACCTCCTAGTCTGCTGCCTTATCATAGCATGCGGAAAAGAAAAAAACTTCTCCGATCTTGCTTTCATGACGGATTTCTCAGTGAAAGGAGCAGCGAGCTTCACCACAAGTGTGTCAGATCCAACTTATGGTGTTAGTCACAGTGCGTCGATTATAGGCTCTGGGGTACAAGGTCACCTTGGAAGAGATGGCGGAGGTGAGTGCCTAAGGAGAGGGCCATCGCAAAGATCGCTTCCTTGCTCCCAGGGAGGTCTCTGGGTTCCTTTCGTGCGCCCTTTTTCCGCTTTCTCCCCGAATTTTCGCAGGAAGCCCAAACGGGCTTCCCAGGCCATTTAGCCACGGAAGATCAGCAGAGCAAAAAACAACAACCCAACGGTTTCAATCCCAAACGGGCTTCCCAGGCCATTTAGCCTCCTAATGGTCTTGCCGAGCTTGAGGAAATCGAACAGTTTCAATCCCAAACGGGCTTCCCAGGCCATTTAGCCACAGGGACGTCCTGTCTAACGGGTTGACTGAACAATAGTTTCATGAAATAGGAAGCTGGCGCGTGACCTCGTTTCCAAAAGGGCTGGCGAGAGTGATTGAAACGGACAGTCTCCGTTCCCGGACTCTGGTCGTCAGCACGTTCCCACCTCCCCTTTCCCAAACCGAGCGGGCACCTTTCAATGCACTCGGCTTTCCAGAGGAAACCTCTTCTCGCAGCGAGAATAAGGAAGGGCTTACGCATTTCACGGCCTGCCAACTCCATGCAGTTAAGAGATGTTCCT